>FJWA01003399.1_pt1 | contig 13720 bp, 8 predicted proteins | sample 1011891 | NCBI WGS metagenome assembly FJWA01 (sample SAMEA3912450, study PRJEB9761) | metagenome | biome: forest; material: soil | place: USA | collected 2011-06-22 | depth 0.1 m
AGAACTGTCCTCGAACATGGACCGAATTCCGTCTCGATGTTGCAGTGCGGCGCAGACCCTCGTAACAGAGTACCGCACGCGCATCGTTCCGCTGAGACTGCGAGCAGGCCTTCGTTCAACGTTATTAGTCGACTGGCCGCCTGCATCCTGACCGCCTTCCGCGTTCCTGCAAAGATAGAAGTTTGTGTGGGCGCCTGACTGTAAATGCGTGAATGCGTGAATGCGAGATTGGGCTGACTATCTCGCCGAGTGGCGCTGTTCCTGCTGAACACCCCCTCCCCTCACTGCGACCATCCCGCAGGGACTAATAACTCCAGAAGACACAGCAACCCCAGGGTCGCATTGGCGGGTGCTTCATCAACTGGGGAATTTGAAGTGCTCGGAAAGGCATGCTTGACTGAAGCCATGCGCGCGTTGCTTGCAGTTGGCAGAGCCGCAACACAACACCTACAACCCAACTCCAGTGTCGAGTGCCGCAGTCTCCGTGTCAGTCTGCAAACCCTGAGCATCGATCGCATCTCACCCGCTGCCTGCCCTGCCTTGGTTTTGTTAAACTCTAACCTCGAAAGAGGGAATCCGGAGGGGGCAGCTGGCTGCTTTCGGCTCGGGCGCCGACCCACACACACTCTCCCCCGTTCATCCCAGGCTCGAGCCAGGGTGCAGGGGGGGAATGCTACAGTGTAGATTACAGGCAACACTGTCCGCAATTGAATCCCGCCCGCCAAAGGGACGAGTGCCCCAAAGCCCACGGCGGCAGTTCCCCGTTCATCTCGACTCAATTCTTCCCTCACACTCAACACCTCATCACCACCCGCCTCAGTTGCCCAGCTGCCCGGCACCCTTGGTTCATTCCGGCAGCAAATCGAAAGATTTGCTCTGGTTTGACCGTCCACTCCTTTGATACTTTGCCCGTTGGATTCGTCTGGAAACAGCCTCGAGCTGCGTAATAACTCTTCTTCGTCGCCGTGTCTCCACGTCCTTCGCGCCCGCCGACCGCCGACTGCCAACCGACTCGAGTCTCTCAATGGTGCGTTCGATTACCCACCACGTCGCCTCTGATGTCTGGCGTCGCGTGTCGGGCAACACCCGATTTTTATCGCCGTGTTTGATTTTCCCGGCTCATTCGGCCGTCGCTGACCAGGTTCAGGTCCGAGACTGCGCTCGCGTTTAATCGTTTAATTCTTCTCCCCGCGACAACTTTTCCCGACCTGGCCCAGTTTATCGCTCGCAGGCTGCTGCAAGTCTTTGGTCAGGCGGCTTTTGGATTCGGTCTTTCCATGTCGCCCGTCTTGGTGTTGAACTGAGTTGCCAATCGGTTCTGGTGCCGCAGCGCGGCTTGGAAAGATGGCAACTGTCGGCCCCGACATGATGATCGACCCTCCTTCGCCCGACGGTCTCGAGCACAACGCGGCGCTGCATTTCCCGGGCACTCTGCCACTGAGCGATATGGAACCCCCGCATTCGCCTTTCTCTAATCCCCAGGCGTCGCCGCGACCGAACCAGCCTCCTCCGAACCCTCACTTTGTCTTTCCTGCCCGGCCGTCGTCATCATCGGCTCCCTCGTTCGTCGGCAGGCCCGCCGGAAGACGGCCACGATCTGCGATAGAGCCCCGTAGCTCGACGCCGCAAGTGACTCTGGAAGATGGGAATGCGGCCGCGCGATCGCCGGCGCTCCCTGCATTTTCATTCAACCCGGGTGCTTCTTTGCCGCCGACCCCAGGACCGGAAGGCATGTTTCTGAGCCCTCCGCGATCGCCCTCTGCGCCAAACTCCCCACGACTGGCTGCAACCCGGCCTACCGGCCATGGACACCGCAGGGGCGGTAGCGAGTTCGTTGGAGGCAGCATTCGGGACGGCGAAGCCATCACCGTCCTGAACACGAGCCCGACCAAGTCAGAGAGCGGCATGGCCTCGCCGATGCTCCAGCCGACGAGACCCCGCAGAGGCCACGCCCACCGACGGTCTGCTGCCATATCCAGCCACGATTTGTCGTCAATCATCGTGCCGCCCTCCAACCCCAGCGACAGAGGGAGCAGCGCCCCTTCGAGCCCGGCAGTGGAGCGGTCAGCTGCCCAAGCCTTCCCGGTTTTTGATACACCCGTCGAAGCCGAAAAGCCGACGCCTCCCCCCGCGCCGGAAGTCTTTGCTGATGCGCCCACCCATCCGCCGCCCACTGCTGCGCAGCCTCAGCCGAGCCCCAAGCCAGTGGTCCGAAACAGGGTGGGGTTCTCCGATACGTTGGAGTACATTCCGAGGCCACTGTCCCTCGTTTCTACCGATACTGCCAGCACCGTGCGGCCTGGCCATTCCGGTTCGGGGAGCATTTCATCCGTCATTTCCATTTCCATGTCCAATGCGGACCGAGATGTGACCCCATTTTGTAGCTCGGGCACACCCGCTCGGGAACTCAGCGACAGTCGGCCCAGCACGGCAGGGGCGGTCATGGAACGGACACAGAGCGCTCAGGAACAAGACCCGGCTCTTCGCTCACCGAGAAGGAGAGGGTCAATTCCTCTTTTGGCTGCGCTTCCCGCGGGTATCCCGCTCAGCCCAGCTACCCCGAGCCCTACGCGATCGTCAAAGAAATGGTCCTTCTTCAGCCTTGACCCTTTTGCCGCGGGTTCCCCGACGCGGCCCCAGCCTGAGAGCCCCCGCTCAACGACCTCGCATCTGAGCTTGTCAGAACGCCGATCCGCGGAACGCGTTGTGGATACGGTCCCGCCGCAGCTATCCGGGGATGGTTCGGACGCGCCGAAACTGGCCGGCAAGAAGAGAAGCAAGAAGCCCAAGAAGGTCAAGACATGGGCAGGATCCATTTTGTCCCGCAAAGGCAAGCACCGGAACGGCAAGCAAAAACGAAGAGCTTCAACACCCCCTCCGCCGAGGAATTTTGACATGGGCGATGGGGTGGATGATGCCGTCATCCACCTGTCTTCGGACCCGGAGCTTCCGCGGCCTTCCTCTGCCACGCCCCAGTCACCTGAGAAGGAGGCCTGGGAAACGTGGATTTTTCCAAAGTCCACCCGGAAGCCGGACGAGGATGGCTCGTACCAAATGATCGACTTGGACGCGGCTCTCGGTCCTTTCAACACTCCCTTGCCCCGCAATCCGGAATGGGAGGCGGCACAGAAGGCTGGAGGCCTCATCAAAAAGCAGTTGCACAGTGCTGCAGGTATGAGTCGGTTCTCTGGCCCGGGAATGCACTATGTGCACAGACGCGCCGAGAGCGCGCCGGAGCTGGTGCCCTTCGAAGCCGCGCGCTTTGGTTTCCGGCACTTCGGGAGCAGCTCAGACATGGCCGACGTGTTTGAGGAGGATGAGGAGGACGAATACTCGAGCGGCTCCTCGAGCGGCCCATCGACGCCTGCCGCAGGAAGCTCGATCGCGGAGAGGCCCGAGAGTGTGACACAGCTCGAAGAGGAGTTGCAAGCGAGTTGCGAAGACGGTGTCGAGGCAGAGGACGCTGCGTTGGCGCCGGCACAAGCAACCCAGGAGAAGAGCTACGAGGCCGACGAGGCTTCGAAGCCAGCCAGTTTGGCGTCGGATCAGGGCGCCGATCTGGTCTACGACGAGGCCGTTCTGGCCGAGCCGAGCCCTCCGTATTTGAACGGGTTGCCAGGATCGTCTTCCAGCAACACCAATTCTGGCTCGGCGACTCCCTCACCCCGGCATGCCTTTCGACCCAAAGACTTGGCCCCTGTGGAGCTCAGCCCGCTCAACCTGCCATCGGCATCGCTGGGTCCCGTCAGCCCTTGGTCCATGACTCAGTCCTCGGCCTTTCCTTCTCCGCGGTCGCCCATGTCGTACGATGCGCAGTGCATCTCGACAGCGCCGTCGTCAATCACGGAAGACAACTTCCAGTCGCTTCTCATGGGAGAACCGGGCCCAGAAGTGCGGATATCGGTCGATGATATTCCGTCTCTGACCAGCAGCAACTCGACCATGACGAGGGAGAGCCTGTTTGCGCAAAACCCGCAAGCCAGATATCCGCCGTTGAGCGACCAGCCGAGGCCGGCGTCCTTCACCTCGGCTGCCTTTGGACGCCGGCGTTCCAGCCTGGCGAGCCTCAGCCGGTTGATCAACAGCTCACATGGGGAGCGGAGCAAGCTGTCGATCGAAGTTCCGATGGACAACGAGCCGGAGAAGAAGGGGAAGAGCAGCAAGACCAAGCGACTGAGCCGGATGATGCAGTTCTGGAAGTCCAAGGACGGGAACACGGCATGAGAACCAGCCCTTGCCGCCGTCACTTGAGCGATGGAGATGTCGACATGTAGGATTACGGGAGGTGGGTTGGGGCTTTTGGGAGAAGAGGGGTGGAGGGGTGGTTAATATTGATGGTTTTGGCGTTTTTGCCGGCAGCATGAGGAGCAAGGTTACATGAGATCAGGGACAACAATCTCAACTGCCACAGTCTGGCTTCAGTTTGATGGCAGCCGGGGGGTTAAGGTATGAAGGGGACGGGACATTTATGATTCACAAGGTGGCGATGATTCTGATTCTCTGGACATTTATCATTGTACATATGTCGTACCATGCGGTTAGAGGGCGGTGTTCCCGGAGAGATAACAATCGAGGTCGGCATTTGTCTTTTTTTTCTATCCTTTCCGTGCCCGATGCAGCGTCTTGCCGTGATCCATCCGTCGACACTCAGGTTTCCGTTTCTCGCAGTCTTCGTGAACTTTGGCAGAGGTGTGCCGGCCCCACATCCTAGGTGAGTGCCGGGCCTAGGCCTCGGTAAGGCGCGGCTTTGACACTCAACACATCCATCCCATGCCTGCAGTGGACAATCAGGTTCCTAAGACCGCGACCTGCGAGGACAAACTGCTCGGGCATTGGACCTGCAACAACAACCACCACCAAATCTCGACTGCAGTGTCGATAACACTCGATCTTGTCGAACGCCCTCGCATCAATTAACTTCGAGACGCTCCGCACAGCACGCAGAACACGAACAACAAGCACCCGCCTCCTCAACCACCCCCAGCGTCTTCGCATCCCGTGCCGCCGTCACCCGCCGCGCAGAAACCACCACCCAGCATTCTCCCAAAGCACAAATCAGAAGCAAAAAGAAACCAAGAAGAACAAGAACAAGACGACGCCGGCCATGCCCGCAGCAGGGTCCGCGTCCCTCCCCCGCAGCGCCATGCGGCGGCTGATGAAGGAGCTCGACACCTGGACCGGCACCGAGGCCGCCGCCGAGCAGGGCATCGAGCGCCTCGGCCCCGTCAACGACGACGAGCTGCTCACCTGGGAAGCCGTCATCAACGGCCGGGACGTCGGGCACGGCTACGACAGTGCGTCCACCCCCCCCTTTTTCCAACAAAAAAAAAAAAGGATCTCGACAGCTAACCATGTGAGTGTGTGTGTTGTGTGCTGCGCAGACGGCCGCTGGCTCCTNTGCATCTCCATCCCGTCCACCTACCCCCTCGCGCCGCCGATCATCGCCTTCGCGACCCCCATCGTGCACGCCAACGTGCACCCGCAGACGGGGGAGATCTGCCTGGACCTGCTCAAGGACGCGTGGACGCCCGCGTACAGCGTGCTCGAGTGCGTGCGGGCGATCCGGCTGCTGCTGGGCGCGCCGGGGGTGGACTCGCCGCTCAACGTGGACGTGGCGGCGCTGCTGCGGGAGGGGGACGTGCGTGGTGCGAGGGCGCTGGTGGAGTTGTGGGTTGAGGAGGAGAGGTTTGAGGGGGTGTGATTTGGTCGTATATTGATTGGCANTCCGGGCATGCACATATNCATATACTACATCTACTTAGCAACAGGGATCGCATGGGAGCTGGTCATATAGGCGTTGGGAATTGTTCCACTGTTCAAGTCAGGCACACCAGCCATTTCATAGTCTGGCCTCGCAGAGAAAATAATACATAAGTAATGATACCCGTTTCTTCAAACCCTTCTTCTCTATGTTCTCAAAACGCCATGCTTGTGCCCAGGCAGTCTCTGCCAGCAAGCAGTGACCTGTCATGCCTGCCCGTAAAGTCCAACCAAAACCAAAACCAAAAACAAAACCAAAAACAGGCCGCCACGTTTGCGCCCGTACCCATCACGGTAGCACATCGTAATCGTACAAGTCTCAAGTACAGAACTCCACACCACACCACAGCCCTTTTCGGCTGTCTGAGCAACACCTGGCCCTCTTGAGCGAGGACCATGACAGGGGCGCATCACAACCTCAGCCGAGGTCTGTGACGGCCCTCGCCTGTCCTGCTTCGCCAAGGTCCCAAAGCCCCCGAAACGTTTTCACGCCTGTGATGCGACATGGAGGGGGCTGCTTTTGTCGGTCGGCGGAGCAACGCCACCCGGGAAACCCTCCTGGGGTTGTATCGTATCACTCATTGTAGTGATACACCTGTCCGTTGTCAGCACATCCGTCCAGACGCAATGCAATGCGAGGCAAGAGACGACTTACCTTGTAATTCGGCAGGCCGACCGCTTGCCAGCCTAGCCTCTTGGCCATCTTGGCAAAACCCTCTGTCTCGATCAGATGGTAGAAGGAGAAGGCGGGGAACATGGCGCCGTCCCGGTGGACGTCGGCCTTCACCAGGAGCGCTGCGCCGCCGACGCCGTCGAGAGGAATCTCTTCGTCGAGGACGCCGTTCTCCTGAGACAAGTAGGCCATCAGTGTCCGGAAGGTTGCCATCTCGGCGTAGCCCTCCAGCAGGATCTCGTCCGGGCCCATCTTCTTGGCCAGCTCCTGCGCGGTGGGGCTGTCCTGCCAGTTGTTGAAATCGTAGGGGCGCTCGTCCATCTCCTTCTTCTCGGCATTCCAGAAGCGCTGGAAGCAGTTGGGCGCCACGACGGGCTTGTCGTGGTGAGCCAGGTCCTGGATGATGGTCGGCGGGGTCTCGATGACATCGGCATCGAGCCACAGGATCCATGATGTCGAGGGGCCCAAGGTCGAGAAGAGCAGAGAGTTGCGGGCCTTGGCCATGGCGGACCGCCGTATCTTCTGGTTCGCCATCTTGTGGCGCTCGCCCTCGTCCTGCGACGCAAGGGGCGGCTCAATGTCCTCGCGCAGGATGATGATGCTCTTGAACCGGTCCTTCTCGAGCCCGTACTTTTGTGTCTTGGCAATCCTCTTCTGCAGCTCCTTGGTCGCCTCGTTGCCCTCCTTGGTCTTGGGCAGGATGAAGCCGAGAGTGATCAGCTCGTGGGGGTACTGGAGGCGGAGGAGGTTGTCCCAGTAGGCCGGGTAGAAGCGGGCCATCGGGGTCAGGAGCAGGATGTTCTCGCGGTTCTCGAGGGGGTTCGGTGTGATGGTGACATTGTTGAGGTTGTAGCGTGTGACGGGCGGCGCCTTCAACTTGGCGCCAGCGGCCGACTTGCGGAAGGGAGAGGTGGGCGGCGAGAGAGGGTGGGAGGCGGCCGTGGCCTTTCGAGAAGCGGAAAAGTCGGGGGCGGAGGAGCCTATTAAGAAGTACAGAATGAAGAGGCAGAGCGCCGCGCCGACGGCGAGGGTCACCGGGCTCGCCTTCTTGAGACGAACCGACCCCATGGGACGCGCCATGGGTTCGTTCGAAGATGGATCAGGAGCCTTGACCCATTAGGTGGTAGGAATCGAAAGGAGCTTGCCGATGGATGGAGCGTTGTCGAGGCCGAGTTCGATCTTTCGCACCAACGATCGATGACCCAACAAACCTTGCAATGCAGTGGATCCGTCGATGGCAGCCCAAAGTGCACTCGGTCGACTCGGAAAAGAAAAGTCGAGTCGACGGTTCCGAAGGGTGAAGGGATAATTGTGCGTGTTTGGAGTTGGTGGACAGGACGGCTGCACAGTATCAATAAATACGACGGGACCCTCTCTCACTGCAATGAATACGAAACAACGCTCTGCGAGTCGGACCAGAGCCGCGCAACAGTCGAGTAACCCTTGCCAGCATTGCCCTGGGACTCTCTAGGCCTTGGATATCAACATGGCTCTTCCCAGGGACGTGTTCTATTTTGGATTCCTTAAATTAGAAGAGAGAAGCCTTGGTCAAATAAATCCACAGTTGTTTGTACATACAGTAATTGCACTGTGCCGAACCACGCCCCGGTCTGCCCACGTCAACGGCGCGGCAGCCTGCCACTGGTCACTCAGCGCCGCAGCTGCAGGGCGAGCTGCAGTGAAGCTTCACTGCAACCATCCAACTTCGCCGCCTGCCAGAAACACCAACGAACTCCCTTCCTTTCCTTCACTCAACCCTTTTTTGTGAATTCTTCGGCGCATCTAGGTTTTCGAGACCTCGCACACAAGCTGCAACAATGTCAACAGCGCCAATCATTACGTTCAAGGCGGGCATATGCGATGTCGATGTCGGTCTTCCCTCCCGTGCTCTTCGCCGCCGCTCTGCTTCTCGCCTTCTCGGGCTCGCGTGCTGACCGGCTACTAGCAATCCTCAAAACCCTTCAAGATCAAGGCCCAGGCCACTCCCGGCTACATCTACCTCTATTCCGAAGATGGTATGGTTTCGGCCCGCCAGCACGCTGTTGCGCAGTGACAACTGGAAGCCGCACGAACGCTGACACGACGGTGCAACAGATCTCATCCACTTCTGCTGGCGCCCCCGATCCGCGCCCCTCGACGAGCCCGATCTTGACCTAGTCATGGTGCCAACAGACGGCAATTTCGTTCCATACGACACCCGCGCGCCGGCCTATCCCTCCTCCAAGACCAACGGCCGCATCTTCGTTCTCAAGTTCGCCTCGTCCTCGCAGCGGCACCTGTTCTGGCTCCAGTCCAAGCCCCAGGGCCACAGCGGCGACCCGGCCTGGCTCAGCCCGAGAGACCTGAAGATCGGGGATATCGTCGACAGGCTCCTGCAGGGTGAAGAGGTAGATGTGAACCGCGAGCTGGGCTCGGTGCGCAACAACAATGACGACAGCCAGCGCGATGAGGATAACGACGAGACTATGGAGGACGTCGAAGGCCATGCCGATCCTCATGCGCACCGCCGCAGCGGTAACGGGGGGGCTGGCCCCGACGCGACCGGCGGCGACTTCAGGCAGGAAGGCGAGGATTCCCGAGAAGGAGGAGGAGACGGGGCGCGAGCGTAGGTGACCATTCTCCCACTTGATACGCCCTCTCGGATGCCTTTTAGTGCACGCGGCTTGGTTGTTTATCTGCTGGGAAGGAGCTGGTTCTGGCGCAATATTATCGGGCATCCTCCAGATAGCATGTACATCCTAAAGACCCGCCGGCAAGCAGACGGCGGACAGACGAAAATGAGAAAACCCGGCATTATCTCATTTCCTTGGCTTGCATACCAGACGGCTGCACATGTGCTAATTCCGTTGGTAGGGCGAGCAACAACGCTGTCGCCGCCGCTGCGGTGCGCAACTTTATCAATTCTCTCAAGAGCGCTCCGGGGGGTCTCGGGGGCAGCAAGGCCGAAGCCAAGAACTATCCCGGCCTGTTCGACCTCCTCGATCCGTCCACAACCATCCCCATGCTCGAGTCCGCCAGCGACGAATACGTCGACAACCTCCTGGCCTTCCTGCCCCCGACAGTGCTGGTCTTGGCCCAGCAGGGAGAGCGCGGAGACGCTATCGAGAGAGAGCCTGGTGCGGAGTCTGTGGAAGCTGCGAAGCAAGCTATGAGTTCGGGCCAGAAACGCGCTCTGCTCAAGAAGGTGCTCCGCAGCCCGCAATTCAGCCAGAGCCTAGCGAGCCTGACGGTCGCCCTGAGGGACGGCGGCCTGCCGAGCATTGCGGACGCCCTGGGCATCAAGCTGGACAATGGGGGGCTTGTCAGGGGTGGCACCGTGCCCCTGGGCGGTGCGGATGCCGTTGAGGCGTTTGTGGAGGGCGTCAAGAAGACGGTGGCGAAGAAGTGATGAGATTCAACGGAGGAGAGTCGTCCTGGGCGGAGGCGAAGGGTGCTGCTTCATGCATCGTGCTTGACAGCGCTCACGTATTATGTATTTATAGCGCTTCTTTGCCCAGGTAACGACAGCGACAAGATGCAAGGCGTGCGCACAACGACGAAGCAGGCAGGACTCAGACTGCAGTAAGCCGCCTGCTATTTGAGGAATCTCAAATGTCCCTTGCGGCTCTGACAGCTATCATCCACCGTGATCCGAGTCCTTGGGAGTTGGGGGTGGTGCTTTGGCTCCTACTGATGGTGTATTTCCGCGTAATGTTACAACGGGTGCCAAGCCGGTACCTTGCGGGTTGCGGGGCCGCTCAACGTCATCCTCCACTGAAACAAGCTCCAAAAAGCTTCTCTCGCGGTCCCTCGAATCCATCCACAACGAGCGCCATCTCGCAACACCAACACTCTCGCGGCGACTCGTCGCGCATCGCTCTTCCTACGCCAATTCCAGCATCATGGCAGCCGAAGCCGAGTTCTGGTCGTTTCCCACCAATCCGGACGAGTTCGACCAAGATGAGCGCATTTCCTACTCCAAGCTCGACAACAAGTACATCGCCGTGCAGGGCGACGGCACCGAGTACGAGTTCGACGACGGGCTGCGGCGCTGGATCCCTATGCTCGACGAGGCCTTGATCGAGGAGCAGCAGAGAGGGTACATGTTTCGGGATGCCGATGCCGACGCCGACGCAGAGATTGGCCGGCAGGGCAGAAAGAGGAAGATGGATCATTCGAACGACCGCGAGGTAAGCTGCGCGCGCATGCACATCTGCAGCGTCGGCCGTCCCAGTGCATGAGAGAGTCGAGAGAAGAGACCAGAACAGTCCCGAAACGCCCACGCGCGCGAGATTCGGGGAGAGACTGACCAGCGGCCTGATGTGATCTTTCTTGTTTGCTCGCCAGCAGGACAACAACACCACCAACAGCAAGGATCGCTCTTCCAAGAACTCACGACGACAACGCGGCCCGCCGCAGCCCAAGCAGAACACGGCTGTCTACGTCACGGGCCTCCCGCCCGATGCCACCGCCGACGAGGTCGCCGAGCTCTTCTCGCGCAAGTGCGGCGTCATCGCCGAGGAGATCGACAGCGGCCGCCCGCGCATCAAGCTGTACACCGACGCCGACGGCAACTTCAAAGGGGACGCCCTGATCGTCTTCTTCAAGCCGCAGTCGGTCGAGATGGCCATCATGCTGCTCGACGACACCGACTTCCGCTTCCCCCTCCCCGGCTCCGCGAACCCGGCCAAGATGCGCGTGCAGGCCGCCGAGTCGAGCTACAAAAAGACCAAATACGACGCCGCCACCACCACAACCACGACAACCTCCTCCACCCCGCGCAACAACATCACCAACCCCGCCCCCGGAGGCGGCCCCTCAACCGACGACGCCAAGCTCCGCCACCAAGACAAAGCCAAGATCATCAAAAAGACGCAAAAGCTGCACGCCAAACTCGCCGACTGGTCCGACGACGAGTCCTCCCCCTCCACCACCAACCCCTCCCAACCCCCACCACCTCCCGTCAACAGCAAGTGGGACCGCGTGGTGATCCTCCGGCACATGTTCACCCTGGCCGAGCTCTCCGCCGACCCGACCGCCCTGCTCGACATCAAGGAGGACATCCGCGACGAGTGCGCCAAGCTGGGCGCCGTCACCAACGTGGTGCTGTACGACCTCGAGGAGGAAGGTATCGTCAGCGTGCGGTTCCACGCGCGGGAGAGCGCCGAGGCGTGTGTGCAGGTGATGCACGGGCGGGCGTTTGCGGGGCAGATTGTCGAGGCGTTTTTCGCGACGGGGCGGGAGAGGTTTCGGAAGTCCAAGGGGGAGGAGGGGGGTGCTGAGAAGAAAGATGATGAGGAGGACTAGGGAGAGGTAGGGCTGAGTTAGGTTGTAACATGTTGTTGTCGTTGTTGGTCCGGACTGCTCAGGGGCTGGGCTTCGGTTCTCGTCGTCGTCTTGGGTTTTTGCGTCTTCATTTCGTTTCGCCTTTTTTATCGATTTGTCCTCCTCGGACAAGTTAGTTCTACCGTGGAGTTAATGTATGATCTAGATACCAATCCAGTGGTTTGGCGTTGGCCTGGACCCCCTTTTCTAGCAACATGACAGACAATGAGCACACATCAAGTTCGGTCGGTTGACAACGGAAGGCTGATCGTCGCTATAAAACCCGGCAATGCCACCCCTCCCTTTCATGTCTATCTTTCTAAATAAAGTGTTGAAACTTTTTGTTCCCATCGACCTAGGTAGCCATCCATCCACCCTCCAAAGCACCCGGAAATCATCACGCCAGGGGCATCCACCCCTAAAAGAAGATTCAATATGGTACATCGAATCTGAAAAATCAAGGTGACGGGTATCTCAGTTATCGTTTTGGTCCTCCCAGCACCACATGGTCTACTGTCTGTCGGTTTGTCGTCTTAGTGGTGGAAGAGCCGGACGTTCTGCTCCACAAAGGTGATGCCCAGCTTTTCGGCCGTCTCGAAGACGGGCACGTCGTTCTGGCTGCCTCCCGGGGCGGCGATGTACTTGACGCCGGAGCGGCCGGCACGGTAGACGTTGTCGATGAAGGGGAACTGGTGGTGGGTCAACAATCGGGGCCATGAGAGGAAGTAACGGGGAACCGGGTTGACATACGAAGGCATCGCTCGACACGACGACGTCGGTCAGCTTGGACATCCACTCAGTCTTCTCCTCCTCGGTGAAGGCAGCCGGGACCTCCTCGAACGCGGCCTCGAAAGCCTCACGCTCGGGGCCCGACTTGGGCAGCTGGCCGCTGACGAGGAGNTCGATGTTGTTGCTCTTGTCGGGGCGCTTGGTGCCCTTCTTCCACTTGATGCCGAGCACGCGGGGGTGGAAGCGGAGCCACCAGTTGTCGGCTTTGTCACCAGCCAGCCTGGTGCAGTGGATACGAGACTGCTGACCGGCACCGAGACCGACGACCTGGCCCCGCGCGGCGTAGCACACCGAGTTGCTCTGCGTGTACTTGAGAGCGATGGTGGCGATGGTCAGGTCCCGCAGGGCGCTCTCGGAGAGCGGGCCGGAGTTCTTGGGGGTGATAATGTTGGTGAACGACTCGGGGGAGATCTCGACGTCGTTGCGGCCCTGAGACAGGCTGACGCCGTAGACCGTGCGGGTCTCGGTCTTGGCGGGCTCGAACTCGGGGTCCATCTGGAGGACCAGGTACTTGCCGCCCTTCTTCTTCTTGAGGATCTCCAGAGCGGCAGGCTCGTAGCCGGGAGCAATAACACCGTCAGACACCTCCTTAGAGATGATGCTGGCGGTGGGAACGTCGACGATGTCGCTGAGAGCAATCATGTCGCCGAAGCTGCTCATGCGATCGGCACCTCTGGCACGGGCATAGGCCTGGGCGAGGCCCGAGGTCTCAATGCCGGCAATGTCGTCGACCATGTAGACCTTGCGCTCGTCAGCGCTCAGAGGCTCGCCAATGGCGGCTCCGGCGGGAGACACGTGCTTGAAGCTGGCGGCAGCGGGCTTGCCAAGGGCCTTCTTGAGCTCCTTGACCAGGGGCCAGCTGTTGAGGGCGTCCAGAAGGTTGATGTAGCCCGGAGAGCCGCCCAGGACCTTAAAGGGAAGGTTGCCCTCCTTGACGAAGGCCGAGGCGGGCTTCTGGTGGGGGTTGGCGCCGTAGCGGAGCGGCAGATACTGCTGGCCATCGGCGGCGTACTGCTTGCGGAAGAAGTCGGAAATAGCGGCGTCGTAGTCGGCAGTGTGCTCAAAGGCCTTGAGGGCGTACAGCTTCCGGCTCGACTCCTTGACTTCGCCGGCCTCGAGCTCCTTGAGGAACTCGGCGTAGTCGTTTGGGTCGCTCAGGATGGTGACGCGAGTGTGGTTCTTCGCGGCGGCGCG
>FJWA01003467.1_pt1 | contig 13696 bp, 16 predicted proteins | sample 1011891 | NCBI WGS metagenome assembly FJWA01 (sample SAMEA3912450, study PRJEB9761) | metagenome | biome: forest; material: soil | place: USA | collected 2011-06-22 | depth 0.1 m
ATGCCTATAGGGCGAATCGGAGTAAGAATACTACTACTACTACTACTACTCCTTTGCCTCTACCTCGGCTTCTAAGTCCCTTCCACCTCTTAGCCTGCTACGTATCTGCTTTTAAAGCTAGCTTTCTCGCCCGAGTTAAGCCTGCCTAAGCCTAGCCTGCTAAAAAAAAACACTATCGTGTGGCAAGAACATAGTTTACATATTTTTTGAGTTTATTGCTGCTACTTCTCATATATCACTACACTTGCTTTCCTCACCAGTCTCATGTAATCTTAATACTGTTTATACAGACGTTGCTCCCGTCTATATGTCATTACATGCCAATTCTCACTGTACATGTTATCTCCCTAGACCCTGTTTGAAGGTATTTCGATGCAACTTCGTGACTGTTGTGCCATCGGGAAGGATCTCCGTGACTTCCTCGAGCCGGTATCCCCACAGCCATGGCCAAAAAACCGTCAACACTGCCCAATACAGTACTCCAAAGACAATGCTACAAGAGATGTCAGAAGGGAGAGTCAAAAGTCAGGTAAGGCGCTAGGAACACTTACACCGAGATGCCCACAAGGGCGTAGCTCACGCGGGCAAGATGGGTGCGCCAATCCTCCCCCCCGCGGGGGACGAAGGGGGCGCACAGGAGCGCACAGGATACACAGATCGTAAACCAAACGGCAGGTAGAAATGCACGGTAAGGGCGGTTGAGTTCGGGTCGGGTCCATCGCAGTCGAATCAAGCCGAGTGAGATCGCAACAGAAAATAGTTGGGCTGGGTACCCTTCCACGTTGAGAATAAACGAGTAGATGTCCCTGTATGGAATGCATATGACTATTAGGCTGGGAAAATAGTGTAGAATCAGGCCGCCCAGAGGTGCTCCGAATGGGCGAGAGGAAGAGAGAACTTCTCCGAAAGGGAGAAGGCCCTGGCGTGCGATCTCTTGGTTCAGACGCGCCTGGATCGCGACGAAGAGTAAGCCATGGGCTGCGAGACACAGCAAATCTGGGATGGACGTACTAATGCGAAGGTGACAACCATCACGTTGCCCGCTGCCGAAACTGCGACCGCCACGGGAAGCAGGACCTTGCCGACAGTCGGGCCAAACGCCTTCTCGAAGAACAGTGCGGCAACCAACTCGCCGCTTTCCTTGATCTCGTCGAGTGGAATGACCAAGAAGTATGCCAGGTTGATGAGGAGGTAGAGAAAGCATGCTGTGGCGAGTGCTGTTGGGGCCGCGGATCGAAGTGTCCGCACCGGGTTGCGGACTTCGTTCAAGACGTTGTTGAGGTTTTGTAGCCCGGCATACGAGTAGAACACCTTGAACAAGGCGGTGCTCACGACTCCCCAGTTCCAAACAGAGCCTTCCCAGATGCCGTCCCACGTTGACGGGAAGTGGTGTTGTTGTTTGTCGAGAATGGAGGCAGCGCTGTTCACTTCGCCAGGCATATATCGTCCAACGACAACGGCTCCCGAGGCAAATGTCATGAAGACAACCAAGGCGATCTTGACCCAGCCCAGAATATTCTGCACCATGATTCCCGTTCGCAGGAAACAGCCGTGGAGGACGGTGACGCTCGTCATCAGAGCCACTGCCAGAACCCGGACATGCACCGGGTTCTCCGCTGGCGGTCTCCCCAGCGCGAAGAGGATGTACTCTCCAAACACGATACAGTTGCTCGCGGTGAATCCCAGCACGACTGCGTGAACAGCGACCAGCGTCGATGCTAGAAAGCGCGGGTGGCGGTAGGTGAACTCGAGGTAAATCTTCTGCCCTGTGGCGGACACGGTGTCAGTATCAACGAGTGACGGATAATGCGCCCGGATCAGAGTGTTCACTGACCACCCGATCGAGGCAGCATGCAGCCAAACTCAAGTGAGACAACAAGTCCAGCCCAGCTGATGAGAGCACCGGCAACCCAGAGCAGCAAGCTGAGACCAATGCTACCTGCCGCGTTGACTATCGATCCGCTGACTGCGAAAATGCCAGACCCAAAAACTCTGGAGATGATAAGAATGTAGGCGCTGCTCCAGCCCAGATTTCGTCCAAGCACAGCCGTCTCGGGCAACACATCGTCTTCCAAGGATCTCGGCGGGTCGGCCCCTCCGGACGGGATGATATTGGCTGATGGGTGTGGCTTAACGATGCTGTGGTAATCGGGAGCCTGCGAGCCTCCCGGGCTCGCAGTGCCAGAGAGCAGTGATGTCTCGGTGTCGGGTTCGGGGTAGTTCATGGCGGATGTACTTTGAGCCTCGATGTGTCAAGCAACGTGAGAGATGCCAGAAGAGGATTGCAAGACCCTGCCACGCTGCCGAGCTCACGATGTATGCCGGCGGGTTAAGTATCAATGACGTGGTTGTGCTGTGGTTGGGATGACAGGGCAGTGATGCTCGCGATGGGCCATATTCCGAGCAGATATCGGGTCCAAGATTTTCGCGGTTTGATTTGTCACGTTGGGCCGCGGAAGCCCGAGACTGGGGATTCGGAGAGATACTGAAACACTCATACGCGCACCTCCTGTCGCGTGTACGAGGCGCAAAATGGCGTGCTTTCGCGGTGCTCACGCGTGGCCCCAGCAACTGCGACACAGCACGAATGCACCTAGCCCCAACTCCTTGGATGCTTGTTCGGCTACTAGTAATCGCACCTCTGCCCGTCACATTGCACTCGCCCGCGGATTGAAGTAGGTATGCTGGTTGGCGCCAAAGGTTCTTGTCTTCAGAGCCCCACAGGAGGTTCTCGGAGGACTCGAGAAGCATCATCAACGAATTCGATTTTAATGTGTCATTATCCTCGCAGTGGGCTGGAATCGCGGAAGCCTACTCTGCGAACGGTCGGTGCTGGCAATGGCAGGTTGATTGCGGCCACTCGTGTCCAGGGCGTTGAGGGTCTTGTCACCGCCATCTTCGTCGTCCCCGCTGTCGACTGCGCTCTCTTCCCCGGCGCTCTCTCCGGTTGTGCTGTACCCCTCACTTTCGCCACCCCTCGATATCCCGTCCTGCGAGTCATTGCAGGATTCGCCGTCCGACTCTTCGAGTTCGCTTGCAGAGCTGGCCATCTCAGAGGCCTCCTCCTGGCAACCACTTTCAGAGTCCTCGCCAACCATTGCCAGCTCCTCGGCAAGGGACAGTCTTCTCTTGAGAGGCGGCTTCGGCACAAAGATTCCTGGATCTACCGCTCCGATTAGCATCTGGCGCATATCGGTCATATCAGGCACCCTCAACTTGCGGAGAATAGGAGTATCATACCTTCTTGCCTGATACCTTGTATCGTGTTCCTGCGGCCCAGGTGCCGCCTTTCTGGGCTGGGCACATGCACTGAACCCCCACCCCGCGGTGTGGTGTCCGGGGACTGGACGGGCGAGGTGCTCCGAAAGGACACCGAAGGTTGTTTTTTGAGTGTTGGTTGTATGATTTTGTGCCCGTTTGTTTGGGGGTACGCGTGGTGAACAGGATGCGCTGGAGTCAGGCTTTTTGCGCCTGGTGGCAATCCGAGCTCCCGTCGCTGCAACTCAAGGGCCCGGAATAAGAGGCGGTTATAGCCTTGGTAAAAGTTTCGTTGGAGGAGGTCGAAATCTACGAATTGGTCAGCGTGGGGTGAGGGATTCGGGGGTCGGCAACGAGTCACGAGGCCGGGACCTTCTACTTACCCCCTCCATGCAACTGGTTGACTTCCTTGACCACCTTCAGCTGGCCCTCGGCGAACTCTAATGACTCAATAGCGACGTGGATGGCTGCTTGGACGCGCATTTCGGCCTGCAGAGCCTTCACTAGTTGTGTCTCGGGGCTGCTTGGGATGTCGACTTCGACGTGCAGGTGACGAGTAGCACCATTATCTCCCAGGGGCGGGAACCGCTCGGATTTTGCCCAGGGCTCGACTTGGAGCTGTCGTGCTCGCGTGGTCACCGCAGGGGAACTGGCAGGTCTCGAAAACACCTGCCCAACATCCCTTGCAAGAGCCGGGCGAGGGATTGTGCCACTCGAAGCTGCTGCCGGTGACCGGGGAGCTCTGTGTGCCTTCTGTGGACTTTTCGGCTCAAAGGATGTCAGGGTGATCTGGACCGATGCTAGAAGGTGGCCGAGTGTTGGACATAACACTTCGCCCAGCCGTTCCTGGGACTTCTCCTGCGGCAAAAGCCCCTGGAGCAAGCCGAGCGCGAGGTGAAGACTTGAGCTCAGCGTGAGCACTGCACCGACTAGGATCTCCTTGTCCGCGTCTCCCAGCGGCCGGGCTAGCGAACCAAGCTTCTCGACGGCCAGGACGGGGCTGTCAGTGAAGCTGTCGCGGCGTACCGAACGCAAGAGCCATTCTGGGAGCAGAGCCATGACTTGCTGGGGAAGAAGATGTTCGATCGTGTCCAAGGACCGGAGCGGCCAATCACGTGCACCTGGCGTAAGTCCGGTGTTCCTCGGTCGATGTTGCGGACTAGCAGTGGGAAGCATCGGGGAACCGTTTTCGGGGGTTGCGTGACAAAGGGCGTGCCTCGTATCGGGTGGCTGGTATTCTGTACAGAATAGTCGCGGCGGATTCGAGTTCTGGCTGGGCAGCGAGGAGCGGTGTGCCGACCCAAAATCTCGGCGGCTTGCTGTGCTGTGGGCGGTGCCAGCAGGGGTCGACGCAAAGCGCTAACTGGAAATGTCGTCGCGCTGCTGGTGAACATCCACCTCGTGGAGAAGCCCCCCTTCCTTCCGCAGGTCGTACTACTTACTCCGTACGCCGGTAGCTGCGATTGGGGCAGCCCGTGAAAAGCATGGCCAGCCCAAAGAGGAGGAGATGGCAGTGGCTCTCGGCTCGCCCCACGCGCCCCCTAAAAGCCCAGGGCAGGGACCCTCACCGCCACCCGACGGCTTTTTTGTCGCCCAAATCGAATGTGGAGACAATTTACGAGACAGTGGTTGGTTGTTGGAAAAACTCAGGGGTGTCCAAATCCCAAGACATGCCCGCTGGCCCTAGGATATGCTGGGTGACCTGGAAGTCCGAGCCTGGTTGATGCCGCGAGCACGAACTCGCAGTAAATCGGAACAGTTTGAGCTTGCTTGGGAGCTGTTACCGACATTCTTCAACGTGATGAGCTCCAGCCTCCAGCTGCGGTCAAGGGTGCGTTAACGGCGGGCGTCTGGGTATTATCGTGTTATCTTCAGTCGGGTCCATGAATAACGCATATTGGTTCAAGACGGCTTAGGTGGCAGTGCGAGCAACAGATACTCGAATGAAGCCATGCTCTTGGCTGTCCGGGAGCTAGCCTGATGCAAGCACCTTCGAGGTGCCCTCGGCGTCAACTGTACTCGCTTGGTTTTGAATTAGATATTTCCTTTGTCTGGTTGTAACGAGACTTTGGCGGGAACTCCGAGAAGCCTAGTCGGAGCTCCAGAGGACGAGGTCTCCTGCAGAACCCCCGACAGAAGGTAGCCATCGGAGAGTCTGGCAGGCCATTTTTGGTTCTTGTCTGTCAAACACGGGTCCTTTCTCGTAAGCCAATATGGCCACAGCCACAACTTTGCCTATGGTTGGTTCTGAGTCGCCACCAGGCAGGTGTAAATGAGCACGCAGCACCGGATCCTGGTCTTCCACCGGTATGGACAGCAGAGATAGGCAGGAAAGCGGCCGGGGGAAAAAAGCAGAGGCAATGGGAAGTCGGGGCAGCTAGAGGCCGTGGTCGTTTTCGCTGCGAACGGAATTCTTGCCCACCAAACATTGCATGCAAACATGGCCGAATCTGAGAGGTGAAACCCAAACAGATCGAGGGCAAACGATCGTAGCAGCCTAGGGTAGGCATGCTGTGGCTTGACTATGTACCTAGGTGAGACCGGGGCGGCTTGTATTGTGTCTTTGGCTGGCAGCTGTCACTTGAATNGGGCGTGGTGACACACACAATACCCCTGACTTGAGTCTCATCCTGCATCGCAGACCTTGCGATCCTTCCGTTGGTACCTGCCTCCCTGAGGTGCCTATCTTATGTACATCCATTTCCATTTGGGCTGTAGTTGGCACATTCATCAAACCTGCCGCCAATGACTTATGTGGGTGAGGAAAGGAGTCATAATCTCCCATCTCGATGTCGCCGTCCTTTGGGATGTATCACGATTATCAGTGACTGCGTGGCGCATCAAGGTCAGTGATCGACCAGCTCCGGGCGCCTATGCCACCCCCTTGTCGGCAATCCTTCTGCGGTTGGCGTGCAGGGGCAGGCTCAGGCGGCTAGGCTGAGTTTGGCAGGGTGTGTCTCGGGCTTGGCGAGTTGGGTCACCGGACAGCACAGCCGCCTGGCTGCCGTCAGGCGGGAGAGGGCTGAGGGTGTCGGGGACATCAGAATTGCATAAATACCGTCAGCCGACTTCCTGCTCGAGGATCCACGACCGACGGCCTCTTCCGCCTTGCCCGAGCCCTAGGCCGGAAGTGACGCGCATCGCCAACTCGTTTTTAACACACCGCAAACCAGAGCTTCCCCGCACGCCAGACAGACCACTCTGCCGGGGGCTTCCGTGGGCGGGCGCCAGAATACACGGCCATGTCATTTCGACGTTCCAGCTCTGCCAGGCTCGAGCAAGAAACCCGCAGCCATGCCCATTTCACCCAGACCGAGTCGTCGCTCGCCAGCGTCTCGACGGGCCAGTCCCATGCATCGCGCAAGCAGCACAGGATCACGCGGCTGCTCGCTCATCTCGGCTCCAGGAACCCGCTCCCAGCAACCATCGCCTCGGACGATGTAGTCTGGCTCATGGACAATGTTGCGTTCCGGGGCCCCGGTGGAAACTGGGAGGCAGAGTTTGTGGCAGCGGTCTTTGACCAGGAGCCGTCGGAAAGGGTTGTCGATATCGTCGGCGACATCGCCAGCAAGGTTGGGTTGGCAAGGGGGGGGCGGGAGGAAAAGATAATCGAGCGGCGCATCGCCCCCTTCGTCATGGAAATTCTGCCGGGCAGGCAGGTCAAGGTCAACTTCAACGGCTCAGCCCCACTGAAGCTCGGCCCGGGCGGCAGAAATGGCATCAGCAGCGACATTAGAAGGGTTCCAAAGGCGCCTGATGGATCCGTGGTGAGATCGACAGCAGACGTCCCCATGGGGGTAGAGGGCATACTCGAGATGAAGACGGTCTTCGCGGAGCCAGAGGGCTGGGCTGTGATATCGGGTATGGCAACCGCTCCGCGCTCTGGCCCCGCGACTTGGTGAGCTGACTGACGGCCACATCTCTGTGTAGACATCGACGACACAATCAAGATTACCCAGACGAGTGACCCGGTTGGGATTCTCAGGTCGACATTTGTGGTGAGTCTTGTTGGGCCTATCCGTGTCCCAGATTCCGAGTGAGCCGGTGGCACGGCTAACGACCATCCCTCCTCAGTCTGAACCGACCCCGACTCCAGGCATGCCAGAACTGTACTCAAACCTCCAGGAGCTGCTGGGCCCAACGGCACCGTTCTTCTATCTCTCGGCCTCTCCGTACAACCTGTATCCGTTTCTCTGTGGCTTCAGGGACGCGCACTACCCACACGGGCAGCTGATTCTCCGCGATGCCAGCTGGATGACGATATCGGGGCTGCTGTCCAACCTGACACTGGGAACTGAAAAGTACAAGGTAGACAGGATCAAAAAGATTCGGCGCTGGCTGCCTCGTCGGAAGATGGTCTGTATCGGAGACTCGACGCAGAGCGACCCCGAGGCATACGGTAAGACTCCTCTGTTGGAGGTGCCATGAGAGTTTTCTTGAGGGTCTAACGACAACACCAACAACAGGCAGTGTTTGCAGGGCTTTTCCGGGGTGGATCAAGTTGGTGCTAATACGGAAGGTGACCGACATCGCCTCCATCGGAATCAAAGAGAAAAACGAGCCAGAGAGGTTCGAGAAGGCCTTCGCCGGCGTCCCTCGGTGAGTTCCTCCAGGCATGAGCGAGAGGCTACGGGCTGACATTGGCCACAGTGAAACCTGGCACGTGTTCGAAGACCCGGAGGAATGCTTGCCGTTAGTTCAGCGAGCCGTAGAAGCTACTGAATGATGGCGGTACTTTCAAAGAAAGGTCGCGTATACCTGGTGGTAGCCAGGCGCGGAAGGGGGTCAGAGGGGCCAGGCTCGGCGCTGGAACGCAATAAAAAGCCAATGATTATCCGGCTGGGAGACCAGATCTGTCTCTTGGGCTAGATGGCTGTACGACCTGCCCGACACATGACTAGTAAAAGATAGCCAGGGGGGCAGTCGGGTATTTTCTTCTTTTTCTTTTTGGATGCCGGTCTAATGGCTGCTGCCGCTCCCAACCTTTCCTACTAGCGATGCACGAGCCACAAAATACCCGCAGGGCCAGCGAAAATTTCACCACGGCATCAAAAGCCGCCGTTCGTCCGGGCAAGTTGGCATTGCCGCGTTTGTGTGTTTGACACAGGCTCACAAAACCCGGCTCCTTTTCTTTGCCCGTCGTCAGAAAGCATCAAGGATGGAGGTCGACAGTGACGCGAACTCTAGGTTCGCCGAGGGCACGCGCAATTTTGTGAATTGGTTTCGTGCCCTCCCCGGCGCGACATTTCACTCGGACTTGATTGCGGTCGAGGACTTGAGGGGGCGGAATGCTGGCCGGGGAATCGGTGAGCGAGCCTCGGAGGGACTTGACCTTTGAACGCCTCTTGCTAACTAACCGGCCCGCGCAGTCGCCAAACAGGACATAGCAGCAGACACAGTCCTCTTTAGCATCCCTCGGGACGCCATCGTCTGCACGGCAACCTCGGCCCTCAAGGACAAGATCCCCAGCGTCTTCGACCTCGAAAGCAATGATGCCGAGGGGTATGACTCTGGAGACGAGGATGGATCCTCTTCTTCGCAAGACTCCTGGACATTGCTGATCCTGGTCATGATCTACGAGTACCTCCAAGGCGATGCTTCGCGCTGGAAGCCGTACCTAGATGTGCTGCCCTCGGATTTCGACACGCCCATGTTCTGGCCGCCTGCCGACATCTCGGAACTGCAGGCTAGCGCCCTCGTCGCCAAAGTGGGCAAGCAGGAGGCAGACGAAATGATTATAACCAAAATCCTCTCAGTCGTTCGCACACACGAGCATGTCTTCTTTGCCCCTACCGCCCCTAGACTCGACGATGCCCAGCTACTCGAGCTGGCTCACCGCATGGGAAGCACCATCATGGCGTACGCCTTCGACCTCGAGAAGGACGACGACACAGACGAAGCGGGGGGCGACGACGAATGGGTCGAGGATAGGGAGGGCAAGACAATGTTGGGCATGGTCCCCATGGCCGATATCCTCAACGCCGACGCCGAATTCAACGCCCACATCAACCACGGCGAGGACGCGCTCACCGCAACCGCATTGCGGGCCATCAAAGCCGGCGAGGAGATCCTAAACTACTACGGCCCGCTTCCCAACGGGGAGCTCTTGCGCCGTTACGGCTACGTAACGCCGAAACACAGCCGCTACGACGTCGTGGAGCTGCCGTGGGAACTCGTCGAGGCCGAGTTGAGAGATCACGTCTGGGGTCGAATGAGTCCTTCGGACTGGGAGCAGGTGGGCCAGCTGGTCCAGACAGACGAGGAATTCGAGGAGAGCTTCGTGCTCGAGCGGTCCAGCGAGGATCCCGATTCGGTGGGGCTGCTAAGAAGCGGCGCCATTTTCACCGGCCTGCCGGACGAGCTGGCGCAGCAGTTCAAGACCTTCCTCAAGGCCATCAAGAAGGTCGCCAACGCCGAGCTCGCCGTCCAGGCATTGTCAGACAAGGAGTTGCGCAACGATATATTCCTTCAGGCCGTCCTCGGCGCCCTCCAATCCAGGGAGCGTCAGTACGCCACGTCACTCGAGGACGACGAGCGGCTCATGATTGCAGGGCAGCTGACGGTGCGGCAGAGTTTGGCGGTGTGCGTGAGAAGAGGCGAGAAGCAGCTCTTGCGGGAGGCACAGTCGTGGGTCAAGCAAGAGGCGAACGAGATGCGGAACGAGGCCTCAGGGAGGACGCACGGGGACGATGGCCCAGCCGCGAAAAGGCGCCGGGTTTGAAGGTCAATGCTGCATTAAAAACCTGCGGTTGCGACTTGTGACTGATAGCCGAGGCGTGGTCACTTCTCTCGTCCCGCATGAATTCAGAAGGGATATATGGTTTACTAGACCGCCTACACGCCGGTGGACTTGATTGACCAGGTCCTTGGCCACTCCGGCTGGCCGAATATCCCTTGACTCGCGAGGTGGCAGGGTCAGACGACCTCGAGTGGTGTCCAAACTAGAACTGTACAAAAATGACACTACCCACCCACCGTATGAATGCAAGACTTGAGCGCTCTCCAAAAAGGGGGGTTTAAGACTGGCGAACGGCCTCCAAAAGAGGGTGTTATGTCGACAGGCCATGGAAAGCCCGCGAAGCCGAATTCTCACCCGCTCGGGGGCACCGCGCCATCGCCGTTCTTTTGCTTCTTCCGTACTTGACTGGCGCCCAGGACATTTACTGGCTTGGTTGGGGGCTCGGCTGCAGGGCCATCTCGGACCTCTGGAGGAGACCCCGGCCGTTGGTTGCTGCCAGCCTCTGAGGGTCGGGGTGGGTTTTTCCTCCTGACCAGCCCAGTCAGGTTGGTCACGTTTCCGCTGGCGGTGCTGGGGGCCACCCCGTTAGCCCTCAGCGAGGTAGAGAGGACGGCCCTGCCCACGACGGCCCCCTCCGTACCATCGCCCATGCCAACCTCGTTGAGCCATCGCTGGGAGCTCCCGACAGCTTTGTCGAGGGTCGAGAAATCCAGGTGAAGCAGCAACTCGACGATGCGCTTATACCCTGCTTCATCCACCATCTTATCTCCGCGACCCTCGGACGGCCAGTAATAGTAGGCCGTTGCGGTGGGACGGTCCACAAGATAGTTGCGCGCCCGAGTCTTGATCTTGGGCGCGCGCGAGGCGATCTGCCCCGACAGCTTCTTCTTTGCTTTCTTCTTCTTCTTGGGGACTTTGGGTGGTGGCGATGTGGGTGCGACGGGGAGGGCTAGAGCCTTGAGCGGGCTTGGCCGTGGAGTGGAAGACGAGATATCGACTCGCCGTCGAGGCGGAGTCGCGGGCATACTGGGCGACAGAGACGAATCGAAGGAGGCGTGAGGGGTGGCAAGGTTGGCTGCTGTCGGAATTTCTGCCCCTGGAGAGCCTGTGGACGACTCGTCAGGGGCAAAGACCAGCCATACAAACCCCGTCAGGCGCCCACTCGAGCATTCCTGACGGAAGGCCATCATGTCCCAAAACTGCTCCAACGACTTGACACTCCTCCAAGCCTTGATGCCCTGTGCTTGCTTCGACACCTCCTCGTCGAGCTCGTCACGAAACCGGGATTTGGGATCGTCCGGATAACCGGGGATGAGGCAGCGAGGCGGGACGGCACCGAAGTCACGGGTGTAGTGGGAGACACGCTCCAGGGGATGGCCGATGACCCAGTTCGCCGTGCTCGCGGTTGTGCGTGGGACGAAGGCCCGGGTTTCCATCTCCTCCAACCCAGGCACAAGCAGGTAGCCCTTGGCGGCGGCCCACGGTTCCCTGCTCAACCCTTCCACCAGCGGGTTCAGGACCTTGCACCACCACCGGACGAGCCCCCNGTCGTCCAAGACATGTTTCCCCTTGTTTCGGACGCTTCCGGGGAACAGGTATTGTGCCTGCGCGCGAGCAAACAGATTGACGACGGATTGGACGTGGTTGCGCCGCCGATGGTCGAGAAGGTACGCGAGGAAGGTGGCGCACACTTGGCGGATCGGAGACGGGGTGCCTTTTGCGAGGTTGAGCAAATGGAGGTAGCCGGTCGAGTCCGCCTTGGACACGAAGAGCGTGGTCTGGTAGGCGGTGGTGAAGATCAAGACCTCGACGGCGAAGACCAAAGCCCGCTTCCTCGCCTCGGGCTCCTTGGGCTCCTTGCCCTGGTCGGCGCCGGGGGAGGAGCGCTTCGGCGGCGCGACGCTCTTGTTGTCTTGCGGCGGGTGGATCGAGACGGCAAGGAAGTGGCTCTCCCTGTAAGTCTTGTCCGGCCGGTGGCCTGGTGGGGCCGCGCAGAGGGGCTCGGTGCGCGTCGGGGGTGTCGAGATGTGGTGGACGCCGAATCGGTGGCCCTGGGGGAGCACAGCTNCNAGCCTGTCGCGGAGGGAAGAGCTGGAGATGNCGGGGGGGCCGGTGGTGGTCGCGCCGCGGTTGGGAGCGGATGGCGTGGCAGACGACATGGTGAACAAGGCGGCGCGCAGGTGAGTGATGGCTCCGCAAGGCGATAACCGGTTAATTATTGTTAACGTGGATGAGACCGGGAGACGCGCTGGGGAAGCAGCCAAGCAAATCGGCCCAAAGCGCGTAGGTGGTGGGTGCAGTGGAGTCGTGGACCTGGGCGAGTTCCAGTTGCAGTGGGCGGGGTGGGGTTTAACGCTCACTCACAGCAGGTCGACTTCAGCTGGATTGGCCAATCACGAATTGGGTTTCCCCGGCCAGGGGGAGCACAGAAAAGTCTTGGCAGCTGCCAGGCGAGCCGCAAAAAAAAGCCCGGAAGACCGACTCGACTCGGCATCCGAGAAAGATTGGACTTTGGAGTGCTACACATCGCAGCCCACGACGACTTCACGACTCACGACTTGCCAGCCACACCTCGCCAACCCTCATCCCCGCGATCCGATGGCGCTTGCCCCCTCCCGCTCGGCCGTTTCGGCGACCTGCAAGGCGCTCCGGAGATGCGGTGCTCCCGCCCTGTCCGCCGGGCAGCACCTCCAGCACCCCGTGCGGCAGCTGTCGACCTCGGCAGCGCGCACCACCGACGCCTCTCTGGAGACGGCGGCCGAGCAAAAAGAACGGCCTCGGTGGTCGTACACGCCAGAGCGNATGAAGGGCCCCGGCTTCTCCATCAACGTCGTCAAGAATCCCAGCCGGACCGTCTGGCACAACAACGACGACCCGGCGAAGCTCGATGCCATGTACACCCGGCTTCTGGGGTCCAAGGGAGACAGGATGCTGCCGGACGAGATCAAGTGGCTTGCCATCACACACAAGAGTTTCGACCAGGGGAGGAGAGGCTTCAACACGAGGCTGGCCTATTTTGGTGCGTTCCCAAAGCCGTCGGCGTCACAGGCCGCGCGCAGGACCCCTCGCTAACCGGACCTTCTACAGGGCGGTTGATCGTTTCTTTCGAGACCACGCGCCACATCATGGTCGGCCCGGCCTCCGCCCAAGGGTCGCCGATTCCGGATCCGTTCGGCCGCGAGCCGTTCCAACACAGCGCGCTCGACAACGTCGACAAGCTCAACACAAGGCAGCCCCAGGGGGTTGCTTCCAAGGAAAGGCTCGCGAAACTGGCCATCGATGTGGGGCTCGCAGAAGTGACGAGGTGGAAGCCCAGAATGGTACGTGATGCTGCAGCCCCCAGGCTACCCAGCGCTCCCAACTAACAGGAGCTTCCCTGTGTTTAGCCCGAAAATCTCGAAAGNTCGGGTTTGACCGCCGTTCTCAACACGTCCCTCTTTGCCATCGTTGGCGCTATTTCACTACAACACGGCGCCGAAGCCGCCCAGCAGGTGGTCCGGGAGAAGATCCTCAGGAGGCTGGGGGCGTAAGACAGCCGCCGTGTAATGATAGAGGCGTGTATAATTCTGTACCATATCAGGGGGCAATAGAGAGGCTGGGCCTGTTCCTTGGTTTGAATCTCACGGTGGCACCGGTGTCGAATATGAAGCCGGTTACGCTAAGCAGGAGCAGCAGCAATCCGTCACACCCACCCCCCCC
>FJWA01003550.1_pt1 | contig 13689 bp, 17 predicted proteins | sample 1011891 | NCBI WGS metagenome assembly FJWA01 (sample SAMEA3912450, study PRJEB9761) | metagenome | biome: forest; material: soil | place: USA | collected 2011-06-22 | depth 0.1 m
GTGGAATGCTGACCTTCTCGTTCAGGAGGGCCTCGCTAACGGGACGCGACACCGCGCGGGAGGGTAGGGGAGGGGTGGTCGTCTCGGCCATGGCGGGCGCAACTGCTGAATGACGTGACCTGGGAACGGACTGACTGCGTGCGCGAGAGACGGAGCGGGCGTCGCGTTAGCTCAATGGTCCCGTCGCAAAGCTTCCGGGGGATCCTACCTCTGGCGAGCAACGCAATTGGCGCGGGGGCGAAGGCGGTAGGCAGCGGTGGAAGCAAGGAGCAGCTGTCCCTCGTGCTCGTCGATGAAGCTATTTTGTTTCTGGCAGACGTCGCTGCCAAGAGCTCCAATGCCTGTTAATGGCTCGGTTGTCGCCGTTGTCTCCCGAAGGCGGTGAGCGCATGGACTGCAGGGGTCTGCAGGTGGATTTCGAGATTGGAGCGGCAGAATTTGGGATTTTTTGGAGCTTGAACTTTCGCGTCGGCCAGGCTTGCGTGGGGCATTCAATCCTCGAAGCGCATGCGCTGTCGCCAGTTGAAGAGGCGGAAACAACAGCAACAGAACATGGTATTGGCAGTTTGCAACTGATTCGGTTTTTCAATGGGGGAAAACAATCCGGTACGCTTTTTCTTGCACCTCTCCCTTCTTGTTTCCCCCGGATATTGACCCCGGCGCAGACAGGCGCAGCCGTCCTCGTCAGGGCGGTTCGAGCGCTAGACAATGGCGACGCCGAGACACTTCCCGACAGACTCGAGCGAGTATGGGATATCCTGGAGGACCGCCCCCGAGACAGCTTCCATGCCGCCGAGGAGATGCTGCTGCGATGGCTGCTCAAGAACATGACGGGGACCTCCGTGAACGCCGAACGAGTGCGACGATACCCTCGAGCCTGGGACGTGATGGGCGCCGTGTTCACCTTGATTCCGCTCTTCTCTCTCGCGAAGTCGCTGGCGGACCGGCGATTCGTTGCCATCCTTCAGCAAACTCTCACGGATATCGCAACGCCGCAGCAGGAAGGGACAACAGCAAGCGGGACCGACTCCGACGTCGACATGGCCGATGCCCCGTCTCCCGAGAGCCCCTCGAATCCCCGGAAACGAAAACGAGCCGACGCTGCCACCTTCAATGTCTCGGCCCAACGACAAGCGGCCGGTTGCCTCTACACCGCCGAGGCCCTGTTCGAAGCCATGCGAACCCTCCTCGCTCGGTGTGAACTCAAGTCCCTCGACGGGCCAGCTACAAACCGGATGGGCGCCGAGCATGTCAAATCGCTGTTCTCGTCGTCTGCGACGGAGTCCATGGCGGTCCTCGTTCCCTGGCTCACCATCTGCGGGCTTGCTCTGGACACACCCAAGGCCGAGGCGAACAGGGAGCAATCTGCATGGGTCTCGACCTTCGCCGCCCTGTGGGAGCTTCACCTTCAGAGCGCCAGTGATGTTTTAGAAGTTGCAATCCATCTTTCTGGGGCGGCTACTCGCCTTCTCGGTAACCTCAATAGGATGGCCCAGCAGACGCCGCTCGGCGTCGAATCCGCCGTCCAAGAGCGGTGGGCCCGAGACCTACGCCGATTCCTGGCCCGGAACCTGATTCTACCAGCGAGGACCGCCTTCTTGACAAAGGGAAGCCAGGAGGCGGTGCAGATTGCCGTCGACGTGTCGGCCCCTTCAGCCCACATTGGGTTCCCGGTCTTGTTCGACTTGGTCAGCAAATCTCCGCTTGAGCTTGGCGGAACGACCTCCCGGAAGGACTACGAAACATGGATACAGGCCGTCTTTGACGTCATCATTGATGCGAAGAAGCATCTCGGCCGCAAAAACAGGCACGCGGCCGTTCGAGCTATCATGGAAATGGCGGCAGAGCGAGGCACCGCCTTATCGGCCGCCAGTCTCCGGGCTGTGTGCAAAGATTACGTCCAGAAGCGCCATTGCGACTGGAGTCTGCTGCTCTCCATCGTGAAACTCAATCCAGATGTCTTCTTGGTCTCTGAAGACGGGAAGGAACTCCTTGGACGGGTTCTCGAGAAGACCAAGGAGATGAGCTCTTTCGATGCCGAAGACTCGGAGAAGGCAGCATGTTTTATCGTGCTTCTTGCCGACGGATATGCTCAAGCTCGTGATTTGTTGTCATTCGTCAAGGTCTGGCTCGGGTATCTTGCTCCCACCCAAACCAAAGACAGCCTCCAACCGCTGTGGGCTCAAAAGGAGCTCGTTGATACGGTTGCAAAACTGGTTCAGATATCCCTAAACACAAAACAGCTGGTCGAGATCCTGGAATGGCTCTCGTCACAGACAGAGCAGACGGGGAGCATGGCTAGGATATACATCCTCGAAGCCATCTCGAATGGCATCTCCCAGGAGGAGTCTGTCGACGCTGCAAGCATGAAGACTTTTGAGGGAGCTTTTCTCGAGAAATTTTCCAAAAAGGAACTTCCCGTCATCTCTGCTTGTCGGTGGATGGTGGCCTCAAAGGCGATCGCCAGAGGCACCCTCGAGGAAGCCGGCCAGATCTGGTCCCAGATCAAGTCGGATATCAAGGGCATCCTGAAAAAGTCCCCCATAGAACAGGAGGATACATTTGCGGCTTTTAAATGCTGCGTGGCCGCTTGGTTGGCGAACTATCCGGGTGCTGCGGATGAAGATGATGCCGCTTCTCTGATCTGCTCCTTCGTTGAGAGGCTGGAGAAGGATGGTGAGTCCATGGAGTTGGACTCCGTCGACAGCGTTACATATGTTGACAAGGGCACGTATATCTCTTGGATATTATCCGATGCACCGCGCCTTCTGAGGTAAGACCCGAGTTTCCCCCTTTCTTCTGGTCAACATACTCATTCCGCTTAGCCTGCTTGTGGAGCGAAACGGTTGCGTCCCGCAAGGGGTACTGTCTCTCCTGACTGTTTCCGGAACTGAAGATTCAGCACACCTCAATTCTGCCCTAGCAGCTTCCCGCCTGCTGCTGGATCGCGAAAGCAGTCTCAACAACCAGAAACTGATGGGTAAGTTTGGCCATATGGGATCATCTTGCAGGGATGCTAACATCACCCAGATATGTTGATCGCGACGGTAACCTCCATGATTGACACTTCCGAGGCTGGTAGGTCGGGGCCTCAGACAAGGATCGCCGTTCGGTTCCTGCTCGACATCCCACCCGAAGCGCTGAGCAGAAGCCAACGAGAGGCTGCCATGAAGTCTCTCATCTCGCATTTGCCAGGCGACTCAGATAAGGCAGAGGCCATCGGGACAGACTATTGGAAGCTTGTGCTCAGTCTCATGGTCAAATTGATGGGACGACCAACTTTCTACGAGGTACGGTTTTAACTCTGATGGCTTCTGACCGTGAGGTTGACTGGATCATAGGGCATGGCTTTCTCTCATCTGGAGTCGATCGGGCGGTGCTTGTTGAAGATACACAAGCGATCGAGTCGCCGCTCTAGGGAAGGGCTAAGTCCGAGCGATGCTTCACGGGACAGGGAGAACTTGAGGCTTCTGCAGCAGCTAGCAGTGTTGACTCTCCGGTACGTCGTCGGCATTTCAAACTCGACCTGGCCTGGCTAACTAACCGCCCATAGCCAAATGACAAGTGGAAGCCCCGAGGAACGCGAAAAGGCCTATCTCAAAGGTGCTGCCTCCCTGCTTCAAAGTCCATGCCAGGACTCAGATGCCGCACCACGAATTGTACTCCTTCAAGCTTTCATCTCGACTGTGCAGGCCTCGCCCGCTGCCAAGAAGCTTGATGGCAATGGCTTGGACCTCAACAGCCTCAAGAACCAACTTCTCCAAGTTGCGTCGTCGGCTGTTACGTCCAGTAAGAGAACTGGCAAAGGGTTGCTGTCTCTCCTGGCCGCCCTGGAAGCGTTGAGCGACCTGGATCAGCAAGTCGTGAGACAATCGCTTTCCAAGTCGGTCTCGTCCCTGGTCGAGGCTAGTGACTCGCTCCTTGAGGACGGGGTCCAGGCTGGCTGGGAAGTCCGCATGTTCGTGGTCAATCATTTCCCCGAAGCCCTTGCTTCCCCCTTGAAAATCAAAATGTCCGTCGAGGCCGCGGAGCCCGCCGCCGGGGACGTAGCGGACGAGGAGGAAGGCCACGAGCCGGCCGCAACGCTCGGCAAGACAGCTCTGCTGCGGTATGTCGACGCCGTCGTCCGGTCGGCCGACGAGGACACAAAACTGGGGTATCTCCGAGAGCTGCTTCTCGAGGACGGCGACGACCAAGGCGCGCTCGGTCGGGGTTTGGCCGTCTACCGCCTGATCCAGAACCTGAAGGGTAAGCCATATCGTCACCACCCCCTGCCATTCGCCCTATCTAACCCACCATCCCCTCTAGGATCCCGCCCGTCCGATCCGCCCTCCCGCTTCGACCTCGCCCAAGCCCACACCACCCTCTGCACCCGCCTCCAACGACCCACCACCGCCTCCCACTTCCTCCTCACCTCCAAAGCCATCCGCCTCCTCCTCGATCAAAACCCAGCCAGCATGACCCAATGGAACATCGAGCTAACCCTCAGCACCATCTCCTCCCTGGCCTCCCTCCCCACCACCCAAACCCTCATCNCCACCTCCCCGCCCATCTACCACTCCCTCACCCAGCTCCTCGAGCAAATCATCAAGCGCCACCGCCGCCGCCTCGACGGCCACTTCCACCTGCTCCTCACAGCCCTCCAGTCCCTCCTCCGCCTGCTCCTCTCCCGCAGTCCCACGCCCACAAAAACAGGTCCAAACCACTGGGAATCCGACGCCCGCCACTTCGCCCGCCTCCTCACCCTCGTCTGCGAACCCACCGCGTCGTCCGTCTCGCGCGCGACGACGACAGGCCTCGACTCGGAGCGGGACCGGGCGAAGCGCTACGCGGGACAGTTCATGTACCTGGTGGTGATGGCGTACGTGCAGCTGCAAGTCGCGCACCCGGCGGTGCCGCACGGGGTGCGGGAGGCGCTGGAGGGCGGGGTGTATTCGGTGCTGGACGTAACGACGGAGGATGGGATGAGGATCTTGAATGAGGGGTTGGATGGCGGGGGGAGGGTTATTTTTAGGGAGATGGTCAAGATGTATAGGCGGTTTGGGAAGTGGAGTGGGGTTTGAGGGGCTAGTTTCCATGGTATGGTGGTGGTGGATGGACATAGTCGTCACCGAAGGGATAGATATATATACTCCAACGCATAGAATGGATGTGTTTTTGTTTCTACCTTTCTCTCCCCTCGACTATCCTCTGCCANCGCTGCGCAAACTCCCGTATCCCGCCCTCGCCGCCCAAGCTGGCATCCACCACATCCCTGGGCAGCTTGTGCGCCGAATACTGCGGCGAGCTGAAATTATACGCTGCCGGGTCGTCGTGCTCCACCAGCCTCAGCTCAGGCTCCTCTTCTTCCTCCTCCTCCTCNTCCTCCTCTTCTTCTTCCGTCTCCTCATCCGTCGTCGTGGTCAACCCCTCCTGCATGTCCGAAGCAGACCCGAGCAGCGGCCGCGTAACGCTCATCCCGAGGAGCTCGCTCCAGTCAAACAGCAGGGTATCCGTCCTCGGCGCCCACGGGTTGATGTCAATCAGCCTCGCGCGGCCCAAGACCCTGCGCTCGTCGCCCTCGGCGTCGTCGTCGTCGTAGTCGGCCTCGGGAATGTACACGTCAAACACCCAGCTTGCGTCGGGAAAAGTCAGGCGCATCTTGGCGAACAGCCGCTGAACCTGGCAGATAATCTGTGGGCGCAACCCGTTGAGGAAGGCGTAGTAGTTCATGTCGCGCTGGGTGATGGCGACCAGGGTGCGCGACTTGACGAAACAGCGGAACTCGAGGCTCGGGAGGGGGTTGAAGAACTGGCGGAGGACGAGGACGGGAGTGAACTCGGGGTTGTGGGGNGTCGAGGACGAGGAGGACGCCGAGGCGGTGTCGTCGAAGGCGTGGTCCAGATCGTGCGTGATGAAGGAGGAGGATTTGAGGAGGATGTAGACGTCGTTGGCCGATGTGCATTTCATGGTGTTGGGGTGCCGCGAGATCCAGGTGGCGTCCTTTGGAGACGACCAGTTGAGTTTGGGAGCTGCGGCGCCGCCGAGGGAGGTGATGGCCGAGGTGATTTCGTCGTGGAGGGCGGGGAAGCGGATGTTGGGGGGCTGGCGGGCGGTGGTGTTGACCGGTTCTTCAGATTCCGAATCCGAGTCCGAGTCCGAGTCGATATCGGCGTCGACACGGGGTGGTGGTGGGTGAGCCGAGGTCGGAAAAGAGGGTTCCCAGTCGTCGTCGTCGGAAGCGGCGGTATCACCGTTGCTGTTCTCGGTGTTGCTCTCGTCGGCGAGGATGATTCCGTCCTCTTGCATCCAGGAGAGGAACTCGGGAGTCAGGGGGATGACGCGGGAGCGGATGCAGGAGGAACGGTATCTGTGTCATGGTCAGCGTGCCGTGTGGCTCTTGGCAATGACTGGGAGGGCCACGCACTTTGGGAACCAGTAGTCGTAGGAACAATGGAGGATGTGCTCCCGCGTAACAGGAGGGAACCGCAGTTCGCCTTCTGCGGCTCCCTCTGGCGATGCCGCCGTTGGTTCAATCGCCGGCATGATGGCGACTGGGTATTCTGAGATTTGGGGGATGTAGCAGTAAACGGTGGCGGAATTGATCGATGGGGGGGCAGCTGGTGCTTGTTGTTGACTCGGAGCTGGGTGGGAGGGAGCAGTTGTCAGAGCAAGCCTGTGTTCTCTCACAATTACTCTGCAGTGCAGCATCCATGAATGGAATTTATGGCGGGGTTTGACTCACTGACAGGGATGCCCCGCGCTGGGGGNTCATTTTCTGCCGCTGCATTGGCGCAACTTTCTCCCAGCTCAATCACTCACCGCCTTCGCAGCCCTGCAGCGGCGGCTTCCTCGCGCACCACACCGTTGCCTCTCGAGATTCCATCGTCATCGCCGACAAGACTGCTCATCCACAACCTACCGCTATCCCCTTGCCAGAACCCGACCGCCNCACTGTCAATCAAGGCGGATACATANACAATACGCAATGTCAGACAACGTCGGCCTCTCGACGCCCCGCGGCTCCGGCACGTCGGGCTACGTGCAGCGCAACCTGGCGCACATGAGGCCGCGCGACATGGCCGCCCCATACCTACCTCGCAATGACGTCGACAACCTGCGGCACAANCCCCGCCAGCCGGACAAGGGGCTCCTCGAGCACGATCGCAAGCGGGAGGTTGAGGTGAAGGTGTTTGAGCTGCGGGACAAGCTCGAGGAGGAAGAGTGCGTTTGCTCCATTGTCGACGGTCCTTCAACTGGTTGACGCGGAGAGAGAGAGGGAGAAGCTAACAGGAGGTCGTGGATGTACAGGGTCGACGAGGAAGAGATCGAGTCCCGATGTGACGAGCTGCGCAAGAAGCTGCAGGCCGAGATGGAAAAGAACCAGGACCGGAGGGGCGGCGTAGGCCCGGCCCAGAGGAAGAGCTTCAAGATGCACCAAGTTCACGAGTTGGCCGATGCCAAGATTAAGGAAAGCGAGCGGCTGAGGCAGGCGCTCAAGATCAGCAAGGACTACGAGGAGGGCAGCCATTGGCGGAGACAGGAAGAGCGGCTCAAGAAGGCGCCGGAAGACGGGGCTGACGCGGCCAAGTCTGAGGTGAAGCGGGAAAGGGATGTTGACAGGGGAAGGGACTGAAATCCCGGGCTTGGAGGCAATGAAAGGATGGGATCTGGTTCGTGCCTGGGCTGGCATTATGTATAACGAAGCATGGGCGTTTGGGGTCTTTCGGCGTTTCTGGGACCGGGTTCTGTGTTTCTACGGCATAGCGGAGATACCTTCTCTCACCTTCAACAGCTCCTCTCAAGGGCTGCAGTTTCTCCTGTCTTTTTTCTTCTCCCTCAGACGGTTTGGTCGCCAACCAAACTCCCCTGCCCAAGCGGGTTCTTCAAGATGTGTTCTAGAATGCAGAAGAGAACGTGCCCAGCCATGGGTTCCGACTCGCCTTCCAGGGGGGTTCACTCCGGCAGCCACCGCCTTCAACCTCGCCCAGAAGAAGTAATAGAAGCCAGGGGGCGGAAAAGGGACAACAGTGCCGCCAACAGACAGCACCACCTCCAATACCTATAGGTTGGTATGTATCTCTAGTCACACTACCCCTATTCCCTCCCCCCTTCCAAAGAAATGCATCCGAAACGCGAAAAATACCAATACAAACCCTTTCACCACAATACCCGCACCACCATAGCCCAGCAGCACTGCATGAACCGAACCCCTTCTCGTCCCGCAGGCCGCGCCGTACGCGGTAAGAAAGGCTAGCGCATGCACAACCGCACGGGGTTAACAAGCCCACTTGGCCTTACATGCCGCAAGCGGCCCTCGACCAACCAGCCACGAGGGTTTTCCGCCGTTGCATGTGTGCCGCCCACGTTTTGCAACCCCACCCCCCCCGACCACTTCAACCAGAGACGGGATGAGGATGATGAGGATGTGTATGTACAGTGCTTTTGGGTTGTGTAACCGTACGAGAGGCCCAGAGGGGAAAGGGGAACTGCGGCAGGGGGGCCCAACGCGGATGCGGGTGATAAGCAACTCCTATTCTAGGCTTCTGGAGGGCGGGGTGTTGGGGGCCGGGAGGTCTCGAATAGGGGCTTGTTTGGGGGCTGCTGCTGTCTTACACGCATGATGATGTGCATGTGAGTTGGGAGGGAAAGGTCCTCGTGGGCAAATCTTGTTCGTCGGTTACTCCTGGATTACTGAGCTCCCACAGCAGGAGGCGCACACGCTACACTCCAATGCCACCACTCCCAGCCTAGCAAGAAGACGCGGGATATGCGGCCAACCTGCAGCCAACATGCAAAGGCGGCAAGGATGGAATGGAGGGGGGTTCTCATTTATGCTGTCCACGTCCACTCCCTCCAAATGCACCGTAAACCGCAGACTGACCCTGTCAAAGATCGAATCGGGCCGGTCGGGATCGAGGATCAATCCGGGGTAATCGTCATAAGGAGCCTGCCACATGGCAAGGGAGGATAAAGTCGGGGTGAAACGGGGTCGGCTGTTGCTCGGCCGCATGGCGGGGGACGAGATCGGCCGAGACGTGATGATGGGACGGACGGACGGACGGACGGACGGACCGCATCCCTCCNCGCTCGTCGGGTGTGTAGCAGGAAGGAGTGGGTAGGCGAGAGTGTGGTCAGTCAGGGGTAACAGTGTGAAGCAAGAAAAGGCGANGAGAAGAAGAAAATGCCTCAAGACACTCTTGGAGGATCTGCGCATCTCCAACAAACCACTCGTCGTCAGCCAGTGATTAGCCGATCTCCATCCCTTCAANCTGCAGGCGGCACAGAATGGCCTCAACTTCACGACCCGAACGGAAACATGGAGAGCGCCCCCCGTCCTTCCCCAGGAAAAGAGAGCCAAGATCTGGGGTAAACCGGAGGGGGCCACATGTCTGCGACCTACCTCGGCTCGGTAGTGTTTCCTNGGGTTGCGTCCATCAACTCGCTGTTACAGTACTNCTGCAATCATCCCGACCAAGGTGGAGAACCCCCTCAAGACATTCGCCGACTCCTGGGGGTGCCAACGTCCTACTGCTTCTCGAGTCGGTGTCAAGTGAGTCAGAAGCGACCAAATGACTCAAGACGGGGATCGGTACCATCCGTTGAACGCCCATCCATTCGCAGCCCAAGGTAAGTTAGGTAGGTTACATAATGAAGATAAGGGTATGCCCCCTTTCCCTGCCTCTCTCCTCCGCCCTTTTGAGAAACCAAGCACCGTGAATCATGATCCCCGCCCATTCGGAATTAATCCAAAGAGGAAAATCCCATGAAATCAGCAACCCAACCATGCATACTACTCTTCAGAGGGTATGGTAGTCTCTATTCGAGATCGAAATGTTGGTGGAAACGTGCGTGCCCTCGTCCGGAAGTCCTGTGTTTCCATCCCAACCCTCTCCGGCTGGCCCGGTCCTGTTCATATCGCGCCCCCCATATCCTGTTTCGCTAGACGTGTTGTGTCGTGCCATGTCGTGGGTTGCAAAATGCGGTGCCTCATTCAAACTGCGAACCTCCCCTTTCCGTTCGCCAGTTTGTACTGACCCGCCCTCACGAGGCCCGCTGGACCTTTGGGCTTGGCCGGAGTGCATCCTCAAGTAGGACTGGCACGCTCCCGAATCTGGATGGCTTGACTGTGGGTGTGACCAAACACCAAGTCAACACCAACAGGCTCCAACTCGCACAACAATCGTTTCGCCTGGCCACTAATGCTGTTGAGAGCAAAAGTCTTGTCCTCAACTAAAAGCATTGAAAACTCGGGCGTTTCGAGCAAGCATCCACGCGGAATGAGGGCAACAGGCGGTGGGACAGCTTGCATCTCATCCTTGCTCCCGTTTAGAGGAAGCCGGACTCGGCCAAAACTCTGCACAGACGGCGACGTTAGAACCACAATTAACAAGCCGCCCCCCCCCTCCCCCTTCTCTCCCTGAAAAGGTGATGGCTCAGTTCTGCTTACCTCACAATCTTCTCGTCTTCTCGTTCCCGCGGCTCAATTTGCAAGCTCTTGTCGTACATCTCGTGCACGTCGCCGGCAGCCTGCATGTTGCTCAGGATGTAGTCCTGCAGCTCCGGCACCGGCTGCAGCGAGTAGGCGACGTTCTGGTATTGTTGGATGTCGCGGATCACCTCGGCCGTCTTTGCACGCTTGGCAAAGTTGATGAGGTTGGTCTTCTTGATAATCGACGGGATGCCGTCCTCGATGAAGGTAAGATCCGTCAGGTATACGCCTGTGGCACGCCAGTCAATCTCAACTCAGTATGGACACTTCGGGTGAGAAAGAGACGCGAGGTGACTTACCAAAGAAGGGAATGCACGGGGGATTCGCGGCGTGCAGAGCTTCTCGGTACTCGCCAAAGTTCTTGGTGCTAGCCATCAGCTTACGCATGGTTTCCAAAGTGGCCTGCATGCGCTGCGGGACCTGATCCCATGTTCGCTTGAGGCGAGCGATGGGTGCGGTGCCCAATGCCGAGATGATCGAGGTCAGCGTGGAGAAGTTGTTGAGCGTCCGGCACCTCTGCTCCATGGTTAGTCACTATTAACAGAGAAAAGAAACCGACTCAGGAGGCGGCTGATGGAGGGGTGTCTTCTTACGTCGGCGACCGACACAAAGTGCTTGATGACGACGACACGCTTCCGGACATCGGTCTGCGACAGAATCATCTCCGCCACCCAATTGGTCATCTGGTTAGAGTGCAGGATGAGGGCCTTGACATTCGGCGCGGGTTCCGGCTCCCCCTCCCCAACCTTCTTCTGCCACGTCTTGTTGAGGCATTCCGTCGACTTGATTTTGGCGTACAACCGGGACTCGATGATGGTGAGCTGCCGGGCGAATTCCACAACGTCAATGTCGAGAAACTTGAGTTTCTTCATGTTCTTCGGCATGATTGGCGGGGGGGTGTTTTGGTTGACCGTCTGGACCATGCGTCGCCCGCCAAGATCCTTACCGGCCAGTCGCTGGTCGAGGAGTGTCATCAACGGGCCCGCCCCAGGCGTATCGGCCGTCTTTATTGTGTCCCTGGCAAAGTTGAACATGTCGCGGATGAGAGCCTTTGTCTCTTCGCTGTTGTCCTCCATCCACGAGTTGTCGAGCCAACTCTTAAGGATGTTGACAACACGGAACCGGATGGGCCTCAGCTTTCGGTCGTGCCAGGTGTCATAATCGGCTTGTGACAGGCCCTCGGGTGGCTGGGTAGTAAACCTCATGACCAGCATCTCAAACAATTCCCGCGCGTTTGTGAAAGACCGATATGTGAGGAGGAAGGTGTTGTTGAAGTTTGGGTCCAGCTTGTCGTGCCGCGTGAGCTGCTCGACCAGCGCAACGAGAGTTCCACCCTTGACAGTCGGAGGCAGGGTTTTTGAGTCCCATGACAAGTCGGTCTCGTTGTCGAGATTCAAAAACTCGGGCTGGTCCTCGGGCGCCGGTGGTGGCACCGGCTCCGGGTCTTCTCCAAAGAAGCGTTTCATCTTTGACGGATCGCCCTTCCGGAAGTTGGCGGGCAGGGTTTCGCCTTCTGTAAATGATTGGGATCCCATCGGCAGCCCCGGCCTCACCAGGCCCCGTGATTCCGTGCGCTGATGCGGCCGCTCGTATGGCATCGTCTCCATTCTCCTGAGCTGCTCCCGCTGGGCGACCTCTTGGCGGACGTGAATCTCTTGCTGTTGGATGACCATAGACACCTGCTCGGAGAGCAGTTGAAGCGAGAAGCCGATGTGGGAAGAGTTGGTCTCGAGCGCCCGCGCGCATTGCCGGACATACTCTAGCCTCTCCTCCAGGGCCTGACCCCTGACCTCGGACCACTCATCAGCCAGTGGGCCGGCGACTGCCTGGCAGCCCAGGAGCAGATCCGAGATGTTGTCGTAGAGACTCTGCTTGTTGGTGCTGAAATCGGTCAGCTGAGGCGTCTGGAAGCTGTTGCCGAGCAAGGACAAGTCGATCGACTCGATCATGGCGATCCAGGGCTTGAACATGTCCAAAACTTTGCCTCCGGCGCCGCAGACGTTATTGCTAACCATCTCGTGCTTATAGGGGGTGACCACCTTGTCGCTAGCCACGAGATTCTTCTCCAGCTCGCGGATGCTGGACACCAGCATCCGCTTGAATTCGTCGAGCCGTTCCAGGAGCTTGCCGTCGAGGACAACCGTGGGCTCTACAACCCCCTCCTCGTCCTCGAGGAAGTTGGACGTGATGGGATCGCGAGGGGTAAGTCCGTTGTTTTGCCAGCTTCCGCCGGCTCCCGATCCAATGACGAAGCCCGGAAACAGGCGTGGGATTTCTTCGCCGCGTTGTTGTCTCGCAACTTCGACGTAGCTGAACACACCCAGGAGAACGCCATCGGCTTCCTGCAGACATTTCTGGACCGACTCGGCATTCGGCCAGTCGGCGGCCGCGATGTGTGAGGAAATCACGAGCTTGGAGAATTTGGACATCATGTCCCGGAAGTGGGGATAGAGGGCCTTGTTGGTGGAGATGATGGACGGCTGTCCAGAGTGGTTGTCGGTCGTGCCCGAGCCGGCGGCGAGGAGGAGGCGGAGGTGGTCCGAGATATCCTCTGCTCGAGCCACGTACTCTGACCGGGTGCCGTTTTCAATGGCCTGGCGGTAGCGATCGACGGACTTCTTCATATTGTTGACCAATCGAGTCCAGGTTAGAGGTGGGGTCGTGCCGTCGTCGAAAAACGAGCGCGGGATCGTGGCAGCAGTGGGAAGATTGAACGCGGAGCTGGTGAACGACGTAATCGACTCCGTCACGGGCGGGTTGAGCAGGTTGCCGTTTGCAAATGTGTCACCACGCGCCCTTGTCCCGGGCGACTGGCCATTTATCGAGTCCATCGACGAGGCCGGCGAGACGCCGTCCTTGGCGCCGAGTCGGCGAGCCGCGCCTCGTGATGAGTTCATCAAAGCCTCGCCCTCTAGCTCGGATGCCGAGTTCGCATCGGATTCGTCCTCTTCCTCCGTCAGGCCCCTCGCGATCATTTCGAGCGGCGGCCGAGTCCTGTCCGGCATGCTCACGTTCATGCGGTCTCGGGGCCCGGTCTCGGCCAGTGAAGAGGGGGACTCGAGTGGCAGCTCCATGCTGCTCTCGCCGGTCATGGTGTTGTAGTAAAACAGCCTGCCATCCGGTGTGGCCTGCGGGATCCAGAAATCGGCCCTGGAGCGGTCCCCATCGGGCCCGTCAAGCGGCAGCCCCTCGCCGTCGTCGTGGTCGGAGGAGAAGCT
>FJWA01004388.1_pt1 | contig 13689 bp, 12 predicted proteins | sample 1011891 | NCBI WGS metagenome assembly FJWA01 (sample SAMEA3912450, study PRJEB9761) | metagenome | biome: forest; material: soil | place: USA | collected 2011-06-22 | depth 0.1 m
AACCGAGATCTACTTCATTCATGAATCATGCCTTCTCCGAGGACGGCTTTCTCGCAAATCTACTGGCGCCCCTCATCTTCGGACCCAGATACCACACAATGATTGGCGCCGGTACGCCGACGACAACGGCGACGAGGCCCAACACGGTGCCGCCCCAGCCGTAGCCCAGAGAGCCGAAGAGAGCCGGGACGAAAAGAGGGAACAAGAAGGCGAGCATGGAGCGGAGGAAAGAGCAGGATGCCGACGCCGACGCGGTGTAGAGGTTGTACGTGTCCGCGATGTATGCCGACGTGCATTGATACGTGATGATGGAGCTTCCGGCAAAGAGGGCGGCGCCGAGCTGGTTTCTATGTCAGTTTTGCCTGGGTAGACTTGGGAAGCCGACTCACGTTGGGGACGATCCAGTGCAGCTTGGCCTCGGCCGACCACCCGTAGAGGAGGATGCCGCACGGAATCAAAAAGGACGCCGGAATCATGAGCGGCACACGGAACTCGGGTCGGCCGGGCTCGTCGTCGGCCAGGCCGTAGCGCCGCTTGAGACGGGCATACACGGCGTCCATCGCCGGGGCGCAGATGTACACTCCAATCAGCGAGCCGACGGCGAGGGAGATGTAGTTGAGACTGGCGTCGCCGCGGGGCAGGCCGTACCGCCCCTCGAACAGAGAAGGGAAGCTGGAGATGAGGAGATACAAGGTGCCAAAGTTGAAGGCCTGGTAGAGCGCGAAGAGCTGGATGATGGGCTGGGTCGCCAGCATGACCCACGGCCGGCAGAGGGCAATGCGCAGGAGCCCGAAGAAGGTCCTGTCAGCGTCCGACTGCTCCCACTTGGTCTGCAGCTTGGGGTTGCCGGTTGAGGCGCGGAGGGCCCGGGCCTTGACCAGGAGGAGGCGGGGCGCGTAGGTCTCGCGGAGGAAGAAGAAGGCGATGATCTGGACGAGGACATTGACGATGACGATGACCCAGAAACACCAGCGCCAGGTCGTGTACTCGGACATGTAGCCACCGACTGGGTGCGGTCAGCAACGAGGCCGGGACAAGAACCTAGAAGACGTACCGATAGGCCCGATGGCTGGTCCCAGCACCGGCGCCAGCTGGTAGACGGCAAATCCCTTTCCGCGCTCCTCCGGCTTCCAGCAGTCGTTGAGCACACCGCCGCCCATCTGTGTCGCGTTAGCATCCCGATGACCCCTGACATAGATTCCGACATACTCCGACACTGGCACTCCCGCCGACGCCGGCAAGAAACCGAAAGGCCGTGATCTGAGACTGCGACGTGGCGAAGCCGCACAGGGTGGTGAAGAGAATGAAGATGGTGTTGCCCAGCCGGATCACGGGCATGCGTCCCCAGATCTCGGAGCACGGCGAGAGGATAAAGGGGCCGAGCGCGTAGGCGAGGAGGAAGATGGAGAGCACGAGCTGGAGCTGGACCCCGTTGGGGATGTGGANNTCCTCGCCGATGGACGAGAGAGCCGGGGCCGTGATCGACGAGCAGAGCGGNGANAGGAAGGCAAAGGTNGAGATGATGAGAGACGTCTGCACACTTTNCGTTAGCAACCCGGACCTAACAGTGTGCTATGTCCCGGTAGGAAAGAAAGGGCATCGAGACGTACCGCCCACTTCTGCCCAGTGCTCCAGTTTTTGGGATTCGCGGGGTCGTCGGGCCCATCCCACGTCACCTGCTTGCCTCGTCAGTCCCGGGTAGCCAAGTTGCCGCTCTCGTTCTTCCAGTTGCTGCGTACCGTGAAGGTGTCATCACGTGTGTCTTTCTCGTCGGCGAGGGTCACCGACGAGCTGAAGTCTGACCTCGCAGGGGAGAGGCAGCCCGAGTCAGCCACAAGGAGGCCCGGGGTGCTGTTGCCGTCCGATATTCGTGATTCCGCAAGAGTGAGCGTGGAGGGGCTGGCCGAGAGAGTGCCAGCAACTTGAAGTGTCGCCATGATGAGACAGGAATATCAAAAAAAGGGCAAAAGTGAGTGTAGATACAACGAGACAGCCAAAACGCAACCGAATCTATAGCATTCCGCAGTCTATAACGCCGGCAGTCTAACTGAAAGAAACCGAATCGTGTCAACGAGCGTGGACGGGCCAAAGGGCAACAGGAAGGAAAGGAGAGAACGGAAAAGCTGGTGTCTGCCCAGCTGTGGTTTTATGCTTGGACGGCGAAGCTCGAGAGCTCCAGACACGCAATGGCTGCCATGCAAATTCGGCGGACCCATCCCTGGCACAGCCCAACATGGAGACGATGACAGCACAAAACCCACTCGTCGATGAGCCTCAGGTCAATGTCAACAGTGAGCTATTGACGAACCCCTGGTCCGTCCAGGGGCGCCCCACATGGCATCGGCGAGCCGCGAGCTGAAGGCCCCGGCAGAGATCCAGAAAGATCCAGATCCTCGGGTCGCACGCCAATAGTGGAGGGGCCAAATGCCGCCCACCGCTGCATTGGGAAAGTCCCCACGCGACTCAGGTCGCCGCTCCACCGCACAAGCATCACGGCACAACCTCGAGTCGGAGACGGTGAAGGGGGCCTCGGTTCCCCGTCAGCCGCACTCCACCGACTACAGACGATAGTATGTAGCAGACTTTGCCGGATCCTGTGCAGGCCGCGCGTGCTCTCGGACTTGGTTATGCGGTTGGGATGCAGCAGATGGCGGTGTTCTTGTGAGGTATTGCGAGATGATAGATCAGCTCGGGGGCTGNTGGCGTGTGCAGGCGACCAGGAACACGGCAGCTGAGCTGAAACGACGGTGCCAATACCAATAAACGCTGTGGTAATATTTTCTGGGTATGCTGCATGTACAGTGTGTTTTACATTCAAACAGCGTTGTTTTCCGGCCCCTGAAAAGCCCCTGAACTTGTGCTGCACACAAACATAGGTAGGTACACAATTCGCCCGGCTCTCTCCTCACTTGTTATGCCATGTCCCTGCAGATTCTCTTGGTGCTCTGCGAAGAGGTGTCTATCCCGGCCAACTTCTCTAGCAACGCGCGAAGCAATCTGTAAGCGAACTGAATCAGCAAGTTCCCCTTTCTATTGTCACAAACAGCGGTTGGAGTGTTCGAGAGCCCAGTCCAGCATGGCAGAAACCACGGCACTGACTAATCCGTCAAACAAACAACGAGATGCATGTGACTGTCTGCTGTGACTTGACTTGCCCCAAAGCAAAGTTGAGAAGTCAGGAGACGACGAGTTAAGAGACGAAACCCGTGGCTGAACAAGGCGAGACCCCAAGCAGCTCACCAGCGATAGTCCCGACTACCCGGCGGCATGGGCGTTGGAGATTGAGTTGAGATGGGCGGTGCTTATGTTGAAGGGGCTCACTTGACCCCCTACCTGGACAATGATGATAGCAAGTCGCGTGGGCTGCCCTCAAAGCAGGAACGTCCTATCTCCCATTCACAGGCCTTGATATTCGTCAACATTCATCTACTCTCCAATTCATATGCATCGATGAGGCCCCTAGATATACCATATAAATACAGTCAACCCACACTCCAGTCACTCATGCAGCATCACACACCAAGAGCACATCTCATGCACCCACAGCTCTCACACATCTACTCCCTTTCAAACAATCTCGGAAACCAGCGAGCAAAATGTCGGGAGCACAGCAACCCGAGCCCAACCCCTTGACCATCATTTTCAACTACCCCAGATATGTCGTCCCGGAGCAGCGCCTGAATCCTCCGCTGACGGTTCAGCTGGCGGACCCTCAGCGCTATGCCGCGCAAACCCAAATCCAGCCCGAATACTTTTACGCCGAGGCCAGGTGCATCTGGGTAGACGTCGTTGTGGAAGCCGGGCGAATGGTGATCAAAGACGAGAGGACGGCGACAAACGACTTATGCGGCAGCAAGCTCGTCTACGGCACCGTCAAACCGAGCGACGGTCCCGGAGAATACGTCGTGGAATTCACCTTTGACCCGCTCTGGTTTGTAGAGCAGGCCGGCGGCTACTACTACTTTCAGATATCGGTACGCGCCCTGCGCAACGGGGCCCACCCGGGGTACGAGAATGAGTATCAAGATCCAACCATCGCTTTCTCAGAGGCGATGAGGGATCCGGATCGGGGGGTAATCTACGTCGAGCCAGCGCGTCGCGCTTGGGATGGCCCTTCGGGAAGGAGAGGTCGATGAGGATTTTGCATGGGGCAGGGTTGGTTCACAGGCTGGACGGTATGCATACGTTGAGGGGTCTCATAGCCGGGTTCTAACGGCCGGGGCGCTGAGTTACGGAGTTTGGCTGGGTCACGGAGTTAGCTGCCTTGCCTAGCTAATAAGGGGGCTGGTCCCTCTGCTTTAGCCGTCTTGACTCTCCTGTCAAGAGAGATGGTGAGGCCATCCTTGTGGCACTTCCTTGACTTTCCAGGGTTGGGACAAACGCAATGCTTCTTGATGCGAGTCATGAGGACGAAGTTACCTCGCATGTTCGCGCTGCAGTACGGCAACAGATCTGAGTGACCGATTGTGCGAAGCAATGTTTCGTGAGGAATTCGACACCCTGTTCGAGAGCTGTTGATTCTAGGTAGACTGAGCCGTGCCAGCATAAAACTGGAGGGGCAATCCTGGTTTCTGCCTTATCGGAATGATGTCTTCTATTCTTTAATCTTGAACCTTCCAGAATTCTCGCTTGTTTGCACACACTCATGTGGAATTGAGCGATATTTGGCCAGTGTCAAGGATTTCCACTGCAACTTAGGGTCGAGGGGTGTGTGATGCCTGCCGGCCCGGTTCAACATACGGGGTACAAGGGCCGTCAGCCATGACCCAACTGGTAGAGTTGGTACTTGAAGCATGTTGTTCCACGTACCATGGGTTTCATTTGGGAGCCGTGGGCTAGAGCACAACAATGGGCGGGGAAGCGTGGTATGGGGCTGCGGTGGGCATAAGCGCAGAAATAGGGGTCGGCGAGGGGTCGGTCACAGCTGAATAGATACTAGCAGGCTAGAGAATTGAGCTTCCGTCCATCATTGACACACCGAGCCTTCACTGATTCATCTGATTTTCATTGTGAACATCGATACGATTTTACTCTTTGCCTCTTATTTCCTGTCTCCACCGACCTCTACCGGTCCCTCCCAAACGTCGCGACGCCCTTCGGCTTGTTGTCCAGCACCTCCTCAATCTCGGCCAGGATCTCGGGCGTCAGCTTGTCGATGAGGTCGAGCGCCTTGAGGTTGTCGAGGACCTGCTCGATCTTGGTGGCGCCGAGGATGACGGTGCTGACGTTGGGGTTCTTGGCGGCCCAGGCCAGGGACAGGTGGGTGACGGTGGCGCCCAGGCGCTCGGCGATGGCGGTCAGCTTGCGGACCTTCTCGATCTTGGCCTGGCCGGCCTCGCTCTTGAGCTCCTTGACCGTGTTCTCGAAGAAGGCAGGGTTGGTGGCGAAGCGCGAGTCCTCGGGGATGCCGTCGTTGTACTTGCCCGTCAGCAGGCCGCTGGCGAGGGGCGACCAGATGGTGGTGCCGTAGCCGTGCTGGCGGAACAGCGGGGCGTACTCGACCTCGAAGCGCTCGCGGTGGAAGGCGTTGTACTGCGGCTGCTCGACGACGGGGGCGATGAGGTTGTGCTGCTCGGCGATGCCGATGGCCTCGGTGATCTGGGCGGCGCTCCACTCGGACGTGCCCCAGTAGTAGGCCAGGTTGAGGTTGCGGATGGTCTGGGTAAAGGCCTCGACGATCTCGCGCATGGGCGTGGCGGGGTCCGGGCGGTGGGCGAAGACGACGTCGACGTAGGGGGTCTGGAGGCGCGCGAGCGACGACTTGAGGCCCTCGACGATGTGCTTGCGGCTGAGCCCGCGCGTGTTGGGCTCCTTGCGGCCGGTGCCGAAGAAGACCTTGGTCGTCAGCACGTACTCGTCGCGCGGCCAGGCGAGCTCCTTGAGCGCGTTGCCCATCTCGACCTCGGACGCGCCGTTGGCGTACGTCTCGGCCGTGTCAAAGGTTTGCTGCGGGGGTCAGCGCTGGTGACAGAGCAGTCTCGGGCGGCAGCCTACAATGCCATGGTCCCAGGCGGTCTGGAGGATCTCCTTGACGATGTTGCCCTTCTGGGTGCCGCCGTAGGTGAGCCAGCCGCCGAGCGAGAAGATCGAGACCTGGAGCCCCGTGTTGCCCAGGTAGTTGAACTTCATGTTCTTGGGCTCGTAGGCCGTGGGGACGACGCTGGAAGACATGGCGGCGGTTTCGGCGAATCTCGATTGGAGCTGTCGAGCGAGGGGAGAGAGAGGAGGAATGGGCAGCCAGAGCTCACGGAGATGCAACAGGGACGTGGCGGCTTTATGACGGCGGCAATTCTGGACTGGATCTACATAGTACTTCCCCTAGCGGAAGACCTTGCCCGTGTGCTGTGGGCCAGTATCGGCGGTGGGTAAATTGCTGTTGGCTGTGACGACATCGACGGCGAGTCTCGACCCGGGCCCCCACCGGCTTTCGGAGTTAGCTCTAGTCGAGCGGGGTGATGGAGACGCAGAGAAGGCCATGGACCATGGTGCTATTGAAAACGCACATTTAGTCATCGAACGCGTGGAGCGGAGATAGCGGACATTTGGGTCGAAATTCCGTCCAAGTGGAACAGTCGTTCCTTGCATCTTTTTGTTCGAGAACCCCGCGAATCTAGATTGGAGATTAAGGTTGAGAGCCCGAAGGGCAAACGGAACTTTGGCGGCCGGGTTGTGGGTCTCCAGGCCACTCCGGGAGTTGGGTTCTTCCGGGTCGTCTCGATGACGACGGATGCAGGCTGACGGGGCCACACACAAGGTGATCTCCCAGGTCGGCACCGCATGGTGGGAGCCTTGGACTGCGCCTCGCCACAGCCTTTCCCTTTCACTCCCTCGACCACGTGGGACTTATTCTCGAATAAATATATTTCTATGGGTGTGCTCTGTCCGAGCTGGACCGGCTTGGCGCAGGCAGAGATACCAGGGAAGGCCTCGTGACGCCTCTCCAGGCTGTCATCTGGGCTCGACGCGCCCAAGGGGGTGGCACGAGAAGGTCTGGTTTTGCAAAATGCTTTCCGTGCTTGACTTACTGGTGTACCTTGCTTGCCTCTTCCCCTGCCCACCTGCGTGGGAGTCATTGGAGGGTTGACTCAAGCAGGCCTCGAAATGGACCGCATCCAGCCGCAGCCGAGTGGCCAGAGTTCGAGATCTAACTTTGCACGTGCCATGTCAACTCCATCTCGCTCTGCCGTCGCCGACTGGATAGGTTGTTAGCAGGTCATGGGTTGGGCGAGATACCGTTGGCCGCAAGGACGGGAAGTGCAGTTCGAGGCCCGCCAGTGACAGTCTGCCGGCTAGGCAGGGCAATCTGTTGGGCTGGAAGTGCTATTATGGGCCATGCTGTTTTCAGGGATTAGCGCGGGACGCTGGAATGGGTTCAAAGGTGAGGGGTGGCTGGCAGATGCCAGGCGCCGTCAGGCTGAGGCGGAGGAGCACTGCAAGTGTTAGCACATTGCCTGGCCGCAGCCAAGGCAACAAAGCCATGCACGCCACGGCGAGGCTGCCAAACGTTGACAAGCAACTGGGGATAGCCTCACTCGCCAGTTGGAACCACACGGGACATCACCACATCAACAAACCGTTGCACTCGCAACATCACGCAGACCAGAACCCCGGGATGATAGAAACATTACCGTCATAAAAGCAAAGAGTATGTACAATAAGACACATGTACAGAGGGTATCGGTGGTCCACCACCAAGTCTCCTGAACGCCCAGAACGCCGCCGTCCGTGCTAGCTGTCGGCCAACCTGCGACTCCTCGGTCTTGACCGGGCCGTCTCCTGCAGCGGCTTCTGTATCCTCGTCGCCACGTCCGCCGGGCTCCCCCTCCCCCTCCTCCTCTGCATAACCGGGTTGCACTCCCTGTCCTTCCGGCCGAGCCTCGCCAGTTGCGGGTGACGGGGATCGCGGTGGGCCGCGAGCACGTCGTCGAGGTCGCGGCCGGATAGGGGGTGGGCGCGCGATGGCGAGCGGCTTCGGTATCGCCGTTGGGGTAGCGAAGCTTTTGCTTCGGTGAAGAAGGACGCCGACTGCGCCTCGGGCTTGGGCGTCGGCGTCTCTGAGTCTGTGGTTTCGGGGGTCGGGCGCGGGAGTGTGGCCTCTCCGTCGCGCGGTTCGGGGTGCGGCGTGGCGGCGGCGTCGTCGTCGACGCTCGCCCCACAATACTTGTAATCGGTGCATGATGATACTTCACAATGCTCCGGCAGAGCACAACAGTCCGGCTCGGATTCCGAGAAGGACAGGGTGCGGGCGGGCGTCGCGGCGCCAAAGTCAAAGTCGTGGTGCTCGTCAATCGGCGAGGCGACCGACGAGTCGGAGCACATGGTCATGGACCGAGGGGACGCGGGCAGGAGCTGCTTGGGATAGCTCGGGTACTCAAACGGCTCGTCCATGATGGGGATCTCGTCGTCCTCAAAGAAGGAGCCGTGCGAGTCGGTGAGCGAGCCGACGCTGCTGCCCACGTCGGAGCGGCAGGAATCCGACTTGTACCACGGGTGGTCGGGCGGGAGGAAGGACGCGAAGTAGCGCACGAGGGAATCGAGGGACTTGGTGCGGAAGAGCTGCACCGCGTGGTGCCACTGCTCGGTGCCGATGAGGGACGGGTTGGCGATGATCTCGAACGCCGCCGACTCGAGCGACTCGTTCAGCTCGCGCAGGCGCTGCTGCTTGCGGTCGTCGAGCAGGCGGTGGAACTCGTCGGCCGAGGCGGCCTGGTGCGAGATCTCGTAGACATCGTGGTGGAAGGCGACGGGATCGAGGATCGGGGACGGGACCGTGTTGTACTGGTCGTGCAGCGGACCGAACAGGTCGTCCCTCTTCAAGCCGAACTTCCAAAACGGCCAGCTCCAGCGAGAATCGTCGGGATCTTCCATCCTCGGGGGGCCGGCTGCGGTGGATGCGGGGGTTACGTCTGCGAGGGTTGGGTTGAGAGAGAGCGGGAGAGGAGACCAAGATGGAGAACCAGAGACGGGGCGGGCGTGCTGAGACTGTGACACGCAGGCAACGGGCGGGCGCTGGGAGCCATTCAAGCCAGGGATATGAGGGCGAACATCGCGACGTCTGTGCTCGAGGTGGATTGGCGGGGAGAGGGTTCGTCGAGTTTCCTGATTGAGAGGCGGTGATGTGAATGGGCGAGGAGACGAGGGTCGGCGGAGTGTTGATGGAGAGAGTCGCTGGCGTGGTGGACAGAGGATGGACCCGGACGGCGACCAGGGTTGGGGGGCAACAAAGTGTTTGAAAACTGGGCTCGGGGCCTGGGTGAGACGTTGGCCGCCCGATGCGGCCGGACCAAACCGTGTGGCATGCAATGCGCCGGCTCGCTGCGGGCCCAGCCAATCGCGGCGCGCCCTGTCCGAACAGCCAAAGCACACCGCCGCATAAGCGGCGACCCGCCTGCAGCACTAGCGGCCATGGCAGCCAATCGACAGAGGACAGGTTGCGCAGTCTCGCCTTGGCAGCCAATCAGCAGAGTTCTCCCGTCCAAGGTGCCTCTCTTCCTGGTCACGCCCATGCCGAAAGGTGTGGAAGAAGGGGTGATTCCATCATTCCCCCGCTGCTCTCCTCTTCGTTCGTCTTCCAACTCCATCGCCGGCGATGAGGGCAATTCCGACAGCATCGTCCACTCCTCTCAAATGCTCGAAGCAGATCATGGTCGGTCGGATCGAGGGCACAAACTCAGCCAGAGCCCCGACCTCAGCTGCAACCGCTGGCGCTTCGCCTTCGCCCTCCCTGGCCTCGGTTGGCTCGCGGTTGGCCCGGCCGATCCCACTGTCGCCGCCCGGTTGTGCTCGTGATGACGCCAGCGGCATGATCACCCTCAATCAGGCTGGTGCACTGCCGGGTGGTTGTGGGGGGTGGGTGTGGGACTAACACTCCTGCCAGAGGGCTGGAGGGCTGCAACACGATATCTGCGCCGGCTCAGCCCTCATCCTCATGCGCCCGTCAACGATCCTCCGTATCAGGCGCACCCCCTGGAGGTGTCGGGCGTGCCAGACGGCAACGGCCGAGACGAGGTTGCGGCGCGGCTTGCCAGCTGCCGCGGCCAAACTCCCCTCCGACGCGCATCAGCCGAAGGATCCGATCAAATGTCACCAGCCCTCGCTGTTATCGCGTCCCGCCGGATGGACTCGCTCGCAGGGCAGACCATGGCGCCGAGATGGCCGTTGCGGCTGCCGCGGGCGGTCCCGCCGGTCTTATATGGACAAGACTGCCCGTCGCACGCGACAGCTGGACGGCGCGAGTGACGGCGCGTTTGCGACAGCATTGTCATCCGCGCNGCCCAGCAGCTCGAAGTCGAGCGCGGGTGCCCTCGAGCGCTTCGCTAACAGCCACCACATGCGAGGACGGACCGGTGCCAGGCACCCGTCGCCTGGCTCCTTCTGAGGGTTTCGAGGCGGCTCTCCAATCACCGGCCGCCGAGTGAGGCTGATGCCCCATCAGCAGGGCGCCCTCCGCTCTCCCCGCGCCCTCACCGGGTCCATCTGACTTGCGCTTCAGTGGTCATCCTCTTCAAGACGGTGGCTCTTCATCGCTGAGCCAGGGCATGCGCGGCCGGGAATTGCTTCTCTTGTGTCTGTTCATCTATCGCGTCGCCGCCGCGCGCGCTGCTCTCTCGTCATTTGCTTCTGTTCTGTTTCTGTTCTCTCCCGACATGACTCTTCTCACACCGCGCTGGTGAGATTCCGGCTGCCTCAGCTGCTGCTCATTTTCTGCGCCGTGCCCCGAGCCTTGCCGCTGATTCGCTCTCCTCTTTTGTCATACGCTCATCTCAACATCATCGACGATTTGGCCGCCATGCTCGACCCAAGGGAGTGCTCGGAGCTGTCCGAGGACAAGACGGAGGCCTTCTCGCAGACGGAGATCCAGGCCCGCCTGCAGCGGTCCCAGATGGAGGAGTTCAACGCCGTCAGCCACACGCTGCCGCTGGACAAGCTGGCGGTGCCGCCGGACGACGGCGTGCGCATCCTCATGCGGCCGCTGGCCCGCGGGCGCAACCTGCGCGAGGACGGCGGCATCACGCCCGTCGCCCTGTGCGCCGAGCTGGCCGACGACGACAAGCGGCCGCAGCAGGTGCTGGCGGTGCGCCAGACCGCCAAGGACACGCACTTTACCATCAACATCCCGGACTACCGGAACCCGCACCGCCGGCTGGTCTGCATCCTGTACTACGACCCGGCCAGCGACCACCAGATCCTCGACAACTGCTCCCACGTGCCCTTCACGCTCGCCCGCATCTCCCCGGAGCCCGAGGAGAGCCGGGGGCTGCAGTACGAGGTCAATCCAGGCACCAAGAAGGCCCTCGCGCCGGGCACCTGGCGCATCACCATGGAGGGCACCGACCTGCTCGACTTCCGCCTCATCGAGCGGCCGGCGGTGCGCCAGCGACTGTCAAGCCCCTCCTCGGACGGCTCCGAGGTGAGCGACGTCGTGAACTCGGCGGGCAAGCGGTCTTTTTCTGCCGGCGAGGACGACGCGACCCCGAAGCGGCGGCGGCCGTCCGGACCCGCCGACAAGAGGGAGGACAGCGTCATCATGTTTATCCCCCCGAAGTCGGGGGCCAAGGGGAAGGAGCTCGTCGCCTACACGGGCCACCCGCTGCTCGACCTGCCGTCGGGCGAGACGCTGGAGGCGCCGCGCGCGGGGGGGCTCGTCGGGTACACGGTCACTAAGAAGGATCCGATCGCGTCGACGACCCTGTCGAGCGTGTTCACCGCCGAGTACTCGGGGGCGCCCGGCCGGTACGTGGTCGCCAAGGTGCTCAAGACGACGGTGCCCGCCGGCACCGCCGGCGAGCACGCCAACGAGGGCGCCCTGTCCCGGACGGTGATCCGGCAGGCGCAGACGTGGCTGCGCGAGCTGGGGAACCACGAGAAGCTCAACCACAAGAACATTGTGCACCTGTACGGCGGCGACGCGCGGTTCCTCTCGTTGTACATGGAGCCCGTCGACGGGCGCGACCTCTCGGCCAAGGGCGTCTGGCGGACCGCCGGCACGGACCTGTTCTCGGGCGACCGGGCCGACGCGCTGCGGATCCTGCAGGACACGGCCAGCGGGCTGCACTACCTGCACACGCTACGCCTCGAGCACAACGACATCAAGCCGGGCAACATCCTGTACAGCCGCGAGCGCGGCGCCGTCGTCTGCGACATGGGCCTCTCGTCCGAGAAGGGCGAGGGCCGCGGCGGCGGCACCCCGTGGTACGTGCCGCCCGAGTACATCGGTCTGCGCCAGCGCGGGCCCCCGAGCGACGTGTGGGCCGTCGGCGTCGTCATGCTCTACGTCATGGGCAAGATCTCGTGGCCCGACATCCGCGCCCACCGCGCCCACCCGCGCCACCTGTACTGGACCATCGCCCACGTGCACGACAAGGAGCGCCAGGTGCAGGTCGCCGCCATCTCGCGCATGCGCGCGTGGCTGAACGAGGTGACGGCCGTGCGCAACGGGCTCGACGTGCACGACAAGCTGGAGCGCCTGGTGCACGGCATGCTGGCGCCGAACCCCAAGGAGCGCCTGACCATGACCGAGATTGTCAACCAGCTGTTTGCCGAGACGTGAGGCAGGACTATCATTACGCAACGCTAGATACAACGCAACGCTATATACAACGCACCGCTTACAGGCTCATCCCAAACACAAACACCACGGCCAGCGCCACGACCGACGACATGGCCGCCACGTTGACCCCGACCGCCGACCCCGCGCTGCCCTTGCCGGCGGTCGAGTTCGAGCTCGAGTTGGATGCAGTCCCCGCCAGCGCGAGCGGCGCGGCCGTCACGCCGGGGCTCGTCACGCAGTCACCGTCGGCCAGCACGGTCGCGTTCTTGCTGAAGACGACGTCGGCGCAGTTGTACAGCGCGTTGCCGTCCTCGCCAAACGTGACGACCTGCAGCGTGCCGAACGCGCCCTCGTCGACGGGCAGGCTCGCGGGCAGCGCCAGCTTCTGGATGCACAGCGTGCCGTTGCCCGTCTCGTTCCAGAACGGGTTCGTCAGCGTGTAGTTGAAGTTGGCCGTGTCGGCGCCCAGCCCCAGGTTGACCACCACGTAGCTCCACGGGTGGTGCAGGTTCAGCTTGAGCGAGCCGCTGCCCGAGAGGGGCCAGGGGGTGATTGGGCGGCCCGTGAGGTTGCCCGGTACGTTGGCGCCTGGAGGGCTTGTTAGAGGAGAGTGGAAGCAGGGAGGAGGGAGGTGCGTACAGGGGTTGGTCCACTGGGAGTAGGTGGTGTTTTTGGCGAGGCTGTTGGCGCGCATCGGTGGGTAGTCGATGCTGAAGTGGGCGTTGGTGAGCGCTGCTGTCGCCAGCAGGAGGAAGGTGGCGAGGGCCATTTTGGCGTTGGTTAAGATGGGATCGAGGTCGANAGGGAGGGATGCGTGCTGTTGACGACTGTGTTTTACGGCAAGCAACAAACAAGACTTGCGCTGGGCTTGGACGAGGCGATCGGCACGGCGCGCTCTTTATACCTGCGCCGTCTTGTCATCATCCAAGTACACACATGTGTACCTGCCGCTCAGCATCACGCTTCCAACGCAGAAACACCTGCCCCTGCCTCCCGCGCCGGGCGGCACCAATCACGCCCGCGCATGTCCCACGCCAATTGAGCCAATTGAGCAAGTTTACCACCTTGTTGCATTTAAAGCTGAGTTCCCGAGCTCGCGGGGTCAGTCCCTGGCTTAAGCTTGGCCCGCGATCCCAGGA
>FJWA01003429.1_pt1 | contig 13681 bp, 5 predicted proteins | sample 1011891 | NCBI WGS metagenome assembly FJWA01 (sample SAMEA3912450, study PRJEB9761) | metagenome | biome: forest; material: soil | place: USA | collected 2011-06-22 | depth 0.1 m
GGGTGACTTGCCCTCCTCAAATTCGAACTCCTGTAGCAGCTCGAAGTTGTTCAGATTTTCGGCATCGTATTTGGAGGACCTCTTCCTGCGGCGCGCAAGCCAGTCTGGCAGCGGCCGCGCCGTGGATGGCCCCGCGACAGTGTATCTGCGGTCCTCAGTTAGTATCTCCTTTGCCGCAGTCTTCAGGCTTTACGGAAAAAAGAAGGGAGAATAATTACACTGGGACTGCCCCCGGATTTGTCAACTTCATGGTGGATGTCGATGTTGCCGCGTAGACGGGGAATGTCGAAGTCTCAGATCACAAGCTGCGAGCTCTGGGCGTTGGTGGGCAGAAAACCAGAAAGTTTCGACCGCCCGCCTGGAAAGGGAAGGCGGAGAGAAATTTGGGCTGAAGGGGTCCTTGGGCCCCGCCGTCGAGTTCAGTGCTAGCGCCGGGAAANTCCGTGGTGTGGGGGCCGTGGAGGTCATCGGCTGGGTCGGTCGTTCAACAAGCGCCAGATGGGCATCTTCAAGTGAATCGTTTTCGCAGTCCTAAGGCATAGGCCTGGAATATTCCCATCCCTTTTCACCCTCTCATTTTTCTTCGTTTTTTTACCCTGTCACTCGTAATTTACTGCGCCAAGCCTTGATGCGTTGTGGAAAGCAAACAAGTTCAGACTCGGCTTCACTTTTGCGTTCCCATCCGAATCTCGTCCCCATGTGCCACCCCTGTCCGTGGGGAGCTTGGCACGCCCAAGAGTCCAGACGCCTCCACTTCACTGGCGTGCATGTCCACTGACATTGCGCCTGTTGCTGCTGCTGCTGCTGCTGGCCTGCAGTGGACGACGTAACCAGAGCCCGAGGTTCACACAGCGTCTCCATCCCCCAACATCAACGTTTGCTTTCGCCTCATCGCATCGAGTCCCTTGTCGGCTCTGTCGGGGCCTGTGTACCTCGCATCGGCCTGCGTCTTGTCTGATCGCTGCATTGGCGACCCCGTCTCGACTCCCCGTTGTTCGCCACGCGCCGAGCGACCCCGGAGTCCTGAGATTGTCGATATTGCCGATATTGTCGATCCACGCGCGGCTTGGATGTCTCTGGCAGCAACTCGATTGTGATTGATTTGTGGGGCTTTGCTCGATCGTGGCGTCGCCCGCTGCCATGGAGCGTGGCAGCCTGGCACATAGAGCACGAACCCTTCTTCGATTCATACCCTCCTCGACACGTTGCCCGACCGCCGAGAACCATCCGTGCAGTACCCACGACGCTGAGCTATTGTCCGGGCCTCGGTAGATAGCTCAGACCTCACAGCCTCTCGTCCGTATGCCCGGCCCCTCAAAACACCACGCCCTAGACCCCCGGCCTCGGTGCATGATCGCCCGGTTTCCGCGCCCAGGGCTCGCCCGGCATCTCATCCGATATGGACGCCGGGGAATATGAGACAAACACTTTGTTGATTGTAAGGTTATGCTCGAATCCTGCCTCCATCCTCGTTGCCCCGGAATTTGCGCTGACAGAGCTGTGTACAGAGCAATCTTTCCGGCATCTCCTTTCGCATATACGAGCCCATCGCCTCCCAGTCCTCGACCTACACCTTCAACGCTTCCGATGTCGAGGACGCCCTGCGCAGCGATGGCCACTTGGTCTACATGGATGCCGTGCGGCGCGGCATCTGGTGTTTCTACCTCTCGTCTGGTGATCCTACCTCCGCCAGCCATCCGGAACGACTCGGTCTACATACCAGGATGGAAGTTTGCGGCTACCCCTTGGGCCTTGTTGGAGACGGAAACCTGGAGCCCATCGGGCTGCTCAAGAACAGGCCGCAGGGGACAAACACGATCAACACGCCAAGCAGCTCGTCGTCTACCGGCTCCGTCCTGGATGCGAACCTGAGAGGCGCGCAACCCTTCAACTTCCCCCCCACACCTGTGGTGGTGGACGGCAAGGTCGCATCAACCCCGGTCGGCGATGTCAAGGGTTATGGCTCGGTTCCTGCACGGGAAATCCACGAATTCTTTATCACGGCTGTCCTGTCCTCCTTGACAACATACTTTTGCCGTGCCGTCGGCGCCATCCTGTTGAATAACCGCTCCGCATTGCTGCCTCCCCAGGCCTTCAACCCTGGCAATACCGACTGGAGCCAACCCCCCCGGAGCTCGGCTCTCGCCACGTTCCGCACCTACCTCACCACAACTGGATCGCTCGTCATCTCCCTCCATGTGTCCATGCTTCAGGGTTTGGTGTCTTCTGCCGACGTCTTGCGGTCGAACATGCTGACAGCCGCTCCCGCCGTGCTCGCTGCGCCGTTCGGGACGTTTGGAGCTTTGCTGGGGGTCATTGACACGGAGAGCCAGGTGGCCGACGGCGGGTTTGGCCAGTCCCCCGACACCCAGGTCAGCCGACTCAGGTCGGATCACAGCGACAGGTTTGTACAATGGAAAACAACGTGCTGCAAGTTGCTGCAGATGCGTGGTATGTCGCCGTCGTTGCTCGACGGCTGTTCTTGGCTGAACATACACTTCCTACAAAGGAAGCCGTACGAGCAGAGGGTAGACGGGAAAAGAACTCCGCTTATTGGCTCGGGCCCGACCGCGCCGTGGCCGGCCGTTCTCTGTTTCCGGAAACCCAGGATCGACAGCATGTTGGACCTGACGTTTGAGAAGGCCATCTCTGGACCGGGGGCCCATCATGTGGACCCTTTGAACAAGGCGAAGATGTGGTGTCAGGAGGTCCCCAAGAGAGAAGATGCCATCACACGAAGGAAAAAGGAGAGAGACGCCGCCCTGGCACACGACCGTGCTGATGTGGACGTGCGAAGCCATCACCAGGCTAATGGTTACTCGCCTATGGCTCTCTGGCGAGGCCCCACGAACGGCGGGCCACCTCCGACAGCAGGCACGATGTACCCAACCCCTCCGGATGGAGTTCAACCATCAGGGGTTACACCCTCGTTCGACGGCGGCCCACCCCAGAGCCCGGCTGGCCAACCGACTACGAACACACTTGGCGATTCTCATCCAGCAATGCAGCAGGACGTTGCGGCCCCGAATGGCTTCGGCGCAGGCTGGGACGGCCCAGAACCCAGACCGGATCAAACGACCACCACCTTCACCGAGGATAACCTCTTCGGCGATCTCGGCGAGGATTTGTTTGAGGACAACGAGCTCACTGACGCCGACTTTAACTTCTTCGACGAGCAGCCGGGCGCCGAAGAGATGGATCTTGTGCTGTCAGACATGGGGTCTTCCTCAATGGGGATGCCAGAAACCGGACATGATGAGCTTTTTGATGAAGAAGCCTTGCCGCTCGCGCCCAGCATGGACAACAGAACGGAGATCCGCCCAGTATCGCCGCAGTTCACCAAGCCCGAGTTGAAACACGCCCGCAGCACGTTGGCCGAGGAGAGTCGGCAGCAATTTAATCTGGAGAGCTTTAATCGTAATTCTGCCATCGGGGTCAAGAGACACACGAGCCCCTTCAACCCCGAAACCGTCTTCAAGCGAATCCGGGCATCGATTCGCACGCCGACCCTGACCATATCCACCCAGCGAGGTCCTCCACGCCGCCCCAGTCTGTTTGAAAAGGTGGACTTCGATCCAGCCTTCTCGCTTGCCAGCAAAAAATACGAAGAGAAAGGGCTGTTTGACTACAGGTCATCAGCCCTAAAGGAGCAGGAGAGTAGAGGGCACCAGAACGGCGGCCCTCTGACCACTGGCAGACTTTTAGGGTCTTCGAAGCAACGCAGGAATCTCAAGGAACTTCCATCTGATATTGGCTCCATCCTGGCTAAGATCGCAGGTGGCACTCCCAATAGCCCGAGGCAACGGGACGACGCCCGCTCGGACACGGATGACAGCAGCTGGGCTTCGTCGGATGAGGACGCGAATGATCCCGCCGGCCACGCCTCCTCGCCAGCCAAGTCGAGCGTTGCACGGAGGCGCCTGGAAGACGACGTCATATCCATGGCAGCTTCTTTCAGGGAACTGGACAGCCTATCGGCGGATTCCCCTGGGTACGGCCCGCTCGATCTGTCGCGGCTGTCAAACTCGGAGGTTCCCGAATTTGCCCTCTCGAAATACTTTGCAGATCCGGATCCAGTACCTCTTCGGATATCCGTCTCGGATGACGACTTCATCACGGTCGCACAGATCCTTACCGAGCAGGCAGCCAGCGGATTCCTCAAGCTGACGCCGCAACGGCCAACTTCCGAGATTCAAGATACTCGCCGAAGCCTGATCAAGGCGATTCGGTACTCAATCCGCGGTCTGCAGAACGCCTTGCCGCGCTCGCTGTCGGGCGCAGTGGGGTGCCAACTTCGCCCCTTTGCAGAAGTACAGGACGTCCCCTTGCTTGTCCAGCCTCATGGCCGAGTCCAAGTCAGGCCTGCCGAGTTTCCCAAGCCGAGCATATTCCAAATCCCCGCCCCACACATCGAGCTCCGGCGCTACGAGAATCAGCTCTCGGTCCTGCCATCGGCCGTTTCCTTTTGGGACACTTTAGGTCTCGGGCCTGTGCAAGGCTCAAAGGCGGTCGTGGCAGTGTGTATCTTTCCGCAAGCCGAGGGCATGCGGGACAATGCAACCGCTTTCCTGGACCGGGTTCAAAGTACCTACGAATGTATGAGGCTGGGCACGTTTGAGAGACTACCGACGGTTGGCAGCCTCGTGGATGGGTCAGTTCTGCTCCCGACCGACCGAGATGTCAACTCTCCCGGGCTGAACCTTTCTCGGGCCCGCTCAGCATTCACCGACCAAATGGCGAGTCTCGCCATCTCTCTTGCTGGTTTGTCCATGTCGGAGAAGAACTTCGTCGTGTACTTTGGGTACACCCCTGACGATCCCAGCTCGATCGTGGACTCTTGCTCCGCCTTCCAGGAGCTCTTTGAGCACTACAAGCGATGCATGATGGACAGGAAGAAGCACATCGCCAACGAATTGGTTCTGCAGCTCGTGCCCCTGAGTGCTGTTGCCTCGGAGACGTCGCTTCTGGTCCTGTCTCCCGCCGAGTGCGCAAGGCTCTGCTTGGAAACGTACGACCGCTGCACGCTTTTTGGCGGACCCATGCCGTCGCCGGCCATTATGCTGGAACGGGCACTGCCTCGAGGCATCGACTTTAAGCTCGCCGCCAACCCGTCCCCGAACCTTCTCCGGGAGAACTCTTGCATCCATGTGGCGTATGCACGGAGCGTGGATGAGCGATGGATCACGGCCGCTTGGACGGACAACAGAGGGAGCAACCAGTCGATGGCCTCGTACTGCCTCGGGCGGCGCGGCAAACCCCAGTCGCGGGTCATCGGAGAGGTCATCCAAGAAATATGGGAAACCACCTGCGGCCTGATCTCAAGATGCCGAGTCCACTGGCGAGTAATCATCACCAAGTGCGGACCCATGGAGCAACCCGAACTCGACTACTGGACACACATCGCGCAGGCCGAAACCCGTGCGGCCGTCAGCCTGGTCCTCCTGACGGTCGACACGGACCCCTCCCTCCAGCTCATCCCGCCGCCGGCCACGATCCCCTTCTCCGCCCCCGCCGCCTCGTACACAACCCCCGTTTCCACCCCGCAACCCTTCTCCGTTGTATCCCCCGATCAATCCGCCAATAACCCCCCCACCCCAATGGCCACCATGGGCGTGACCACCCCGGGCGGCGACGGCGGGCCCTCCTCTCAACCCCAACAACAACCACCCCCTCCCGACCCGGACGCCGCCGACACCACACTAATCGACGCGACCGAAACGACATGGGGCGTAGTCATCTCGCACCGGCTCAACAACTCCCCGTCCCTAACGGACCTCAACCCGGCGCTCGCGAGCGGGTACCTGGTCAAGCGGGCCGGGCCGCGGGCCGAGGACGCGCCGGTCGCAATGGAGGTCAACGTGGTGTACAGCGACAATGCCCGGGCCATGTACGACGCGCTTCTGCGGGAGATGTTGACGTATTTCCGGGGCTTGGGGACGCTCGCGCGGGTGAGGGGGGTTGTGGAGCGGGAGGTGGATGTTAGGCCTTGGCATGTGGCTGTTGTGGAGAAGGCCGCTAGGGTGTTGTATTTGTTGATGTGATGTGAGATGAGGTGGTGTGGTTTTAGAGGAGAGGGCGGCAGTCGTTTGAGGGGAGGGTGGTGTTGGGTTGGTGTTTTAGCGTGTTTGACATTTTTGGGTGTGGTGAGGTTTTGGTGTTTTCTTTTGTTTGGGGCATGGCGGCTGCATTCAGGGATACCTATAGGATACTACCTTCTTCATCTATATATATACGCCTACTTACGTACAAACCTTGACCACCTGATCGAAGAAACCGACCTGTACATACGTCGTGTCGTGGCCATCAAATGTGAAGTCTACATTCCTGCGGCAAGTCTATCATCTTGTCGTCGTGTCTATCAGCCCTTGTCCCGCTTGAGACGCCCAAATCAGAGAAAATACCACCCACAGCAACTCTCAGGCTTCAGCTCTACTCCTCCCAAAACCCAGGGAACAGATACTCGACCCGCTTCATGGCCTCGGGATCCCGTCCCACCGGCTTGGTCATGAACTTGACGGCGCCCTGGGCGCTCCCCTCCCAGTGCTTGGCCAGCACCAGGTCGCTGTTGTCCTGCTTGCACAGCTCGTCCAGCACGGCGCCCACCAGGTGCTTCGCGTTCTCGCTGTTGGCCGCCATGTACTTCATCACCATGGCCACGTCCACATCCTCGCTCGAGTGCCAGCAGTCGTAGTCGGTCGCCATGCAGATCATCTGGTACGCCAGCTCGGCCTCGCGCGCCAGCTTCGCCTCGGGCAGCGCGCTCATGTTGATGACGCTGCCGCCCCACGCGCGGTACATGTGGCTCTCGGCGCGGGTGCTGAACTGGGGGCCCTCCATGCACACGATGGTGCCCTTGTTGTGGAGGACCACGCCGTCGCCGCGCATGGCGGCGGCGCAGCGCACCACGACCTCGGCCAGGCCCGCGTCGAAGGGGTCCGCGAACCCGACGTGCCCGACCACGCCGCCCTCGAAAAAGGTGAAGGGCCGCACGCCCTTGGTGCGGTCGATGACCTGGTCGGGCACGACAAAGTCCATGGGCTTGATCTCCTCCTGCAGCGAGCCGACGGCGGAGAAGGCGATGACGGTGCGCACGCCGAGGGAGCGCAGCGCGGCGATGTTGGCGCGCGCGGGCACCTCATGCGGGGCCAGCTGATGGTGCAGGCCGTGGCGGGCGAGGAAGGCGACGGGCACGCCGGCGTGTTCGAGGATGAGGACGGGCGAGGAGGGAGCGCCCCAGGGGGTCGTCGGAGTGAGGGCCGCGACGGGGTGGTAGCCGGGGAGAGAGGAGAGGCCGGTGCCGCCTATTACCGCGATGTGGACCGGGCCTGGAGGAAGGAAGGAGGGGTTAGACGGAGGAATGGGGAGAACAGGAGGGAGGCTTACGGTCAAAGGTTGTGGGGAGAGAGGGAATGTCGACGGTCATGGTGGGCTGTTGGGTGGCGGGATGGTGGGTTGGTTGAACTGTGGGAAAAGATGTCGGAGTTGAGTTGCTGTTGGAATTATCTCGGTGGGCTCTAAGGGATGGCGTAGTATTTGGCGGTGTTTTAGTCTGTCCAGTAGCCGACGGCCCTCCTTCCACGCCCTCCTCCTCCCGCTGTCGCAATTAATTTTCTTTTTTGGAGGGGCTGACAGTGCCTGACACGGCCGATTTTTACCCCGCCGTTGCGACGAAGTCACGAAATGGAGGGGTCCATCCCTGCTGCGCGCAGCCCCTGTCCAGAATGGTGCGCTAGTGCTGGAAGGGCTAGTAAGAGGCTCTTGGCCGCCCAAGCTGCACGGCAATCCTCAGTTGAACACTCCAAAATTCACAAGCAAACTTGAAGAGTCAAACAACCCACCAACCAACATTTCCTGCCCGAGGATTTGATGAAACTGCGGCAACCGGAAATATCTGGTATCTCTGCCAAAGGACACCACGAAATTCAAAACGGACCTTGCTTGCCATTTTTCTCACGGCCCGGTTGTGCCACAAAATCATTCGCCTCTGTCAACTTCTCGCTTGAGCGTCGACTCGACTCGAGAGCTGAGGCTCGTCAACTCCGGGTTTGTCAGCTCGCCTCGCTTCCTCGTAGCAAACTGGCAACAATTGCGGACTGAATCGGTACTGGGAACGAGTATCTCCTGACGGCTGAGGGAGGAAACGACTTCGGGGTTGGGTAGCTGGCAGGGATGGCGTCCACCACACTTTTACCGCCCGAAATGGCGCTGCCGGCGGCTCCAGGACGGCCTTCGAGCATCGAGGAGCTCTGCTTCTCGTCCGCCATCAGCTGCTTCGAGGGGTGGCTGAAACTCGACCCGGCCATCGGCCCGCGCACCATGGCATATGTCACCAAGTTCATCTCGAGAACGTTAGAAAAGACACACAATCTCAAGGATGTCAGGTAGGATGCCCTCTCCCCTCAACTCGCTGGCCAGAATGGTTGCATCTAATGCGTGTTGATGCTCAGGGAAACCTTGTCCAAGAGTGTTGAGGTTTGGATGTGGCTTACCCGGGCCTTTGCTGCTGCCATTCCTAGTTTGACGACGCGGTCCATTGGTCCCCTGGCGAGCCTCAACGATCCCGACAAGGGCGTCACCCCCCAGGAGAGCACCGCCCTGATAACCAAGAACTACCCGTCGCTCAAGGAGGATCTGCAGCTGCTCATCAAGCTCATGCACATTGCCAGGAACCTGCTGGTTGTGCCCGAGCCCGAGATCCCCCAGGACTTGTGCGCTGCCGCCCAGTTCGACCAGATGCTCTACCAGACTATCATTCTCTGCATCAACGTCACGAGCAAGGCTTATGATGGCGATGTTCTGGAGGAGGCTGCTAGGCTAAAACTGAGCGAGATCACCGAGCTCTGTAAGTCGTCCTTCACTCATCCACGAATTCTCTCTCTGACTGACCCGCTCCAGACAAGAAGCTGCTCGTCACATGTCTGCAGCAGGCTCACAACTGGATCGCCAAGAATGACCGCAACAAAATGGCCTTCTGGTCCACCGTCCTGTTTGACGACGACGCCCTCGCAGACGAGTCTGACGGCGGTGGCTATGGGGAGTTCCGCCCAGAGATCGCCAAGATCGAAGTCCAGAACTGGTTTGAGCGGAACTCGCACTTCTGCGATAAAGCCCGCCAGCTGCTTATGGACTACGAAGATACAGTGGCAGAGAACGGGTTCCCTCCCGGTCATTTGCATTGCATCTCCCCACTCGCCTGGAATTGGCTCCCCGAAGACAGCGTGCTCGTGCGAGCAGACGATATCAACGACGACAGCAAGATCACCCCGCAGTGGAAAGAAGACGAGCCCGATAAGTTCGAGCAAGACAGAGGATACGGCCGGGTGTCGAGGGAAGTCGATACGTGGTGGCTCAAGATTCGGGACCCCAACTATGACGAGTGGGTCATTCCCATGCCTACCGTCGAGTTTGCCCAGCAGAGGACGGAAAACTGCAAGGCAAACCTCGTCAACCGATACGCTCACTCATACCGCACCGCCGAGCACGAGGGTTCCGTTCATTCCGTCGAGGGCGCTCCGTTGCCGGAAGGCTCTGCGGATCAGGAGGGGAAAGACGGCGGGCATTATGCCCACGATTACAACGATGACATGATCGAGGAGGAGGACATCGACGACGACGAATCCTACGGCGAGGGGCCTATGAACGGACTGCTCACCGAGGTCCCGAACATCCTCGACCCCAAGCAGATCGAGGCGCTCCACATGATTGTCAAGTCTTGCATCCTCGACAATGCCGGTTTGGCCTTGAGCAGGGCGGGCGAGAACCTCCAGAAGACAAGATGCAGGATGTTCTTGGCTCTGGAATGCGGGAGGAGTCTGCTGCGGGAAATTCTAGTGTTCATCGCCGTCTGGGAAAAGAGCGAGCAGTCGCTCATCTTCCAGCTCACAACCCAGATCGTCGAGGCGATCCACCACAGCGCTTTGGTTCCTTACGCCTGGCAGTCGTTACGCATCCCGAAGGACATCATCTCCCCCGCCCAAACTGTCCTGCTGAGGTTGGTCAACAACATGTTCCGCGCTCGGAACAATGACCCGCCACCTGCCGATTCAAAGGAGCATCTCCGAGACGTGAAGCTGCTCCACTTTCTGTTCATCCAGTTCCGCAGCCGGATAGTGCCCGAGTGTGCAGCCCTGATGCATCTCCAAGCCCAGATCCGCAATGATCTTTGCGACCCGGCCGACTTCCCGGTCGATAGCTGGGACATGGAGCGCGCCAAGGACGGCATCCAACAGTTCCTCGAGCTCCTGACGACCGTCAACGAGCTCCCCGAGACCCGGCAGTACCTCATCGAATGGGAAGCCACCTACGAGCTCCTGACGCTCCTCAAAGGCCTCGAAGCCGGCGTCCCCAAAAAGCCCATGGTCGAAATGCCCAACCGCTCCAATCACCGCACCCCTCAACAACAACCCCTTCCCCACGACGACCCCGACGCCGGCTACGACTCAGAAGACCACCCGCTCGCGCAGCCCCCGCCCCTCGAAGAACCAGCCCACAAATACCCCTGGGCCGGCATCAAGGGTCAGATCCTCCACATCCTGGCTGGCCTGCTCCAACCCCCGCCGGGACGGAGCAGCCCAGGCAACCCCGAGGTCCAATCCCAAATCCTCCGTCACAACGGCGTCATCAGCCTACTCAACTGCTGCGTCTACGACGACCACAACCGCTACGCCCGCGAGCGCGTGCAGATCTGTCTGAAATGGCTCATGGACGGGTCGGACGAGGCAAACAAGTACCTGCGCGAACTGATCGCCATGTCGCCGCCTCCCAATCTGCGCCAGCAGCAACAACAACAGCAAACCGCTCACTCTCATCCCCATGCCGCCGCCGAGGGCCAGCCACCCGCCATGCCGCAAACAACCTCCCTCCGAATAGACGGCATCCCAGGCGAAGTCAAAGTCCGCCTACGCGCCCCCGGCGAAGCCGCTCCTCCCCGGCCTGTCATCCCCCTTTCTCCCTCTTCTCCCGCAACAGCCCGTGCCCTACCTCCACCCTTAGCAAGCGCCGCGGCCGTCGCGGCGGGCGTGGTCGGCGGAGCCGTGGAGGCCCACCACACACATAACCACAGCGCAAGCCACAATCACCACCACCATCACCACCACCACCACCATCAACATCAACACCAGCATCAGAACAATACGCTGCCGCCCATCCAGTCTGGCGGCGGCGGTGAGGTCGGAGCGGTGTCGGGGAGGGCTCAGCAGCAGCAGCCACAGCAGAATCAACCGCCGCCGCCGCGGAGTCGGCCCGAGGAGCTGTTGAGGGATATTATCACGCTTGCGGACGAGGCGGCGCGGTTGGCGATGGGGAGGGGGCTGGATGCGGATGAGACTGAGGAGGAGGAGGAGGAGGACGAGGAGGAGGACGATGAGGACGAGGAGGAGGACGAGGAAGGAGAGGAGGATGATGATGATGAAGGGGAGGAGGAAGAGGATTTTATGTAAAGGGGGCTAGGTTGGGTTTGGTCTTGTCATGTCAAGGTCATAGTTGGTTTACATACATAGGATGGGAGCATGTCAATTTGATACTTGGGATGGTAGACAAAAAAAGAGAAATGAATGAAAAGAATGGTTGGTCATGATATCAAAGTATAGAAAAGCAACTGCTCTGACCATTTGTCTCCACGTGCGTTTGTCTCCTCCCGTTTTTCTTTCTTCACATCTTGTATGGCTGGCTCAAGGGAATATCGATCATTATCATCTCGCCCCGAAGGAAACCAGATCAACCACGAAAGATAAGGAACCACANCATACACACCGACGGAACCAGAAAGAAAACAAGACCAGTAAAGAAGAGAGGAGTCACCAATAAATGGCGTTCTATATACATACATACATGTACAAACCCATCCGTCCACCCACCCCTCCACCCATCCCACGACACAAGTTTTGATCGTCTCTCGAGACAAAATCGGCAAAACCGCTGATAGTTAAAACATGTAAAACAACAGGAAACGACAGGAAACGACAGCCTCCAGAAGAAGAGAGAACCACTCTGTGTGACTCGAACCCAATCAAAACACATTCGCGACAAACGCCTGGGGCTGTTTTGCCCGACTTTTCTCTCTCTCTCACTTTCCCTATCTCTCACTCTCCATTTTCGATGTATTTGTTTTTGTTTTGGCTTTGTTTTTATTATTTTCATTTTCTGCCACCGACCCACACACCCCCGCGCCCAAATCCACCCAAACTCATGTGCGCGCGCGCTTATCCCCCATCAATACCAACCCAATCAACGCCAACCCCGGTGCAGGACCCTACTCGCGCACCGGCCGGGAGCTGAGCCCCTCCTTGACGGCCGCGAGGATCAGCTCCTTGGCCTTCTCGACCCCGTCCTTGGTGCCGACGACCTCGATGGCCTCGCCCTGCGCCTGGTCGCGGGGGACCGTGATCTTGCACCCGCTTTGCTTGCGGATGGTGTTGACCTTGCTGCCGCCCTGGCCGATGACGAAGCGGTAGGTCTTGGGGTCGGGCAGGATCAGGTAGCCGACGGCGTTCTGCTTGTTGGCCTGCTCGAGCGCCGTCTGGATGGTCTTCTTGGCCTTCTCGATGTTCTCGGGTGAGCCGCGGAGCACCCAGGCGATGTCGCCCTCCTCGTCGGAGGTCTGCTCCACCACCTTCCACGAGTGGACGTCCGCGGCGGCGGCATCGTCGTCGGTGATCAGGGGAAGGGCGCCGTCGTTGGCGCGCGCGGTGGTCGCGGCCGCGGGCTTGGCGGGGACGGCCTGCCCGGCGTGGTCGACGGTCACATGGTTGTCGTTGCGGAGTTTGCGGAAGATCTGGCCGTTGTTGGAGATGGCGTGGTGCAGAGACCTGGGGATCTGGATGGTCTCGCCCTGCTGCTCCTTGACCAGGTTCTGGATGTGAGCCTTGGCCTTCTCGACGTCGGCGGACTGGCCGACAATCCTGACGGCGGTGTGGCCGCTGCCCTGGCGGGGAACGTCGATCGAGACCTTGAACTGGGCCTCGAGGTTCCGCTTGGTCTCGCCACCGCGGCCGACGAGGGTCCTGTGCTTCTCGACAGTCACCTCCACGGCGTCTGTCACCTGGCTCTCGCGCTCAGCCACGAGCGCCTCGATCTGGGCAATGATCTTGTCAACGACCTCGCTGCGGCCCTCCACCTTGATGGTGTTGCCGTCGGCGTCCTGCTTCGGGAACTGGATGGTGCGCGCCAGCGCCCGCTGGTCATCAGAACCGCCAGCCTTGACAACGATCTCGCGGAGGGTGGCACCACCAGTGCCGATGAGGGCCTTGTGGTACTTCCTCTCCACCTCGATCGTCTTGACAACCGTGTCGTCAAAGACGGCCTTCTTCTCCTCCAGGACCTTCTTGGCCGCAGCCACCTGTGCCTTGGTGCCCTTGATCTGGATTTCCACCTCGTCCTCGGTAGACTCCTTGGCGCCGGGGACATCAATCTTGGCCCCAGTCGACTGCCGCAGCTGCTCCAGGACGGCACCGCCAGAGCCGATCAGGGAGGGCAGTTGCTTTTTCTGAACCGTTACGGTGGCGGCAAACGAGTTGTCCTTGAGATATTGCAGGAGCGACAACAGCTCGTCACGAGCCTCGTCAGCACCGCGCTTGGGTCCGCGGATGATGACCTCGTCGGCGGCCTGCTGGCGGCGGCCTTGATTCCACAATTCGGCTGGCGCTCGGTGTTCGTGGTCGGCGGGCTCGCTCCGCTGCTACTG
>FJWA01003928.1_pt1 | contig 13668 bp, 11 predicted proteins | sample 1011891 | NCBI WGS metagenome assembly FJWA01 (sample SAMEA3912450, study PRJEB9761) | metagenome | biome: forest; material: soil | place: USA | collected 2011-06-22 | depth 0.1 m
GCCGGGGAGGTGGAGAGGGACGGGACGGTACTGGCTGGGGAGGTCGGGGACGGGGGGTCGGAAGTGCGCCGGCGGAAGGGAATGCGTAGGGAAGGAAGAAGGTAACGCGGGAAGAAGAGAGTGCTCGTTGGGGGCTCTGGCGGCTCGCCGGTCCGGCGGAGAGACATGATCTCGAACATGGTGATGGTCGGGGGCGAGGGCTGTGGCGGGTCACTCACAGCGAGCTCAAGTGCCGAGATCTCGAAGTCCAGCGGTCAGGGGCGCGGCGACAACTCGGTGAGATTGCTCGATGTGAAGTACCTCTTGATCAGGCAAGGTCGAAATGTTGGTCCTCCCCGACAGACCCGGGATCCAAGGAAATGGTTCAACGGAAGTCTTCTCGTCCGCCTTCTCGCAGCCGGTCGCCTGACGGCAACAAGACTGGAATTCGGGAGACGGCCAACCGGTCTTGAGGCGGCCGCCCATGATTGGATCGGGCGCCCTGAGCGTCTCAGTAAGGTTCATCGTTGACGCAATGACATGATTTGGTCCCGGCTGAGGGCACCTGACATCCCCCGCATCGTCCGCTTTGTCCGCCTTATCTGTCTGCGGTAGGCCTGCGGGGATCCCTGCCCGGGAGCCGGCCATGTTTCGTACCATCATATCCTCCACAGACGAACCCCGAATGCTGCAGTACACTTGCCAGACAGGCTCAGTGTGTTGCTGACATTGTAACATTTTGATCTGGAACCCCGCACGTTGTTAATGATACGAAGGTACTGTTCATCCCTCACCGAACCTTGACACCTGCTGGCACGGCAAGGGACGGCATTACGGGCGGACCCCGACCCACCGCGGCCCGAAACATGGATTGCCGCTGCACAAGCTTCGATCCCCAGATCGGGGACGCGAGCTGGCTTCCGAGGTGCATAGCAGAGGAAGGTCTCTGACTGGTGGCCCAATGGCTCTGAGCACGCATCGAGGATCCAACTAACGTTACCGGTATTGCCACCGCGGGGAAAGGAAGAAATTCAGCAACGTTGATCGGGTTGTCTGGGTAGCCCAAATTTGAGGAGGGAAGCAGCGAAAAACAGAAGAACGTCGAGGGTCGGTCAGCAAGCAAGAACAGATGCGGCAGGGCGGAAGGCCTATCCAGTCACCGTCCAACAGCCCAGATGTGGTCGGTTCCCGGCGACCAACAGGCCGACCGCAAGTGCGACTTGTCGCAAGTGTCTGATTGCCATCGAATCGGGGAGAGTGTGCCGCACTGCCGTCAAGATGTCGAAAACGTGAGCGGGAAAGCAAGTTGGTTGGCCGCCGATCAGCCAGCGCCGCCCCACCTGCCGATCCACGTGATGTACCCTTTGACGCCAAGCTCCCTGGCATTTTGGCTGGTTTCGTGCTCCCCCACCTGATTTTCCTGCACCCTCCTTGCTCACCGGATTCTTGCGCCTCTCCGAGCCCAACCGTCCAACGCAGTTATATTAAAGCCCGACACCCTCTATCGCCGCCCGTCAATCCATTGCCGAAACAACCAAAGCCAACCTCAACCACCACCGCCAGCGCCCGACGCACCATCGCTCAGCCCAATTCCACCCGACGCCCATCCCCGTCCGCAACCCTGGCATCCCGAAGCAATGGCGCCCATGAAATCACCCAAACCCAATCATAGTAGTAGTAATGCTGGCGAGGGCAATGACCGTCAGGCCAAGATCTGCGCCAGCTGCTACGTTGTCGACTCGGCCACGGCCTCGCTGAAGGGCCTCCACTACTGCACTACGGGTCTCGCCGGGGCCGAGTGGTATTCCTGAGGTCCCTTCAACGGGACTTCCATCGCCGCCATCAAGCCCCCCCCTCGCGGCCCTTACGACGACCAACCAGCTCGCGCTGACCCCCAAGGCGAGGTCACCAGCACTGCGCGGCACTGGCATCGGTCGTCACGGCGCGAGCACTCCAGAGAACAATAGTGCTCGGCATCGCCGTCGAGGGGGGGCAACACTGCGCATCAGGGAAGAATGTGAGAGGTTCTTTTGCGAGCCGCTGCGCGCCATGTTTCTGGGTGAGAGGAACGCGGCGATGCAGGGCTCGGGCCTGGCCAGTGTTTACAACAACGACATCCGGATGGACGGACCTGCCGCCGCCGCCATGGGGCAGCACGGACAGCTGACGCCGCCCGACGACTTTCCCATCGCGGATGAAACCACGATGGGCCGTCGGGGCCTTGGTGCCAGTGCCCGTGGCGGCGTCCTCGGCTGGCTGGAAATCTGGGACTACGACGGTGGTTCCAGCTTCCGCGGCTTCGTGGCCGAGGATGCCAGCCGGGGGACCAAGTCGCTCTTCGTCTTTTTCGATGCTCACTCCATCACCCGCGATCTGAAGAAGGCGTACGTCCCCTCCCACTTGACGCTCGTGAATCGTGACTCACACACTACAGACTCGTCGCGCTCCTGGAGCTTGCCGAGTCCGCCTTCGCCTGCTCGCACATGGTCATCTGTCTCGAGCGGTTGATACCCGAGGAGGAAACGAAGGGATTGATCAAGGGTCTCCAGTGGGCGGGCTTCTCGCTTACGACACTCGACTTTTGGGCCACCGGATTAGACATTGTGAGCAGTCGGTGGTTATTCATGGGAATGGAGCTTTGAGCGAATCAGGCGCAGTAATCGGTCTATTATCTCTTTCCCCGGCGGATTTGGCAGCATTATGCTCTTCGATTTTGCCGTTCTCGGCGCGCTTCTCCCCTTTTTGATTTACTCCTGGTTGCTTTCATCACACAGGGACTTTGCTGGTAACGAGGGGTCCTAAAGCTGGCCAGTGGCGTCTGCGATCTTTCATGTTGTCTCCTTGTCAGTCGCTCCTGGGTTCGATTTCCAGTTTGTTCATGCGGAAACCCGGTGCAGTCAGTGCTCGGTGTTATCAGAGAAACCTTTGTTCTGTGTGGCACTTGCACATCGCTCTCAAATTCCCAAATATGCTTGTCTACACCTTGTTCTACGTGGATGGTCACCTCATAAATCGCCCTCAAACTTCCTCACCACCAGCCCCTTCTCACCGAGGTGGTCTTTTACTTGCTGGACCGTGTACTCTCCCCTGTGGAACATGCCCGCCCCCAGGGCAGCATCCGTCGTTGTCTCCTGGAAGACCTCATAGAAGTGGCCAGGGTTGCCGGCTCCGCTGCTGGCAATGACGGGTATCCTGATGGCCTCCTTGACCTGCGCGATCAGCTCGAGATCGAACCCGCTGTTCGTGCCATCCTTGTCGATGCAGTTGAGCAGGATCTCGCCGGCACCCATTGCCTCCACCGCCTGGGTGAGTTCCACGACGTCGAGGTCCCTCGTCTCCCGGCCACCCTTGATGGTGCAAGCGTACCAACAGTATTCCTCCCCTTTCGGGCCGGGCGTCTTGGTCTTGACGGTGGCGTGGCGCGTGACCTCCTGCTTGGGGACGTACACCCTCTTCGGGTCAACGCTGACCACGACTGCCTGGTTGCCGTAGGCGTTGCTGATCTGCTCGATGGCGGTGTTGCTGTAAAGCACCTTTCCTCCCCTGTAATAGTCCTCCGCCGCAATCACTGCGTCGCTCCCGATCGAAACCTTGTCAGCTCCGCTCTTGAAGTACATGGTGGCAATCTCCAGAGCCGAAACCTTGGTGCCGTCGACGTCCACGGTGTCGCGGATGCCGCCGCCTATCGTCAGGGGCACAAACACCGTCTCTGACGTCTTCCGCAGAATCTCCAACATGGGCAAGTCGGCAACCGGGCAGTCGCGGAAGGACGTGATGTTTAAGAAGGTGACCTCGTCCGCGCCCTGCTCGTAGTATTTCTTGGCCATCTCCACGGGCTTGCCCAAGTTTCGGACGGACCGGTCGTCGGACTTTTCTCGCACATCGTACTGGTCTCCCTTGGTCACAACCAGATCTCCCTGGTCATTCGTGCGCACGTCGAGACACGCGATCACGCGCCTGGTCAGGCCCTCCTGTGCGATCGCCTTGTCCGCGCCACCACCGACGGTCTGGGGAGGGTGCTCTGCAAGGGCCGTAGCCCCTGAACCGTCCAGGAAGGCGCGAATCACCCTCAGCCCCGCGACGCCGCTCTTTTCGGGGTGGAACTGTGTCGCAAAGATATTGCCCTTGGCCACGGCGCCGACAAACGTTTCGCTCCCGTACGTGCCCGTCGCAACCGACCAGCCGAGGTCCTCGAGCTCGCCCTTCTTGTAAGGGTACTTGTACGAGTGGACGTAGTAGTATTTTGAGTCCGGCCCCAGGCCGTAGAGCGTCGGGTTCGCGAGGCACGAGGCGTTGTTCCACCCGATGTGCGGGACCGACTTCACCGAGTCGTCGAAACGGTCGAGCGCCCCTGGGATAACCCCAAGCCCAGGGCAGGTGGGATTCTCGGCGGATGTGGAAAAGAGCGCCTGCAGGCCGACGCAGATGCCCATGAATGGTTTCCCGGCGTCGATGTGGGCGCGGAGGGCGGGCAGGTAGCCGGCCGAGGAGAGCTGGGAGAGGCAGTGGCCGAAGTGGCCGACGCCTGGGAGGATGAGTTTCTGCACGACAAACCACGTCAGCTTCCCGGCGCATGCGACCTCCAGTCTGTTGCAATCCATGTCCATACCTCTGCATTTGCGACCTCCTCCGGTGATCGGACCCACTCGACCTCGTAGCCGTTCTTCTCGATGGCGTTGACGAGACTGCGCACGTTGCCGGCGACGTAGTCGAGCAGGTGGACTTTCGGCATTTTGGCGGTTCTTGTGCTGTCGGGAGACAAGGGACACCGGAGATGGTATTGTTTTGCAGCGAAGTGACTCCAAGGAGAACCGCCGTGTGAGTCAGTGGCTGCTGCAGTGGTCCGAAAAACACTTCCAGGGGTTCGATCGATGGCGGGGCACTGTCTGGCCATCGCAGGACCCCGCCATCAATTCCTACAGGGGTCCTGATTCTGCCGTTAGCGACCGCTAAGATTTCCTTGTGCCGTCCATGCGCCCAGGATGGCAGCTCTTCTGAATGTCATCTTGCACCTCCAACCTTTGTCCAAGCCACCGACTGCCAATTTCGCCTTTTCCGACCCGCGCGCTATTCCCTGACTATTATCACGAACCTGAACACGAGAAGCATTATTGAAAGGCAGTATCCCGGTAGTAATTGCCATGGGCTCTTCTGGCCGGCCACCAGCAGGCGCGCTGCCCGACGACGACGACGGATGGGAATACGAGTACTCTGCGACCGAAACAGAGGTCGGTCGCGACTGCGCCGGGCAGGTCAGCCATCTCCGTGCTGACGAGGATCACAGACATATTACCTCACCCTCGACTTGTCAGTCCGCGACTTTCTCGAGCGGCGCACCGACGACATTGTCCACAACACGCGCGCCGGCTACCGAGTGTGGTACAACCCGCTCTTCAATGCGCCCGAGCCCAAGGCTTCGAACCCAGACCTTCTCGACGACAAAGATGCCGACGACGAAGAACCCCCAGAACGCGAGGAGGTGGATCTCGACACCATCGGCATGCCGGAGCCGCAAGCACAGGCCGAGCCGCCAATCGACCCTCTGCTCGAGCACGGTGTCGAAAGGGACAGGCAACCAGACCGGGAAAGCGACAGGCCGGCAGAGGAGATCCAAATACTGGAACTACACTCCAAGGAGCCGATCGTCTCATATCGAAACCATGTGTTTCGGGGCTCCTGGTGTGAAAACGTGGGCACGGAAATGATCTTCACCCCCCACGATGACAGCGCTCCTCTCCCAGCACTCCGCCATCTCCCCCAGAACATGGACTTGATTGCGGCAAGCGCGTCCAGGATCAACTTCCAGGAGGCGACACTGCTGCCAAGGGAGAGCGACGCCATGTCGGACCGGATATTCTTGGGGTTTGGATACTCCGAGGAGGACATCCCGGAACGATACAAGCGGAACGGAGGCATCTACGTCCACATCGGCGGCGACAAGAGCGGGCAGCGACAGCCCCAAGCACATTTCCTCGAAGATCTAATCGCGCTCAAACGCAAGCGCGGCGAGACGGACGAGGTCACGGTGCAGCCCCTGGAGACCAGGCAGAACAAGCTCATGGTCGAAGACGAGGAGGAAGAACGGCGGCGTAGGAAGCTGCGGACTGACCATGCTCGTAATGTCAGGTGGCGCGACAAGAGGAGGGAGGAGCGCGAGTTGGGGCTGGGATCCCCGGAGAGGAACTACATTCCACGCATGGGAGGGCGGAGGGGCTGGCCACGTCGGGCCAGACGTGCCGCGCTCATCAGACGGGACACGGGCGCGATCTCGCGGTTTGCGTACAGAGCCGACCGCGCTGCAAATATCTCTGCCCCGACGCCCGTGCACTGGAAGGACATTCCCAGCGGCCAGAATCGCTGATCGAAGATGAAAAGAGATCCAGGCGAGCCAGGCTCAGCCAGGCTCCCAGGCTGGCAGTCAAGGCCAGGAAGAAGACTCGGGAGCCCGTCTCCCCGTGTCAGGCGAGCCGGCGTTTCCGGGTACGGGACGAGTTGAGAGGCAACGTCTTGGCAACGCCTTGTGGGCCTGTCATTCCCCCACGAGTGCGGGCTTGGGGGGGCGCACTTTGCGCTTATGCGCGATGAAGTAGCAGTACTTTGCTCCGAAGAGGGCTCACAGCCAACAGTCGGTATCAGTACTTTGTGCATGACGCATGTGCCAGTTCGCGGGCGCGCCTCTGACGGTGTGCTCCAGTTGTTTCGGAAGCCGGCAACGCCGAGTTGTCCAGGCCTGGTGATCTTGCATCGACCTGACGACTCCTTCGCTTGGTTTCTTTCTTCTCCTACGCTGCATCTCCTATAGCCCTGGTTCTGGCTTCCTTTCAGCCTCTCTGATAATCGCTACTATTCCGCCCTTCCGCCGCGCCATCGAAATCGTAACTGTCCCGTCGCCAACTTCCCTTGTTGCTGACACCGCCGCCCCAGCCGCCGCCCCGTCCATTCCGCTCGATGCCTGACCAGTGCGACCGTTGTTGAACAACCAACACACCGACAGCGCCGTTGTCCGAAATACCATCGCCGGGTTTCTAATCTCTGCTGGAACTCTCGCGCCCAGAACGACGGCCCACGATGTCGGTCATGGTCTACAGCCTACGTCGGGCGACATTCGCCACCCTCTTTGTTTCCGCCGTCGTCTTCCTCCTCTGGCTCCTGCCACGACTACTCAACCCGACCCCGCCGGATGCCGACGAGCGCGAGCGAGACAAGCACTGGGTCGACACATCGCCGAACTGGGTCGACCGCCAGGCGTGTCGCTGGCTGAGCCTGTGCGGCATTCAGCACATACGGTGGGATGCGCCGTCGCGTCTGGACAGCGATGCGCCTTCTACCATGGACGAGTTGAAGTCGCTGGCTCTCGGGTTGAGCACGTCGTGGACGTTNGGCGAAAAGACCGACGTCAGTGACTGGGAAACCGCCCCTGCCGAGAAGGACCTCAAGCGCCGAATTCAGGCAAACAGCGCCAGCAGCGCGCAAATCCTGGAACATGTGCCGGATTACGTCCTGGAGCATGCGCCGCTGGTGCATCTCTACTCGGGCGAAAACTTCTGGCCTTCCGACATTGCCGAGCACGTTCGGCATATGAAACCCTACGTGAACTACGCCTTGGTGAACACAAGCGAGCCGTGGCATCTTGGCAACATGGCGGGNCTGAACGCCCAGAGCGGCACTGTTCTCTTGACCAGCGACGACGACGTGGAGTCGCGGCCAACGTGGCTTCACAGCCGCGCCGCAATCCCGGCCCCGTTTGAGGACGATGGGTCAAGCGGAGGAGANCATGACGGGGACTCTCGGGATTCACCTCACCGGCCGGACGACGACACCTCTTGGTGGGATGTTGACAGAGACCACCCGCCTCGCCGCATAGTGCCCCCCAGGGAGTCTGCACAAAGACACCGGGGGCTCCGGAAGAAGCGGTCCATTCCCGCCGCTCAAAAGCCCATGGGCGGGACGGCCCCACAGGTTGACGAGAAGAACAAGCCCGATCCTAGCGGCTACTCCCAAGCTCCGGCCGTCCTNGTCCTTGTCGATAAAGGAGCCGGTATCGTCGACGCCTTCTGGTTCTTCTTCTACAGCTACAACTTGGGCCANACCGTCTTCAACATTCGCTTCGGGAACCATGTCGGTGACTGGGAGCATTGCATGGTGCGCTTCCAAAACGGCGTCCCGCGCGCCATGTTCCTNAGCGAACACGCAGGTGGCAAGGCTTACCTGTGGAAAGCCCTCGAGAAGCGAGCCCAGAAGGATGGGAAGCCCGCACGGCCCGTGATCTACTCGGCCGTGGGCAGCCACGCCATGTATGCATCGCCCGGGCTGCACCCCTACGTACTGCCCTTCAAGATCCTCAAGGACATCACCGATAAGGGACCGCTCTGGGATCCCGCGCTCAACAACTACGCCTTTTGGTATGACTATGAGGTCGACCGGGACGAGGCCAATAACTCCACTGTCGAGGGGCAGACCAGCTTGACGCCCGCAGCGTCGAACCCTGACCTGCCCACCTCGTGGTTTCACTTCGAGGGTTACTGGGGCGACGATATCTACCCCCTGAGTGACCCGCGCCAGTGGCGGCTGTTTGGCGAGTACCACTACATCACGGGACCCCTGGGTCCCAAGGCGAAGTGGTTGCAACGGAGGAAGGTGTGCCAGACTGATAAGTGCACCATCGTGGACAGCATCGAGGCGGGGAAGAAGTCGGCATGGTACTAGACGGTTGCATGCGGGGTGGGCGGGTAGACAGGAGCGGCGTTTGCTGTGATACCCTTTTTCCTCCTTTACTATCGCAGCTCTTGGGGATGCATGACATGACGTGGTTACAGCACATGTACATCGGGGGGCGCTAGGTTACGGGCACGGATAGATAGAGTGCCTAAGTAGTCAATATTTGGGCAATGGCGTCTTGTTATCATCAGATGTTACCCTGACGAGCTGGCTAGACGGGCAGGGGAACTCGGACGCACTCTCTGTNTCTCACCGTTGCTGAACCCTTGAGTGAGCTGTCCGAAAACCCGTAACACGAATAGGCACCCGTCCACGTCTACCGCCTGCCTCGCTTGTTGGGTCTCCCCAAGTCGATGATAGACATGCCGCTCTCATTTTTCAGTCTCTCAAGTTTCTCCGTATCCTCTCAGATCGAATCTCGGCCTCGGTAGATCATGCCGAGCCCACAACTCAGGCAAAACTCACCTCTCCCAATGTGGGAGACAGAATTGCGACTTGGACGTCAAGTTTACCGNCAGCGTCAGCTGGATTGCCCGTACTCTTGACGGTCCTCTTCTCCCACCACTCCCCAGTCCGGGCCCAGTCCGGGCTCTGTCATCCTCAGAGTTGTGGCATCGCTCCAGTTCCTGGCAAACACTGCGACGGCAAGGAAACCATACTCTGTTTGGCGACGAGTACAACATCACGGGGTCGTCGGGCANGAGCCCGATGTTCTTGGCTTGAAAAAGCTTCTTGGGCAAGGGGAACCAGGCAGGCTGCCGCCGTATGAAGGACTGGAAGGATAGAGCCCGGGCTGGATTCGAAAAAGAGATTTCTAGCTTGATTCAATGAAAAACGCGTGAGATCGGTACGTGTTACTTGATATTGGCAAACCCTCTCTGGCCTCTTGGTCGTACTACGACAGGCCAGATCTTGGGAGTTATGAACTCGACGTGTCTTGCCTCCATCGATGCTGTTACTGCACGGCAAGTAAACTCGAGGGACGGAAAAGCATCCATGTTACTCCCCTTCTCTTCCAGGTTACCGAGGGCCAAGAAAAGGGGGCGGATGATATATCGGTTCGCTCCTTACTGGCGGCGTTGGGGATGGTTGGCATGCACTTAGCACTTCGATTGTGAGCTAGAACCAGCGCAAGAAGACTGGAGCCGCTTCGTGCCGTCATAACAGCAAGTTCCGCTGACCTTGTAAGGAAGGGTGAAGCGCAGCCCTTCTTTGCACACCAGCACAAACAGTGGAGGTATCACGGAGCGACGGAGAAGATACAGGAGATGATGACTCCACGCGACATAGTCTTAGCGGAGGGCAGTGTACATGCAGCTGAGCATAGGTGTGTGTGTTGATATTCTCTCTGACTGCACCATCTGCTAGCCCGTGATCCTCCAGAATCCAAAGCAGCAAGACAAGATCTACTAAATTATGCCAGGTCACCCCCTGGCTCAATGACACACATAAGTCCTTGTAGGTGAGATAATCAAACCCGAACTGATCATGCAATCCAATACTTCGACACGCCACGGAACTTTCGCCCGTGGGCACGAAACCATCTCCCAGCTTCTGCTCCTTTGGCGCCGCCAACAATGACGAGGGCTCCCAACTGACAAACAGGCTCAATATGTTCGGCTGGAAGTGTTCAGTCTTGGCAGCAACACAGGGTCCTTGCCCCTATTTTAAGGGGCCAAGATCCAACCCATCATTGTCATCAGCAGTACTTCCGTGCTAGCGAGAAGCCGACTTGGACTTGGCATCACGTAAGTTGGTGCCGGGAGGAGGAGTTCAAGGACCTTTGCAACACTCCTCAACGGCACAAGCGGCTCTGCGCCGTTGAGATCCCGCATTCTGAGCGGACGCGCCAGCTGAGGTCTCAGAAAATGAGCTCTGGCCATGGTAATCACAAGAGTAAAAGCGGAAGCCTGCCCGGTTCTAACACAACATCTGGTAACGACGCGGCTTGGCACCTCACCAGTGCTGCCGCAATATACACGTGTATACAAAGCGGAAACAATACCGAGTCGGGGGTCTAGATTGCATTTCCCAGAGAATGTTCCGGGAAGGGTCGGCAGCTCCCGAAGCCANCGGTGGGCGTTACCTTCCATGACATCAGCCTGTTTCTCGCAAAGTAACCTCATAGATCCATGATGCTACGCTGGACCCCAACTTTTGAAGCCACAAAAATAGGCTAAAATGACCTTCCAGTCACCNGAGGAGTGTGTGGCGAAAGATGCGCCAGTTGAGGGAGGAAGTTCTCTGTCTGTGGCTGTGCAGCGCATTGTCTGTCTTCCTTGAGCCTTTCCCGATCTTCATACGAAGATCACTACCGGTACTAGACAAGGTTCTCTGAATATGTCCCCGATGACAGACCCACATGGTCTCCAGTCCCCTAACTTTAAGTTACTGCCTAGAGGTACCGGGACTTCCAGGAGTTGGCAGCACCAGAAGATCATACTTGCTGTGGATTCTGTACTGTCAGTACCTAACTTTGAAGTTCAGTCTGATCACAGCCGCCTTGGCGTCGTTCTTTTCAAGCCGTCTTGGCCGCGCATTCATCCGCTCGCCGACGCGAGGCGCGATCCTCTGCATGGTGAACTAAGCAACAGGTGCGTCGGGTAGTTTCATCCAATGACAACAGCGTAGTGGCGTTGTATCACCCGTTTCTCACACTTTCCCGCCTCCTCGGAACAAATTCTCGGTGTTTGAGAGCCCGGGTTTCTTGTTGGAGCAAGTGAGAGACCCTCATGGCGCCAGCTGGGCGCTTGGGTGCCCTAGAACCAAGCTAGAAGGGCCCTGGGGTGATCAGCATGCAACAATTCGGTGTCTTGGCTGGCATCAGACCAACAATACGGTGTCTTGGCTGGCACCAGTCGCAGTTTAGCCGGCGGTTGAACGGCAGTCGTCCCTTGCACCGCCCTCGGTCATTGTTGCTGGTGGCTTCCTGCCGGCGTTCTGCGGGCATTCAGAAGTGCCATGGACCCGGCTCTCGCAGTGTNTTTCGGCAAGGCTGATGGCCCCTTTTCATTTGCTGAGCCGCCTCCGATCAATGCCTGACCCGGTTTCTCAGACTAAGAGCGGCGCTGCTGCCGACCTGGCGGCTCATGTGGACTGACTGCATGGTCATGACTGCGCCGAGGACGGGTGTTATGAGCAGGGAGGACCCTCTTAACGTGACCTGTGTTTTCCTTGGCCGTTTTCCGTCGTTGCATTGTGATAAAACAAGTCTCCTTGGCACGGAGGTTTATCCTGGACACGCCGTTACCCCATGATCGCGATCTGGGTTGGAGTGTGGGGTCCGGGGTCCCCGTCANTGAGTCCTCCCAGGAGCCAGAAGCAGTCTCGCTTGCTTGCACGACAGNNACGCTAGGATGGCCAGCAAAATCGGGATAAGCATTCTTCAGCCTTGGGAGACTACTCGCNGTAGTTTGGTGGCTTTGGTCTCAAAGAGCAGNCCAGCGCAAGGGTCGGTGTGCTCGGAGACTTCAGTGCACGGATGAGTCCACTTGTCACGATACAGTAGTGACGATTCCATACTGGTCACATTACANATGTACAGTAGTTCGGCATTGACGCCGAGGTGCCTTCTCAGATGAGCATGCCAAGGGAGGGGTGCGTTGCATGACACAACGAGAAGGGATCTGAGCACGGTTGCGATGGATTCGACAGGGGCTGGTTGACGAGAGCTCTGAGGCTAGCGAACCCCGGACTTGGACCTGGCGGCGACCTGGAGGTGGTATGAACGTCCCGAAATAGTAATGGGGGAAAGTTCGAGGACTCTCAGCTCCGGGGGGCAGCGTTGAAGCGTGGCACCGTTGTATATAAGTCACCATCTCGGCCACCACAGCCGCTCCATCCCTCACTCCAGTCATCCAGCCACGCCTCACAAGTGTCACAATGGTTGCCTTCTCGTCTTTCTTCTTTGCCGCCTCGGCGGCCGTCCTGGCCACCGCCGCCCCTGGCGAGCTGCCCGGCATGAGCAAGCGCCAGACGCTCACTAGCAGCTCCACCGGCACCAGCAACGGTTACTACTACTCGTTCTGGACCGACGGCGCTGGCAGCGTCAAGTACACCAATGGTGCCGGTGGCCAGTACAGCTCGCAGTGGTCCGGCAACGGCAACTGGGTCGGTGGCAAGGGCTGGAAGCCCGGTTCTGCCCAGTAGGTCACCGACGACTGGGACGGCGCCGAACAGGGGTCGGGCTTGCTAACACACCTCACTAGGACCATCACCTACAGCGGTACCTACAGCCCTAACGGCAACTCGTACCTGTCGGTCTACGGCTGGACCAAGAACCCTCTCGTCGAGTACTACGTCGTCGAGAACTTTGGCACCTACGACCCCTCAACCGGCGCCACCAAGCTCGGCACCGTCACCTCGGACGGCTCCGTCTACAACATCTACAAGACCAGGCGCGTCAACCAGCCTTCCATCGAGGGCACCAGCACCTTCGACCAGTTCTGGTCGGTCCGCGTCAACAAGCGCACCGGTGGCTCCGTCAACATGGCGACCCACTTCAACGCCTGGAAGGCGTCCGGCCTCACGCTGGGCACCCACGACTACCAGATCGTGGCCACTGAGGGCTACTTCTCGAGCGGCTCGTCCAGCATCACCGTTGGCACCGGCACCTCGAGCGGCGGCGGCTCGACCGGCGGCTCTGGCACGACCAGCAGCGTGACCACCCAGCCGACCAGCGGCACCGGCTCCGGCTCTGTAAGCCTCCCCTCCCACTTCGAGATAGCGTCGTGATCCGCATGCTAATAAACACCCCCCAGTGCTCTGCCAAGTGGGGTCAGTGCGGTGGCACAGGGTATACCGGCGCGACCTGCTGCGCGTCTGGCTCGACCTGCCAGTTTTCCAACGCGTGGTACTCCCAGTGCCTGTAAGGACAGAAGCTGCAAGGTGAGAGTGACAGAGCTCCTCCCCAGAGGTCAAGGGTTGAACTGCCGGCGGGATTGCTGGGGAGGAGAACGTGGCATTCAGGGG
>FJWA01003424.1_pt1 | contig 13658 bp, 10 predicted proteins | sample 1011891 | NCBI WGS metagenome assembly FJWA01 (sample SAMEA3912450, study PRJEB9761) | metagenome | biome: forest; material: soil | place: USA | collected 2011-06-22 | depth 0.1 m
AACATTACCGTCTCGGGCTATCCCATTGTTATGAAATTGGCAAGAAACTTGCGGTGCTGGTATTGGCTGCCTGGATTAACAGCCTGAAAAGCGCTTCTTCTTTTCAAAGTCGAAACGGAGTGTTATGAAGATTAAGCTCCCCCGTCCCTCCATCTCCATTTTTACCCATGACTACCGACTAGTAGTTACCACGGGAGCCATCTCGATATCAATGTCGGGCTTCACGTCGATCCTCCCTCGCCCGGTGCTCCATTGGCTCTGCTCGGGCACCAAAATGTCCTCCTCGCTCTCGCTTGGCGCGTACTTTGTCAGCGTGCGCGAGCCGTGGTGCTCGATGCCGCCCTGGACTGGGACCGATCTCGTGTCGCCCGAGGGCCCGGTAGAGATGCCAAGATGGCCGAGAAGGCGGAGAAAAGGAGCGCGCAAGCAGGGGATGCAAGCGGCGATGATGCCCACCTGGGCCTCGATGCTGGCCCAGAGCGCGATGGAGAGGCCGTGGCCCGCGTAGTCAGTCGTTCCGTCGACTTGCTGTACAATGACCGCCTTGACGATAGACGCGGCCGAGGCGAACAGGCCGAGGCTCATAAGGAAGCCGATCTGGATGCGGTCGCGGACCGAGCGGCGGACGTGGTGTAGGAACGTTAGTGGGATAGTGGCGTAGATGACGTCGGTGATAATGACCAGGACCGCGGCCACCGTCATGCTGATTTTGAAAGCCTGGTCGCCCCAGCAACGCTTCTCGGTAACGGTAGGGTCCCAGAGCGTCTGGATAGGTATGCAGCGGGTCGATTGCATGATGGTCACGAACACTGCCGTTGCTATCTGCACGCCGATGACGGAGTAGAGAAACACAGCCCAACCGCGCGTCCGCTGAAAACGCCGTAACATCACTGCGATGCTTGTCTTGAGCAGCGCCACGGACCACGTNGACGTTATCTCTGCCACGACACTTAGGGGCGTGACGTGATTGACGTAGCTCAGGGGTTGGTATTCTGGACGCGGGCCCAGCATAGACGAGATAGCCTTGATTATGACGGCCATGTCAACAAGGCCGAACATCTGTCTTGTCAGCACGTTTTTGAAGGAGGCGGAGAGGAGACGGCCTTCACCCACAGCAGCGCTCACGACGAGATAATCGTCGGCCCCAANGCTCGTTTTCCACCGCGAAAGCAAACGCATGAGGACAAACAGAGTCGAGAGGGCGAAGAGGACCGGGATAACGCCATTGTAGGTGCGACTGATGCTGTATTGCAGGTCGGTCACTGGCACGCCCAGCACATCGGCCGTGGGCCCCGACGGGCCTGTCATGGTTCCGGAAAGTACATGGACCTATCGGTCATCCGGGTATTGTTTCTTTCGACGTACGATTAGAGAACTCGAGCAAGTGAATCGAGCCATGTCGGGTCTCAAACTGCAAAACACGAGGAAAATCCAAGTGGTCCCAAGGATTGCCTTGACCCCGGAGCGTTGCTGCTTTTAAGTTTTGACCCCATTACCCCGGAATTCCTTAATCCGAACCATGGTGTCGGGACTCGTGAGTGCGGAGACACCTTCCCGAAGTCCGGGACCTACCCCTGCAAGGTGCCTCGTGCCAGGCTGCAGGTGGAGATTGAAGGTGGGTCCAGCCGAGCTTGCTCGTCGAACACAACGCGGTCAACAACGCGGGGCTCCGCGCCAACGCCCAGAACGTCCTCAGGTCGATAGCGGCGTGCCGCGAGAAAAGACTCGACTCGCCTAGCGCGCTGTCCGCAGCTACATTACTGCTATTACGGACCTCTACCGCACGCAAAAAGCGCGCGGTATGAACGTCCACCCATCGCCACGGGAGGATAACGTCCGGGAGTACCTAAAGACCATGCAGCGGCGCGATGCCCAGCAAGACAAGGACAACTACGCCGACAAGGGCCGCGATACTCTTTTGGACGGTTATACCGAGGAGGAATTCGAACGTATCCGCCGCGAGCTCTGGACGCGCGGCGGCGCCTCGCCGGAGTACCACCTCCNCACCCTCGTGGACCTGCTTCTCGGCCATTATATGCTCGCGCGCGGCGGCGACCGGCGCGCCGCCGAGCTTTCGGACCTATTCACGTTCGAATTCACCGGCGAAGGTCCTACCCGTTGTATGCCGCTGATCCTGACTACCCGCGCTGGGAAGCAGAATCAACACGGCCGGCTCGAGACTGCCGGCGCCCTCCGGAATAACAGAGTCGCCAATGGGTGTTCTCTCGTTGCCTTGATACTCATCACTGCGACATGGCTACCAGGCCACTCAGGGGCTGAAACTGCGAGATGTCCCCCATATATGGCTGTGCATCGCCGCTGTCCTGCTTGCCCCTGGGCATGTCGTCACCACAAGCGATGCCGACATACATGTGCATGTGCATACCTACATGTATACAGGTGAACAAAGCAATCAACCAAGGCCAGCATGCCAGCCCGGGTTAGCCGGTCTGCCACTTCTAGTGACGACGCCCAAACGGTAACTTAGACAGCTCAGGATATCCAGGATTGATGGTACATGTAACCGGCGAGGCATCGAGATTTGAGGGATCTCGACCTGGACTAGGCTTTGCGGTCAGGGACAGTCACCCCCCGCGCGGTTGCTTTCTTGCAGACACTCCTCAACGTGTGCGGTGGGCTTACGGAAGTACATTGGAAGTCGACGGAAAAGGGGAGGGATGGAGAGGGAGAGGGTGGAAAAGCGTGATCTGTATCATCCTACCTGCCTCAGCAGATACATTAGTTAGATCAATGTCAAATATCCCACCAAGTTCCCAGAGAATGTGCCTTGTATTTTTTCCCGTCCCTTATATATACATACCCACCTAGCCTGAATTGTACCGAGCCCACAACTCTATGGTCTGTCTCTGATGTACATATCTGCCATGTCGTACCCGGCGCGCCTCGTCGCGCAAAAATGCAACCCTCCAGCCCCTCTCCAGGGCTACAAGCCCAAATACCTATCATCAAGGCCCGTCGAATTCATAACGACCTTGATCGAGTGCAGTAAACCATCCATCATTCGCTCCACATGCTTGAGATCGCTTGCATCTTGCAAGTTGTCCATCATTAGCGTAGGGAGACACATCCCATCGGCGCCATTCATCCGTGGCTGCTGTGTCCTGGGCTTCGCCTTCTTCCTATCTATCAGCTGCCGCAGCATGGTCAGCCCGGCTGCGACCTTGCGCAGCCCAATCATGCGCAGCGACCCCAGGAGCAGCTCCTTATCGTCCCCGCACACTTCAAACTCGCCTACTAGTATGGGCACACCACCGCCGCCGCAACTGCCTGCTCCCGTTCCGGATCGGTTCTCCAGGGGCGATGACGATTCCCGGCTGCGCATCCCATCATCCCTGAACTCGTCTTGCGTGAACCCCAAGGAAACCCCTCCATCGCTCGCGGCCTGCCAAGGTAGCTGCTGGATCTGCGACACGACGGTCCGCAGACACATGACTAGGAGCAGTATCACCTCGTGGTCGTGGTTGTCGAGTGAATCGTGGCATTCCGTGACGGCCCTGCAGGCTTCCCAAGCCTCCTGTGCGTTTTGCAGCACGGTGTCCACTGGCAACCCCCCAGCGCTACCGCTGCCGTTGTGTAGCAGGGTGCTGGATGGGCGGTGCAGCTGGGGCCGCTTCAGGGAGCACAGCAAGTCCATGTGTCGCTGCAGACAGGAGCACTCCACGGCTCCTCCTGCTCCGGCCCCGGCCTCGGATGGCGGGGCCGTATCCAGACCCTTCAAGCTGGGCTCCACGAAATCGCCGTAGCTGCAGGGTGGCGGCCCGTAGGCAGCGGCCAGCCGCGAAACGTCGTCCGTGGCCGAGACGGACGGCGTGGGTGGCTCGATGGAGAGCGGCCAGCCTTTTTGTGTCTCGCCACATAACATCTGGTTTCTGGCGTCGAAGAAGGATGGGATGTCTTGGGGGCTTGGAGCCCATGAGAGCAGTGCTGCATCCATGTCGCCGCCGTCGTCCAGGCCGAATGGGTCATGGTCTGTTGAGTGCATCGGAGGCATGCTGTCCGCCAGATCTGGGGGGGTTGGCAATTCCGGTAGCTCCAGAGTGTAATGTCGTTGATGGCGTGGTGGTTGGTGTTGTTGTTGGTTGATGATGTCCGTGGCTGTGGCCGTGGCTGTGGTGAGTGGCCACGGGTCTGGCGTAAATGCCGGCTTGTCTGCTGGAGGGGACAGCCAGAGGATGGTGTCGGTGGTGGTCGGGTGTCTGCCGCCATGGGGCGCAGCAGTGAGAGGTGCCGGGGCCAAGATGTGGCCTTTGGGAGGTTGCCTGTTCTTGGCCCCCCTTGGTCGACCAAGGCGGTTGGAAACGCCGTAGTCACAAGGGGCGTCGGAATTGGCGCAGTTCCGGCAAGGATTGCCGCCGGAGCAGCGCACCTTGAGCTGGCGGCAGCAATTGCAAGCGGATCGGAGTCTTGGAGCAGCGGTCTGAGTATTACTACTACTCTGTTCGTCGAGAACCATGGCGTTTGTCGGGGATGGGCTGGGTGCAACGCACGTGGGATGCGGCGAAGTAAGGCTGCTCCAGTTTGTCCAACACTGCCAATACTTGCCAATGCTCGCCAAGTCCTTCAATGCAGACGGGAGTGCGCTGCCAAGGGCTCTCCTCCTTATGAGGCGTGGAATATCAGACGACGGGCGACTCTGGCTACCTAACTGCGGACATCTGGCGGTCACAGCTCGAAATAAGCACCATGTGGCCGATGCTACGTGTGCCCCTCAAGCAAGCATGCGATTCCAACGACTCCGTGTACAGGACGTCGTATCTGACAACAAGGCGGTGGCGCGATCCACAGATACCGCTGCGCCGCATACTAGGTATGCAATATGCACAAGGCATCCTCTCGCTCAGCCGCGACGTAACGTCCTGTGGCGAGAGTGTAACACAAAGTGGAAAAAACAAGACCAAGTGGGGACGCGGTGTTGCACTCCGTCGGAGCTGTCTGGATTCAGGGGGTTTCAGCAAGGGTTGGCGAACCCTAAAATGCCAATGGTTCTCGCGCCTGCTGAACCTGTTTGTCGATCCCCCAGCCGAAGTGGACTCGGGAGGAGCTCTGGTCGGACGAAGCCGGCTCCGTCTGATGCTGCCTCTGATGCCGCTTATCTGACCTCATGCCCCATGCAGTACTACTTCTTCCCTAGATCGAATAGAAATCCTCCTTCCTAATTCTCTGCTTCTGATCCCTACACAGAACCGTTCCCTCTCAGAGCCTCTATGGATTGACACTCGAGGCCGCGCGGGAGCCCGAGTCCCTATCCACAGGCCCTGTCTTTTGATGATTCGCAGTCAAGCCCCGCCTGGGCGCTGCCGCCCAGCCCCTGACACCCGAGGCGCTTCCATGGCCCGAAATGACCTTCAGAGCAAGTCACGGCAGATTCAACTCTTTCCCAAATACACCGAACTTTGCACCGGTGAAGTTGCATCGAGATCCAAACTTCGCTTACTAACTCCTAATTTAGCATGGAGGTGGGGACGTGACGTCTCCTGTCACTTGCGTCTGTCTACGACCATTTTGTGGCGAGGTAGGATTCGTCGGCCAAACGTCAATGGTTGATGGGAGGGGGGCTTGCTCCCATGTCCGGGATTGCCCCGGCTCGGCTCGAAGCTTAACCTTAAGCTCGACAGGGGGCCGGGGAAGCCGGCAGAGAGCCCGCGCTCCATGCCACCGTCGGCTGTGTGGGCCGAATGGCCGCCGTCGCCAAGGACATCGCGGGCTCGTGGTTGTTGCCGACGCTCCAGGGTTAGGGCAAGTGTAAGATGACCGGCCGGATTTGTCCTTGGGAGCTCGGGTCGATGCCTCACCGGTGACAGCTCTGCCCATGTTCAGGGCCAGACACCATACGACACCAGCTGGGACACTCAATGGTTTCTGAACACGGGGTAGTATTGCCTGACTCATTTACCCCGGCATACATACAGCATGATGGATGTATTCGAAGGTGGAGTTGGGCCATTAAGCCACATGGCAAGTAGAGGACCGAAGTCGTCAGGGTACGGTACCACCGGGTTACTTTATCATGTGAAGGTGCCTGGTTGATAGTGGAACTGCTGCAAGAACTCCATGTCGGCACTGAGGCATGCTACAGCGGCACATGGCGAACCAAGCATGCTGCCCGCCCACGTGTCCCGGCCTGTGACACACCCGCTTACGACTTCTGACCTGGAAGTTACTAGCTTGAGTGGGATCTGAGACCATTCTCATGTCAGCTTTGAGGTAGCGGGTAGACAATTAGCCGACCGCGTACAGTCCGTGGGACCGGCATGAGGCTGGTGAAAAACGGGGTCGCAGCCTGGAATCGATGGCACAGTCACACGGAGTAATGTGGGGACGTGAGACACGTTCGAAGTTTCTTGAAGTTGGCGTTGGGCGTCATTTCTATGGCCCAGGTTATGAAATGCTGCGTTAATAACATGACTGTCTATTGTGTTGCTGGGCACTAGATCGCAGAAAAAAGAAAGAAAAAAAAAAGGAGTAAAACGAGAAAATAGGAGAGGAAAATACACGCCCGGCTAGCCGCCATGGCGACGGCACGAGAATCCAGCCCGAACCCTGAGGTTTTTCACGACTTGTCAGGAACCAACTACAGCGAAATTTCCATGCTCGTGATCGGTGGGCGGAATTTCTCGATCAGCTGATGGAAGGAGGAGCGGCGGGTGTGGCTGGTCTGCATCGCGCCCACGACAGTGTTACTGAGGGCCTCAGCCACCGGCGCCACCTCCTTGGGCTCTGCTGCGGCATTCCTGCGGGCCTTTACCGCTCCGGCCAGTTCCTGAAGAATCGCCTCCGTTTCCTCCCAGCCCACACAGCCGTCCGTGACGCTCACGCCGTATTCGAGGCCAGAGATGCCGCAGACCGGAATATCCTGCCGTCCTGTTGCCGCCAAATCGCGTCAGCAGGGTGTCTTGCAGTGCAAGACGAGAAATCTCTGGCAACATGAACTCACCAGGCCGGATGTTGCTCTCAATCATAAGCCCTGCGACGGGCGCGCCGGCGGCAACCTGGCGACCCACGCAGGCCGCGACCTTGCCCTGGTTGCGGTAGTCCTTGGACGAGTTCCCGTGGCTACAGTCGATAACCAAGCGAACGGGTTTGCCGGCTTTGGTCATGGCATTCTGTGCCTCCCGAACGTGCTCCGAGGCGTAATTAGGACCGTGTTTGCCTCCGCGAAGAACGACAAAGGTGTCTGGGTTGCCGGGGCTCACTTTTTGGACGAGACCACCATCTTCGGACACACCAAGAAGAGTGTGTTGCCGCTCCGATGACTTGATAGCATCGATGGCCACGCCCAGGGACCCGTCGGTGCCGTTCTTGAAACCAACCGGGAAGGGCACATCGCTGGCCAGCTCGCGATGCGTCTGGCTTTCCGTCGTACGGGCCCCGATAACACCCATGGCAAGCACGTCATCGAGGAAAGGAATCACCAGGGGGCTGAGCATCTCGGTAACGACGGGGAGGCCCAGCTCGGCCACGCGGACCATGATGTCTCGTGAGGCGCGCAGGCCTTTGTCGATATCCGAGCACTGCGACTGGGTCAGGTCGGGATCGTGGACGAGCCCCTTCCAGCCAACTGTTGTGCGTGGCTTCTCAATGTAAACCCGCATGGCAACCAGGATCTCGCTCTTGTGCTTCTCGGCTGCCGCCGCCAGCCGCCTCGCGTAGTCCATCCCGGCGGCTGTGTCATGGATGCTGCAGGGGCCAATGATCACGAGCAGGCGTTCCCCGAGGCCGCTGGGAGAAAGCGCATGTTTGATGGCCTGGCGTTGTTCCTCCACATTGCGAAGAATGTCCGCCCGCTTCGAGAGTGTTAGTGGGAAACCCAAAGATGTCCGGGGGGGGGCTTGGAGACAAGCATCAAGACAGCACAGATCAAACAACACGCGGCTACGTACTAGAGGCAGCTCGGATTTGAGCACCGCAGGAGCGAGCTTCATGGCCAAGGGAGAGGCCATGGGAGATACCGTTAAATTTGTGAGGGACAAGGAATGGGTCTGAACTCGGAAGTGACTTGGGTGGCCCGGCTCTTGTCAATGCTGCTGTTCTGTGAGAGTGGGGTTTTGTTCAAGTTCTTGTACGTCTTGAAGTTAACAAGGCACCTCGGTGTATTTTCTCCCACAGCCTTACTTGCTTTCCCAGACAGTCCAACAACTCTATGACTCGGAACTCGCCGACGAGGCTGATGATGACCCGCCCATCCCTGGCACGCGTCACGATTCAGTGCGCAGCAGCCGCACGGGATTGACGCCTTCCAGAACATGCCCCAGGCAGTCATGGAACAATACGAGGAGACTCCTCTTTCCGATGCTGCGCTTCTGGTGTCACATCGAACTTTCGGCCAGCCCCGATTCCATGTCGAGTCGGGGTGTGTGGCGCGCCGTTGCGGAGATCGATGCGTCTCTGCCGCAAAGCTGCATGAAGTAACGTTGAACAACAATAAGGTTCCGCCGAGGCACTGGTCGTGGCATGCGGGCCAATCAGGAACCGAAAACGGCGCCTCAAGCAATCTCTGATCTCTGCACTGTAACGCTACGAGGTATCTGTGCATATCAACTCAACAATCCGGGCGTAACCGGCCCACCCATCGCAGACTTTTTAGGTCGCAGGCAATGGATTGGACCGGGGATTATTCCGGAACATTTTTCAATGTGGACTCTACGAGATGGAAGCTCCCTACCACTCTGAAACCCGGATTTTCATGTGCCTTTCTCGGCAATTACCTGCGCGGCATCCAGTTGTACCTGACGCCAGCAAGGTTTGGCGGGTCAGCACGGAGGAATGTCTCCTCCCCGGCGATGTTCCTGTAACACCAAACACGCTCAAAGGAAATCACCGCGAAGATAGGTTAAGTAAGCGAGCGAGAGAAGAAGACGAAAGGGGAAGCACTATGAAGCGAACAAAAGAGATGACACTGGGCCGTTGTCATCGAATTTTCAGGACGGTGCGTGGGGGTGGGGGGTCTGGCGAAACCGTCGAGACACCATCACCGCGCGGAAGGATTGGTGAGGAAAGTAAAGTAAATATCGAGTCTTAACGGCATCATCATCTCGGCGTCTAGTGTCTATCCTGTCTGGTCGTACAACACCCTGTCCCTACGCACCATTGACCAACTGCCTACGGCCTGCTACCCTGGCCAAACATCCCCATCTTCCTCAGCTTCGGGCCCCAGTAATAAAAAACAGTCGGGAGCGGCGTGATGGCCAGACACAAGAAGGTCAGGAGCAACGTCCCCCACTCGTAACCCAGCCGCTTGTAGAGCCCGTTTCCAATGAAAGCGAAGATGCAGCCCAAGACACTGCGGCTCACAGTCACGGCGGCCAGTGCGCTCGCCGCGTAAGTCTCGAACGAGTCCACCATGTACGTTGTCACGCAGATGTACGTCATCAGCATGCCGGTGGAAAACACGGCGGCACCAACAAGAGGTGCGATCCAATGCACATCTTCCCGGGCCGTCAAGGCGAAGATGAGCAACCCGGCGGGGACAATGCACGCCCCGAGTTGCATGAAAGGCATCCGATATTCTGGTGCCCTCTCGTCCGCCTCCTGTCCGGGTCCGTTTCGTCTCGCCGCCCGCTCCTTCATGCTGACAAAGGTGCGGTTGAGGAACGCTGCGCTGAGGAGGGCACCAGCAACGGAACCCAGGCCGACTCCGAGGTAAGAAAGCCCAGTGAGCGCCTCGGGCCATCGGTATGACGGAAGACCGTACAGGGGCTGAGAAGAGAAGAGCAGCGGGAGAGTAACCATGTGCAGGTAGAGGATGCCGTAGATGCTTTTGTCTCGCCGTCAATGCTACTCTTTGACGGTTGTGGGGAGAATAGAAGTGAGACTCACACTGCCATGTATATGCTCATCGCAGCACAAACTGGTGATGTAAACAGCATCGTCGCCGCACGAGTCATAGTCCGCAGAACCACGCGGCAGCTGGATCGAGGACCGGCCGCCGTCTTCTCGGATTCGCTTCGATACCGCATATCTCCAGTCGACTTCCGCAGGCTAGCCGCTTTCTGCTGCAGAAGGAATGGCGCAAAGGTCTCGTGCAAGAAAAACACCGAAGCCAGGCTGGTCAGCCCTGCGGCGATGGCCATGATCCACGCCAACCATCTCCAGCTTCCCGTCCCGCGGAGGATGAAGCCCCCAATGACGCCCCCAATGGCGGATCCGCCTGTCGGACCGAANCTGTAGAGTGCCTGGGCGCGCCCACGTGTCTCGGGATTGAACATATCTCCAATGGTGCCACCGCCGATGCTCGGTCCCGCCGATCCCGCCATGCCGGCGAGTAAGCGGAAGACAGTGAGGGCAGCGATGTTCGGAGAGACGGCACAGCAGATGTTGAAGATGGTGAACATGGCAAAGCATGACAAGTAAATCACCCGTCTGCCGTACAGCTCTGACAGTGGTGCCAGGTAGAGGGGTCCCAGGCCAAATCCAAGCACGAACAGAGCCGTCGGGAGCGTGGGCGTGTACTCGTCCGTCAGACCGAAGTCATCAGCGACCGCCTGGCCTGAAACAGCCAGGATGACTGACGCCATGGGCGAGAGTGTAGCTTGGATGCTAATGAGCAGCACATTGCGCCATTTCATCACCGGCGTCCAGTTGCGCGGGTGCTGCGGATCTGCTGGGCCTTCCCATGTCCGTTGCCTGCCAGTTAGCCGCCGTCTGTCTTCAAGTCCCAACGCAGTGGCCGGACGCGTCTGCAAACCCAAGGCTGGGACATGACTCACTACTGTGATAGACTCGTCGTCCGTGTCAGTTATGCCGCCGCAGCTAGGATTCGTGTCCCCCATTGTCGAAGCTGCAAGGGTCTGTACCAGGGAACCAGGGCGATGTATGATCTAGTCGAAATGCAGATTNGAGATCACCACACCTGCGACCTCACCGCCGACGCAAGACAGACTTCCTGCAAGGTATACTATGGAAGTGAGCTGTGGCGAGTTCCACATGTTGCACAGAAGCTCGTTGACCGGAATGCGCCGCATTGTAGGAGACCCGAAACTCGCCGAGTGGCACTCCAGGGGGCGGCTGACCCACCACAAGCGAACCTCGCCCTCCGATTTGGTATTTTGTTCCGGACCCAGTGTCTGCCTTGCCTCTACTCCTTCCACGGAGTAAGACGGAGTTTTCCGAGTATACCGTGAAGTTGTGTCGTGGTCGGTGTACGAGATACGCGGCATCCAACATACGGCTAACGCCGGTGTCCGGAATAGGGGCTGGGGCAGCACTGCTTGCCCAGGATAGTCTCAGCCGGGTGCACAGGGCAGCTGAGCGCCATTGAGGCGAGATAACTGAAGGAGGCCAGCATGATGCTGTTGTATTGTAGGATCCCTAGCAAGAAATCGGAACGGATATCTAAGCCCGTAGCTCCCGGGGGTTCCCTCAGCTGGAGAGTAGACGCGCACGCCTGTAAGACTCCACCGTCTACCACCATGGCCCCTCCGGTGACAAACATCCTCGACGTCTTGGTCCGCGCTGCCCAAACCGCCCCGGACAAGGGACTTTCCATTTACCCTCACGGCCAGACCAAGACAGCACCACACCGAATCACATACTCCCATCTTCTCCGAGAGGCCGTCGCCTTGTCACAAGTCGTGAGAAACATCCCCGACCTCACACCCGAAACCATCATCCTCCTCCATCTCGACTGCCACCAGCACAATGTGTTGTGGCTATGGGCGACGATCGCCGCGGGCCTCGTCCCTGCCATCTCCACTCCTTTCACAAATGACCTGGAGCAGCGCCGAAAGCATCTCCTCCATCTCAAGGGGGTACTCCAGGACCCCATCGTGATCACTCGTCAGGGACTCGTGTCCGACCTCGCCGTTGCCGAAGGTTCCATGCGGATATTCACCGTTGAAGACCTGGAAAAGAACAAGGATGCGTTGCCGGAGCGAGTCCGAGTCAATGTGGACTGCCCTCACGCCTTCTCCAAGACGGACAACGACCTGTTCGCCCTCATGTTGACCTCGGGCAGCACTGGCCATGCGAAGGCCGTGAGCCTCCGTCACGGGCAGGTCATCACGGCACTGCTCGGGAAATCCCGCTACCACAGGACCAACTACCACGACGTTTTCCTCAACTGGATCGGCATGGACCATGTCGCCAACCTCACCGAGATCCACCTGCACGCCATGATCTTGGGGGCCGAACAGGTGCATGTCCACGCCGTCGATCTTCTCGCCCAGCCCATGACGTTCCTCAACCTGATAGGCAGCCACCAGGCCAGCTACACGTTTGCGCCCAATTTCTTCTTGGCCAGCGTCAAGAAGGCCCTCGAGGGGTTCACCCCTTCCCAGGCCGACCCACTCCCCAACCTGTCGTCCCTGAGGGCGCTGATCTCGGGCGGAGAAGCGAATTCGACCGCTCTGGCTAATGCCCTCTCCGAGCTCTTCTCCCACTTGGGAGCACCGAGACACTTCCTCCGTCCCGGCTTTGGCATGACCGAGACTTGCGCGGGGAGCATCTACGGCACCAAGTGTCCCACGTTCGATACGGCGCACGGGCGCGAGTTCACCTCGCTGGGTCGGTGCATCCCTTGCATGTCCATGAGAGTCTCGCGTCCCCGGGGCGGGGTGGTCCCAGCGAACGAGGTGGGCGTGTTGGAGGTGGGGGGTGCGAACGTCTTTGGCGGCTACTTCAACAACCCCGAGGCTACCGAGTCTGCATTTACCCCTGACAGGTGGTTCATCACGGGCGACTTGGCTTTCATCGATGACGGCGGCAACCTCCACCTCGTCGGCCGGGAGAAAGAGACCATCATTATCAACGGGGTCAAATATTTCCCCCACGAGATTGAGGGCGCGCTCGAGGACGCCAACATCAACGGCGTCACACCGTCATTCACAGCGGTCTTTCCGTTTCGGCCGAAGAACGCCGACTCTGAGACACTCTGCGTTGTGTACCTCCCCAACTACGAGCTGGATGACGCCGAGTCCCGCCTGCATGCCCGCAACGCCATCCGGGACGTTGTCATGAGACACTGCATGTCCCGGCCGTACAAGATCATCCCTCTCGAGCGGATTTTCCTGCCCAAGACAGCTCTCGGCAAGCTCTCCCGAAGCAAGCTCCGAACAGCTTTTGAAAGCGGCGCCTACGACGAGGCCATCCAGCAGGACGAGAGCCTCATCGCCAGCGCCCAGGGCGCCACCCTGGTGCAGCCAACTACACCAAACGAGCTCGTGCTCCAGGAGATATTCTCCGACGTGTTTGGCGTCCCACCTGTCGAGATTGGGATTCACACCAACGTCTACAACCTGGGCTGCAGCTCGATCGAGATATTCCAGCTCAAGTGGGCGATCCAAAACAAGCCCCAGTTCCCCGACGTCATCCCCGTCACCACCATGATTAGCAACCCGACCATCGCCTCCCTGCTGGCAGCCATCGAATCGAGCGGCAAGCCCAAGGAGTACGACCCCGTCGTCGTCCTCCGGTCCGAGGGCAAGAAGGCGCCGCTCTGGTTGGTCCACCCGGGCGTGGGTGAGGTGCTCGTCTTCCTCCACCTGGCGCGGCAGATCACGGATCGGCCGGTCTACGCCCTGCGTGCGCGGGGGTTCGACGGCGAGCCGTTTTTCGGGAGCATTGACGAGATGGCGGCTACTTACCTCGCGGCCGTGAAGCGGATGCAGCCCGAAGGGCCGTACGCCATTGCTGGGTACTCG
>FJWA01003888.1_pt1 | contig 13642 bp, 18 predicted proteins | sample 1011891 | NCBI WGS metagenome assembly FJWA01 (sample SAMEA3912450, study PRJEB9761) | metagenome | biome: forest; material: soil | place: USA | collected 2011-06-22 | depth 0.1 m
GTTCGGGAGCGACTCAGGGAGAGGAGACAGGGCAGGACAGGGGAGGGCCGCCTGAAATGCCAGGGGGGTATGGGGTGTGCAGGGTGGGATCTCGGGGAAAAAAAGAAAAAACACACACTCCTCCAGGGCTGCTGCCAGCGACCAACGGTACCTGGCCCAAAAGGTACCTTGGGTACCGCTCTTTATTACCCCGGTTACGGTAAACTGTACAGAGTTCCGTATGTACCTCGTCTCCCTCGTCTTTCTCCCTCCCTCGTCTCCCTCCCTCCCTCGCCTGGACCACACTGGCTGTCTCCTCCTCGTCCTGCAGATGTGCAGAGTGCAGATGTGCAGACTGTGCAGGCCAGATTGTGCATCTGCAGCCGCCCCTCCATTGGGTTGGTCCTGTACTACGTATTGTGGGTTGGCCGGTGCGCGACCGCTGAGGGACATACATGGCATTGCGGGAAGCACTATATTTTGGGCTTTACGGTGCAAGCCGTACGTAGTGCGAGGGAGGGCTCTAGGCAGGATGGGTGAGATGAGATGACGGATGGATGGGACGGATGGGATGGGCTGAGAGGGGAGAGGGGGAGTGGGTGGGGTGGGCTCTCCCGAGAAGACACGAGAAAATGGTGAAGGCTCAACAACGCCAAAGCCCAGCGTGGGGTGGTCTTGGTGTGGTCTTGTCGCGGGGAAGGTCGGCAGACTGCCCCGGAGAGACGTGTGGCAGTGTGGCAGCCCGACTGTCAAGAAGACGCTCTGCCATGGGCCAACATTATCACGGTATTCGTCTCACGCAAGTCGCCATGGACAGCACACAAATCGGGCACGAATCCCGTCGCCCTGTTGCCCCGTTGCCCTGCCGCGGCGCGGACAGCCTGATACGCTGGCTGGCACATGGAGATGTCCTGTGGACTCTGTCTGCCCTCTGCGGTTACGGGCGAGCACGCCTGCGGGGCCCCTCATTGGACGGCCCCCAATGCTTCCCCAGACAGAACTTGCGCAATCCGGGGGCGGTGTGGGCGGTGGCTGAGCGGTGGTGCAAATGGTTGGACTCAGACCCAGCTTGGCTTTCGTGATGTGATGTGGATGGGTCCCTCCTGTATGCCCCGCGAGCAGCGGCGGCGGCGGCAGCAGCATCGTGCAAGCTGAATGGCGATCCCGCCATTTGGCCGGCGATAACGATCATGGCTGTGGACACGGCTGTGAGATGGCAACTCTCCCAGTCCCCAGTGCGACTTCATCATGCCCGGTGGCAAGCAAAGAATCCGGGGAGAGGCGCACGCTAGGAAGGCTTGGGCTTGTTGCACATTCCGGGGATGCGAGACTGAACGGGGCAATCCCCGGCTTCAAGAGCCCACAAGCCGCGGTCACCGAGAGAGAGAGCGCTGGTCCGGCACGCCGTGGGTGGCCAAGCACGCCGGCATCTGGCCTCTGGAGCCATGGGCTTTCCTCGGCCGAACCCACACCGTCACAAGTGCCCCGTCCCCCGTCGGATCATGCAAACCCCGGACTGTGTATTTTGGGCACAGAATGTATGAAGGGCGAAAGAAGGGTGGGGTCGAACAGCGAACACCCAGATCGGATCTTTGCCTCCTCGGGGCTGCGTTTCTTCCCTCCGATATCAATCAAGCCGCCATCTGGCGGTCGTCGGTCCTGAGATGTTGGAGGGGAGACGTGTCTGGAGCAATCTCGGGGGTGGCGCGAGGAGAGATAAGCGTCGGGTCGACGACGCAATCGGTGGAGTGTGGGGAAACCGAAAGACTGCGCGAGAACCGTTGCAGATACCGAGACCACCGACCCTGCTAGAAAAGGTACGGGACGTCGAGTGCCTGAACTGGCAGTGTCAGGATGCGACCCGGTCCCTGTCTGGATCTGGCCGTCTCGCAACGCACGCAAGACCGGTTTTGGAGTTCGGCTTGTGCTCACAAGCCTTCGGCCGAGGAGCGGTTTGGGGAACTTCCTGGCCAGAGTGGATCGGGCTGTCTCTCGCGTCATGACAGGAGGAGCCCAAACCAGAATTTTAGCACCAGAAATCCGGGGTACTGAAACCAATCTCGGCCGCTCGACCGTCACAAGGATTCCGGCGAGATAAGCGCGCCACAACGCCTCGCCCGCCTCGCCGCCCCGCCGGGTTCGTTCCCTGCTGTTGCTGCTGGTGCTGCTGCTTTTGGCTTGCGCTCGGGATGATGCAACCAGCAGAGCCGGTGCTGCTGCTGATGAAATTTGCCGAGGCTGCGTCAAACTCCACAGGGGACTGCTTCAGCACGAATGTTGTGTCGTCGATGTCGACCCATGGGCCCCCGGGGCCATCCTTTTCGGGCCGCGTGGGGGTCGGGTCTGGGTTTGCACCTCCTGGTGCGCACAGGCAGGGCTTGTATCGCCCGTATCAGCGCCGACGGTCCGGGGGAAGTGCCCCGGACATCCATCGTGGGCGGTTCTCTCAACCTCATCCTTCCCGCCGTGTGTCAGAATGCCGTCCGAGTTGTCCGAGTTCTCCCCGAGATGGACATCGAGCGAAAATCGAGCGAAAATCGGTCGGGATTGCGAATGCTTCTCCCAAGACCTGCCTAATCCTGGACGGGCAATTCTGGTGCAACTCACGGTTGATTGGTTTATTACATACTAGTAGTCCCCTTTCCGGCTTTGGCAAGAGACTGTCGATGAACGTCGATAAACGGCGAGCCTGTTCCTGGCCTGACGATTGGATGGCTTGGCCCTGCCAAAAGTCTTTTCTGGATCCCCACGAGGAGCCACGAGGAGGCAAATCGACCGGAGCCGGGCCGAACAGCCAACGCCCGGACCCTGCACATGTCTGTTGCCGTCGACCCGGCTGACTCAGAAACAAGCGCCAGAGGCCGGTGTTGCTGGCCGATAACCAACGTCAACCTCCAGATTGCGTTGCCCAGCCGCCGTCCCAAACCTGGGATCTGGGGCGGACATCCCAAGCCATGGTTTTCGACACGTGGGGTTGAGCAAGATAAATTTTCGGATGACGCTCCCGACGGGGCCCCGGTATTTCTTGACAAGCACAGCACAAGCATTGCCTCTGGCGCGCTACGCCAGCACGAAATTTTCATGTCTTGCGGTTTCGGGCTCCCGCCGAGCAGAACCCGAAGCGCGAGGTGACAAACAAGTCCACCTCCACCCTCTCACTGGTTCCGACGAGTCATACGAATCATCTTGGTGACGGGTTCGATGGGCATGGCAAGTGCCGCGGCCCACAGAAAGCCCGATGCAGAGATCCACCAAGGAAAAAAAATTACGATACGCGAAAGAAGAGAGGAGCGGTCGGTATACGTGGCACACTCGGCGGCCATACTGAGAACCCCAAACGGCCGAAAGAAAAGCAAAGAACAGGCAAAAAAAACCTAAATAAAAAAAACCTTGACGACTGGAGCCCTCCATCATCATCCGCGAGCAACGCAGCGAGTTTTGTCGCAAGGTTGCCCCGGCGGGCGCGGCTAACATACGCGGAGATCGATCGCCCGCCGCAAACTCGCAATTAGCCGGCGGCTCCGCGCGATTTCCCCTTAGCTCCGCCGACACAGAGGTAACGTTAGCGCCGAAATCAGAACCCGGTGCAGCTCGGTTCTGGACAAAAAGTGACAGGTTTGTGGGGCCCCAAGCCTCGCTCAGACACCAAACAAGGGGGGGGGAAAGGAAGAAAGGGGGGGGAAAAGCAATCGCACCACCGCTCGTCAGCGGGAGCTCGTCGCATCGCACGCCTGAGCGTCGGGCCAAACCATGGCGCTGGCTCCACTCCCCGTTGTTCCCGCGCCGGGGGGGAGTGGGCGATAACGGTAGGCGGGCTCTCTTTGGTAGCAATGGCCGTTCTGGGACAACAGCACCTTGACGAACAGGGCGTGTATTTGGCGTTGGCGGCAAGGCCGAGACGCTCGGATGAGATGTCCAGGAGAACTCGGGAAGCTCTTCCTGACAGGTCACACACACAACCCCTTCTCTGCTCACTCTTGGCCCTGNNGGGTTTGGAGTCGTNGAGATGAGATGGGGGCCGGCAACAAAACACGGGGTCCGGTTTGAAGAGAGGTCGAGAACAACCTGAACAAACCCCCACGCCTCGGTATGATCATCAGCCCCAGCTTTTTCGCGGCTCGATCCCCCGAGATTGACCTGCACCCGAACGAACCAGCGATGCGCCCCGGGATCACATGGGAGAGTCCCCAATGCGGAGTGGATGGGCAGGGCGAGATGGCGAAAGTGGAAAATGGATCCCGTCTTTTTCCTTGCCGCTGGAGCGAAAAGGGGCAAAAGGCTTCCTCTCCGAGCCGACCCCGTGATGTTCGGTGCCCGGCTGTCAAACTTGAGCCTCGCCTCAGCTCATCCAACCCCGCTGGGGTCCGAGGTGATGCCAAGACCGCGGTGCCGAGCCTGGCTCACCTGGGTGAGGGATCACAGTCCCGGGCTTCTGGAGGAAAGGCTGCCGAGTTCGTTTTTCCCTTTTCCTTGGGTGCCCCTTGACATGACGATCAGCCTATCCGTACTACTAGCCTGGTCCTCTGGGGCGTCGGGAATGCCCACGGGAAATCAGAGGCTTGAGTGATCCCCACATTCCAGCGCCCCCCGCAGGCCGGAATGCACAATCCTCGGCAAGCAAGGGGTCGTCGATCCCAGGGTCTGGCCTGCCATGGACACCGTAGCACAACTCGTAGAGCCAAAAACCGCCGGCACTTCGTTGGTGTTGCTCCTCTGTGGGGGAAGGCAGAGTTTTTGCATGTGAAGGCGGTCAACCTGCCTTTTCAGGGCATGCCACGAAGACNCGGGTACTGTGCATGCTGTTGTTGATAGTTCTGTGGGGAAGCAGCACATGGGAATGTCAACCGATGACATCCATGGCACCGGGGTGCCTCCGGCACTTGTGGGTGATAGATAGCCTCGCTTCGGCGGGCTGCCGTCGATGATAGGCGGCCGACAGATTGCACCATGGCATGATGATGAGATGACTCTACTATGTGTGATTCAGGTTTGAGCGGTGAGGGTTTGTCGAGCGCCGATCCTCTCAATTGTACAATACGCCGTGACAATACAGAATACTTGGTACTACCTACCTATGTACAGAGTACNGCATCGATCGGCCCACGAACGTTGGTGCCAACGGACATGGACGGTCGGGATTCCGAGCCGCACCTTGAGGACCAGGGAGGTGAAGTCTGGCGGCAAGAGCCGCATGGCGCCATTCTCGTGTGAAAGGCAGCAGAATGCCGCTGCTTATCAGGAGTGAATGTGATCATGACATCATCCCTGATGAGCTGAGCTGCCAGCTCGGGCCGGATGCCGGAGGTTTTGTGGTTGTTGGTGTTGAGAAATCAGCATGTGAAAATCACGGGAGAGGGGCAACGCCTGTGGGGCTGTGGCCCAGCACCCACAAGTATGCCCCGGCTGGTCGGTAAAATCAAGAAGCGGGTTTAGCTCAGTTGGGAGAGCGTCAGACTGAAGTTAAACTTCGGGAAATCTATCTGAAGGTCATGTGTTCGATCCACATAAACCGCACATTCTTTTCTTTTGCCGAGATGGCGTCTGCGGTTTTGTTTTGTTTTGCTGTTTTATCTTTTGGCGTTGAAGATTGATGAGTTCAGTTCCTTCACCTGCTGCTCTTCTCCGGGGCTGACATTGCTGTGCCACCCAAACCCTAACCCCGCAGTGCTACTGTGTTTGCCCGTGCCGATTACATAACCCAACGTTTTGATGCGCGACCGTTCCGTCTTCAATGGACCTCGAAGCTGCGTGCAATACAACTGGAACCCAACCAGGCAACGACAACAAACGGCGCCTCCATAATTACGGACACCTACACAGTAGGCATTGACTGGTTGGCATTGACGCCTGTTGTTGTTGTTTTTGTTGCTGTGTCGCCAAACCGGGAAACACGCCCGGCACCCCCGTCATTAGCTGGCCAAGTAATGGAGGGGTAATGAACCATCGCGCGACCGACCGTGACGGCAACGGCGACAGCGACAGCGACAGCGACATGGCCTCGAGCTTGGATCTGCCCTCAACGCGTATGTCATGTCATATCCATCCTTGTTTCTCACCCTCCGGGCCACGAAGTACTTACTCGGTTGGGCTTGTCTGCCAAGACCGTCTCCCTACCGTCTCGGCTGCACAGGCGCTGCAGGATTTGGAATCCGACGACAGCAGCGGCATCTCGACCGGTCTGCCCGCCCTCGATCAGTCGCTCGGTGCTGCACTGGGCGGCCCTGGCCACGGCGGCATCCAGAAGGGCCATGTGACGGAGATCTGGGGCCCTCCAGGCGCGGGAAAGACGGCCTTTGGGTATGCCCCGTTCCTCCAGCCGTCCGTGCCGTCACTGTCGTGTGCCTGGCTGCTCACCTGTGCTTCAGAATACAGCTCGCCTCCAGTTGTCTCGGTGAAGGCCGCCGAGTTGTCTGGGTGGGTCCGTCTCGCCTGCATTCCCAGTGTCTTTCGCTCCGCGGAATCGCTCACCCCGTCGTCTAGATGGATTCCATCGCGTGCCGGTCAAGCGCTTGCGCGCTGCCGCCGCCGCGGAGACCGGTGAGGACGCGGATGCGGACGCGGATCGCTTAGACGCCCTCACCCACTACACATGCCCCAGTCTGCCGCACCTGATTGCGCTGCTGTGCAGGCCCACTGCCTCCAGTATCCCGCCGGGTACCGCTCTCGTGGTCGTCGACTCGCTNTCCGCACTGCTCAACCATGCCTTCCCGAAGCTACCCGAAACCCGCCCGGCCAGGGATGCCAAAAGCAGCAGAGGTATGCTTGCCGCATGCAACATGTCTGATCGAATCATCCGCCTGAAACTGATGTCGACATTAAGGACCTTCGGCCTCGGCCCGGCGCCTCCAGGTGCTCCAGTACGTTGTCGGCAGCTTCCAGAAGCTCGCGGCGACCCGAGACTTGGCCGTTGTGGTTCTCACGCAATGCGCCACCAAGATGCAGGCGGAACGCGGTGCCACGCTAATCCCGGCTATCAACGCCGGCGTTTGGGAGCAGGGCATGTCAACCAGGCTCGTTCTGTTCCGCGACTGGCCCTGGGGGCCTTCCGAGACGCGCGGGCTGCGCTTTGTGGCGGTCCAGAAGCTTCATGGAAAGGGAACGGCTGCCTTGGTAGACAGCGTCTGCTCCTTCGGCGTGGATGAAGTGAGTGCAGAGTGCAGAGCCGTAGTTGCCATGTAATTCAACTACTGACCCAGGGCAGCGCGGCTTGGTTTCGGTCGAGCACGACAGCACTCAGCAGTCAACGACGCTCACATGCACTCCGGCTCCGAAGCGGAAACTTGGGGAGACCGACTTTGAGATTGCTGACAGCGAGGACGAAGACTACGGCTGGGATGACGACCAAGAGCTGCCGCCCATGCCGTCGCAGTGGCAGGGAAGCGAGGACATCTTGCTCTCGCGGAAGCTGGAAAGCGATGAAGAGGATCATCAAGACAGTGACCAATCACACGAAGCCGACGACAAAGGGAGCCAAGAAGGAGGTGACACGGAGCAGGCCAGCGAAGGCTAGCATGCCAATTCACCGATCAAGCCCCTGAAAAGAGCCGTTGAGGGGCCCCAGGCTCGCTTATGCCCATGGTCGCAACAGGGCACCGCCTCCGTCCCCGTGTGCCGGCGGGAGAATGTCCCGATGCTTGCCTCGAAGCCGTCGGATAAGCGTTATCGATCGGCTTCAGGCCGTCGGCAGCGTTGCGAGAGGCACAGGACGGACACGACACGGCCAATGATCTTCCTTCGGTGCGGAGGCCCCGGAGGCCCTGCGAGTGGCCCCAGCACATGCTTCTCGCCTGGATGCACTCACGCCTCCTTCAAACAGCCCGAGAGCGGTGGTCAAGGAACATCACCCCAGGGGCGCAACCGCTCCGGGCCAGTGTCCCCAATCCAAACATTTGCATTCTTGTCGAGCTTCCCGGCACAAGCCAGATTGATTTCGGCGTTTTAGCCTCGGCGTGGCAATACGGCGTCTCATCAAATACCTGTGGTACATCACCAAGGGCGCCTTGGAGGCCCGCGGTGGGTAGCAGTGCACGACGGTGTTCCAGAAGCACGACCTTGTGGCGCTGGGATCGCTACCTAATCTGTTGTGGCTGGGTTTAGCTCCCGCCCGCAAGACGGATGCAATGGCAATCAATCGGAAGTTTTAGACGGCGGTTGCAGAAAGGGATTCTTCACGGTCGCTTGTCGTGATTCCACCGTTCGCTTGTCGAAAGAGCAGGGGGAGTGCAAGGGGGGCTGCAGCCGGTGAAGGTCTAGCCGATTCAGCCTGTCAGGAGTGCCGCAACGCGATCGTCCGTGGGACGTGTTATCTTGCGCCCTCATTGCGACATCGATCTCATCTCTGGGGCCCCGAAATCGAGATTTCATGCCGTCTGTTTACCGGTCCCTCGCCCGGTCGGCGATCGCCAGCTAGAACCCCCTTCCCCTCCCCCGGTCCACGGCTCGGCATCCTACTTGTCCAACCGGCCTACCATCCAGAAAATCATGGTTCGTCTCATGAATTCAGGCTCACCCAGGGATCACCGTCCGTCCTCCCACACCACCGCACGAGCCCGCCCGGCCCCAATGTGCGCATGTCAAGAACCAGGGCGGCAGGGATTGAAACGTTTCGACCCCAACGGCTCGCTTGCATAGATGATGTGCAGCGGATATGCACGTCCGCNTCCCCGGNGGCGGTCCTCGAGATGGGGCTGCCCCCCCTTCTGTCGCCGTGCAGACACGCCATGTTACTGTACCTATCAACCTCGGCCTTGGGATCCGACTTGTCCAACTCTTGCAGACACACCCCCCAACCCACTTTTCCCTTCTTCTTCCCCTGGCCGACCGACCTGCGCCGGAATTCCTGAGCGTGCCACCGCNAGAGTGCGGTCGTGGACGGGAAGATGTACAATACATACCTGAGACACACCACTCTGCAGCGAGGTCGCATCCTGCCATGATGCTATCTGTCCTTACCTCTCTCCCTCTCAGGATGTGGAACATAGTACCGTATAACAACCCGGTATGGTAATTGTGTGGGTATCTCCTGGACATCGTAGGGAGGGTTGCGGTTGAAGCGGGTCCTTCTTGCCTCTCACCTTCACTTTCTGCTGCTCTGAACCGCTAACCGGACCCGCGCGTATTGCAGCCGCGCTTCGGNCGTCGAACGATTCACCCCACGTGTGGAGCGACGAGATCGAATGATGCGTGGGCTCATTCTGACCAAGAATAATGGCGACAGGTGTTTCAATTGTTGATGAAGAGGGGGGAGGGATGTTATCCACTGGGTTGTGGATGAGGGGGGATCCGTCATTCGTGTCCATTCCATGGTTCGCTTCCTCGTCCCTGATTAACTCTCATCCTTCCCGAGCGAATGATGCGGTCTAGCCCGTAGCGTTCGAAGCTTGATGATCCATTCTTGCTTTCCTTCTTTTTTTGGCGACCCCTCCCCCGCCCGCCCGGCTTCCGGGAGCCGCCGATTGATGGGGTGATGCGAGGACGCGGCGCGGGTTCGCAGCCACTGCTTGGCTGGGGAGGAGGGGAAAGCGGTTGGAAGGAGGCGTTGGGAGTGTACGACATACTCAGGGCTCCCTGGCTGCTTATCAGGCCTGTTGGATGGTGGTGCTCCAGACGTGGNTGACGAGGATGACATGGCCGGGGGCGGGACGAGGGNGGGACCCGGTGCCGGGCCGGTGTGGAGGAGCGGCTGGTGCTTTGGCGACAAGGCGGCAGACGGCGGGCGCATTCATTCCAATGGGCTCGGGTCCATGGTGCTGACCGTGCAGGGGAACCGCCGATGCTCAGATGCACACACGGGATTGCCGTGTCTGTGGCGCTCCGCCGTGTACGCCATGACCCTCAGCTCCCATGCTGCGGGCTTTTGGGACTGGCAATGCCATTCGGCACGCAGGTCATCCCGGAGGGTCTCCAGCCCGAGCCGCTTNATGGGAGGCGGCTGTTGAGCTTGAGCATGGAAGGCAAAGACGTCAACAGTATGTCTTTTGTTGACGCTGTCCCAAGATGTGGGAAGAGGAGTGCTCCGTCTGGCCCGAAGAAAAGGGGGGAATACGTTAAGCCGTGGGCTGTGAGCTGGTCAAAGGATAGTCATGTAGGGTTGCCTGATAGCGAGTCCCTCAGGGCGTGGTGACCTTGAGAGCAAGTCAATTCATTGATTCGGCAGCAAGGTTGCTTAGCATGGCCACAGGCCACAATAGTGAGGAGACTCTCAGTCTTCCCTCGAGGCCATGAGGGCTTCCGTTGCCCTTTAATCACATGGATGGCTGTTCAAATTTATATCGCAACGTTCTTGACTCAAGTGAAGTCGTTAAGTTTACTGAGATGCAGACTGTGAGAGCCATTTTCGTGTCTTTTCAACAACATCTTGAGCCACTGCCCTCGAAGGTCATACGTCTTGGGTCCTAGAGGCGGCTTTTGCAAAGAATAATGGAGAAGAAATGGAGACGGAAGCAAGGCCTGGACTAGTGGACAAATGGGCGAGCGGAGAGAGATAGAAGTAGCTCGTAGCAACTGAAGTTAAGGACTCGGAAGAAGTTCGCCCCTGACTTAGGGGAGTATCAGGGGGTCTCACGAGCTGTAACATATCCGCTCATCTGTAATGAGCCGTTGGATGCTAGCTTACGGTGATTGAGCTGTTGATAAGCTAGACGCTCCTATAATTGAACTGCTTAACATATTAGCTATTGATAACCCGCTAGCTTTGTAGATGTACATTTATAACTAAGCTGTATAGACTATTAAGCTATAGATATCTAGATTACAAAGTCTAAATTGTTATTAGATGGCTTAATAAAGATAAGCCGTTATTATTAATAATGCCTACTTCGATTTTTAAGAATAGTAGCGATAGATTCGATAACGAGTATTTGCTATCATATTTCCCATCACACCAAGACGACGACGTACTTCTCGAACTGAGTCATCGCGCTAGAATCGCACAGTTCATTATCCATGAAACCATGGAGATACGCCTTCCCGATCAGGCGATACTTCCCCTCCTCAACCTCTCTTAGCAGAAGCGGCATCCTGCACCTGAACGGCACAAACAGAACATCTCCAACCCTGGCGTTAGACGGCAGACAAGCGTAATAGTCATCTTCGGTCTCAGCAAACCTCTGGTCCTCCTCAAGAGCCGTCCGGATCGCCCTCTTCACATCGCCGTGGTGCTCGGAACCAGTGAAAGCAGTCAACATACCCCTGGGGCCGGACCTCATGGCCTTCCACGCACTCCGGAACTCAACCAGCTTCTTGCTGTCATACTCAAGGCGGCCACCTTTCCGCGCTGCCCAGTCAAAGTCCTGGAGATAAGTGCGCATCCGAGCGTCGTCGAGGGGTTCGCCGTCAAAGTATTCCTCCTTCGACTTGGAAGAAAACATCCCGCCAGCCGACCATTTCTTCGCGAACGGGTCTCCCTCGTGGATCACTGCCACCTTGTCGATCATCAGCCCAGAGAGTGTGAGCTCGTACAGCGAGTCAGTGAGCTCCAGGAGCTCGGCTGTGTCGTGTGCCTCGTCGGTCCCCAGGTTGACGCCGGACTTGTAGAACACGAATTGCGTCTTGATGTGCACCTTGCTGCCGTCGGGGAGAGTAGCGGCAAAATCACAAGCCCAGCTGGGAAGATCTGGCACAGGCGCGGCGGCGGCGTGTGGCTGTGCCGCTGTTCTGGCAGCCAGTGGCGTCAGACCGTGCCCTCGCGACGGGAAGAGCGAGTCCATCAGGAGGACGTCCAGCCCACGATGACGCTGCTCGAGACAGCGCTTCGTGAACCGGCAGTACAGGTCTCTCACCGACTGGGTGTAGTCGACATGCGTGTCAGACGGGTCCTTGCAGACACCGCGGACAGCGTAGATCATGTCGTGGGGTTCTGACGCCAGCGAGGTGTAGTACTCCAGCACGCCGTCGTAAATATTCTTCAGAGTCGTGCCCCGCCGGTTGAACCGGCTCAGCTCGCCGATAGCCCAGCCGACCTCGTCGCACCAGTCGAGGAGCATGCGTTGGAATGGCGTGTGGCCTTTGATGATCCTTTTCCCGACCCACGCCTCTTCCGGGTTCGTCTTGATGTAGTACTTGAATAGGTCCAGCGACTTTGAGAACTCTTCCATGTCGTCCATGGTCACCGTTTGCTCGCCGGCGCAAAAGATGACGTTCTTGGCCATTGCGAGCTCCTGGACGATCCAGATCCTGCGCCACACTGCGTTCTCGGAGAATATCAGCTTGATGCCTTGCTCCATGTTGCCGAGACGTCTCTGCGCCCAGTAGGGCTGTCCCTGTCGCAGTTCATCGAAGCGACGGGTGTCCTTGATGAAGTCAAAGATGGTGCTGGGATGCGTGTCGCGAGAGTGGCTGCCCACACCGAGCCAGGACAGGACATTCTGAGCCTGGTCGTAGATGTCTGTCATGAAGGCGACCTGAGCGCTCTTCTCGACCGGGTCCTTCTGGTTTATGCACAGCGCGTCGATCCAGAGGACCCGTGGCTTGTGAGGGTATCGCAAGTAATGAAGGGCCGCCTCGAGGTTCAATGTGACCATGAAGCGCTCGTCGTCAAGCTGGATGCGCGTCTTGCGGCTCTCATCGCCCCAGACGTACGAGAGAGCCTCGTACGGCTTTTCCCCCAGCACGACCGTCGAAAGAACGCATTCGATTATGTCTTCGGGGCCTGGATTGGGCAAGAGCGTAACCAGGCGGATTTGACGCCGCAATGAATCGATTGCTGTGTATGGGTGCGCCATTTTCGAGGCGTTTAACCAGTCGATTAAATGTTGTTAAACGGGTGGAAGCCTGGAAGGAGGGGAAATGAGACTTGTCTGACATCTTAGGCAGCAGCGACCCCGGTAACCAGCTGAATGTACCCTTTGTTTGGATACAAGAGGGTTCCCAGGCAGGAGCCCCTAGATGCCATACAAGATCTGGCAGCTTTCCGAGGAAGAACCGACGTGTCAACTGTAATGCCAAACCCAAAACCCATTCGCGATTGTTCAACTTGCTCAGAGGCAGTGATTCAGTTTTTCAGCAACAGCGATTCACTCTCTCGCAATGGAGTAAATCCGCTCTCCCAAGAAACCGATGATTCACTCCTCCGATCAAACACAAAACTGCGAATTTCTTAATTCCGTTTCTCTTCCTCTTCTCTCAACAACAACAACAGAACTTGCGGCAACAGGTGCAGTATGAAGGCGGCAGCGCCCGAGTCTGTGTGCACCGCGCACTGGATTTCCTGGTCGCAGGGAGTGTTGCCCTTGTCCGTGCAGTCGACGGGTTGGTTGGCGTGGAGGTGCCCGGCGATGAAGTTGGAAAAGTCGAGGTCGGTGTGGCGGTTCTGCCAGGCCTGGACCACGTCGTACCAGGCGTTACCGGCGTCGAGCGCCTCCCACCGGTCCAGCGGCGACAGGGTTTCCTGCCCGTTCACGGCCGGGTCGCTGCATGGGGTTGTGACCCAGTTACCCGTCCTCGTTCCGGACATGTCGATATCTATCCCGAGGTTGACGGAATACCTTAATATCTCCCAGGATGGGGCTACCGCGGCGGGGGGTTTGTCGTGGAAGTCCTCGAGGTCCGTGGCCCAGTCCGAGACGCCGCCCATCGACAGCTGCTGGTACAGCCCCCTGCGGGACGCCTTGACCGTCGAGCCCATCCAGCCGACTCACTGGTTCCCGTCGTAGACCATGATGTC
>FJWA01004353.1_pt1 | contig 13620 bp, 7 predicted proteins | sample 1011891 | NCBI WGS metagenome assembly FJWA01 (sample SAMEA3912450, study PRJEB9761) | metagenome | biome: forest; material: soil | place: USA | collected 2011-06-22 | depth 0.1 m
CCGGCTTCGAGCTGGCCGCCGTGGTCGGCTGTCCTGTGTCCGTCGGATCGGTTCTTGGAGTAGTCGGCGCCATTGTTGTTGGCGGGCTCGCGGGCTGCCGATGCGCTCGTGCTCGGCCCTGCCGGGCCGGGATTCTGCTCGCTGTGCCACGAGATGTTGGAGAAGTTGTCCTGGTCCATGACGGCCATCTTCTGGCCTCCTGGCCGCCTGCGCTCGCTCTGTTCAATAGCCGCTGGCTTGCGATGCCCGATCAGGGCCGCCGGGTGTTTGCGGGTCCGGTGGGTTGTGGGTGGGTTCGTGATTGTCTGGGTTGCAACACAAGCTGGTATGGAATGGAACGGTTATCGTTGGAGCTGGGTTCTGGGTTCGATCGATGAGGTGTTGGGAACGCGGCAGTGCTATGTAATGTTACGACGCTGCTAACGTTACGAATGGCGCTTGGCCATTGACGTAGGTTGGTGGGGGAGCTCAGGCAGCACGATAACCGATTGCCTGAGAGCCGAGCTGAGGCTGCAGTGTTGGTGGGTCTGTCCTCTACCCGCCGAATCTGGTGGGGAGTGACTTGAACACTAACAGCCATCAGACTTGTCACTGTCGCATCACAGGCGCGAGAAGGGTCATGTTCAACTCACAGGCCACAAGGACCTGCAGCAGAGTTGACGCTATCCAGAATCTATGGTGAGATGGGGTCTATCTGTACCTGCCCAGAACAAAAGAAAAAGCCGTCGAAGCCCCGAAATCCCAACTCCAGACTGACCTCCAGCACAAGCCGCTGCGCTGTCTATACTACAGAATCCTCAATCCTCATCCTGGCCGTCTCGGCCATGGCATACAACGAATGGAGAAACAAAGACGGCCGGCCCTCGGGCAAAGCACTGTTACACGAAAACACAGCCCGCCGCTCACTTGTCGGTGGGCTTGGNCGCCGCCGCCTCGCGCTGCTGCTGGTCTAGCCNCGCNGCGGCGAGCGCGTCCCTCTCGGCGTCGACGGCCTCGCCGACCTGGGCCTTCTCGACGGGGATGCCCTGGGCCTCGGCCTGGGCCTGGCGCTCCTCCTTGTCGTCAATGTTCTCCGTGTCGCGCGGCGAGGCGAAGCCGGTGGCCTGGTTCGCCTGGTCCTGCTCGAGCTCCTCGTTGATCAGCTCCTGCTGCTCCTTGAGCACCTCGAGGCGCTGCTTGTTGGTGGCGGCGCCCTCGGCGTTGTGCACCTCGAGCTCCATCTCGTGGAAGAGCTCCTCGGGGATGGACGACAGCACGCCCGTGAGGGCCTCGATCTGGCTCGAGACGCCCTCCTCGGACTGCGTCTGGCCGTACATGTAGGCGTTGCTCAGCACCATCAGCGTCGACGGCACGCCGCTGCGGAGGCGCAGCTCGAGCCACGTCTGCAGGTCCTCGCGCAGGCGGGCGGGCGACACGCCGTAGCTCTTGATGCCGCGGCTGGCGCAGGCGACCTGCAGCTCCGACACGGACAGGCTGTCGACGCCCTCGTAGCTGATGGCGCGGTCGTCGCGCTTGATCTGGCGCATGCGGTGGCGCACCTGGTAGCGCAGCATCAGGTCCGTGCCGAACGTGTTGAGGTTGAGGTAGCGGCACATGGACACGAGCTGCGGCCGCGACAGGTTGTCGAGCGTGAGGTCGTCCTTGAAGATCTGGCACACCTTGATGACGTCCTCGGCCGTCGGCTTCTCCCCGGTCGACCGGAGCTTGCGGAAGAAGTCGGTGAACTCCTCGCGCTGCGTCGTCGCCTGCGTCAGGGGCAGGCCCGTCTCGCGCAGCGTCTGGCGGAGGAAGTCGCTAACCTCCCGGCGCGTCGCCCGCAGCGTCGACGCCTTCTTGTCGCGCGACTTCTGGCCCTCGTACGTGCTGGGCAGCATGTTGGGGAACAGCTTGAGCGCGACGGGGAGCAGCAGCTCGGCGAACGGCACGATGACGAAGACGGAGAAGGGGACGAGCCGGCCGAGGTCCTGTACGGTGCGCTGCAGCTGCCGGTTCTCCCTCCGCGTGAGCTCGTAGCCGGCGGCCATCTTGAGCGCCAGGCGCGAGCTGATCTTGGCCTCGACCGCCAGCAGCTTGGTGCCGTCCCAGTAGTGCTGGACCTCCTTCTTGATCTTCTGGCCCAGCGTCAGTTTTTTTTCCTCCTTCTTGGCGTCGGCCTTGTCCAGCGCGCCCTCCTTCTCGGCGGCCAGCTGTGCGAGCGAGGCGCCCGTGTCGGCCGGCGACCCCGCGGCCTTCTCTGCGGCCTCCTTGGCCTCGGCCGACTTTGGCGGCTCGGCCTTTGCTGATGGCTTGGGGGTGCTGGCTNGCTCCCTCGGGAGCGGTTTCTTAGCCGCCTCCGAATTGAAGCCGGGCGGCGGACCCCCCGGAGGGCCGTGGGTGGTCGTCCCCGTGGTGAGGGTTCGGATCGGGATGAAGAGGGCCGAGGCCGGGCCTAGGTTGTGTGCATTGCGGGCGAGGTGGATTGATGTGGCAAGCAGCGCGGATCTGGGGAGAGCACGGCCTGTGTGACGGACATTAGCGGAGGATGCAAATGGTCGGAACGGAGAGGGCCTACCAGTGCCAGTGCCCACGAAGGGGTTGACGACCAGCGCCCGACGCGCGACCCGGGTCGAGGCGCTCATGGCGATTGTCTGAAGGAGTGGATGGATGGGAGATGGCCAAGGAGAGCTGCGCTTCCTTTTCCCGGCAATGCGCGCGGGACTGAAAGATGGTGCTTGATGAGAAGGATTGTCGTTGGCTGCGGCAAAGTTCAAAGTTCAAAGTTCAACGGTCGAGAACGGAATAGCGGGCAGTAGGTAATCTGCAACTAAACGCAGGTGGTGTCGGAGATCGGAAATCTCGGATCCGGAACAACGTTGCGCTGCGTCGCCACTCGGGTATGCTGAACTTCCAGGTTCGGACTGTCCAGCAGGGCAAAGAGAGTGGAGGGATGGAATGAGGCCGTATGAGAGAAGGGAGCGACGGATGCGAGGAAGTGAGGATGCGAGGTTGCGAGGGAGCGCGAGAGTCGTCGGTCTTTGGAAATCGAGTGAGAGCCCTGGAGCTGGGACGGGAGTTGGTCGGCGCCTCTCTTTAGGGGCGCAGTGACATCAAAANCCAGCGTTTCCCTGCGTTTCGGTGCAGGCTCCGGCTCCATCTCTCGCCCCGCGCTCGCCCCAAAGGGGTCCTGCCAGGCTGGAGCCGGGGCGAGTCAGGCACTGTAAGTCACGTGATGCACTGGAAGCCTGCTGGAATGACCCACCCACACCAGCACAACACCAACCAAGCAGTTGCTGGAGCGCAAGCACCCGCACCACAGAGATTGATCTCCCACGGACGATTCCGGACGCGTGCACGGATCGGGCTTTTCTCATTCCCTCATTGCGCCATGCTGGCAGCAGAGATTTGCCACTCGCAAAGGTCTCTGCAGCGAGCCAGTCTCGGACGAAGATGGCAGCGGATGGCCCGGACGTCTCGCATGCTCCTGCAAGGCGGGTTGATCCCCGCTGCCAGCACCCAACGCAGAACTGGGACGAACAAGCTTTCGTCCAGGCCGGTTTCAGGATCGCAAACGTGCTGCTCTGATACAGGAATGGACACGAGCAGCGGCTTCCAGAAAGCGGGCTGAGCCTCTGGAGTCCGGGGATCCCAAGACACGAAACGGGGGCGACATCGGCATCGGGCTTTGTGTTCGCTGCGGAGCGCCGTCTCAACAAAATGCAGGTCCGTATTTTGGTGAGGCTGCTGAGTGCGANAGCAGGTCGTCCGTCACTGGACTGGCCCTGTCCATCCTTGCCAATCCCCGCCATGAGGCTTGCGGGGGGGAGAGGCGCCTTTTTTTTCTTTCGGTGCCAAGCCAGGCACACCTCCTTTGTCGGCGACATCTGCTGTCTTGAGGCGGAAGAAGCCATCTCGGCACGTGTAAGGCGTACGAATTCAGTCTGTTGACGTTGCCAAGCATGGGGTTCTGGTAGCATCCAGGCGTGGGCTCCTCTATTCGGTCCTCGGCTGGGTTGCGTCCCTATTACGTGTGTCTTGCCCGTGATCGACTGTTCGTTCAACTGTGAGAGGTGCCCCGCATTCGGATCGCAGCGCTGCTCCAGATCACCGCGGTCCGTTTGACTTAGCAAGCACCGCATTAGTGCATGCGCCCGCCAACTTTTCCCGCCGGGTCTGGTCTCGTCTTGCTGCTCTCGTCCTGTCCCCGAATACGCACCGCGCAGACACGCAAACGCCAAAGAATGCGCCTCCGCAAAGCCGCCCGAGTCATTCTTGTCGGGGCGCCGGGAGTCGGAAAGGGGACGCAGTCGGAGCGGCTCCTGCAACGGTTCCCGCAGCTCTCGTCCATCAGCTCTGGAGACCTGCTCCGCCATAATGTGAAGCAGCGGACACCCCTCGGTGCGTGCACTGCGCCTGATGTCGTCCGTGGTCCGTTGGAGGAGGGAGGGACTGACAAACCATGGCAGGAATCAAGGTCGAGAGCACGATGAAGGCCGGCGGCTTGGTACCCGACGACTTGATCCTCCGCCTGATCAGTAACGAACTCACCCAGCGCGGCTGGATCTCGTCGGGCCACCCGGCCGGCAACATCATGACGCTGGCCTCGTCGGCCGTCAGCAGCGCCGAGCCGACCGGGGCGCCCTCGTTCCAAGACGCCGCCGAGATGGCCGCCTTCCTCTCGTCGCCGGCCCACGCCCACGGCGCCGCGTACGGCCCGCCGCGGGTCAACGACGACCCCTCGGCCTCCTTCCTCCTCGACGGCTTCCCGCGCACCGCCGCCCAGGCCGGCCGCCTCGACGACATCGTGCCCATCAACCTGGCCGTGTCCATCAAGACCCCGCTCGAGGTCATCATGCAGCGCATCGGCGGGCGCTGGGTGCACGAGCCGTCGGGCCGCGTCTACAACACCACCTTCAACGCCCCGCGCGTCGATGGGCGCGACGACGTCACCGGCGAGCCGCTCGTGCGCCGCGCCGACGACAGCGTCGCCGTCTACCGAGCTCGCTGGAAAAAGTTCCAGGAGACCAGCGAGCCGCTGCTCGAGCACTACGCCAAGAAGAACGTGCTGTGGGAGGTCGAGGGCCTGAGCAGCGACGACATCTCCCCGCGCCTGCTGGAAGAGTTTGGGCGCCGCTTTGCCGAGTAGCCGTCGCCACGGCCTCGTGTTTTTGTTTTCGAGCGTGTTTGTTCATATTGCACGTACTGGATTGTACCGTGCTGTACTGTGCTGTACTGTGTACCCTCAACGGTGGATCGGCGGGCGGCAAGGCTGCTTCAGGGAAAGGCGCCAGGCGTTGCGGGACAGATCGAGGGCGGCTCGCACCTCTCATCCCGGGTTCTGTTTTTGGATATCTTTCGGCTACACTGTTCAAGGCCCCTGTAGGCCATTTCTTGCAATATAATATTCAACACCATTTCTGGTGTATGCCAGTCTGGCACTCATTCGTCTCGNGGGTTCCTCAAGGTCAGTTGCTCTGAACCACAGTGCCGTAAAGGGGTAGCCACGGGTGCGGCAGCAGGAGGGGTAAAGTCGCCCCCCTTCTCCGCATGGCGGGGAAACCATGTGCCCTCCAGGCCACCCACCCTTCGTTCTGGAATCTGAGGCATGGAGGACCCCTCCTGCATCCTGGGTGGGGTAGGCTGACCCTGACGGCTGCATCATTCCAAGATCCGCCCCGTCCATCTCGATCCAGGCCCGTCTCATGATATCCCTCTCGGGCCGTCGACAATGTCTTGACCTCTCTTTCCGTGGCTGGCCTGGTCTCGTGCTCTATTCTCCGTTTCCCACTGTTTCGCCGGGGCTTCTTTGGTCACTTCTCTGTTGCATTTGCGTCCCCTACCTGAGACCCTTCTCACGCTCACCCTCTCATCCACACCCGTCTCACACCACGCCTCCCGCACACCTAGAATGATAGCACCATGACCTGTCCGTGTCTCGACCACTTGCAACCGCCCCGGTAGCAATTTCGCCTGTCTGCTGGCTACCGGCATGTTTGCTCTGCCGCCCTCGAGTTGGTCCGGCTCGTTCTGCGCCGCTTCGTTTCCGTAACTCACACTTAGACAGCCCGGCTTCGCCAGTTGGGACTGCATAGACCTTGTGTTTGCATATAGATTACATTCCCCCCTCGATTTCAGCATCTGGATTTCCGCTTCTTTCGTTCCTCGAGGTCAAGCCCCCCCACCCTCTCTTCTCCGAGGCCGGCGCTAACGAAACCGCAGACACCTAGAGTGAACACCTCTGTATCTTGCTGGCCCAGGTCGCCATCATGGTCCGCTGGACGGCCGTTCTGGCCGCTGGCACGGCTCTCGCAGCCGCGCCCCCCTGGTCGGCCCTCCCGTTGAAGCTCAAGAACGACAATGACACGGCCGCGGGCCACTCTCTCCCGGACCTGGACGTCTTCCACCACATGTTCACGGCCCTGAGCGACATGCAGGACGCCTACTTCCAGCGCTGGCTCGGCACGTGGCCCGAGGGCATCGACTGGACCCGCGCCGTCATGAACACGCACGTCGCCGCGACCCTGCGGACCATCTCGCGCGAGCTCGAGCTCGACCTCGCCGGGTGCGCCACGGCCAGCAAGGAGGACCTCGTCGCGGGCTACTTTGCCGACGTGATTGCGTACTATTTTGGCGAGGACGCCTTCTCCCTCCGCAACCAGGCCTACGACGACATGCTCTGGGTCGTGCTAGGCTGGCTTGAGTCGGTCCAGCTCGTCGCCGAGCACGGCCGGGCCCTCTCGGCCTCGTCCGGCGGCGGCGAGNCGTGGTTCGGAAGCCGCTGGACGCCTGCCTTTGCCCACCGCGCCCGCGTCTTCTGGGAGCTCGCGGCGAAGGGCTGGGACACGACCCTCTGCGGCGGCGGCATGATCTGGAACCCGCGCCTGACCCCCTACAAGAACGCCATCACCAACCAGCTCTTCATCTCGGCCTCCATCGGCATGTACCTGCACTTTCCCGGCGACGCCAACACCTCGCCCTTCCACGCCGCGCAAACACAACACACACCCCCGCCCTGGCCGCCGCGCGACCCCATCTTCGCCCTCGCCGCCCAGCGCGCCCACCTCTGGCTGTCCACCTCCAACATGACCAACGCGCAGGGCCTCTACGCCGACGGCTTCCATATCTCCCCGACGCCCGACGACAGCAACAAGACCAACACGCGATGCGACGCCCGCGACGAGATGGTCTACACCTACAACCAGGGCGTGCTGCTGTCCGGCCTGGCGGGGCTGTACCGCGCCACGGGGCGGGGCGCGCACCTCCGCGAGGGGCATGCGTTGGTGGAGAGGGTGGTGGCGGCGACGGGGTGGGATTTGACGCGGGACGGGCCGGCGGATTGGGATGGAGTTACCCATCGGGCGGTGGGAGGCAAAGCAAAGGAAAAGTTACCGCCGTGGCGCGGCCTGGGACGCGCGGGCGTGCTCGAGGAGGCGTGTGATGTGCTGGGACGGTGTTCGCAGGACGCGCAGACGTTTAAAGGGATTTGGATGCATCATTTTGCGGGGTTTTGCGCGCCCGGCGGGGTGGACCGTGATGATGGTGACAGCGACGGAGAGGTGAGGCGGTGGCATTACGCGCGGTGTGCGCGGTACGTGCCGTGGCTGCGGCACAACGCGCGGGCGGCGCTCGGGACGAGGGACGAGAGCGGGTTGTTTGGCATGTGGTGGACCGCGGGGATCCTGACTGGGTTNNACGGGGCGGGCGACGTCGATGGGGTCGGCGAGGATCAAGTGCCCCCCGGGGCGGTCGATTATCGGAACGAGGGGGTGCCGCTGACGGGCGTGTGGGTTCCTGCTGCCGATCTGCCGCAGGCACAAGCATCGCCGTCGTCGTCTGGGGTGCAGAAACGTCTGGGTGGTGGGGACAAGTTGACTCTCGGCGGCAAGAGAGGCGCAAGAGGCAAGCCGGCCGACGAGGCCGGGCCGGGCGCGTGGGATCCGAATCTCCGCGGGCGAGGGAGGACGCTGGAGACACAGGGCGGCGGGCTGGCCGTGCTCCGGGCGCTGTGGGTGGTGTCGAGGCACGAGGCTTGATGGCGTTGNTAGAGTCCTGACATGGCATACACACGGATAGACNGAGGGAGACCTTGGTTTGGCTTGTTTTGTCGTCGTTTCTATTCCTATACATACCCATGGTTATGTTGCCCNAACTCTGTCCGCCATGACTGATCTGGTGGGGCTCTGCACACAACATGCTTAAAGCAAGGGATGAGTGGACATCACAGCCACATCTGNAAAGCATGAAAGAGCAAGGGTATACAGACACGCAGCCGGTTGCGGGCTCGTCATCGTACATACAGACTGGTCTATCACCACTCGGCCACCTCGCCGCGCTTGGGCTTCTCGACGCGCACGACCTTGTCGCAGTTGAGGAGGCAGAGCGGGTCGAAGGCGGCCTTGATCTGGACAGGGAGGCAATCAGGGTCAGTCAACCGCCCGAGAAAAGTACCAGGGCCTGCTCACCTTTCTCATGGCGTCTACTGTGGTCTGGCCGAGCTCGTGCGGGAGGTAGTCCCGCTTGACGAGGCCGACGCCGTGTTCGCCCTAGAAGAGACGTCAGTTAGAGTAAAATGGACGAGAGAGGAAGAGGCCGGCCTACCGTGACGGTTCCCTCCATCTCGACGGCCCGCTTGACCATGCGGTGGACGCAGTCCTCGGCGAGCTTGCGCTCCACGTCGCCGTACACCAGGATGACTAGACGGCAGGTGTCAGCTTGTGTTGCGAACTGAGCGTGAAAGGGAACCCCAAAAACTTACTGTGGAAATTCCCATCTCCCACGTGCCCCACAATCGAGCTCGTCAGGCCCGACAGCTTCAGATCCTTCTTGGTCTCCTCGATTATATCGGGCAGCCTGCTCACGGGCACGGCGACGTCGCCGGTCCACACGTGGTCGCCGGGCTTGCGCTGGGCCATGGTGCTCCACAGGGCGTCCTTGCGGGCGGACCACAGCTCGACGCGCTCGGTGTGGTCGCGGGCAAAGTCGAACGACTGGCCGCCGGCGCGCTTGGCCATAGCGCGGGCGATGTCGATCTGCTCCTTGATGCCGGCCGGGGTACCCGAGAACTTGAAGAAGATGGTCGGGGCCTCGCGCCACTTGCGGGTGGTGGTGCCGAGGGCGTTGATGAAGCGCATCTGGTCGTCGTCGAGGATCTCGACGGCAGCGACGGTGACGCCGTCGGCGACGACGCGGGCCACGCAGTCGGCGGCGCTGCGGATCGAGGGGAAGGTCGCGACGGCGACCGACTCGGCGGCGGGCTTGACGCACAGCTTGAGGGTGGCCTCGGTGACCAGGCCCAGGGTGCCCTCGGAGCCGATGAAGAGGCGGGTCAGGTCGTAGCCGGCGCTGCTCTTGCGCGGGCGCTGGCGCGTCTTGACGACGGTGCCGTCGGCGAGCACGACGGTCAGCGACAGCACCCACTCGCGCATGGTGCCGTAGCGGTAGGCGTTGGTGCCGCTGCAGCCNGTGCCGATCATGCCGCCGATCTGGGCGCCCGGGCCNGGGTCCGGCGGGAAGAAGAGGTTGTGCTCGGCCAGCTGCTCGTTGAGGTCCTCCCAGCCGACGCCCGGCTGCACCACCACGTCGAGGTCGTCCTTGTGCAGGGCGAGCACCTTGGCCATGCGGCTGAAGTCGACGCAGATGCCGCCGCGCGTCGGCGTGTAGTGGCCCTCGAGGCTGGTGCCGCCGCTGTAGCCGACGACGGGGATGCGGCGGACGTGGCAGATCTTCATGAGCGCCGCCACCTGCTCCGTGGTCGACGGGTAGACGACGCAGAAGGGCTTCTGCGACGGGTCGGGCTGGTGCGACGACCACTCCGACGTGGCGTGCTGCTTGATGTCGTCCTCGACGGTGCTGACGTTCTCCTGGCCGACAATCTCGACAAAGTCGGCCCACGCGGCCTCGAGGTGGGCGGGGTTGAGCTTGTACTGCGGCGGCCGGGCCTCGCTGAGCGGCAGCGTCGAGCCNGGGTCGACGTCGCGGGGGTACTGGTAGCCCATGAGCCAGGAGACGGAGCCGACGAAGAAGAGGACTGCGGGAGCTGGCAGTTAGAACCAAGGCGGATAGACAGGCAGCCGCAGGGGACGCGCACCAAAGGACAGGCTCAGGTTCTTGGCCCAGCTGGACTCGGGCCGCGTACGGGCCATGCGCTCGAGGTCGGCCTTCTCGCGCTGCAGGCGGTTCATGATGCTGTGGGTCAGCTGGCCCTTGAACGAGGGCCCGGTCGATCGCGGCCCCTGGGGCTCAGAGGACGAGAAGCGGACGGGCACGGGGGCGGTGCCGGTGCCGGCGCCGGCACGGAGGGCGAGGCAGACCGGGCGGCGGGTTGCGGATGCCGACAAGGCCGTCCAGGTGGCGCGGGCTTGCCCCAGGCCGCCGGGCATCCTGCCCGCGAGCCGCGACATGCTCGGATCGAGTGAGTGTCTGCGTGTCGGGGTGTCGAGAATTGAGTGGCGTCGGATTCGGATTCGGGGTTCGACGCTATCGGGACCGCATGCCGTGTGTCGCGCGTGGTGTTGTCGTCGGTCGGGGTTCTCAACCCAGGTCGAAGAAGCTCGTCGTTGAGCAGCAAGGGAAAAAAGGTCGAAGCTCCCGGAGCTTTGGCGAGCCCCACTGTTGCCGCTGCGTGCCGGAAGCAGGGATCTCCCCACCAAGACGACATCCGGGACACGAGCACGCCAGCACCCGGCCGTACGAGAGGCAGATAACGTCAATTCATCAGGATCCTCTGCCCGTGTCTCTGTATGTGGCGTCTGTCTGGCGTCCAAGTGCAAGACTACGGCCACGCCGCGTCGTCCCCCGGCACGACGTGCACGTTAAAGGTCGGCGCCCCGTGGCCCTGCACATGCTGCAGATACGTCTCCAGCTCGACCTCGTCGCTCACCGGCAGCGGCAGCTCGTTCTTGCCGTCCTTGACGATGCCCTCGACCTTGTAGCACAGCGCGCCGGGCGTCTTCTGCACCGCGGCGCTCCGCAGGTCGGCCATGGTCCGCGAGCCGAGCGGGGCGATCCACTGCGTCGGGACCCCCGGGAACATGATGACCGAGGCGGGGTGCAGCCGGAAGAAGACGGCAACGGCACCGGACGGGGCTGGCGCGGCCTCTTCTTGCCGTTGCCGCGGCTGGTAGCCTTGTGCCTGCTGAGCCGCCGCGTACCCCTGCACGTATTGCTCGTCTGCAAACCGGCTCTGGCTCGCGGGGGCGCCGGGCACGCTGGCTCCGAGCTGCGCATCCAGTATCTGCTGGTCCGCCTCGGGCGCCTCGGGGTCTGCCAGGGCCAGGCGGGATTCGACGTGCGGGAGCGCATTCTTCCCCTTGCTGCGCGAGCCTGGGGGACGACCGCGCCGCCTGGGTTGGGGTGGTGATGCGGGCGTGGCTACGGCTTGTACTTGGACCACGGGAGGCGACGCCACTGTCGCGGCCGGCGTTGATGCCGTTGCTGCCCCGGCTGCCCTCTTGCCTGCGGCCTTTTCCGACTGCTTCGGGGCCGCCTTGCCCGCCTCGGGCTTTGGCGCGGCTGCCTTCTTTTCCTTGGGGGCCGGCTGGAGATTGAGCATGTCGGGGATCTTGCCCAGGCGGCCCATATCACCCCGGTACCTGCTCGTGGCATCGCGGCAGAGGACGTTGATCGCCTTCGTCTTGCGCGGCAAGTCCGGATCCGAAGCGCCCGCCGAAATCGCTCTGCGAAGCTCGTCGGACTCGGCAAGCCACCTATTCTTGAGCCCTTCAAAGTACTCGATGCCTTCCTCGAGCATGGTCGTGAACTTTTCTTGGGCGAGGATGTTGTAGAGCTGCCCGCGGACCTTTCTCGCCTCTTCCGGGTTCAGCCCGAGGGCGACCTTGGCGTTTGCCACGGTCATGAGGCCGGACTCGACGCGGATCCGCTTGGTCACGTTGGCCGCGATGATCTCGACGGCCAGCTTCTTCTTCTCCGTGTCCGCCGGGTCCCAGAAGAGNGCGCGGAGGTGCACGCTCTCGCGGACCAGCTGGTCCTTGAGCGCCTCCCATCTCTCCGGGCCGACGAGCGTCTTCTTGTAGACGCCCGCGTTTGCGCAGATGGCATAGAACTGGTCCCGCAGCGCCTCGTAGGCCTTCTTGTCGCCGAGCTGCAGGATCTCCTTGGCCTCGGTGAGCGTCGTCTCGGACGGAAACCGGGGCGGGCCGGGAGGGTCGGCGGGCAGACCGGCGAACGGCCTGGTATGCCGACGCCGCTTCTTGGCCATCCACCTCTCGTGGTACTCGGCCTCGTTCGCCCGCTTCCTGTCATCCCGCCGAGCCTGCCGCCGGGCCTCGAGGCTGTCCTCGGGCGGCTGCGCCTGCGGCCCGACGGGGTCTAGCCCGGTGGCCCCATAGTTCCAGTAGGTGCTCTGGTCCTCGCGGGTCTCCTCGTCTTCCCCGTCATCATCGCCGCCGTCGCCGTCCCCGCGGTCCCCCCCTGCACTCTGAGCTGGCCGCTGGTCCAAGTTAAAGGTGCCAGGAGCCCGCCGCAGCATCCATCCATTCTTGCTCCGGATCCGCTCCACCTCGCGCTCGCCGACTTGGTAGCCTTCGCTGGCGAGGGTGGAGAGCATCTCGGGCTGCGACAGGTTCTGCTCCCAGAGCTGGCGGATCCGCCCGATAAGCTGCTCATTCTTGTATGCCGGGTTCGTCTTGTTGGGGAACTTCCATTTGGCGAATTTGTCTTGGTAGGAACGCCGACTGCGGCGGGGGCCATGGTTAATTATTCACTGTCGATATTNCACAGCATGGGGTGGAAAGCATCGAGTACGGAAGGGCATTGGGTTGCGGACACACGCGCACAGTACGGAGGACCAGGGACGGGGACCGAGTACGGCGAGGGAGATGCACGAAGTAGGAAACGCGAATTCAAGACACGCCAAAACGCCAAAACGCACCTGGGTGTAAAGTCGTGGTGCTTCCGCATGTATTCCGCCACGTCATCGAGCCGCATCTTCTCGTCGACATACAGCCGGCGGCATGTCTCCCGGTGCTGCTCCCAAGGGAAGACCATGGCTGCGCTGTGCCGTCGTCGCGGGTTGGAAGGGTTGTTGCGATGGTTTCATTCATTCGAGAGTTGCGCAGAGGGCCCAAACACCTGCTGGAGTGGGTTCCCAGGCCAGTGTGCACACCGCTTAAGTACGCACTGTCCGTTTCTCAGAACATCTCTCTCGGATATCATTGGAACCCCAACANCACAACGATAGGATTACAGGCCAGACATGTCCCACAACAAGCATGCTTCAGCCAAAAAATAAAATAAACAGGCTGTCCTCGCCCCGGCCGGGATGATGCCCAGAAACCTCTCCAAGCAAGCACGCAAGCAACACACCCAGGTCCAATCGCCATGGGGATCAGCATACGCCAAAGAAGCAAGGCACAGCAATTCGAGAACAAACTCCCGCCACCCAGCCTATGCCATGCTCCGACCGCCAGACCATCCAGCCAGTCCCATGTCCTCTCCCTCCTCCCAGCACATTCGCCCCCAACAAAGTCACAAAGAACAAGAAATAAAAATCNCACTCCCTCTCGAAAAGTATATACTCTCAGACCAGCACGCAAGCAAGCAGCGTAGCATATGTATAGATGAGAAAAAACAAGCTGAACCTAAACCTGAACCTGAAGCTCCAAAAAACACACAGCCAAACCACCC
>FJWA01003699.1_pt1 | contig 13615 bp, 14 predicted proteins | sample 1011891 | NCBI WGS metagenome assembly FJWA01 (sample SAMEA3912450, study PRJEB9761) | metagenome | biome: forest; material: soil | place: USA | collected 2011-06-22 | depth 0.1 m
CCACCTCCCTCCCTAACCAACCCCCCGGGGGATCTCCAACAGAGCAATCCTCGACCTCAAAACCCAACGCGACAAGCTCCACCAATACCAGCGCCGCATCACCCACCTGACCGCCCAAGAAACCGCCGCCGCGCGGCAGATGCTCGCCAAGGGCGACAAGCCGCGCGCCCTCCTAGCCCTCCGGCGCAAGAAGTACCAGGAGTCGCTGCTCGCCAAGACGGACGCGCAGCTCGAGCAGCTCGAGAAGCTGACCTCGTCGGTCGAGTTCGCGCTGATCCAAAAGGACGTGCTCTTCGGCCTGCAGCAGGGCACGCGCGTGCTCAAGGACATCCAGCGGGAGATGGGGGGCGTGGAGAATGTGGAGAAGCTGATGGGGGAGACGGCCGAGGCGATTGCTTATCAGCAGGTTCGTTTTTCTTTCTTTCTATCTCCTTCTTCTTCTTCTTCTTTCTCAGCTGGCTGACACGGTGTGGCAAACAATAGGAGGTGAGCGAGATCATCGCTGGGAGGATATCGGTTCAGGACGAGGAGGAGGTCGAGGACGAGCTGGCCGCGCTCGAGGCCGAGGTTGCGAGCCGGGCTGCCGTGCACTTGCCGAGTGCGCCCGATATACAGTTGCCGGTGGGGCGGATTGGGGAGGAGACAACGGTGGAACCGGCTGGGCGGACGGCGCAGACCGAGAGGCAGGCCATGTTGGCGTGATGGCGGGGGTCGTGCAGTTGGATGGTTAATGATTGCATGGGTGGCGCTCGGGGGTTTCGCAGATATGGGTCTATCAGCCGTGGGTTTGTAAGTAAGTACCCGGTCCAGGATATTTCACTTTTCATCATGATCGTTAGACTGGTACACTGGTTCTGGAGTGTCTATCCTGTACAGAAGTGCCAAGACAAGACAGTCAAGCCGAGTTAGAATTACATGTCCATACCATACAATCAGGTACGCCCCTTCTAATGCATCCTGGACAGCCGTCCAATGCCCGGTGACGCCTTTCCTTTCCAATGCCAACAATCAGCCGCCCCAATATCCGTATTCCCTATGCCGTTTGCCAAACCATGACAGCGCCTTCCGACCTTTGAATGCTCCAACAGGAATGCCGGCTAGGTTCAGCTGATGAATGTAGGGACTTTTGGCCGATATCATGTACAGGCTATGTCCAACAGTGAGAAAACAAGCCCCGCGGGCTCAAGTCTGAGTACGCTTCTAGAATGCAAGAGTAGGATTGCAACCGGCCGCCTAGTCGAGCATAATCACCTCGTCCCTCTTAGGCGTCGGGCGAACAGGGTGGGCCTGGTGGTAGGGAAGTCCCGGGTAAGGCAGTGGCGCGACTGAATTCGAACGAGACCGGTAGACGGGGTCGTTTGCCTCGTAGAAAGGACCACGGTCCGAGTAGGTACGGGTCTCGAGGCTATCCGCATAGTAAGTATCGGTGCTGGTTGGAGGGGCCAGAGTTGAATACCTTGGGCGGGGATGGATGTATTCAATCCCAACCACACGCTCCTGTCTCTGATACCCGTTTTCGTCTGGGAAAACCGGCACTTCGACCCTTCCCACAACGCGTTCCAGACGCTGGCCCTGTGCAAATCGCCGGGTATCGTGCGGTGCGACACTACCAATTGGTTGCCGTGACACGTTCTGCTGCGCCGGTGCCGAGCGGAGCTGGTACCGCCCTGTACCAGCTGAGACTGGACGCGGCTCATACTGCCTGGGAAACTTGCTGGAAACTCGGACAATCTCCACGAAGTCGTCCTGAAGAGTTTCGATACGTTGCTCGATACCCGAGTCGGCATGCCGCCTGTCACGCTCATCGACCTCACCGGGGCCAACGTGGCGAGCGTCCACCCATCTTGTCGGGGAGAGACGGCGGCTCTCCAAGGGCGCGTACGCAGCATCCGACCGCTGTTGTCTGGGCGGCGAGGGATAATCCTGGATAACGATGGGACGCGATTCCGACCTAAGGACCACACCGTCCTGCCCGATCCAGGGTCGTCGGACCCCTGTTCTCAAGCCCAAGTCACGACCGCGGGCGGCTGCATCATCCTGCCATGTCGACGAATGCCGTAACCCCAGACCGTCCGCGGTAGCTGCGAAACCCCTTCCTCCAGCGGCTGCACTGACGGGCAGCGGATTGAGCAGAATAAAAGGTTCCGAGCGTGGGTCAGGCGCGATGGGCATCCGATTTGGCTGGAGACGAGGAGGTAATCTGATGAAGCCCTCTTCAGCATAGACAGGATGAAGCCCCTGGGCTGCTGTGATTTCGTCAGCCGCCCTTACGGGGGCCCGGGGACGGATGTCCCGCACCGGGTTCTCGCCGCCATAGGGAAATCCACGCTCAGGCTGGTGAGGTGCAAAGGAAGATCGCGGTGGAAAGTTGGGCGGCCGGGGAGAGAGAGGTTCGATCGACTGCACAAGGTAGTCCTTGAGATCTTGCCCATGATAACTTACCCGCTCAACCTCTGAGACAACCCGAGACCCAACAATGGGCCTGAACTCACTCATGGGCGGGTTCTCCTGGGCGTGCGCCTGTTGCGGCATGTGGTAGGTGACCGCCTGCTCGTGAACTCGGCTTGCCCGCTCTCGTGACACATCTACAGGAGGCAAGGCAGCGCCGTAGGCGTGGAAGGCATGGTACGACAGCTCGACTGGGTGACGAGCAACGGCCTGGGCGGGATCTTGGCGACCGAGCTCGGCGGTCCGCCACGGCTGTGGTCCGTGACTAGCGGACCTGCCCATGGGAGGAGGGCCACTGTGCTGCGTCAACCCGTCGTTTTCATGCCGTTGCCGCTCCACAGCCTCATGCCAGGCAGCTTGATAGCGGTTGAAGCCCCGTTGTGCCCACTTGGCTGCCCTCCGGTCTGTGCGAGAAGCCTTCTTGATCTTCTTCAGTGACACATGGGGTACCCGGGGAGGCCGTCCGCCTCGGGGGTGATTAGTAGCCAACGGGGCGGCGGGCGGTAGGTCGACGGGGGGTGCCATCATTCTGGCTGCCCCGTCTTCTTTCACCAAGTGGCCCGACAGGTTCTCATCCGCGGATGAGGTGACGGACGAGTCATCTTCATCTTCATCGTCATCCGACTCGTCGCTCTCGGAGTCTGAGATGACAATAACCTCACAGAGGATCTCGTCAAGCTGGTCCCGCCCTGTCTCCTCATCCCCTCGCCACTTGACGAGGACATCGAGACAGAGGGATTCAACAGCTTTCCTCGCATTGACATAGCTCGTCTCCTTGAGCAACTGGTCGTATCTTGTGTGAGTATGCCGGATATGGGCAAGGGCCGCCAGCTGTACGCGGCGCGAAAGGGTGATATGGGGTGCGAGGCCAACAGGCGGGCCGTCCTTGCCGCCTGGATTCGACTGTACGTTCGGGGTGAGATCGTGTACCCATCACTCGGGGGTCACTCGACGTGGGGTTTGATTGTGCACCTACCTTGTTGAAGGCGTGCTCAATGATCACCTGGCGATCAGTGTTGGGTATGCGAGGAAACAGATCCCTGATTGCTGCGTCAGCCTGTTTGTTGATGTCCTCCTGCCTCTCCGGGATGGGCTCGGGCAGGCCGGCTGCTGTGCCAGTGGCCCCAAGCTGGTCATCACCGAGAGTAGCGCGTGCTTGGTCCACGATGGTCTGCCGGATGTGGTGGCCAACTCGGTTCAGTTGAGAGCTAAGTCTCTTGGAAAGCCCAGCCATCGACTAGGGGAGAGAAGTGTCAGTGCCCGCGGGGCGGCAACAGCCCGTGTGGTAATCCCTTGGTAGACAAACCGTGACGATGAATATCATGGCGTCCTGCTCGCGAGAGAGCTCTTTGCATGCCGTTGTCAGAGCTGGGTTCCCAATAGGAACAAACTCAAACCCCGGCGGGGGCTCCCGCCTCTCTGTGTACTGGATCGGTGTCGGTCAGTGCCTGGGCTCGCTCGAGCGATCGATGGACTGTTGCGAATCCAATAATACCTCGAGTTCGAGCTTCTTCTTTTTGTCCTTGTTTTCGATGAGTTCGAACCACGACTTGTGCCCGGAACTGATCCTTGGCTTTTCAGGCCTTGCAACCAAGCCTGGGGGCAAGGGCGCAGTCCAATCCATCAAGTTGCCTCTGCGGTCTCTCTTGTGCCGCTCCTTGGCATGCTCGCCAGTGCCCACGCCCGGGGCAGTTCGTTTTTCTCTTCCCATTTCGACCGGTAAATCATCAGTTTACCGTGAAGGAACATGTACGCAGAGAAGAGTCTCGGCCGGAGTCAGGACCAGACAGGAGGGAGCCGTATCCGACGCAGGCTCAGTTGCCAGGGCAACACCAGGCGCGGTTCGGCACGATGGCAGGCTCCTCTGAAAGGCAGACAAGACGCTTAGGCAGTCAGGCCTTTGGACTGTTCCCCGGGGCAAGCCGAGAGATGGCGAGAGAAAAGGAAATCAAGGTGCGACGCAGCAGCGAGAAGCCAAAGAAAGAAAATGGAAGAAGATGAAAAAAACAGAAAATGTAGCACTGGGCGGTTGGCCCTGTGGTGGATTCTGTGGTCGGTCCTGTGGGAGGGTGTGGTGACTGGCGTTGACAAGGAAAAGAGGCTCCCAAAAGTAAAACGATGCGATCGATGCACGCAGTTTCCCGGCTTCCCGTTGCGGCCTGTGCCAGGGCGACAAACCTCGTGTCGGCGGCGAGGCGGGGCGAGGGGTTTAGTCTCGAGTTGCAGCCTTTTTGGTTCTCACTGTAGCCGGGCACAACTTTGAAATGGAGTGTGCGGTGGCAGCTGGAGTCCTGCCTCTCACTTGTCTGACGACAGAAGGCGAGCAGGCGTAAAGGAGGGTGTGGGTGTGATCAAGCCAGCGCCTGATCGGGTTTTGGTGTGGCTGGAGGCTTAGGCATCAATAGGCCGCCACAAGGTGGCGAGGCTGAGCCACCCCGCCGCATTGCGGCGCCCGACTGCAGAGGGACCTGCCCACAACTGCCGGCCAACTGTCAAGGAGGGTTGACCACAACCAATCGACGACTTGGACTGATTTATCAACTCGGAAAAGAAACACCAGATAGGCAGACTTGCGTGTAAGTAAGGTGTCTCTGGACAAGTGGCTTCACGTTAGCATCGGATCAAGCCTCGCTGTCTCTGAATGTTATTGACATTGGCAAGTCATAAGTTACGAACCGCTGAATCGGTGACGAGAACGGAAAACACGCCCAAAATCTGAGCTTTTCTGTTTCTTCCTCTTCTCCTCTCACTTTCTCTCTCTCTTCCCTGCCTGCCCCCCTCGTTTACTTCTGGGATTTGGCTGCCTATAATGGCCGACTTTGATCTCGGGGCCGCCTTTATCCCTGCTCTTCACAAACCAGCGGCTCTCCTGCCCATCGCCAAACACCGCGAGGCCCTCCTGTATCTCGTCGAGACATGTCCAGTCCTCGTTGTTGTGGGCCAGACAGGCTCCGGCAAGAGCACGCAAATCCCCCAATATCTCGAGCATGCGGGTTGGTGTGCTGATGGGAAAGTTATTGGCGTCACCCAGGTGTGTACTCACAAATCCTGATTTTGACAACAAGTTCTCGACGACAAATGCCAATTGCTAATATCAAGTGTTGTCCTGTTAGCCTCGCCGTGTCGCTGCGACTACAGTGGCCATCCGGGTGGCCGAAGAGTTTGGGTGCGAGGTTGGTAAGGAGGTCGGCTATTCGATCCGCTTTGAGGATGTTACGTCTGCGAGCACCCGCATCAAGTTCCTCACTGATGGTCTTCTCATACGGGAGGCCCTCGTAGACCCCCTGCTCTCTCGTTATTCGGTCATCATGGTTGACGAGGCCCACGAGCGGTCTATCAGTTCGGATGTTTTGCTTGGCCTGCTCAAGAAGATCCGCAAGAAGCGGCCGGAGTTGAGGATCATCATCAGCAGTGCAACGCTGCAGGCTGAGGATTTTCGCAGTTTCTTCGCCGAGTCCAACGAGGAGACGACACCAGACGGCGAAAAGAAAGGGGATGTTGCGTCCATCATTAGCCTGGAAGGCCGGACTTACCCCATCGACATCCTCTACCTCGAGACACCAGCCGAGGACTACCTCGAGAAGGCCATCTCGACGGTCTTTGACATTCACGCAAACGAACCCAAGGGCGACGTTCTGGTCTTCTTGACCGGCAGGGAGGAGATTGACCAAGCAGTGCAGGCCGTTTCAGAACGTTCGGTCCAGCTTGCTTCGGGGACTCAATCCATCCTTCCTCTGCCGCTCTATGCCGGACTACCCACGGATCAGCAGATGTATGTGTTTGAGGAAGCGCCAGAGAACTTCCGGAAAGTCATCTTCTCCACAAACATATCCGAGGCGTCCGTGACAATAGACGGCATCGTCTACGTCGTCGACTCGGGTTTCGTCAAACTCCGGGCGTACAATCCGACTACCGGAATTGAGAGCTTGACCGCGACGCCCATCTCCAAAGCNTCTGCCGCGCAACGTGCAGGGCGCGCAGGCAGAACAAAACCCGGGAAATGCTTCCGCCTCTACACCGAGGATGCGTATCATTCTCTCCCCGACGCCAACGTCCCCGAGATACAGCGGTCGAATCTGGCGCCGTTTATTCTCCAGCTCAAGGCTCTCGGTATTGACAATGTCCTGAGATTCGACTTCCTCACGCCGCCTCCGGCAGAGCTGATGATCAGGGCGCTCGAGCTGCTCTACTCACTCGGTGCGCTGGACGACTATGCCAAGTTGACGAANCCGCTGGGGTTGAGAATGGCCGAGCTGGCAGTCGAGCCCATGATGGCTAAAACGCTCCTCTCCGCCCCGTCTTTTGGCTGCTTGAGTGAGGTTTTGACAATAGCAGCCATGACCAGTCTCGGCGGGAATATCTGGATACAGCACGAAGGGGAGAAGAAACAGACGGAAAGCGCAAGGAGGAAATTCGCCACTGAAGAAGGCGATCACCTCACCCTCCTAAACGTCTACCAAGCATTTGTGACCAAGGGCCGCAAAGAATCCCGNTTCTGCCACGAAAACCTCCTCAACTTCAAGGCGATGGCACGGGCGGTCAGCATCCGGGCGCAGCTCAAGCGGTACCTCGAACGGTTCGGGCTCAATGTCGACGAGTCCCTGGCAACACAGTCGACCTCGGGGGCCAACAAAGCAGAGCAGGTTCGACGGTGCTTGACGGCGGGCTATTTTGCCCACGCCGCGAGGATGCAACCAGATGGGACGTTCCGGAATGTTTCGGGGACGATGGTGCTCCACGCGCATCCGAGTTCCATCATGTTCAACCGCAAGGCGGACTGGGTTATTTTCCACGAGGTTATGGAGACGGGGAGCAAGACGTTCATACGCGATATCACGCGGATCGAGAAGTCCTGGCTGCTGGAGTATGCGCCCGAGTTTTACAAGACCAGCTGAGGGGTGACGGCGGCGGTGATCACAGCCCCAGGCNCGTGTGGGAAATCGGGCCGAGCGTGGAGCTCGGCGCGGAGNGTGCCGATNGGNGCGGGTGATGGTTTNTCTCAGAGAACTGCGCTGTCACAGTAGGACAGCGTGATANTCCCTCTAAAATCCAAANCAGCAACGTTGTTGAGTCCGGCTCAGCAACGCGAGGCGAGCGGTCTCAACGGGTCCAGTACCGCAGAAAGATCAAATCCACGTCATGACATCACCAATCAGGTCGAGGCAGAATCTCGACCCCTCAGGCCTCAACCCCTAACAAGAGGTGCCCAACAACTGCTGCAGTCAGGCGGCGGCAGACAGCCGAGAATCTTTGTCACTGCTTGCTGGGGGCGCACACGCGAGCCTATCGCCAACAAAACGGGGGAGCGAGCGCCACGGCTTACTGAAGGCTGAAAATAGGGTTACTTGCAGGTCTGCACATGAGCAAGGTGCCCGATTCACGTTACACGGCTTCTGTCTGTCGTGCAACGCCAACAGTTTCCCATTGTTTGGACCCCGGTTTGCTCGAGGCAAGACAAGCTCTCACGGGTCCTGTTTGTTTCGAACCCCTCCNGATCTTCGGACGGGAGGAACGGGCGCGGGGAAACAGAAAACATAAGACGAACAGCCAGAAGAAACAATCAAAACACATCTGGAAGCGAAGCTTTTCGCGAAACCAGAAAAACAGAAACACATTCTTCTTGGCCGGTGAGACGGGTCATTTCGGCAAAAAAGTATTACTTCCCCTCTCCATTTTGCGTGCCACGGTTCCTCCGGAGCCTCTGGTGAGGCCGTCAAGGTTTCCACGGCGAGCTGCCTCCTCCGGCAGGCGAAATTAGCGCCATCTGGTGGGCTTGTCGTCCGTTCCTGCGTCGCGGCCGCGGGCCTTCCTTGCAGGGGGCTGCAGGCTCTGAATGGCCAGACCGCTTCGATGGTGGAAGCCGCCTGCAGCTGCGGCCGCGAGCGCCCTGCAACAAAAAACGGGCCGCCCCGGTGGGATTGGACGGGCTGAATTTCGAACCCCGCCCGTACCTGAACAGGGCTCCACCCGATGGCCAGCAATGCTGCCCCTTTTTGATTGAGACGAAATTAGCAATTTCTATTCGTCCACTGGGTCAACAGAGCAAAAGACTCGTCTGCCACTCTGCCACTCTGCAGCAGGGCAGCAGGGCAGCAGGGCAGCAGGGCAGCAGGGCAGCATGGCAGCCGGGGCAGCCGGGGCAAGAGAAGCGGTGGAAGCTGGAAGCAGAACCTCCCTGGCTGGCCTGGCCCGCCCCGGTCCCAGTGCCTGGTGCCTGAGCAATCAATCCCTCCCTGTCCCCTCAACGGCGGAGATTTGGGGACCAACGCAAGAGTCCAGGGTCGGGGTGCCTTGATCGTGCAGCCGCGTCAGGGCCGGGGCTTGCAGAAGCTGCTCCCTCTCTCCCTCCGCAACCTTGGAAGAGTAAAACCNAAAANCTAATCCCTAATTCACTACCACCACACTCTTTTACCCCCTTCCGCTCCTTTTGCAAATCCCTCCTCCNGACGCATCACCGATCACGACTCCGAGGCCAGACGGCTCCCAACCTCACATCGTCCTTGGACGTGTGATACACTCGCTCCTTTACCCCGTCTAGCCTGCCAGCGGGCGTGCCACTCCTTTTCAGTCCTCACCAGACCACGACGACAACTTGCCTCGTCACGACATTCATTTTTTTCACCTTGCGACTCTGGGATCCCGGTGACTGACCCCAAAACATCCGCTCTTTATCGACACAACGCGCCAGCGCGGTTTTCCGAGTCGTTGATCAATCGCATTGTCCTGGAGATTTGGTCCCGAGACCACGCGATTGTTCCCAAGCACTGCTCTCCTCCTCCCCCAGCTCGCCTAGAATCACGTCTTCATACGCCATTTCTCGTGCCGCGACGACTGTTATGACGACACGCCTTTTCGTCCGCCAAACTCGCCAATTTTCTCTCCATATCACTCAACTCGGGCTCTGCTGACATTGAAAACTGCCGTCTGAGCCAGAGCACGTGTGTTTTGTGGGGGACAACGGGTATTCAGGATGGAGAGTGGGTTCGTTGGGGGCGTTTACGCCTTGGGTCCTAGGGTTCCGCCGGCCAGAAAGCGCGACGCGGCAAACACCGTGACATCGACGCCGGGATTCAGGGTTCCGTCTCGGATCCTGGCTGCGAGAGCCCAGACGACGACCGCCGACTGTTCGGATCCGAGCGCGTGTGAGAAGCCTGTCGGCGGGTCCTCGCTGACCCTGCCAATTGCTCTGGGAGTCTGGTGAGTTTGCTAATCTGCTGTGACTGACTGGTACATCCAACTCACATCCTCGTCAGCATTCCGGTGGCTGTCATCGTCGGTGTCCTCCTCTATCTTCACCAGAGGAGTGTCAGGAAGCAGCGAAGGGAAGATCTCAACGACCCCCACAAGTCGTTGGATTTTGGCCTGGGACAGGGTGGCGCTACCAAAGGCTCCCGCAAGAGCCTGATCAGCAGGGAGAAGGATGGCCAGTCGCGGTTCAATCGGCAGCAGATGTCGATGGACATGAACCTCTCCAGCCCGTACCTCTTGCCTCCGGAGCTCCACACGTCTCGCGAATCCTTCAATTCTCTGGCCAAGACGATTCACCAGGCTGAGGACCCCTACCGACCCGTTGCTCAGTACGCCGGCAGTGACGTGGGCTCGATCCGCTCGGTCCGCAGGGGACCTGATGCTACTTCGGTCTACACTCGGTCTGAGAGCCGTGCGGACGCCTCGCCTCTTTCCCCCGGACTGTACGGCTCTCCTCCCCGGCAGAACCTGGCGAGATCGCCCCTCCATCCCCCCGAGCCGAGCCACATGAAGCCTGAGCCGCCGCTGCCCGAGGAGCCTGGCATGTTCCCGCCAGCTGCCCCTCCCAAGGGGCCTCTACCTGCCATTGGAACTGCACGTTCAGCTTCGCCACGTGGCGAGAATGAATATTTGGCCATCGGCACCGCGATTCAAGAGCCGCCTGCTGTTGCGCAAAAGTCACCCTCGAAGCCTCTGCCATCGCCCTCGCAGCCCAGCCCGGCTGATTCTGGTGTGGGCTTGGGATACGGGGAGATGGGCAACCCGTTCGAGAAGGCCGGGGCCAAGCAACTGGAAACTCCGACCGAGCCCTCGGCCGTGGGTCTTGGGTTCAGCAACCACCCCGAACCTCAACGGGCATCGATCCGCACCTCCACCTCGTCATACGACAGCCGAGCTACCAGCCCGGGACCGTACAGAGGGCAGCCTGCCTCGACAACGGCACCCATCATCGAGGAGCCCGAGCCCCTCGACTATTATGACTTTGACTTTGCCGACATGCCAGAAATCCCTCGCGATCAGCGCTCGCCTTCGCCCGCGAACCGCAACGGAAACCTTGAGGTGGACGACCAGAGGGGCCGGAACATGCAGAGGAATTCTCATCTGTTTGAACAACAGAGCGCGGCCCGCCAGAGCGGATTGGGTGTTCCCCAGCAAGACAACCGCCGCCTTTCGGTTGGCTTCCGCCCCCTGCCNCCGGATGAGATTATGGAAACCGAGGACCCAGAGTACAGGGCGAACCGCATTCGCTCGTTCTACAAGGAGTACTTTGAAGACACCAAGCCCGAGGATAGGCCGCCTATGCCTCAGATGGGTCAACAGCAGCAGCAACCGCAGCAGCAGCAATATTCCCAACACCAGCAGTATCCGCAGCACCAGCATCACCAGAGCAACACGAGCTACTACGAAGACTACGACCCGAGCTACGCTCAGGATGCTCCGTACTTCGATCCCGCCAGCAACTCGTTCGTCATGCCCTATTCTCAGCCCGTGTCTCGCAGGGCCATGACGCCTCCACCTTCAGGCCAGAGATTCCCCGGCCCCAGGGGTCCCCCGCGTGCCTTCCATGGGTCTCAGGCCAGCATGAGGTATCCGCAGAATTTGCGCGGNCCGCCCCGGCCCGGCTCATCTGTTTCCAACCAGATGGGCGGCCAGTCGCGCCCGGGATCATCGGCGTCGGGCGCCTATGGCCCGCGGCCCCGCGCTGGTTCGGCCATGTCTGGCAGTCGCTCTGGCAGCCGGTTCGGTGGTCCCCGGAAACCGATGCCTCCGCCTTCGGACCTCCCGACTCTTCCCACCCCATCCAAGCTTAGGGACGACTCCTTCGCTCTTTTCAACGCTGCTGATTTCGCACCGCCCGAGACGTTCGCCGACCGGGCTCGCGGCCGATCTCAGAGTCCTTCTGGGGAGCGCCGTCCTTACAAGATGAACGTTCCTGTGCACTCGCCCCTCGTGACGGCCTACGAAGAACTCCCCGTGCTTCCCAGCCCGTAAGTCGATACCTTGTATCATGCCTCGGACACCAACTGTCACTGACAAAATTACAGTCACCTCCTGCGCACAAATGAGAGCACCTTCACAGGCCTCGACTTCGCCCCGCCACGCAAGTTTGCCGACGCCGATAACCAGAGCGATGCCGGCTCGATCCGAAGCAACCGCAGCGGCCTCTCAGCGGCTCAGGCCAATGCCATCCGTGGTGGTGCTGGACGTGTCAGTCGCCTGCCCGGCGATCAAGTCTTCACCCAAGCGGTCATGTCCAAGACGCTCAAGCCGCAATGGGGCATGCGTGATTAAACCCGCCACCCCACCGCCTTCATGGATCATACTTTAATCACGATCGTTCGAAGCCGGCTGAGGCCTTCTTTTTTTTCTTGGTATAACGGACGACATCGGTGCCATGTCAGGCCAAAAATCATCATCATCACAGCATGTATCCGGCGTCAAATCAAACAATCGCTTTTTGGTCTCTTTTTCTCCCTCTTCCTATTTGGTTCTTCGTTTCTTTTGGACAACGAACATGAGCAGGCGACGTGGCAAAGCAAGCCTAGATCCTTCGTCCTGGGCCCCTGATGATGACCTCCCTCTCACATCCATTCACCCATCCATCCTTTCCGGGGTTGTACCTTTGTCATGTCTTGTATATATCGCTGTATGTACATACATACAACCTCGGTGGTTTCCACTGCATGGCGTGTCTAATTTGCCGCCGATGGTTTTGGTTGGTTCTTGGTTTGCATTTACACGTGTTGTTTTTCCATATAGACGGGAGAGGAAAGGTTGGGTGGACCGGACAAAGGTCCCGGTAGTCGAATCGAATCGGATTGCTACGCTCGAGATGTGCGGTTCCAAGGCAATTTGTGGAGTGTTGTGAGTTGCTACCACTGCTTCAAGTAAAACATGGAGGGACATTCCGTGCTCTGGCATATTATTGAACGACTCGTAGATATCCAACGAATAGAAGCCCAGATCAGTCGTCAAACACAATCGCCGCCTTGATAGCCGTCTTGTTCCGGATACTCTCGAGCGCCTCGCCGAACTGCTCGAGTTTGAACACCTTGTTGACGATGCCCTTAGTCTTGATCTTGCCCGAGTCGAGGTAGTCGATCGTTTGTGCTGTTTCAGCCCTGGTCAGTTGTTTTGGCACCGTTTGGGATGGCGAGTAAGGGGGGGTGGGCAGACGGTGGACGTACGGAACATGTGGACTTCAGAAAAGGATCCGATGATGCGTAGCTCGTCGCCAAAGATCTTGGAGGGCGGCCAGGTCACGCGGGCCGCTTTGGCGTAGACGCTGGGTTGTCTGATCAGCTTTGTTGATCCTCTTTAAGCCTGCTGCTGGCGCGGGAGCAGACGATCGTACCCGTAAACAACCAAGGTCCCGCCCCTGCGGCAGTAGTTGATGGCGTCTTCTAGAAGCCTCACAGACCCCGTCGCCTCGATCACGATATCAAAGCCGTGGGGGTGGTCCTGCTTAATCTGCTCCAACTGCGGCGCCGCGTTGGACCGGGACAGCTCCACGTAGTGGTCTGCTGCCTCGAGCTGCTTCGCCAAGTCCATTTTCAGTCCCCCCGGCGCGGCGATGGTCACCCGGGAGCAGCCATTTTGGCGGAGGAGCTGCGCCAGCATCTACACCATGGTCGTTAATATCGGGCAAGGGCCACATCGGAGGGGAAGGAGGGCGGCTCACGAGACCGGTTGGCCCGGCGCCAAACATCAGCACACTAGAGCCAAGACGGGGGCGGATCTTGTCTAGGCCGTGAGCAGCACACGAGGCCGGCTCGATCAAAGTTGCGTCGATGTCGCTGAGGTTGTGGATCTTGAAGACCTTGGCTTGAGGGTAGGCGCAGTACTCGGCGAATCCGCCGGGTAGGTTGATGCCATGGCCTGTTCACTTGTAACCCATGGTAAGGATTAGCTGTTATTG
>FJWA01009242.1_pt1 | contig 13612 bp, 7 predicted proteins | sample 1011891 | NCBI WGS metagenome assembly FJWA01 (sample SAMEA3912450, study PRJEB9761) | metagenome | biome: forest; material: soil | place: USA | collected 2011-06-22 | depth 0.1 m
TGTGGTGGAGCAGGGTGAGGCCAAGGTGGAGGTCGACTCCGCCACCGATGAACCTGAGCCTTCTTTGGAGGGGATGGTGAAGGTTGGCGCCGTCGCCGATGAACCCGAGCTTCCTTTGGAGGGGAGGGTGAAGGTTGACGAAGAGATCGTCGCCGATGAACCAGAGCCTTCTTTGGAGGGGACGGTGAAGGTTGACAACCTTGTCGCTGATGAACCCGAGCTTCTTTTGGAGGGGAGGGTGAAGGCTGACGAACCTGTCGCGGACGCGCCCGAGGCTTCTTTGGAGCGGAAGACCGCGGAGGATGCGACGGCAGCCTATGAACCGGAGCTTGAGGCCTCTTCTGAGGAGCAAGCAACGGCGACCGCTGCCATTACCACGCTCGCCCAATCGGAAACCGAGACCTCGCATGGGGAGGAGGTGATGATGACGGATGAGCAGCTCGCCGAACCAATCCCTGAGGAGGAGCAGGGGGAGGAGAGGGCCACCGAGCCAACACTTGCCCAGGCACTGGAGACGGCGCTGCTTACGCTCGCCTATGAACCGGAGACGGCTGAGTGCCAAAGCCTCGCCGATGAACCGATGTCCGAGACCTCATTTGGGGAGGAGGATAAGGTGAAGGCCGAGCCACTCGCTCAAGAACTGGAGACGGTGCAGCAAATGCTCGCCCATGAACTGGAGACGGCTGAGTGCAAAGACCTCGACTACGACGACTCGTGGTTCACCTCCTTGTATGAGGAGGGGGACAATGTTGTCATGGTCGAGCCGCCCGCCCAAGAACCGGAGACGGCGCAGCACATGCTCGCNCATGAACCGGAGACGGCTGGCGAAAGCCTNGACGATGACGAAATCTGGTCCGCTTCCTTGTATGAGGAAGAGGACAACGTCATGGCCGAGCCGCCCGCCCAAGAACCGGAGACGGCGCAGCACATGCTCGCTCATGAACCGGAGACGGCTGGCGAAAGCCTCGACGATGACGAAATCTGGTCCGCTTCCTTGTATGAGGAAGAGGACAACGTCATGGCCGAGCCGCCCGCCCAAGAACCGGAGACGGCGCAGCACATGCTCGCTCATGAACCGGAGACGGCTGGCGAAAGCCTCGACGACGACGAATCCTGGTTCGCTTCCTTGTATGAGGAAGAGGACAACGTCATGGCCGAGCCACCCGCTCAGGAACTGGAGACGGCGCAGAATATTCTCGCCTATGTACCGGAGACGGCTTGGTGCCCCAATCTCGCCGATGAACCGATGCCCCAGGCCTCGTACGAGGAGGAGGGACAGGTGAAGGCTGAGGGGGAGTTCTCCAACATGGAAATGGAGAACAACGACCCAATGCTCCTCGACGCTCCGGCGCCGATTGAGCAGCGGGTCGGTTATGAGATGGCCGAGAGGGNGAGGCTCGCCGCCATCCACGAGCAGATCCAGGTGGCCCAAGCCCACGCCGCCCACCTCGCGGAACTCCAGCGCGCGGAAGCCCAACGCCGCGCGCAGGAGGAATGGGAGCTTGCCCAAGCGCTGGCGCTGCAGCAAGCTCACGAGGCGGAGATAGCGAGGGCGAGGGCGGAAGCCGAGGAGAGAGCTCGGCAGCAGCACGACGCTTGGCTGTGGGAGCAAGCCCAGGCTGCTGCGAGACAGCAAAGGGAGGAGCAGGAGGCGGAGGACCGGGCTCTTGGGGTCAACCTGCTCGCAAGATTGCAGCAGGAGGAAGACGCCCGGGACCTCCAGGCCGCTCTCGCTGCCGCTGAGTTCGCACATGCGGAGGACGCGAGCATGCCTGAGCCGGCCGCTCCTGACTCCGACCCTGATGCTGGAGAACCCAACGACGCCGATGAGTCCGAGTCAGAGGAGGATGACGAGGACACTTCCCTGAACGAGGAAGAACTCCAATGGTTGAACCCGCATTTTGAGTTCACCAGGGATGAGGGAGATTCCTTGTTCGGGTCGACGTCGGAGGGGGAGTCCGACGCATGGTCCCATGGCGCCCCGGAGGCCGAGCCGCAGCTCGCATTTGCGAGGGAGGCTGAGCCGATGGACCGCGCTGTGGCGACCCGCGTCGGACAAATGCCGACCACAACGCCCGCGATCGCCGACCAAACACCGTCGATTGGCGGCATCGCGGTCCCGAACGCCAATCTCTGGAGGGCAGCTCACCAGACGATCCCGGCGGCGTTTATGACGCCGTACACAGAGCTCCAGGCCGAAGCAGCAGACGCCGAGACCGCATCCGCGGAGGAGGCTGAGCAGCGGCTGGCCGGACCAGCACCCGCAGCTAGGCGAAAGGTGCTCCCCGCTCGTGGAGTGAGGGGGAGCAAGGAAGCCAAGCTGCGGGCGGTCCAGGAGCTCCGGGAGACTCAAGCTGCCCAGAAGGACAAGGAGGAGTTCGGGGAGGAACTCTGCGAAGAGGACCTCGCGTTGTGCAAGGAAGTCGAGGAAGGGTGGGCCGCCGAGATGGAAGCTGAAGAAGCCAAAGTCGAGGCGGCGGACGAGGCCACCACCTCTAAGGGGAAGGAGGTGGCCAAGTCCAGGGCCGAAGTGCGAGCCGAGGCGCGAGCCAAAGCCGCGCTTGAGTACAAGCAGATCGAGGAAGCCAGGCAACGCGAAGGGGAGAGACTTCGCCGCGCCATGGAGTCTGCCTCCGCCAAGGACACCATCTTTTCCCTGAGCGAGGAGACTCCCTTCCGGCCGGTTGTACTCGGCGAAGAGGCGATGTTCGACCCTCGGTCGAAGAGAGCCTATGCCGCAGCTCAGAACGCCCACGTGATGGGCTTGGCCGCTGAGGAGGCTAAGCGGTCAGCCCAGATGCGTGAGGTGGAGGAAGAGTCTGAGGTATCGGACGCGGATGACGAGACGGAGGAGGAGGAGGACGGCGAATCCTACGCTGATGCCAAGCTGAGATGGGCCGCTGAGTGGGAGGCTCAGCGTGTCCTGATCGCGCAAAGGCAGCAAGCTGAGGAAGCCGAGGCGCGCGTCACCGAGGCCACGGCCCAGCCTGTCCAGAAGCGCAGTCTCGACAGTGTTGACAGCGAATCCGAAGCTGACAACGAGACTGACGATGACGACGCCATGGACATGGATGGTGCCCGTGTTGTCCGCGTCAATCGACGCGCGGACAAGCGCGCTGACAAGCCGGAGACCGACAAGAAGGCCCTTGCCCTGTTCGGAGACATGCCGCCTGCAATTGAACTTGGGGCTCAATTGCCGGCTGGCACCGTCTTCGCGCAGGAGAAGCCGTTCATTCCGATGTACGGTGCAGAGACCTTCTCGGGGAATACGCGCGGCCTGGGGTTGTCCGAATACATTGACAGTGTACGATCTGAGTACGCTGCCAGGACTCCCCCTGCGCCTGCTGCTGTTCCCTCGCCATCAAGCCAGATGGTGTCGAGCTCTTCGCTTGCCCCCCCACCCTCCATTCCTTCTCGTCCTCTGACGGCGAGCAATTCCCTGACTCCTTCGCGGGCGACATTCATCACGCCCAAGAAGCCGCTGGAGACCCCGAAAGGGGCTTCTCTTGCGGACCAGCTAGCCGAGCTGGAGAGGACGGGCAGCTCGTCGTCACCGCGCCCTTCGCCACGGCCCACACCACCATCGGGAGCAACCATTGTCAGGAAGCCGGCGCCTTCTCTCTTCATTGAGAGAAAGAAGCCCAAGAAGCCGACTTCCAAGCCGGGCCACACATAGTCGCCGCCCGGTGACAATTGCTCGGGATGATGACAGACAGCATGGGGACCGAGACGCATCACGACCGGAGCATTATCACTCTTTCTGGCATACTCGTCGGCGGCAACGTCGGCGAGTAGGGTAGTGGCGGGAGGGCCAGAAAGAGAGCTTCGGCTTTTGTGTTCTCGCAAACTATTGTTTGTCTACGTTATCCACCGATTCTTCGACGGCCAGGCAAGCATGGGAGCAGCACGCACTAAGACTGGAGCATTATCACTCACTTCTGGCATACTCGTTGGCATCACCGGCGAGTAGGGTAGGGAGGGTGGGCCAGAAGTGAGAGCTTCGGCTTTTTGTGTTCTCGCAACCATTGCTTGTCTGCGCTAACTACCTATCTAGCGGTTCTTCAGCCTGGTCCAACCGCTGGTTCCTTTGGCCGTGCTGGCATTGTCGGAAACGCCGCCGTTCGATCCGGCAGTCCGCACCGTCATGATGCTCGCAGCACCGAGGTCCGCCGCACGCCCAGCAGCAGCAGTTCCGCCACTGCCATGACCTCGCACCAAAACGCCATCGTCAAACCCGTCCTCGAGTTCCTCGCCCTCGATCTTCTCCCATTCCAGCATCGGGGCCTCGCTCGACAAGCGCTTCTTGAGTCGATCCGTCAGCTTCAGAGGCGGTACGATCTTGAAGTTCCGGACGAACTCGGTCCCTTCGGCTCCTCCCAGAAAGCTATGCAGCGTTCCGTGGGACCAGCGACCGATTGACGATTTCGGGTTGGTCATCTCGCCGTGGTCCTCATTTCTCGGGCTTCCGGTCGGCGGGGTGAGCGAAGAGGGGAAAGTCGGCTCGACAGATCGACGGTGGACTTGATCGCCAATGAGGAGACGCCACAAATTCTGGCCCATATTACACACATCCTCGTACGAGTCCTTGTCGCCGAACGAAACCCCTTGCGAGCAGCACGCCCAGGCGATATCATACGCCAGCAGAGAGGCACCCTCCAAGAAAAACGAATACGCGGAGGGATCTTCCTTGGCCAGCGTGGGAAGCGGCTTGTCGATGAACAACGGACGAGGCCGCGGAACATGTCTCTGCTCCCCATCATCTGCCACTTGCGGAATTTGCGATGCCAGCGACCCCGGAAACGACACTTCTCCATGCTTGTAAGACGACGCAAGCGAGAAGATGGTGGGGCGCGGGTAGTCGGGATGGGGCAGTGTGATCTCAGCGGGCAGCCGAATGGCCAGATAATGAGAAGTCAACGCCAGGATATGGGCAATGTGCGCGAGAGTCGTCGAAATCGCCTCAGGCGACAGACCTGCCGGCATCGTCAGTCAAAAGGGCCAAACAACACGCTCACTCCTCCGGCGGCAGCAAGCGAAGGGACTCACTGTTCATGGCGTGAAGGTCAAAAATCTCGACCCCGCCAATCTCATACCTCTTGACGCTGCCCTTCTTGACTTGACGAAGGCCATACAACCTGGCAGACTCCTCGCACAAAAACGCCCTGGTGCCGGCCATGGTGTCGGTGCTGCGATTCCACTTGTACCTCAGTCTCTGAGTGGACCGCTCGACTTCCTCCAACTGTCTGTTCCGCCTCGTCGGGATGCCAGCCGAGACCGCCACCAGATCTGATCTTTTCCGGGCAACCAAATCCTTCTTTGCGACTATCTCTCTCCGCGCAGCATCGATCTCACTCTTCAAGAGATCGGCCTGCGCAATGATCTGGCTCGTGCGGTCGCGGGCGGCAGCCTCCTCGGCCCTCAACCAGTCGGCTTGGGCACCCAACTTGGGCTTCTGATCCTTTGACACTCCTTCCTGGCTCGGCAAGACGGCTTCGACGCGGCGCTCAGCATCCTCGGTTTCGATCAGCGCCTGGGCGACCTCGATCCGCGTCTCATACAAGACGTTCCGGGCGTCGACCGCACAATAGAACGGCAACTTCTTCGCATTGTGCGGCCGGCGACAAATGGCGCAGTTGATCATGATGACTTCGTCGCTTTGTCACCAGGGACGGGCAGCCAGTCAAGCAGGCACAGTTCAATCGGCGGCTCTGAACTCGTGTGCTGCAACCTGGGGGTGATGGTTGGGGAGAGGAGGCAAGCAAGCGGGCAACCAGGCGGCGGCCCAGGCGGTGCCTTTTATCTCGAATGCCAGTGGCGGCCTTGCACCTGAGGAACTCGCGTGGCGGCGCGGTTCCAACCAAATCTTGGGCGAAACAACAGGATCTATCTTCCTTCCGCTTCTGAGAACGAAACAGAATCGACTTCCACGAACAAGAACAACAACGGCGGAAGCTTGAAAGAGCTCGGGTGACCTCAAATCCTCGAGTCACCTGGTTCGACGTTCTCGGGAGTGGAAAGGAACACAAGGTGCAAGGCGGGCCCACAGCCTGCCTGGGCTGCATGCTTGGTGCTAGTGCTTGGGGGCCAATGACCTCCAGCGTCATCTTTATTCACTGCAGCGGGCGACCTCTCTCCACCGGCTGCTTGGCACCCCACGCCACCCAACCAACTCCCCTGCCTGCTGCTGCCTGCCGGCGGCTCGGGCCATCATCCCCGCGAACCGCCTGCGCTTCTCATTCGCGCCGCGGTCCGCCAAAACCCATTGACAACTCATCATCTCAAGATTTCCAGCAGCTCATCCTGCAAGCGACGCAGGCACACCAATCAGCCTTCGCAACGGCCTCGGCATTGAGCTTGGGCATCAACCTCTCGGGCACTCTTTTTCAACCATGGAAGCGGGGTCGAGGGACTTCGCGAGCGAAAATCACTGAGGGAGCAACATCATCTTCATCACCTTTCCAGGACGACCCTGCAGCAACAAAGCCATTCGCGAATCCACATCCATCCGCCAGCGTCTTGATCCGACCGGAAACAGGCATCAAGTCAGCAAATCACCATCCATCAGGCGGCACATTCACACATTGGATTCGCAGCTGCTGCAGGCGACGAGCAGAACTGGACGACAAAGGACCCCTAGGACGACCCTGCAGCAACAAAGGCTTGCGAATGCACTCTCTGCCAACGTCTTGATCCGACCACAACAGGCATCAAGTCGGCAGATAGACATTCCATTCGCAGCTGCTGCAGGCGACGAGCAGAACTGGACCACACAAAATCCCTCCCTCATTGACTCGCATCCCTCGCACCTCCCCATCAGCCCCCTCGAACTCGGAAAGAGCAAAAAGAGCACTTCTGTCCTGTCGGGCACAGATAATTCGGGCACAATTCTCGGCAAGTGTCTTTGGCCATCTCATCTTGAGCCAAACAACTCCCAAAAAACCATCCAAGTCGACTCTCATGGCCGGCCCGTCACATCATTATTCCTCCTCGACGGCGCCAGGTTACGAGTCACCGGCAAAGACACCCGAATCACCCGAATCACCCATTCTTCCATTTGCACAGCCCGAGGCGATCCGAAACAGTCCTCCGAAACCTGTGTTTCCCGACATCATCATGGCAGATGCTCCAAATGCACTTTCCAGGCCTCACGGCACTCGTCTCCAGGTCAAGACGCCAGAACCGCGCAATTCCAAAGAGCGCATCAACGGCCTGAAGGAAGCCGCTGATAGATCGCCTAGCACACCTGGGCATCTGGCGCCATTTGACTGGGACGAGTTTGAGGCTCACTACGAAGAGGCTTTTGCCGACGCTGATCGCCAGGAGCAGGAGCTCCTCAAGGAGTTTGAGGATCTTGTCAAGGTGAGTTCAAACGTCCGTCTTGGAATGGCTGCTAGAGGGCCTCAGCTGACAGTCTTGCAGTTCTTCAACGTCTGGGCCTCTGCTGCTTCGGTCCACGACAGCGAGCGAGGGGTAAAACGACTCCAGACTCGAGAACGATACGTCAAGATCGCAGAACAGAGCTTGTCGCAGAAGAAGAAGCATCGTGAGTCTGACATTTTCCGTGGCTACCCGAGATCGCCGACTAACAACGGCCAGTCACAGAGGTTGTCCGCGCTTTCCAGAGCGCTCTGGCACTCCTGAGTCAATCTTAGCTTGCCCCTGGCTTGGGTCATCTCGCAAACAATCGTTGACTCAGTTAAGCCCGGCAAACACATCCTGCTCGAGCCGGCCGTTTCTTCGCATCGCCAGCCCTGAGAACCCGCTCTTCTTCGACAGCGACAGAAACAACACACACAAAACCAAAAAAAAACCCGAAAAGGAAAAGGAAAAACAAATCCATTCGAGACAACCGATCGGCCATCGCTTTGGTTGTCTCACACAATGAGCACGTGACTGGCCTGGGGATCTTCGGCCATCCACTTCCATTCTCGGCCATTCATCTCCCGAACCCCGGCCACAGTCAAGTCGCGTCGCTCACTACAAAATGGCGGGCACGACACTCCAAGTGCCTCAAATCAGCCAGGTGGGTGCGACACTGATTCCTCGCTTTTGACCAAGCCGACTGACCATTTCCCGACAGGCTGAAATGATTGCATTCCAAGAAGCTCATTTCGCCGAGCTCGCGACCGATCACTTCCAAGCCCACTTCCTCCGACCCAACCATCCGCCGCCCACCGAAGACATCACAGGCCATGCGGCAGATCAAGAGGAATACTACGAAGAGGAGGACGATGGACTTGGCTACTACCCCGATGGAGTCAAACGGACCCTGACCGACGAGCAAATCGCCATCTTCAGACACTCGGAACTCGAGGCTCTGCGCCGCGAACGAGAATCTTCCAAGTCCAAAACAGCCACAAATCCCGAGGAAGATGCGGCGCACGACATGTCTGAAGGCGAAGTCTCGTCGTCGGCTCCGTCCGCCACCGCAAAGAAACCCAAAAAGCGGAAGCGCGGCAAGGCCAAGAGCAACCTGAACAAGAACGGGACAGAGCCGGTCGATCTGCGCAAGCGAACATGGGACGTGGTGGACACGGGCTTGGCCACGCTTGACTACGGCGAAGAAGACAACAAGCCGGTCGAGGCCAGCGCGATCCAGCGACGCCACATCTCTTATGACGACTGAGGAGGAGCGGCACATACCATCACAGGCCACATCACAAAAATCACAAAACATCAAGCCCTCCTCCTCACTGGCTTATTCGCTGGATTGCGCGCGCGCCCGGTCTACCACGACCCCCAAGCATACAAATCGTTTACTCCCGAAAACACAATACCAAAGTGTAAGTTCCGTTCCTCACCCGCTCAACACCACACCCTTCTTTTCCATGATGAGAACCTTTCGTATCGTCATCCTTAGCCGGAACTCTGGCCGGGGGGCATGGCGCGCGGGTTTCCTTCCTCTCTTCGAGGGGCAGGAGCTTTGTGATCCATGCCTCTTGAGAGCCGGAATATGTCGAGTCAATCTTCTCTCTGAGACACACACACGTGTCACTTTTCACTTCAATCTTCTCTCTTGCTGGCCGTGGTTTGAGACAGTGGCTGACTCTTTTTGACTTGTCAGGGTTTTCTTAATATCACCAGAATGAAATGCTGGATGATGGGGGTGTTTGCACGTGGAGATGGTGGGAGTTGATGATGATGAGGGCGGTGGGGGAACACGTCATAAAGTGACGGTCTCTGGCATGGTGTAGTGATGATGGGGGAGAGGGAACACGTCATAAAGTGACGGTCTCTGAACGGTGTGATGATGGGGAGAGGGAACACGTCATAAAGTGACGGTCTCTGAGCGGTGTTCGTGGTGTTGGAGAAGGTGTTGTGGAGTGGTGGTGTTGAAAGGTGCTTGTTTGTTGAAGGTGGTGGAGGCATGGCATGGCCTGGTCTGGCACAAGGGAAAAAGTCATAAACTGACGGCCCTTCGTCATAAAATGACGGTTTGGGATATCGCCCGGCGAGGCATGTCCTTAAATTTTTTTTAAATTTTTTTTTTTGTCAAGGGAAAGAGTCATAAAATGACGGCCCTTCTCGTCATAAAATGACGATGGGAGTGAATGGGGTGATGGAGGCATGGGTTAGGAAAAGGGTGTCGGGCGGTGCTTGGTTGGGAGGGGAGCATGGCGTTATGGGATGAATAAGAAGGGGAAAGGAAAAGGAGAGGACAGGCCATGCCAGGAGTTTGGAGTTTGGGGGAGTTGTTTCTGGGACGAGGATACGGGTTTGGGGTGGAGGAAATACAAGGGTTTTGGTGATGGACATATGCTCTCGCTGATGCTGCTGCCTGTGATGTGACATGATGCTCGTGTGTGTCTTACCACCTCCTACGTAACTCCTGACATGGTTGATCTTGAGCCCTGTCAAGATCTTGGTTTGGCCTGACTGGCCGGGTTGTTGTGAGACGCAGGCCAGTAGTCCCTTGAAAGGCATCGCCATCGTGTTTAGTTTGCCTGAACAAGACAACTGACTGGTTGCTCGAGCAGGTCGGCAATGAGACCGACATGTGGTGCATCCTACAAGTGACATGACGGCAGGGAGAGCCCTCGAGCAGAGAAGAGCGCAGGAGATGAGAAGGGTAGATGTATGTTGAGTCTTTCAAACAAGGCCTTGCTCGTTACGCAAGCGCTGCGCCCGAAGCATCTCTATAACATGTACACGCGATTCTTGATTCTACATGCTCGGCAAAACAAACACTGACTCGCTGGCTGGCTTCATCTAAAACTTAAAGACCTGCTCCGGGGTGTAGCCCAGCTCCTTGAGGATGCCCTTGAGCTCGCCCTGGTCGCGGGGGCTCTTCTTGCTGCCCGAGATGGAGTCCATCATGCCCGGGGGCCCGCACACAAACAGCTTGATGTTGTCGGCCTTGGGCTCGGGCAGCACCGTCTTGAGCAGGTCCTTGCCGATGTAGCCCTTGGCGCCGGTCCACTCCTTGGGCGGGTTGTCGAGCACGTAGAAGGCGCGGAAGCGGCGCGGGTACGTGTTCTCGAGGTGGGCGAGCTCGTGCTTGAGCAGGATGTCGTCCTCGCTGATGTTGCCGAAGACGAGGGTCACCTTGGTCTGGTCGTCGGGGTTGTTGAAGATGGCGCGGCAGAGCTGGAACATGGGCGTGATGCCGGTGCCGCCGGCGATCAGGGCGATGTGGTTGTGCTTGTTGGCGGCCCAGGGGTACTTGGGAATGGGGCCCTTGATGTCGAGGCGCTGGCCGGGGACCATGTCGTGCAGGTGGGTGGACATGGGGCCGTTGGGGTACTTCTTGACCAGGAGATCGACGTAGCCCTGGGTGCCCTCGTCGCTGACCGGGGTGTAGGGGCGGATCGTGGGCTTCTCGTCCTCGGGGCCCTTGTACTTGGTCAGGATGGCGCTCGCGACGTGCAGCCCCGAGACCATGTCGTCCTCGGGCAGGCGGAAGCGGAAGCGCTTCGAGTTGTGGTTGACGATCTCGACCTCCTCGAGCTTCAGGCTGACCCAGCCCTGGTCGCCGCCCGTGAAGGCCGCCTTGAGCTCGGCGGCAGGGATGACCTCCTTGACCTTCTCTTCCGCCTTCTTTGCCGCGGGGGTGCCCCCGAGGAAATAGTATCCCGCACCGGCGAGGGCGACGGCGGCGCCGCCGTAGAGCAGGGAGCTGTTGCCCTTCTTGGGGTCGGCGGACGGCGGCTCGGTGGCATAGCGGCGGACCTGGAATTGCTGCCGGGGGGGGTGGTGGTGGTCAATCACCCGAGGCGCGCCAATGTGGGAGAGAGGAACGCAAAAGCAAGCAGCTCTGAACTCACCCGCTTGAGAGGGGCGGCGGCCCGGAAGGCAGACCGGCTGGCGACAAACAAACTCATTGTGTCGGCAATGGAAAGATTGGAGTTCGAGAAGGAGTGTGGTGAGCCGGCCGCCTCTCAATTGGCGAGATGAGATGGGGGGATGCGATGGTGCGATTTGTTTTTCTTGCACTCTGCCGCTGGAGGTTCGGCTGCAGCGGGTTGCTTTACGTCATTTTACAGCGGCTGTGGGATTGGTGGGGCGCTGTACGTACCGTACCGTACACGGCAATTGGTGAGGGGAGAGAAGTGCGAGGGTTCTCGTTCGACGAATAACTGAGCATTACTTGGAATGAAGGCTGGACAGATATCCGGCGTGGAGGGATGAGAAGATGGTGCGATCCGTGGAAACGACTCTTGGTCGTGCGAGACACAACTAGCATCAAGAAGAGGCTGAGATTCTTCTCTGCGCGGCCGGCAGACATCAACAGCGAGCAGCAGCACGACGAGGCCAACAAGAGAAACGGACATTCCCATCGTTCATGGTCGTAAACATAAACACACAAGAGAATAACACCGACGCGCGCTCCTTTTGCCAAACCGCCCCCAGGCAAGCTGGATATTGGTACATGACGCCGTGTGAGACCAGTCATAGGTACCCCTGCCCCCCCACCCAAGCCTGCCAGTTCTCGCTCCGCGACGGCCTCTTTGGCCCCTTGCAATGCAACCTCCGGTAAAGTATGCTCCGCTCGGCATGTTTCTCGCCTGCCTGTGATCCCTTCCTTCGTCTTCCTTCCTTCTTTCCTTCCTCCTTTCTTTCCTGCCTTGTCTTGCTGCCTGCCGTCAGGGCCCCTATTCGGATTCACCAAGTATCACCTTGACTCCCGCTTCTTCGGCTCCGCAGCCCCCGACTCAGACGTCTCCAACTTCGCGTCGGGAAGCGTTTCCAACCCTCCAGCCGCCGCCGCCTCGCCCTTCTTCGCCCCCGCGGCCGTGGTGGCCGAGGTGGCGTCCTGGCTGGCCCGCCTGGATCCGAACCCCTGGTGGATGGCCAGAGTCGGGGTGTTGGCCTGGCTGCCGCCTCTCTGGCCGTGGTAGTGCACCACCTGGGGAGGGGGCTGGCCGGCCTGGGTGCCGAGCAGGTGCTGCGGGTAAGGGTCGAGGTCCTTGCCCGAGGTGGAGAATGTGGAGAGAACGGGCTGGTGGTAGCCGTTCGCTGTTGTTGATGTTGTTGTTGTGGCGGTGGCGGTCGACGCTGTGTTGTGTGTCGCGGTTGACGAGCCGCTCCCGGTGGTCAGCGCAGGCGAGTGGGGAAATTGCTGCGCCGCCGAGTGCTCAGCCTGGGTGGGCGTGCCGACGTCGTTGCTGGGGCTGGCAGGGCTGCCGTCGCCGGCCGTGTTGAGCGTGCCGGTGAGGCTCGTCATGCCGCCCTCGATATCACGCAGGAGGCGGACGTACTCTTCGGGCACGAGCCCGCTCTCTTGTGTCTTGGGGTCTTCGGCGACCAGCCAGCCCTCGCCGTACCGGTACGAGACCCAAATGATCTGGCCTTCTACCAGCGGAAGCTCACTCTCGTTTTCCCGCTCAAAGTCGAAGAGCGCGACGGCCCTCCCGTGCATCTCCTCGTCAGGCGATGTGATGGTGAACTGGTAGTCGCGTGAGTAGCGGGACTCGTCGGTGTTGCGGTAGCCGGGGGATGAGCATGTGCTCGAGTCGTCCGACCCGTAGCCCGCCGGCTCGCCGAACTGACGCGGCTGCTGGGTCGCCAGCTGATACGCGCTGCCTGTGCTGGTTGCACCGCCGTGCCGCGGCTGGTCCGGCGGATAGGTGACATACTCGCCGCCGGGCCCGTTGGCCTCGTTGCCCTGGTTCACATAGTACCGCTCGCTGCCGTCGCTGCTGGTGCCGACGTAGTAGCCCCTCTCGCGACCGTGGCTCTCCGGGCCGGCCGGGGCATCGCGGCTGCCGCGGCCCTTCCCGTACGCGCCGCCCGACCCGCTTTTGTGTCTCCTATGCCTCGAGCTGACAACGGGGCTCTGAAGGTCCTCGTCCTCGCTCCACGGCGGACCGTCGGTGAACTGGATCGCAGGCAGGTCGGCAGGGCGGTTGCTGGAGAAGCCGCTGCTGCTCCACGAGCGGTCGTCCCAGCTCGTCTTGGCGTCCCACACGGGTAGGTCCGACAGGCCCGACAGGCGGTGGTGCTCGCTGGGAGTGGTCATGCCCGACGGCGGCCGTGACGGCTCCGGCGGGGGCCCATAGTGCATGGGGTGCGACGGCGGGTAGGCAAAATCTCGGACGAAGGTGTACGCCAGGCTCGAGGGGAAGATCGGAAAGATATGGGAGGGCGGCCGCGACCTTGAGGGGATGGAGCC
>FJWA01007425.1_pt1 | contig 13604 bp, 9 predicted proteins | sample 1011891 | NCBI WGS metagenome assembly FJWA01 (sample SAMEA3912450, study PRJEB9761) | metagenome | biome: forest; material: soil | place: USA | collected 2011-06-22 | depth 0.1 m
ACGGTGCGCTGGATGCCTTCTTTAAACTTCATAATCAGGGACCGGATGCTACCCTTCCGGTACATAGTGTACAGTCGTGGGACTGGAATGGAGGGATGCTCGCAGAGGAGCAGAAGGGTATGCCCTTCATTATCAGACGCCCACGGCGCCACGCCGTACTTGACGACGAATTTGTCTCGAATGCGGACGACATTTTCGTATCCGTGCTCAACATAGCCCGGAAGTGTCTCTTTGGTCGCTTTAATATCGTCGACGGACGGAAGAGGGCCGGGGAGGTCTACTACATCGCAGAAATAAGGGAGAGAGAGTCTGGGTGTCGTGGCGCCCATGTGGGAAATGTCTGCGCAGACTCAAGACGCAATGCTTACAAGGAGTCGAACGAAGACGGCGACTGGGGTTGCGAGGAAGCAAATTCGCAGGAGAGCCGATGCTCGAATTGCAGCGGGGGAAATAGTTACGGCCCAGTTCCGCCGCGTTGGGCTGTTTGACTGGGCACGAAATTGTATATTGCAGCTATCTAATGACGACTCTACGAGTATAATTAAGCTTGAGCAAGAGCAGGGGAAAACAGTAGCAGAATTATTTCTCTGTCTGGCCAGAGGCAGGGAGAGTAGATGAAAAGTGTCAATCGTGATAGGGTTGTTTTTGTGTTTTGATGGTTCAGGGGCTCAGGGGTTCAGGGGCTGAGGGGTTCAGGGGTTCAGGGGTTCTGTCAGGGGTTCAGAGCTGAGAGGTTGATGGAGCCGAAAATGGATCAGAGCTGGGATTCGTGAGGCGCCGCTTTCTCGAACAAACTGCCTAGGACTGGGACACCCATTAGAGGGTGAAGCAAGGAAGGTCGTAGATCCGCAGATGAACTAACTGGAGGGGTTGGTGAAATACCAAGTGCCTGGCTGTGACCAAGCGCCCCGTACTGTCAAGGCGCCCGAAACGGCGGCCAGAACATCGCGTTCATGACTTAACCGGTAAATATCAAGGATCGGCCGATATGTAATAACAGATTGGAAAGTTTGACTCGTGTAGGAATGTGATGGTCGGAAGCCTGGAGAGGTACAAATTACCTGGAGCAAACATGTTGTTTCCTCGGCTTTGCCAGTATGCTACCTGTCATCCGATGTTGGTTACACAATACGTAGGTACTGCTACTGCAAATCACTGCATTTAGGGCGGCCACTGGAACAAGATAAAGGCACGACAACAGCCTGAGAACGCATAATGCAGATGAAAGCTGTGGCTCTCACTGGGTGCCAGCAAGTAGCACATCGGGAAATATGGTCGAAGCTTCTTTCACTTGTGCACTCCGTGGGGGTAGTGAGCTTTCTCGTTGTCAGTGCGGTGATGCAGCCAGGCAGCCGGCCAATGATGGGTGAAAGTTTCTTTAGGAGCACGTGGGCGTGAAGATGTGAACTATCTCCGAAGGCCTTGTTCCCTGTCGATTAGTTTCCAAGTTCCAAGTTGGTTGGTCACGCCGATGTTGCCCCGAGCCTCCAACGGCCGTAAACTTAGCAAACTTCACGGTAACGGAGGCGTTCATTGTTTAGAGATTGGACGATCCGGAATTCTCTTTGTTATGACACCAGGCAGACAAGACCTGTGACTATCACCACCAAGAACGTGCGATTAGGGGCATGAAACGCGAAATACAAACATCAGGCGGTGCGAGAACTTGGCAACACCAGGCAGGAGGTGGAAGTCTACGAGATCAGATGGGATCATACCTGGATGCCTTCTACTACTATATATTTGACTCTCCTCCCTACCAGGCTCCCTCTCTTTTTTCCAACCCACCACTCCAGCAAGGTCCTCCTCTCCAGCGCGGTATAAACCAAGACTCTCCTTCTCACCCTCAAATCTTCATTATCTACAACACCGGCGCACCTCCCTTCCAGCAACGACTCAAAATGCTCTCCACCATGATCGCCCTCCCCCTCGCCGTCATGGCCACCCTTGCCGGCACCGCCACGGCGACCCCCATCACCGCCGGCGGCAGCAACCTGGGCCCCGCCCGCGCGGCCCTCTCCTCCGGCCGCTTCACCTACTACGCCCCGGGGCTGGGCGCGTGCGGCGTCACCAACACCGAGGCCGAGCTGGTCGTTGCGCTCAGCTACGTCGACTTTGACCCCTACACGCCCGCCGGAAACCCCAATAACAACTCGCTGTGCGGCAAGAAGCTGCGCGCGTCGTACAACGGCAAGAGCGCCGATGTCACTGTGGCCGACCGCTGCCCTTCGTGCGCCTCGGGCAGCTTGGACTTGAGCCCGGCTGCGTTCCGTAAGTGGTTCCGAAAGTGCAGGTTACCTTGCAGTTGTGTGGAGATTGCGCTAACTTTTTTGGTGTAGAGGTCTTGGCCGATCTGAGCGTTGGCGTTGTGCAGGGGACTTGGGAGTGGATTTAGACCTGGGTTTGGGTCTCGGGATAATCTGGGAGGATTGGTGCCGGATTGGGACTGGGGGTTGCGGTGTCTTCAGGAGATATGGAGCAGAGGTTACACCGGCGGATCACTCGCGGAGTCAGGGTGAGGTCTTACGGCTCAGTTAGCAAGGTCAGGGATTATCAATGACTGCCCGATTTCGTTTCTCACTTCTCTCGCTTCCTGCCTGGGTACAGTATCATACGACCTAGCATGGACGGCGGGGGGNAAGCCTTGACTTCGCTTTGATCCTGCTCGTCATCCGGTCCTCTTCACAGCCGGGTCTAAGAGTTGTCATGTTCACTTTGAGGGCGCAGAGTTGTGCAAGACCATGAGACAGTGATATTTTCGCGGGCAGTCTCTCCCAGACGTCCCGGAGGAACCATTAGGCCGCGAGGTGCGGTTGAACCAGGACGATGCGTGGCGTGAACTTGCGGGATCCCAACCGTTGGTGGTTCTAGATCTCGCCTAGCGGGTGTTGGATCAATGCCACTTTCTGCGGTTTGAAGGCGTTGCCTGCGGATTCATATCCGCACCACAACAATTGGCTTGCGGCCACGAGGCACTGCCACTGAAACTGGCCCGCCCCCGGTTTTGATGCCGAAGTCTGCGGCCCCTGCGGCCTGTCTGTCGGGTCACGCGATCCAACGTTGGCAGTTTTCGGCTTCTTCGATAGGGACCTAAAAAGTACGCTTCACTATGTAGTACTCAAACATTTCCCTCCCCTCTTGACTGATGTTTTTTGTCTCCTCCGTGGCTGCAGGTCATCATCCGCCCGCCACCAACCCCAAGTTTGCAAGTTTCATAATGTAAGGCAAGAATCGGTGGTTTTCTGAACTTGATCTCCGAGTGCACGAGCGGTTGAGTCACTTCACCCTGTACATACTTGTATCTCTCTAGCCACCGAACTAGAACAACTTGAACCTTGACTTCGTGTTGAATCCGACCCATTGACGCGAAACCCATTCTTATTATTTGGATTCGCTACCATAACATAGTCCTTTCAAGGACGTAAGCAAAGGATACACAGTACATGGAAACCGCCAGCGACACCAGTGCTGTGTCTGAGGAGAAACATCCGCACACCCTATCATTTGCGAGGCTCAATATAGAGCGGAGGTTGGAGGGAGCTATCTCTGCAGACGGCTTATACACTAAGACTTGATATATGCCGTTTGAAAGCCCTAGTTCCGGTGTATCTAGATATCAAATCCATCTCAATTCTAGCTAGAAAATGGAAGCGATGTGTGGCATTGAATCTAGGTGGTCAACATAAAGGGACGTTGTCGGTCTTAGCTCTGGTTGGATTTATCTCTCCCCACTGTAAGTGGTCCATCACATCATCCAGGGACCTCACAGCCGTGATGAGGCAGTCCACTGTGTGTGAGGACCATCTCAACTGGATCTCTTCCGAACAGATTGAGATGGCAGTGACGCTTCATCACACTTGTACACTTCGGACGGGGCTCCAGGACCTAGTGGACGCCGCGCTTCGCACATATGATCAAGCCGTGATGTAAGCGTCATCATCTAAAGCCTCAAAACGTCATCGACACTTCGAGAAGATGAGATAGATTACCGTCTCCAGTAGTCATGAAGTACTACAGCTCACTAGAGGAACAGGTAGGTCGTAGGTTGTCCAAACGGCCGGTCAGGTGTAAGCAGATGTACACGAACTAGTACAAGTGGAAGGCCTGTGCCAGTAGTAAAAGTCCCCGCTGTCCGTTCTCCATTCCATTGTTCCATGACTGTCAGTCAGTACGCGTATATAGGCACCTTATATACCTTGGGTGGTACCAGGTAAGAGTGTGAGTGCCGAACAATCGATCAACTCCTCAGTTCCCGTCTCTGCCCTCCTCCGCTCCTCCACCTTCACAGCGTTCGCATTTCGGTCCACGTTCAACAATGGCCAATATAATCAAGTTCCATGTCGCAATTAGCGGACCCAAGGGTATCACATTCCCTTCATTCCACGTGCAGGATCTAAGGAAGGATGGCGACATCGACCAGATCACCCTGGCCGACATTCGCAAGGAGTGCAAGATGTAGGCACGAAAAGGCAGATTCCCTCAAACACATCCGCTGACCATGTCTCGATTGATATAAACGCAAAGCTCGAGCAAGCTGTTCTTCACATCCAATGGCAAAGATAGTGTCTCAAACACCAAAAGTCTCAAGTATTACATGGAACTGACCAAGGAGGTGAGTACGGTAAATCACACCATGTGCGTTGCTGAGTGCATCACCTGGATAAAAGACTAACGTTTAGTAGGGCTCAAAGATTCTCGAAAAAGCAGAATCGCCAGCTGAAGGTCTGTCGATCTCGACGGTCATGTCTCGCCCTTATTTCCTTTTCCGTCAGTATTCACCGTCGGTCCCTGTTTGCTAACATCTGTGCCGGAATCCTAGCGAGAGAAAATACAAAGCCAATCCATCCTGAGACAACCACCGCGACAGAGGGCACCCCGGATGCTGGTGCTAGTGCACATCTTCCCACGTTCGAAGTGCAGGTCGGAGCATCCCCACTTGTCCCTTTCCCCGAGAAGACCGAAGACACATCGAAGCTTTTGGCGTCCATTGACCAGCCTGGCCTTGAACGGGGCGCGTTGTATCAATTCCAAAAGAAACAGCTTCATAGCCTTTGCTGAAGATTTTGCGGCCAAGGCCCCGGACGGGGCGAACTACATGCGCAATGAACCCTCCGAGCTCACGGAGCAGATGTGGGGTACAGTGTTGAGGAACAACCGGGCGTTCCATGGATATCATATCGAGAACGTGAAGGGTCACAATACCCCCATCAAAGCTCCTAAGCCAGGCAAGTCTCCGTTCGGCCGTTCATGTCTATATTTTGGAAGATCTTCTTCGTGTGATACTGATTACCTCCTCTCTATCACTTAGCCTTCCAACTGCAGAGATACTCCAAGAAGTCGTCGGATACCGGGGACAAGGAGTCGGGTACACCGGGCAAGGGGCCCAAGGGCGGTGCCGGTGACGCGGAAACCGAGTCCGAGGTTTGTCTTTGGCCCTCAAAAAGTACAGCAGCCCCATTTCTTCTCTCTCCCACTGACTCGGATAGGGATTTAGACGGAACCGTTCCCATGCTTTTACGTCTATGACGACGCAAGTCTGGATGTCCACGAAATACAGAGCGAGACACATAGTGCCTCCGTAAGGGAAGGTTTCGACTCGAAGGCTGTTGAAGCGAGCGTGTGAGCGTGCCAAGCTCGGCGACATTCCAGGCCCTGAAGCTGACTTTCTCATTTTCCCGGTGCTAGGGGAGGCGGATGTGCTGGGCTTTTTCAAGCCTCTGCCTCGCCGGGGTTTGATACTTCGAGTGCTAAAGCCCAGTCAAAAGACACGGGCAAGTCTGGCAGCTCGTTGATTGTCATGTACAACGTAAGTTTTGATACCTATAGACTCCCGGCCAGACCCTTCTACGGGACTGCTCGCACGCTAATAGATAGTTTAAATCGTTCAGTTTCCCAGGGTTGTAGTCCACTTCGACGAAGACGGCCTCGAATTGACCCCAGAATGTAAGAGGGACATCGAGGAATTCGACAAAAAGTGCAGAAGTTCAAGTATCGGCAGAGCAGAACCCATCCAGGGCTTCTGGGACCGATATGGTATGTGAATCGCAGATGAAAACACCCAGTTGAAGGTAGTTGCCCCAAGGCACCGTCTTTGTTACGAGATTTACCCTGGGAGGGTTCCTTTACAGCACTCGACACGTCACGGAGGAGGAACAAAAGAATCTTCAGCAGGCGAAGGACAAGACACGCATTACCGCAGGCGCCAGTATCCAGACTCCCTGGGTAAGCGGCAACGCCAACTTCGCCAGTGTGCATTCGACATCCAATGAAACGAGCAATGCCTCCCGGGATCAGGAGGCGCGGCTCGCTTGGGACGCACGCGGGGGCAAGACTCTGTTATGTTCCAAGTCAGTCCAGTCTTCCCCCCCGCCCCCGGCTGTGTTGCATGTCGTATTGTACCGGGAAGGGAATAACGCTGATGTCTGGACGCACAATAAGCCCGGTCGCTTGGGCAAACACGGTCAAGGATCATCGTCTATGGCGGCTTATGCAGGTTCGCGGCTCGAACTCGCATGTTGGGATCTGACAGTGCGGATAGCTGACAACAAGAAACAGCAGGATAGGTTTGAGGAGATGGGGCCATTCATCGACCGCATCATCAAAGGCGTGCACCCGAGCTTGAAGAGGGTGGAACCTAAAATCCGACCTAAAATCTCTGAAACGGCTCCAGCTACGAACGATGACGAAAGGGTTTTCGCGAACGTGTGGTACCATGGTATCTACAGAGAGAATATTGCGAGACGGTACGTGAAGGAACCTGCGACTGTCTTGCAGGCCAACAAATACCTTGGTAGCAAGCGTCTTTGTTGGCGTAGTTTCATGATTGAGGACAAGAAGGCACACACTCCGGTATGTGAGGGCCCGCCGCTCAGGGGGGGCTTTCTGAGCAGGAGAAATTTGGTCTTGGCCTGTTTCTAGTGAGCCAGGGGCAGGATCTCTCCAAGTAGGAATTTGAGGGCAAGGCAACAATGCGTTGGTGTCGGGTCTGGTTCTTGGGGTGTGGAAAGCTCCGAATCATGGCCGGGAACTCCCATGAGAATGTTAGTAGAAGATAGCAGATTTCGGCGCAGACAACACAGATTGTATACTAATCATTAGGGACGGTAGCGCACATAATACCAGACACATCATGTTTATTAGACCTCGGCCGGGGTATTTCCAGACCAAACAACCCGGAGTTCGATGGCTCCAAACATGCCTCCGCCCCCCTTTCTCCCTTCCACCCCACAGACCAGCACCGCCACCCCACTCAAGCAGGTACCGACCCCCTCCCGCCTCGGGCCGACGAATGAGTCTTCTCAAAGTGCCGGTGCATGCTGTTCGGTCTATTGAACGATTTCTGGCAGTCTGGACATGGGACGCATTTCCCCCCGCCGTGTTTAATGGTCCTCTTGTGTCGATCCAACTCGGACCTCGTGCTAAACGCTTTTCGACAAGGCAGTGTGCATGCAAAACGTCGGGTGTGGCGCTTTTTGTGTTGTCTACCTTTGTGTAAGTCGGGGCAGGTAGGGGAGATAAAAGAGGATGAGCGGGGGCGCTTACGAGACTTGGACCTTGGTAGGAAAGGCCTTGTCACAAGTGGGACAGGAAAATCGGTCATTGCGAGGGCTGTTGGGGGTCTGGGTGGTGATTAGGCTGGTGTCGGATGATGGTTCGAAAAGAAAAGAGTGGCTTGTCAAGCTGGTGCCGGACGATGGTATGAAAAGAAGGGAGTGGTCTGTCGGACTCAACTGCGGCGTTGGTTGTGGCGTTGGTTGCGGGAACGGACTCGGGGCGGGTTGGGTTGGAGGGGGGAGCCCCTGCCAGGAGTCGAGTGTGGGCGTGTAATCTCCTGTGCTCGCTGGCAGGTCGAAGTCGATGTCTCCGTCCTGCCCAAAATCGCAAAAGCTGAAAAATTGCCCCGTATGTGCTGAAGGGGAGAGAGAGCCAGGCGACAGGTCCTGAACGGGGCTGGGACCGAACCCACTCCCGTTGTCGCCCGTTGTGTCGATTTGGCTGCACAAGCTGGGAAGACCCGGTAAGAAAACGGAGGGAATACAATCGCAAACAGCTATCAAGGTGATCTGCAGAGGCGGGCGGGGCTGTTGCAGCAGTGGTGAGCCCGAGTTGAAAGCAGGTTGCAACGGTGTCGTCGTCGTAGGTGTCAAGTGGTCGATAGAATGAATTGAAACTCCTCCCAACCCCTCCCATATTGGTTGCATGGGGCCCGATCGCCCACCAAAGCAACCAACAGGGAGGAGTTGCCCATCACCATGGGGCTCGCGGTCCTTTCTTGGTCGGTGGCAGCGGAGATGTTCTTCATGGTCACTCGAGGCAAGTGAATCCGGCGATCCACTGCCACCGACCAAGAAAAGTTCGCGAGCCCCATGGACGCAAACTTCAGGACCATGAAGAACTTGTTCGCCGAAATCAACCCATGGGTGTTGAATCGAGCGGGGTTGGCGGAGGCTGACTGCCCCCCCGCGGGCGAACACTCAACCCTGGAGGCTTGGTGCCTTCTGTTGGGTCAACGTAAGAGCTGCGACGGGGTGGGAGGTAAACGGGCGGTCGAGCTTGTGGAATCTAGAGAGGTTCGGGGATCCTGGCAGCTCTGTCGTGGAAGAGTCGTCGCGCATAAGTATTCGGCTCGAGCGCCGAGGAAGACGCCAAGTCGCCAATCTGCGACAGAAAACCCACGTCAACCCGCAGTTGTAATGCAGAGTTGCCTTTTCAAGCTCGGCGGTCATTGGATCGCAGCCATGCAGCCAAGTTGCCCCNAAAGGCCCCGAGCGAATCACGACATCTATTTTGGACGGTGCTTTCGGGCTTGGGCGCTCGCGCAGGAGCTTGCAGCACACATGGCCGGGGATTGGACGACGAGGAGCGGGGGCACACCCTTCAGAAGTGGTGATAAGGAGGGAGAGAAAGTGCGTCTCTCGTCTTGCGTGATTGCTCGACGCAGGGTGACCCCTTTTCGGCAACCCCAAGGGCGGCCGGGCCGAGAAAGTCCTGCAGCTCCAGAAGGCAGGTCTCCCGTTAGGCTCGAGTCTTATCAACACCAAAAGAAGGGAAGCACGGAGGCGTGGGCAGTTGGATACCCCAGGGGCCAAGTATCAGCCCTAAAAGCCTCTCACGAGAGTGTACCGCAGAACGCCCACACCAGGGGTAACCTTTGTATCAACCTCGGTCCCGAAAATCTCATGCTGCAAACCAGGGGTAATAAACGCGTGTTAGCCGGCAAATGGTATCATCGAGGGCATTGGCTCCAACTTACCAAGCATAGGTAACGTTNCTCAGACGGCTGCAGTCCTGCCTCCTCCTTTCCCCTGACCGAGGGCGGACATGGGCGGGACTGATCAACTCTGAACAAGGTTGACCGAACTCGCCCGACACCCACCAACGTGGGCACTGAGTTCCGCAACATCGTCTCCGGATCTTCGCCGCCATGGCCACCCTCGGCGCCCAAAAGCACAAGCATCAAGCCTTCGGCCAATACCTCATCTCCACCGTCTCTAGTTCCGTCTCCTGATTGAATCTCCAGCCCCCCGGCCACCTCCTCCCAAAACCCCGTCTCAAACTCAGCTACCTCAAACACACTCTTCCTCTCTTTCCCCTGCCCAGAGTCCACATCAACCCGCAAATCCACCTCCCAAAACCCGCATCCATCCTCATGCAACCAGCCCATGTCCCTAAGCCGGTACACCGCCAGATANGGCAGTGCCTGGTCTACTGTGTGTTCATATCCTTGTGTCTTTTCGCGTCCCCGTTTGTGTTCGCCTCCCTCAGCATCCTGCCCCGGGAGAGTTTGATCGAGAAGTTGGTAGCGGGCGGCCGAGGTTATGTGCGCTCCGCTGACCGCGAGGAGTTCAGGGACGTGTTTCTGCTCGTACCATGCCGTGAGGTCGGAGGGGGGGAATTCTGGGACGGTGGGGCGCGAGCGGACGAGAATGATGCCCGGTCTGGGTGGCTTCATGGTTGATTTTGGGTCGGGGTGGGGGGTGCGAGGTAATGTCGAATGATGACTGGTTGGTGGAAGGCGTTGTGCCGTGTGACGGTACGGTTAGAGATGAGTGACGGTGGTGGAACTGGGCAAGAATTGGTCGGGCTTGAGGCAGAGGGCGGAGGGACTCGGAGTGCGAGTTTGACCAACGGGGTTCCCCGTCCGGTGTCCGACAGGAAAGGAAGGTCGAGTTGGCAAATGAGAATAGGGCAGGTGAAAGGCTTCAAACCCCTTGACTGGAGTTTAATTGCCAGCCAATTTCTCTTCTCTCCCGCTGCCTCGAAGTCTACCCCTTGATCACATGCCCCTGAGGCCCTGAATACCAGCATCCTTTGCGAACGTCCTAGTCTGACAACAGGACGATGGATCCCCAACGTCAACGTTTTCGTCTCTTACCATCGCCTCCCAACCGAGGTTGCTGCCTGCCCTGGTGATTGCCACAATTGATCGCTGGAGGCGTGCAAGGTTCACATCCACTCCGCCGTTCAAACGTCACGACTGCGAGCACTGGGGCCTGCCAGTGGGAGCACATGGTGGAAATCCGAGCAGGCCGAGAGATGACCAACAAGTCGCTGCCGCTTTGGCGTCTTGCGGTGGCCAGAATTAGACGGTTATTCTTGGACCCCTGGAGCTGGCGGGACTCAGACGTGGAGCTTGGTGTTGGTGTTCGCCCGTCTGACAAGACATTGCCCAGGCGAGGTTCGGGCGATGTAACCCTGAATCTTAACTTGAATGCACCCAAAGCTTGTCAAGTGAGCAGTGATTGGCCTGAGAGGCGCAGCGCGGCTGTCCACCACCAGAAGTCAGAACTCAAACCGAACTCGCGCGACGGCCCCATATTACCCCGTGTGCCAAGTAAGCGGGTCAACTCCAGCACAACTGCAACTCAACCGCGGCGCAGCATTTGGCGATAACCCCAGCTCCCCTATTTTTAGGACGCTAGTCTACAACAGCCACCACCAAGGACGAAATTGCGATGTTCCAGTCTAGCAGCACGGAAGTCAGCATCGAGAGATTCTNGACCGAGGCCGTCAAGGCTCCATGAGAGTCCATGTTGATGCCCCATGTTGGGGCTCAGGGTTGATGCTCTGACTCGAGTATAAGACCACAGACAAGCCTTCGTCATTCCACCACCAAACTCGACATCCTCAGCACAGCTCAACAACTACCTCATCACAACATCTCCAACATCTCACGCATCTCGCACATCTCGCACATATCATACATTCGCCTCTGCCACCATGCAGCTCTCCTACATCGCCCTCCTCCTGGCGACGGCCATCTCGTCCGTCGCCGCCTACCCCATCAAAGCCGACAGCGTCAACTGCCGCTCCGGTCCCGGCACCAGCTACAAGGTCGTCAAGACTTACGCCAAGGGCGCCGACGTCAAGCTCTCCTGCCAGGCCCGCGGCGAGAACATCGAGGGCGACACCCTCTGGGACAAGACCACCGATGGATGCTACGTGGCGGACTTCTACGTCAAGACGGGCAGCAGCAGTTTTGTGGTCGGGGAGTGCGGCGCCTCTACGGGCGGCACGTCGGCCTACCAAGGCTCGATCAAGCGTTCCGAGATCATCTCGCGCGGCCAGAACTGGATCTCGAAGCACGTGCCCTACTCCATGTCAAAGACCTACCCGGACCCCCAGGGCCGCAACTACCGCACCGACTGCTCGGGCTTCGTCTCGATGGCGCTGCACGCCGCGTCCCCGGGCTACAGCACGGTCAGCCTGCCTGAGATCGCCAAGTCCATNGCCTGGGCNGACCTGAAGCCCGGTGACTTTGTCGGCACCCTCGGCGCCGGCACGGCCGGCTCCGGCGGACACGTCACGCTGTTCCTCTCGTGGGCCGACTCTTCGCACTCTGCTTACAACACCCTCGAGTGCCGCGGCACTGCCTACGGCTGTGTGGCCTACAAGCGCAACGTCGGCTGGACGGATAACGGCCGCACCTCGAAGCCGTACCGCTACATCCACGTCGTCGACTAAGTGGCTTTGGGTTGAGACTGGGGGTTTGCTTTGTAAATAAACTGGTGGCGACTGTGCTTATGACGCCGAGCTTTTCAACACACATTCAAGGGGCGGTTTTGGGCTTAAGGGCGGGTTGGTTACTGCATATCATTCTTGTTTAGATCTTTTGCATTGGGTTGCACATATTCGAACTCTTCAATTTCACTACTTGACAATTTGTATATGTTGCCTCCATCCTTTTCTCCCAGTCTTGACGCCGAGTAAACCCTCAACCTACCACCTCGGCCACTCCTGACTATCCCCCTGGACTTCATGCAAGTCCTCTTCAGAAAACCACTGAAGTCCATCACTTTGCAGTTGGGTGTGCTGTTGTTCTGGCCTCAGCTTTTCTGAAGACATCGAATGTGCGAGCGCACAATATATCGAAATCGGTCTGATGGTTCTGTGGAATGCGTCTCGAAACCACGGTGACTGAATACAGTACGTGAAAAGTCGGCTGACACAACCCCCCTGAANAGGAGGTTTACTCACCACTGCAGTTGCCTTGCTACAGATGAGGAAGCCGAACCGCGATCATAAGTATTCTGACTCGACTTTGGGAAAGGCGAGCGATGTGGTTATTTACGGTCATTGTCCTCCCAGCCGTCACCATCTTCGTACTCAACGAACACACAGTACAACGGCAAGTATCAGCTAGGCCATCCTGTTTACCGCCGTGTTTTCTGGCAATTTTGGCATTGTTCGGTTCTGCTGAGCTGTTTACAGCCACGGCAACCTAAGTGCCACACAGTCCAGAGCAGACCATCGGCCCATGGCTAATATATGATTTCCTTCATAGGATTGCCGCTATTGCAGTTGTGTTTATTGGGAGCGCAATCCCAGCGCATGGGCAGTCTGGAGGGGATTTGTTCTCTTTGAACAGTCTTCTTCGGCCCCAAATCATTCGCATCTGCTGGGACTCTGGGGCCTGTCTCCTCTAGCACTCAGAGCCGAATCAACCCTGATCATCACGGGCTTCAGGTTTGAGCCACCATCACGGTTGATGGCGTCAACTCTTCCAGAACTCGGGGCCGAATCAACCTTCGGATTGCAAATAGATTTCGTGGATAGCACCATTGGTGTCGTAATAGCGCGTCTCGGCCCCGGTACTTGGTGCAAAGTTTGGAACACCTATATTGAGACGCAGGAACATCATTTGCGGTCAATTTGGGATCGCGATGCCGGACGTTCCCGCATCCCCCACCCAATCTAGCCATCTCACCACCGTTCAGGCAAAACACGGACAGGACCCTCGAGCTGACCAGGGGTTTACCCCCGATTAGCCGCTCGGAGTCCATCAACACCGGCGACGATGAACAGCCCGACAACAGCAGATATAAACCGCCGCCGAACGACCGGGAGCGGAGGAATACACCCCGCAAACTCTCAATCTGAACAACCAGCTCCCGTCCACCACCAACAGCCCACCACCATGCTCGCCCTGCCACTCACCCTCCTCACCCTGGCGGCCACGGCCCTCGCCGAGCCGGCCCCACCCAAGTTCACCTACCTCTACAGCGCCAACCTGATCTTCGGCGCCCCGGTGCAGATCGGCGCCGTCTCGACCGGCAACCGCGCCATCCTGAGCATCGTCGGCGGCGCCTTCACGGGCCCCAAGC
>FJWA01007022.1_pt1 | contig 13596 bp, 18 predicted proteins | sample 1011891 | NCBI WGS metagenome assembly FJWA01 (sample SAMEA3912450, study PRJEB9761) | metagenome | biome: forest; material: soil | place: USA | collected 2011-06-22 | depth 0.1 m
GCGGCCATCTTCTGCCGCGTCTTGTCCTGGTGCCACTTCTTGCGCGCCTCCTGCCACGCGATGAGCTCGTCGATTTCCCGCACCGCCTTGTCCTTGTCGACGACGCTGCCGCTGGTCGCACCCTCGAACAGCGCGTTGACGTCCAGGCTGCCGTTGGTCGGCCCGCTGCGGAGGAACTCGAGGATCCCCTCGATCCAGCCCATCAGCTGCGTAAACAGGCCGTTGTCGTGCGTGTGCACCTCGTGCACGAACTTGTAGAAGTGGTGCTCGTGGCGCTGGCAGAGGTCGATGAAGGCCTGCACCGTCTGGTTAGGATCGGCCGAGGCGTCCTGTTCTCGGCACTTCTCGACAACCTGGGAAGAGGGCCCGTGTTAGCATTGGGTTGTAGTGACGAAAAGCCATGTGGCCGGCTGGGAGTGACTCACCTGGATCAGGTCATCGATAAAGTGAGCGAAATCTGTGACGCTGTTGTAGACGTTCGCAGACTTATAGACGCGGACCAGGGGCTCGTAGAAGATGGTGAAGAGATCCCGGAACAGCTGAAGCGTGACGGGCTCCTCAATGAGACTCAACATCATGGCCTTATCGCGCTGTCGAAGGCACAGCTTCATCAGCTGCTTGAGGTAGGAAAAGAGCTGCGCGCCCTGTCGGAGCTCCTCGTCGACGTTCTCGATGGCATTGTTGAACGCAACGTAGGCGTTGTAGAGCCGCCCGATCTGTTCCGGCTCGAGCGGAGGACCGACGAGCTCCGACCGCAGGATGGTAACGAGGATGTCGAGGTCTTCGCGCTCGGCTTCCTCCCTAATCGCCTCCTTGACCTGGTCGTCGGCGTCCGTATACGCCTGTAGCTTGTCGACGAATACCGGATCGCCAATCTTATCGGCGAGTGCATCGATGGACCGTTGGAAGCTTTTGATGCCGTCGTTTAGTGTCATGGAAAATATCCGCTGCATCAGAGACCTCGTGCCAAACGGCTGAGCCAGAAAGATGTCTAGGACGCTCGACATGACAGCGGCCGGATTGGCCACCCGGATAACATTCTTCATGAGCGTGTAGGGAATCAGGGAGTGGATCCTCTTTGCCTGGGCGAACAGTTCTGGCGAGTTGTCCTCGGCAAGGAAGAGGTGATAGATAGTGGCCGCGACCTCGATGCGCAGCCACTCGGCAAACTTTTGGTACTGTAAGCTCAAGTCTTGGATCGTCTGCTTCTCTCGGATTTCCTGGAAGAGCATGGTGAGGCCATTGCGTTCTACAATGTCCTGTCGGAACCTGGGAAGGGGGGTGGGGGTTAGCAGCTGGTGGGAAAGTTGCTGTCTCGGTGCACCTACTGCTCCATGTAGACGTCTAGCTCTGCAGCACGTTTCCTTGCCACCTCGTAGAACTGCTTCTGCTCCTCCACGCGCTTCTTGTCCACGTGCTTTCGGCGAATGACGTCCTCGACATCGTCGTCACTGAGCGCTACGGGGTCCTTGGTGAGGAACTCTTCCATCGCCTTGGTCGTGGCAATCTGGGGGTTCTGCAACAGGGTGCGAAGGAAGGCGCGCAGCGAGATTCGCTGACTCTCTCGCCATATCACAACCGTCTCCTGGGGCTTGGGACTCAGGAGCGATGGGCTTGAAGGCCTGCCATCAACAGAGGTCCGGGGAGAGCTCCGGTCGCCTGAGCGTTGGTCTGATGGTGCACATCAGGTCAGCAGATGGCTTCCAGTTTCCCGTGCTGAAATACAGCTCTCACCTTTTACCGACAACAACCTGCTCACGGTATCGCTCAGATGTCCTCCCCCATTAGGCGGCGGAGGGCTGAAGGGCTGTAATTGTGTCGAGACCGATGATACGGACGACGTCTCGGAGTTGTTCCCGTCCTGGCTCCCGAAGATACTGGGCGCCGTGGAGTGTGACTTGTTCTTATGGGGAACTGGCGGAAGGACTTTGCCGGGCAACTCGGTCCGCAATCTCTTATACAGCCGGACAAAGTCACCGTATCGTCGTCCAACATAATGCTCTGCCGCGCCTTTCCTCCTAACTCGGAGCAGAAATTCCTTTCAGGCCGGTGGTTAGCAAGAAAGAGTTGGTCAGTTTGTCAAGATCAGCACCAACTCACAGCATGTTTGTGGTGCCTGATCTTCCGCTTGACGGAGACGATCCGGACACCAGCAACGTTTACATCCCACCCGTTCAGGTAGTTGCCCTCGGGGAGTGTGGAGAGAACCCCGCTATCAATCGCGTTGGCATCGACGATCTCGAGTTCGGAGAACCTGATCCGCTCCTCGAATCCGGACGACGTGGGAATTCCCGACACCATCATCAGCTCAACCATCTTCGTAGCCTTGGTAGCCAGCTTCCTCCTCTTGGTCTCCTCTAGACGGTCCTCGGACGAGGAGATGTTCTTGCTCGCGAACGACTCCAAAAACTGGGGGCTCATTAGCGTCCCTGCCCCTAATCTCCTCTCGGCACGGAACGAGGGGGAACCCTACCACCTGCAGCTTATCCTGCCAAAACTCCTTCTCCTTGGCCTTGTCGAGAAAGGGAAACTCGCGGACATGGTGGACAAAGATGTATCTGAGGATGGGCAACTCGGAGTCGAGCGGCGACACCTCCCCAAAGTCGGACTTGAAGGGTGCGCCAAACCGCCGCAGCGCCGTGGGAGAGTTGAGCTCCGAGATCTCCCATTTGACTTGCTCCGAGATGAGCTCGCGTTTCAAATCTAGAGGTCGGCCAGTTAGTCAGCGCATGCTGCAAGATCCAGGACGGATACAGCCAGTTGGGGTGGTCGACGAACAGTGTTCTTGTTTCCCCGTCAGGCCCTGTTTCGGCGCTGGCGCAGAGGCCGTCCGGACGGGGAGTTCCAGAGACTGCCCCGGACCCGAATGCCCCTCGCTATCGCTGCTGTCCATTGCCATATTGTGCCTCTCTCCAAGCCCTTATTCGAAACCGTAGGGAGTTGTCACGAAGGGCCTGAACGACGGAATCCCCGAAGATTCAAGGATCGGGGCGGCNTTCAGGGCTCGTTCTCGTAGGTGCCGAGTATGCGCCGCTTCACTTCGGAGTGNNCTCGGCCTNTAGGNTTTTTNGGGACGTCTTGACGGCAGGGGCAGGATCGGGCCTCAGTCAGCTTGAGAAGGAACAAAAAACGGACGTTGGTTGGGTGCGTGCCGTGTGGCAACACTGCTGCTTTCAGTTTGCTTCTTTGGTGCGACGGCGAAGCGGGTGTGCTTGGGGGGATTGCAAGCAGACAGTCTAAAAGACAGACGGAAAGACAGACGGAAAGGTAAACCAACACGAGTCAGACTCGGGGAAGCAAGGAAGCTCGGGTCAAGTCAGTCAAGCAAGGATAACGTTATTATTGTTGTATGCTGAGCAGCAGCGCAATTATGGGACGACCCCGCAGGGGATGATGCAGATCAACCGTCCAAGCCGCGCGAACCGGGCAAGTCTTGGTATTTTCTCTTGTCGTGCGAGACTGCGCACTCCCAAGACCGCGTCCCAAGACTCCAAGACACCAAGAGCGTGCGATGGCCCGGAAATCCGTCTTCAGTGGATGTTGCGTCGGCACGGGAATCCCGTACCAAGCCCTGGGCGCCCCCGATGACGCATTTGGGTGTGGTGCGCGGGTGGCTTGGGGCAGATGACGTTGGCTTGGCATTCTGGCGCCTGCAACCAACCCAACCAACCAGGGCATCGCCGTGGACGTCCACCGTTGACGTGAGCGAGGAATGATTCCAGAGAGAGACAAGCGCCTGCCACGCGGCCGGCTGAGGCTTTGCAGGCTCAGATTCACAGCTGTCGGGTTGTTCCCTGAGAATCACATGGGGGGTTGTTTGGTTTTCTTTGCTTACTGTGTACAGACATTGTTATCAGAATCGTGGATTCGCTGATCGGGATTCTGAACTTGAGCCGGTACCCACCCTCCGCGGAGGCCTCGCCTGTGCGGCATGCGGGCTCGCGGGGTGCTGTTACCTCAATGTTGATGAGAGGAGAGATCGATCTCATTGCGGCACTGACGGATCTGGCTTGAGGGGATACGGTCTTGGTTCAAGAGATACATAGTATGTGCTTCTGTCGTATTCGTAATAAAGAACGACTCTGTAATCAGGAACTGGTAGCTTGGCGTCCGGCTGCTGGTTGGGGTATCAAGCTGAGACTAAGATTGGAAACAAAACTGGGTGACCAGTGCGGTGCCATGCCGCGAGACCCGCCCCACGGGTACTCGGATCCGCCTGCGGTACTCCTACAGCTCGTCAAAGACTCGGAGCACGTCGGTCGTTGGAGGTATCCCTGGATGTCCTGTGCTGTTCAGCAACACCCTCGGGCTGCCTCCTTGTGGCTCAGTCCCTGAGCTGCGGAGCATATCCACTTTCGCCCCAGCCACGTCCCTCAGAGTGTCCAGTCCGTTGCTTGCGATGCGTGTTGTCGTTTCCTCCAGACCCTCGGGCGCATACTGGGAGCCGATGAACAGCAAGAGCACCAGGAACACGACGATCGAGGTGACAACCCACACGACCTTGAGGCGCTTCCTGGTCTTCTCCTGCCATTCCCGATCTGCCTGCCCCCAGCTCTCGATCCGGTCACTCACAGCGTCGACCCGCTCGCTCAGTGACCCGATCAGCTCCCTCCCAGCCTGGATGCGGCTTTGCAATGACCCGATGCGCTCCTCCTGGCCCTTGAACTGCCCGAAGGCATCGAGCTGGGCGCTGATGTCTGTAACCAACTCGTCGGCATCGGTATCGAAGCTGCTGTTCAGCTGGCGGGAGTGTTCGGCGAGCTCCTTCAATGCGGCAATCGTGCTCTGTAATGCGACGAGCTTTTCGTCCACCGAGCAATACGTCTCGTTGAGTTGCTTGGTTGTCGAGCTTGTAAAGGACTCCAGGTTGACTATCGATTGCTGTAGGCCGCTGCGACGGCGGTCAGCGCACGACCGGGCGGACGTGAAGGGCGAGGGCGTACCAACCTCTCCCTAGCGACAGCCTTCCGCTGCTCCTTGACAAGTGTGTTTGCTAACCCGTTGTCCCTGGGAGCCTTGGTCGGCGGCATCGCTTCGTCGGCCGAGGCATAGAGAACGCTCGTCCGTCTGCTGGCGCTCGGTGTGTGGTTGGGCGTCACTCCCTCGGACCGCGACCATTCAAAGGAGGGTTTGCCTTGCCCGAGTGGTATCGCCGACTGCGGGGCCGGAGCGCGCGAATCTTGCTGCTCTGTCTCCGGGGCTACGCGTTGCGACTGATAGCGGCGCAGGCGCATCGGCGACGAGACCTTGGTCGCCTTCAACTCGGAAATGGAGCGCGTGATCTGATGCCGAGGACGCCCCGGCGACGACGCTTTGGATGCATCGCCGCCATTTTGGGACATGGTCCTGCGGCTTCTTGGTTGGCTTGGGGGGATCGGCTTCGGGCGGCGAGTCGTACAATGACACTAGAGGCTTGATCTGGGCCCCTGGGGTGCTGTGTCTGTTGGGGAGTCAGAAGACCGCCCAGGGTGGGGTGGGGCGACAGGCGAAGCGGGTTGGCGGCATCGAAACGCTGCATGTGATTTCAGCCACGTCTTTGCCTCGCTTCGCAACCTGAGACCGCTAAAGTCGGCGAGAATAGGCGAGATATCGCCAAGCACGTTCGCGGCGAGTATGGAATTCTTTTTTGCCCTTTGTCCACTCTTCTGGATACCATTACTGTCTACAGATCTGTATGCACTGTGCAGAATACAGAGTCCACAATACCTAGGTAGGTAGGTACCTGTAGGTACGGCAGTACGGAATCCGGGTCGGAGGAGTACAGCAATTTGCGTCTTCTGTCTTGCAACTGCTACACAGTAGTCTCTACATCTGCACCAGCGAGCAAAAGACTGAAATCTAGGATGTTGTCTGCTGATATGACTCCGGATCGACAAGGCTGGCCCAAGCGACTGATGGGAACTCCCGTTTATGCCTTTCCCGTGTGCGCCTAGCTGCCCTTGTTGCCCAGAAGATGCGAGTGAGGGTGGAGTCATGCTTGTTGCAAAGCCCAATGGCTGAGCCACCTTGGGACTGCCGCTGCCCTTCCCTACCAGCCAACCTCGAGCAATACCGGACTCCGACCGAAGGGAGCCGTCCAAGGGAGACATGCCACGCAGGCATACGGAGTTCTTGTCGTCTGCAGTATGTTGTATGTGAGGGGGGTATCGTATGCCGCAGTGAGCTGGTGTATCGTTTGCGCGCCATCCGGATCATGAGTTGAGAAGCTTGTTGCGCTTCTCTTTGCGCTTCAACCTCTCCAGCCGCTTCTTGTGCATCTTTGCCGCCAGCTGCTCGTACCGTTCCTTCTCCTCCTTCGCCGCGCGCTTCTCCTTGATGGACCGTATCCGTCTCTGTGGGCGCGAGAGTCAGCATTCCCTGGTAGCATCTCAACTCGTGGTCGTGGCGGAGCTGCGCACCTGTCGCTCTGCCTCCTTCTCCTCCTTCAACTCCTTCTCCTTGGCCTTCGTGGCTGCTTGCGCAACTCTCATCTTCACCCGCTGCTCGAATGATGTCAAGCCAGACGCCGGACGGAAGGCCTTCTTTGGTTCATGCCATTGCTTGCCTGCGAAGCGCATCAGAGGCGGACTCGCACAATCACGGATACCGGGCGGATAGGCGTACCATTCTTTCGCATACCCAGGCTCTTGGGGGCCGACGCCTCCTGCGCCGGCACGTTTTCAACGATTGCCGCCGACATTGTTCCCTTGTCGAGTGTGGTGTGTGTTTGCCTTTCTGCAATCACCAAAAAAGTCCTGATTGAACAGGCCTTATCTGAGATTTTGAGCGGCAGAATTTTGCGGGGATCCGGAAGCGGTGTGGCACACCCCTGAGCGGCCTGGCCTGCTGGCTTGCGCACCGAGTCTGCCCTGCCGCTGTCGCTTGATTCATCAGTTCATCTTACTGAAACAGGGCTGGGCGATTTTGAATTCAGAAGGAGGGCAAAAGAGAAAGAGAGGAAGAGAGATGAACTTTCTTCTACGAATAAGAAGTATCACCTGAGGGAGATTTATCTTCACAACCAACCGGCGTCTTCAGGGCCACTCTCTTTTCAAGCTCGACTCCGGCTCGCAGCACCCCTGAGCTTGGGGGCCAGAAGCCACCCAGACTCCAACACTCACAACCAGCACCTGGACGGATTATGGGTCAAAATTAGAGAACGTATAAGTACTTGGACGGAGTCAACAACCGCACATCCGGCTTCATCCCGGCTCTGGTTGTCCCGAGCTGCCAGTATCGAATCTCGGACATGACTTGCGGCTGACATCCGGGGATGAAATGTCTGAGTAGTAATTAATTGTTTCCCCGTCCACAGGGCTGGATGTCAGCCCTGCGAGATGGTTCCAGGCTGTCCCAGCTCAGTCATGTATGCCCGGGTCCCCGGGGATTAGATTTGGTGGTGTTTGCTGCTGGACCTGAAACACCGCATTGGGAGCTAAGTTTCGCAGCCAAACCAAAATATATTTAGGACGGGCCCATCTCCGGCCCGCCTCGTGGAAGAGTGGGGCCGTCGTTGATCGGCCTGCCCGGCTTCGACTCGTTGAATCGACAAGGCATTGATGCCAACTCCCGAATCCCGAGTTTGATACCACCTTGAGTCTTGAGAACATGTTTTAGCTTTTCACAGTTTGCTGGCATGGGCATGTGTTCCATTCTACACAATACACACTCCGTACTGTGTAATGATTCGGGCTGAGCTCCGCAGCCCTTGAGTGGACAAGAGGGACTCACCCTGCTCCCGGCCCGGAAATGAGTGTCGTCATTTATAATGCCGAGTCCGCCACGAACGCCCGGGCTTGCCGTGATTTTACCTGCAGTTGCTGGTGAGCGCCGCAACTTCGGTGAACACTTGCAGTCGCAGGCAGCGCGCCACGTCGGCCAGAGAGCAGATAACATTCAGGTTCACACTGGGCTGATGGAAGAGTTGCCATGGCAATCGGCATCTGCAGGGCACGTAAAGCCGCAAGTGCGGACGTCGAGTTCGGCTGAAATGTCCCGCTTCCATGCACGGACGGCGACGCATCCCTGCTGGCGTGGGCGTTACGAGCCCTGATTCGATCGATTCCGCGGTGGCGAGCCCAAGCCATGGTGCACGTTCAAGGGAGCTGCAGCGCGCCAGTGCAAGCAGACGCAGATGGCAGATGGTGTGCATGGTTCCAGCTCAGGGCTCCTGAACGTTCCAGGACCGACTCTCCGGCGCTCGACATTATCTTGGTCCTTGCCTTGTCGGGCTGTCGACACAGTGCCCGGATTCTATACAGAATAAATTGACCTATCTAGAGCTTGTAGCCTCCCCTCAACAGAGAGTCCATTGTATAGCCAACGTTAGAGATGCCTAGACTTCTACTAATTGGGCAAAGCAACACCCATTTTCCCCACAACCCCCGATAAACGAGGCACCCCCATTCTCCTCTCCCCAGAGTGCCCCCAGAGTCGACACGCCGTGGTCCGGTCACGCTAACCGGTGCTGGAAGGATTCGACAGTGGAGTTGCACTCAACCCCTGACATGCGCGCCAGGGGCACCAGAACTGTCCTCGAACATGGACCGAATTCCGTCTCGATGTTGCAGTGCGGCGCAGACCCTCGTAACAGAGTACCGCACGCGCATCGTTCCGCTGAGACTGCGAGCAGGCCTTCGTTCAACGTTAATTAGTCGACTGGCCGCCTGCATCCTGACCGCCTTCCGCGTTCCTGCAAAGATAGAAGTTTGTGTGGGCGCCTGACTGTAAATGCGTGAATGCGTGAATGCGAGATTGGGCTGACTATCTCGCCGAGTGGCGCTGTTCCTGCTGAACACCCCCTCCCCTCACTGCGACCATCCCGCAGGGACTAATAACTCCAGAAGACACAGCAACCTCAGGGTCGCATTGGCGGGTGCTTCATCAACTGGGGAATTTGAAGTGCTCGGAAAGGCATGCTTGACTGAAGCCATGCGCGCGTTGCTTGCAGTTGGCAGAGCCGCAACACAACACCTACAACCCAACTCCAGTGTCGAGTGCCGCAGTCTCCGTGTCAGTCTGCAAACCCTGAGCATCGATCGCGTCTCACCCGCTGCCCGCCCTGCCTTGGTTTTGTTAAACTCTAACCTCGAAAGAGGGAATCCGGAGGGGGCAGCTGGCTGCTTTCGGCTCGGGCGCCGACCCACACACACTCTCCCCCGTTCATCCCAGGCTCGAGCCAGGGTGCAGGGGGGGAATGCTACAGTGTAGATTACAGGCAACACTGTCCGCAATTGAATCCCGCCCGCCAAAGGGACGAGTGCCCCAAAGCCCACGGCGGCAGTTCCCCGTTCATCTCGACTCAATTCTTCCCTCACACTCAACACCCCATCACCACCCGCCTCAGTTGCCCAGCTGCCCGGCACCCTTGGTTCATTCCGGCAGCAAATCGAAAGATTTGCTCTGGTTTGACCGTCCACTCCTTTGATACCTTGCCCCGTTGGATTCGTCTGGAAACAGCCTCGAGCTGCGTAATAACTCTTCTTCGTCGCCGTGTCTCCACGTCCTTCGCGCCCGCCGACCGCCGACTGCCAACCGACTCGAGTCTCTCAATGGTGCGTTCGATTACCCACCACGTCGCCTCTGATGTCTGGCGTCGCGTGTCGGGCAACACCCGATTTTTATCGCCGTGTTTGATTTTCCCGGCTCATTCGGCCGTCGCTGACGAGGTTCAGGTCCGAGACTGCGCTCGCGTTTAATCGTTTAATTCTTCTCCCCGCGACAACTTTTCCCGACCTGGCCCAGTTTATCGCTCGCAGGCTGCTGCAAGTCTTTGGTCAGGCGGCTTTTGGATTCGGTCTTTCCATGTCGCCCGTCTTGGTGTTGAACTGAGTTGCCAATCGGTTCTGGTGCCGCAGCGCGGCTTGGAAAGATGGCAACTGTCGGCCCCGACATGATGATCGACCCTCCTTCGCCCGACGGTCTCGAGCACAACGCGGCGCTGCATTTCCCGGGCACTCTGCCACTGAGCGATATGGAACCCCCGCATTCGCCTTTCTCTAATCCCCAGGCGTCGCCGCGACCGAACCAGCCTCCTCCGAACCCTCACTTTGTCTTCCCTGCCCGGCCGTCGTCATCATCGGCTCCCTCGTTCGTCGGCAGGCCCGCCGGAAGACGGCCACGATCTGCGATAGAGCCCCGTAGCTCGACGCCGCAAGTGACTCTGGAAGATGGGAATGCGGCCGCGCGATCGCCGGCGCTCCCTGCATTTTCATTCAACCCGGGTGCTTCTTTGCCGCCGACCCCAGGACCGGAAGGCATGTTTCTGAGCCCTCCGCGATCGCCCTCTGCGCCAAACTCCCCACGACTGGCTGCAACCCGGCCTACCGGCCATGGACACCGCAGGGGCGGTAGCGAGTTCGTTGGAGGCAGCATTCGGGACGGCGAAGCCATCACCGTCCTGAACACGAGCCCGACCAAGTCAGAGAGCGGCATGGCCTCGCCGATGCTCCAGCCGACGAGACCCCGCAGAGGCCACGCTCACCGACGGTCTGCTGCCATATCCAGCCACGATTTGTCGTCAATCATCGTGCCGCCCTCCAACCCCAGCGACAGAGGGAGCAGCGCCCCTTCTAGCCCGGCAGTGGAGCGGCCAGCTGCCCAAGCCTTCCCGGTTTTTGATACACCCGTCGAACCCGAAAAGCCGACGCCTCCCCCCGCGCCGGAAGTCTTTGCTGATGCGCCCACCCATCCGCCGCCCACTGCTGCGCAGCCTCAGCCGAGCCCCAAGCCAGTGGTCCGAAACAGGGTGGGGTTCTCCGATACGTTGGAGTACATTCCGAGGCCACTGTCCCTCGTTTCTACCGATACTGCCAGCACCGTGCGGCCTGGCCATTCCGGTTCGGGGAGCATTTCATCCGTCATTTCCATTTCCATGTCCAATGCGGACCGAGATGTGACCCCATTTTGTAGCTCGGGCACACCCGCTCGGGAACTCAGCGACAGTCGGCCCAGCACGGCAGGGGCGGTCATGGAACGGACACAGAGCGCTCAGGAACAAGACCCGGCTCTTCGCTCACCGAGAAGGAGAGGGTCAATTCCTCTTTTGGCTGCGCTTCCCGCGGGTATCCCGCTCAGCCCAGCTACCCCGAGCCCTACGCGATCGTCAAAGAAATGGTCCTTCTTCAGCCTTGACCCTTTTGCCGCGGGTTCCCCGACGCGGCCCCAGCCTGAGAGCCCCCGCTCAACGACCTCGCATCTGAGCTTGTCAGAACGCCGATCCGCGGAACGCGTTGTGGATACGGTCCCGCCGCAGCTATCCGGGGATGGTTCGGACGCGCCGAAACTGGCCGGCAAGAAGAGAAGCAAGAAGCCCAAGAAGGTCAAGACATGGGCAGGATCCATTTTGTCCCGCAAAGGCAAGCACCGGAACGGCAAGCAAAAACGAAGAGCTTCAACACCCCCTCCGCCGAGGAATTTTGACATGGGCGATGGGGTGGATGATGCCGTCATCCACCTGTCTTCGGACCCGGAGCTTCCGCGGCCTTCCTCTGCCACGCCCCAGTCACCTGAGAAGGAGGCCTGGGAAACGTGGATTTTTCCAAAGTCCACCCGGAAGCCGGACGAGGATGGCTCGTACCAAATGATCGACTTGGACGCGGCTCTCGGTCCTTTCAACACTCCCTTGCCCCGCAATCCGGAATGGGAGGCGGCACAGAAGGCTGGAGGCCTCATCAAAAAGCAGTTGCACAGTGCTGCAGGTATGAGTCGGTTCTCTGGCCCGGGAATGCACTATGTGCACAGACGCGCCGAGAGCGCGCCGGAGCTGGTGCCCTTCGAAGCCGCGCGCTTTGGTTTCCGGCACTTCGGGAGCAGCTCAGACATGGCCGACGTGTTTGAGGAGGATGAGGAGGACGAAGACTCGAGCGGCTCCTCGAGCGGCCCATCGACGCCTGCCGCAGGAAGCTCGATCGCGGAGAGGCCCGAGAGTGTGACACAGCTCGAAGAGGAGTTGCAAGCGAGTTGCGAAGACGGTGTCGAGGCAGAGGACGCTGCGTTGGCGCCGGCACAAGCAACCCAGGAGAAGAGCTACGAGGCCGACGAGGCTTCGAAGCCAGCCAGTTTGGCGTCGGATCAGGGCGCCGATCTGGTCTACGACGAGGCCGTTCTGGCCGAGCCGAGCCCTCCGTATTTGAACGGGGTGCCAGGATCGTCTTCCAGCAACACCAATTCTGGCTCGGCGACTCCCTCACCCCGGCATGCCTTTCGACCCAAAGACTTGGCCCCTGTGGAGCTCAGCCCGCTCAACCTGCCATCGGCATCGCTGGGTCCCGTCAGCCCTTGGTCCATGACTCAGTCCTCGGCCTTTCCTTCTCCGCGGTCGCCCATGTCGTACGATGCGCAGTGCATCTCGACAGCGCCGTCGTCAATCACGGAAGACAACTTCCAGTCGCTTCTCATGGGAGAACCGGGCCCAGAAGTGCGGATATCGGTCGATGATATTCCGTCTCTGACCAGCAGCAACTCGACCATGACGAGGGAGAGCCTGTTTGCGCAAAACCCGCAAGCCAGATATCCGCCGTTGAGCGACCAGCCGAGGCCGGCGTCCTTCACCTCGGCTGCCTTTGGACGCCGGCGTTCCAGCCTGGCGAGCCTCAGCCGGTTGATCAACAGCTCACATGGGGAGCGGAGCAAGCTGTCGATCGAAGTTCCGATGGACAACGAGCCGGAGAAGAAGGGGAAGAGCAGCAAGACCAAGCGACTGAGCCGGATGATGCAGTTCTGGAAGTCCAAGGACGGGAACACGGCATGAGAACCAGCCCTTGCCGCCGTCACTTGAGCGATGGAGATGTCGACATGTAGGATTACGGGAGGTGGGTTGGGGCTTTTGGGAGAAGAGGGGTGGAGGGGTGGTTAATATTGATGGTTTTGGCGTTTCTGCCGGCAGCATGAGGAGCAAGGTTACATGAGATCAGGGACAACAATCTCAACTGCCACAGTCTGGCTTCAGTTTGATGGCAGCCGGGGGGTTAAGGTATGAAGGGGACGGGACATTTATGATTCACAAGGTGGCGATGATTCTGATTCTCTGGACATTTATCATTGTACATATGTCGTACCATGCGGTTAGAGGGCGGTGTTCCCAGAGAGATAACAATCGAGGTCGGCATTTGTCTTTTTTTTCTATCCTTTCCGTGCCCGATGCAGCGTCTTGCCGTGATCCATCCGTCGACACTCAGGTTTCCGTTTCTCGCAGTCTTCGTGAACTTTGGCAGAGGTGTGCCGGCCCCACATCCTAGGTGAGTGCCGGGCCTAGGCCTCGGTAAGGCGCGGCTTTGACACTCAACACATCCATCCCATGCCTGCAGTGGACAATCAGGTTCCTAAGACCGCGACCTGCGAGGACAAACTGCTCGGGCATTGGACCTGCAACAACAACCACCACCAAATCTCGACTGCAGTGTCGATAACACTCGATCTTGTCGAACGCCCTCGCATCAATTAACTTCGAGACGCTCCGCACAGCACGCAGAACACGAACAACAAGCACCCGCCTCCTCAACCACCCCCAGCGTCTTCGCATCCCGTGCCGCCGTCACCCGCCGCGCAGAAGCCACCCCCCAGCATTCTCCCAAAGCACAAATCAGAAGCAAAAAGAAACCAAGAAGAACAAGAACA
>FJWA01003890.1_pt1 | contig 13589 bp, 11 predicted proteins | sample 1011891 | NCBI WGS metagenome assembly FJWA01 (sample SAMEA3912450, study PRJEB9761) | metagenome | biome: forest; material: soil | place: USA | collected 2011-06-22 | depth 0.1 m
GAGCAGCGGTACTGGAGGTCGTTCAAGAACCAGAAATCCCACACGTCGACGGCATCATGGCCCATCTCGCACATCAGCTTCCCCGCTGCCGGCGCCGCCCTGTCCAACTCGCTCGTCGCGGCCACCCGCCTCAACGACCTCTTCGCCGTGACCTCGGGCCCCCGTGTCGACATCTTCTCGATCCGCAAGCGCGAGCCCCTCAAGACCATCGGCCGCTTCGACAGCGAGGCCCACTGCGGCGAGATCCGCGCCGATGGCAGGGTTCTGGTTGCCGGCGAGGACTCGGGCAGGATGCAGGTGTTCGACGTCGGCGGTGGCACGCGCGCCGTGATCCTCAAGACGTGGCACGTCCACAAGCAGCCCGTGTGGGTGACCAAGTGGTCGCCCACCGAGCTGACCACCCTCATGAGCGCCAGCGACGACAAGACGGTCCGCCTATGGGACCTGCCCTCGAACAACCCCAGCCGCGTGTTTTCGGGCCACTCGGACTACGTGCGTTGCGGTGCCTTCATGCCAGGCGGGAACAGCAACCTCCTGGTTTCCGGCTCCTACGACGAGACGGTCCGCGTCTGGGATGCTAGGGCACCGGGCGGCTCCGTCATGACCTTTAAGCACGCCGACCCGGTCGAAGAAGTCCTCCCGTTGCCGTCGGGCACTACTCTTCTGGCGGCTGCCGGAAGCGCCATCTCTGTGCTCGATCTCGTCGCAGCCAAGCCGCTCCGCCTCATCACAAACCACCAAAAGACCGTCACCACCCTCTCGCTCGCCTCCAACGGGCGGCGTGTCGTCAGCGGCAGCTTGGATGGCCACGTCAAGGTGTTTGAGACGAGCGACTGGAACGTCGTCAGCGGCTCCAAATACCCGAGCCCGATCCTCTCCCTCTCCGTCGTCGCCGCCGGCGCCGCCCAAGAAGACCGCCATCTCGCCGTCGGCATGCAATCCGGTGTGCTCTCCCTGCGCACTCGCCTGTCGGGCGTCGCAGCAGAGAAGGCCAGGGAACGCGCCGCGGTAGAAGCCGCGCGTGACGCCGGCACCGACGTCCTCGAGAAGCTCGACGCCCAAAAGGCCAAGCGGAAGCGCGCGGCCGTGACCAACAAGACGATGGAGCTCCTCGGCGAGAGCGTCGACGTCATCATCCCGACCGACGCCCAGGGCGGCCGCTCGCGGCGTGTCAAGCTTAAGCCGTGGCAGCGCGACTTCCGCCAGGGCCGCTACGCCTCGGCCCTCGACGACGTCCTCGACATGGCCGGCCCCCAGTACCAGCCCGTCACGGCCCTGACGCTGCTCGTCGCGCTCCGCCACCGCTCCGCCCTGCGCGAGGCCCTCGAGGGCCGCGACGAGGTCACGGTGCTGCCGCTCCTGCGGTGGGCGAGCAAGTACATGTCGGACCCGCGCTACCTGAGCATCTGCGTCGACATGTCGTACCACCTGCTCGACATCTACAGCGAGCACGTCGGCGGCAGCGCCGACCTGGCCACGCAGTTCCAGGCCCTGCTGGGGAAGGTGTCCAAGGAGGTCGAGAAGGCCCAGATGGCCATTCAGACCAACGGGATGGTGGAGAGTCTGATGTTTGGGGGGATGCAGTAGGGAAAGCATCTCTACGTTGTGTACATCCGGGGAGGAGGAAGAACGAGATGGCTTTACACTCGCATTGCGCCGGCGTTTCTGGCTTCTGGAGGGGGTTCGGGAAAACAAAAAATCTAGGTTGTATGTGTGTGGAATGGTGGTGGTGCCCATCCTCTGGGTTAATCAGATGGAGAGATACCTCCAATATCATGTCGAGACTCGGAAGCACAAGCATTCCCGTGCCGCCGTGATGCTGTGCCAGCCTCCGCGTGGCAACCGATGGATGTTCCCTTGTCACGTTGGCACGACTTCAAACCCGGACAGAAACCCTGCTTTCTCAACCGCTCAATTCATCATATACCTACTTCATAAGAGTACCTCGAAACCAAACGAAAACAACAAGAAATAAAACCGAGCTCGCCCAACTATTTTCGAAGCGCTTGAAGTAAGCATGGTACGTGCCACACGCCTTTTCAAAGCACCATCTCCGCTTGGGATCATCCGCATCTGCCAGCGTCGTCCGGTCGGCGGCAGGCCACCTCCTCAAGCGCGTCTAGGACCACTTGAGCCGCAAATAGAAATCCCACCTCAAGTCGTCCCACGCACGCTCCCGCTGCAGCATGCTGCTCCTCTTCGCCGTCACGACCGTCGCCGCCGGCTTTTGCGGTGGCAGCGGTTTTCTTCCCTGGAGGTCCTGCATCTCTCCTGAGCTGCTGCCCGCCGACAAGTGCCGTCCCACCACTGCCGTGTTTCTATGCGTCATCTTCTTCGTCATATCCGTAGCTACCGTCGCGGGAAGGGGGGGCGAAAGGGGGGGCGCGTAGACGGCTCATCTACCGCCCAGCTCGGCCTCGAGCCCCTGCATGCTCCCGTACTCCTGGGGGCGGGGGTCCTCGGCGGTCCACTGCTGGCTCGGCCCGCCGGCGGGCATGGGCACCTGGGCGGCGGGGACCGCCCCTTGCTGGTGGCCGGTGCTGCCCGGGGCGGTGCGCACCGCCTGGCGGAACTGGAAGACTTCGTCGAGGATCATCTTGCGCATCTCGCCGACGTCGTCGGTGGACTCAAAGTCGAAGTTGAAGGTCGTCGGGCAGTCGGGCTCGTCGCTCGCGTCGTGCCAGATGGCCAGGTACGGGTGCTCGAGGGCCGTCTCGACTGAGATGCGGCGGGTCGGGTCGAAGGCGAGCATGCGGTCCAGCAGGTCGAGCGCCTCCGGGTTGGCGTTGGGGAAGAGCGACGGGAACGACTTCTTGGCCATGTACGGCAGGTTGCGCACGTACTCCTGCGCACGGGGCGACCCGATGCGCGAGAGCGTCTCCTCGTTGGGCGTGCCGAGGATGTGGAGGATCTGGTTGAGCTGGTCGACGTAGTCGCGGCCCTTGAAGAAGGGGCGGCCGCCGAGCAGCTCGGCGAGGATGCAGCCCACGGACCAGACATCGACTGCAGGTGGCGTGCAAGTTAGTCGGCTGCGTGTGAGGGGGAGAATTCAANGACGAAGACGAGGCGTGTGACGTACTCGCTTTGGTATAGTTTTGGAAGCTCAGCATAATCTCGGGCGCGCGATACCATCTCGTCGCGACGTACTCAGTCATGTACCCGGCGTTCTCCTCCGGATCAACCGAGAAGCCGCGCGCAAGGCCGAAATCGCAAATCTTGAGCTCGCAGTCGGCGTTGACCAGCAAATTGCCGGGCTTGAGATCGCGGTGCAGCACATTGGCCGAGTGGATGTACTTGAGGCCGCACAGGATCTGGTAGATGAAGGACTGGAAGTGAGCATCGGTCAGGGGCTGGCCGGACCGGATGATAGCCGCCAGATCACATTCCATCAGCTCTATTGGTGGTGTTTATTAGCGGGCGAGTTGTTCGGTGAGGTGCTGGAGAAGGGCTGAGAGAGAGGTAGACGTACCCTCGTAAAGATAGGTCTCGTTGAAGTTGTCTGGCCGAGGGATGTCCATGTCATACAAGCAGGTGATCTAAACAAAGACGGACCCCGTTAGCAATGAGCAATGAGCAATGGGCGGTTTGAGGCCAGAGTCGACAATCTTACGTTGCGATGGCCCCTGAAGTGCTGTAGGAGCTTGATCTCGCGAAGGGCCCGCTTGGCCAGGATCTTCTTGCTGAAGACATTGGTGACTTTCTTGATGGCAACGCCCTCGTTTGTCTGGTTGTTGACGGCGGCGCTTCAGAGAAGCCCGGTTAGTCTGGAGTTCTGGCATCGAGCAGGCTGGGTCTCGGTCTCCTAGTCCTCGAGTCCCCACGCCCCTGGGCTGGATGCGATGCGGGGCCGCCGTGGATGGACCGGGAGAGAAGGGAGAGGGCGTGTGTGCGTACCAGACAATACCATAGGCTCCCTGGCCCAGCTCCTTGGTCACCGTGTATCGCTCATCAACGATAAAATCCTGGTTGAAGACCTTGAAGATCTTACGTCCCTGGAGATCAGCCATGACGAGAGATTGTGTCTTCTGCCGGCCGCTTTCTTCTGCTCTCGCGATGTGGTCGTCGGCGTCGGGGCTCCTGAAGGCAGGGTGGGGTGGGGGAGGAGGGACGGGAAGGCGGGGCAGATAAGGTCGACGTTGGCGACGGACTCGGACGAGAGCTCGACCGTGCAGCACAAAGCACAAAGCACAAGGCGCAAACGGCAAACGGCAAACGAGGGAGAGGAGGGTGCGGGGCGGCTTCGAGGGCCAGAACAAAACCGGAGGCAGCCAGGCAGCAAACAAAAAGAACAAGCAACTCCAGAGGCAGGTCCCGGAGTTATTTGAAAGAGATGCCACTCAGCAAAGGATGGGGATGGATGGAGGGGCTGAGGACGGACGGGCCTGATTTGATGCCTGCCTTCCAAGCGGCGCTCGCTGCGGTGGGCATGCAACCTTGGCAACTTGGCCCCCGCCAGGTCGTCAGCTTGTCCCACAAATGCCTGGTTCGGGCGGGCGCCCACTGGCTGATCCGCGCCCGCAACCCCACTTTGGTGATGGTTGTTGGTGCTCAGTGGTGCTTGGGTTGTCGCTTGATTGGCGCATCCGAGCTGGCTGCGAGTGGTTACGCGCGCGACAACTTCATCGTCCACCCCAAGAAATTGCAGACTGCAGGGACTGCGCCGGCAGTGGCCCGAGTGTTCTCGGTAGCTTCAGGCTTGCAATTCTGCGCCCAACTAACGTTACCGGACGGGCGGGTTGTGCTCAGCATAACTGTGCCGCATCCCGCTTCGTGGAGCCCGCGTCCTGTCTCCGCCTCTCGCCTCCCGCATCCCGCTGGGAGAGGGGAAGGCCGACGTTGCCGTTGTCGTTCCACCGCTCTGAGCCGAGCAGGTTGAGCTTGCCTGCCCTTGAAACCGCAACCACAGCGGCACTGATTGACGCTTAACATGCTGGCCCCTGCCACTCACACTGCCGTAGGGCTGAGGCCGGATGAGGGGCCGCCTGGACGATGCGGGGCTTCAAGTTCTCGCCCAGGCACAGCCGGTCGTCTGAACTCTCGCGGCCATGTTAAAGATCAAATGAGACCTTGAGACGGGGCTGAAGCACCTGCGCTGAGCCAGAAAGCTGCTCGTACTGCTCGGGCAACTCGGCGTCGCAAACTCCTGTGTTCAGCCTGCCCAGCAAATTCTCGGCAATCTCGGTCATGTTTGTGACTCCAAGGGGTGGAGGGCGTGCCGCATGAGCCACGGAATCGGGGCGGCGCAGCATCGACATGACGTCTCAGGTCTAACGGTTCCGGAAACAATGCGCCATTGGTATCTTTAGTCTGTTCGCACCGCCCACGCCTGCTCTGCATCAAAGCTTTAGGGGTTCCACGTCGGGGAATACTTCCTCGAGAAAGTTCAACGAGAACCGAGTCGCCTGCTCATACGCCTTCTCGAAGCCTTGCCTCCCGCCGTAATATGGATCGCTGATGACCTCAACCTTACCGGTGCCCGAATACTCGCCAAACAGCATGAGCTTGGCCTTGCCGCTGGGCTTGCGGCGCTGGATACGCTGAAGGTCCTCGAGGTTGCCCCGATCCATGGCGAAGATGTAGTCGAACTTGTCGAAGTCGGACGCATCGACCTACCGCAGTCAGGCACTGCCGCAAACTCGAAGTCGATACCTGGAACTGTACCTTTCGGGCACGGTGCACATAGTCTGTCACTCCGTGGTTCTCGAGCGTCGACATGGTCCTGTCGTCAGGCCCGTCACCGAGGTGGTAGCCGCCTGGATGGGATGGGGGTTAGGTTCGGCCTGGGGGCGCCAGGAAGAGGGAGAAAGAACCTGTCCCGCACGAATCGATCTTTCCCACGAGTTCTTCGTACGGCGGCTTCCGAGCAAGCGACTGGAACACGCCCTCGGCCATGGTCGATCGGCAGATGTTGCCGAGACAGACGAACAGCACCGAGAGTTGGTCGGCCATTCTTTTTGATTTAACAGCAAACACAATGACGCCAAACACCGGGGCAGAATGCGATTGAACGGCGAAATAAATGAAACGAAATCCCAGTTGTGATGTGCTGGTGTTGAGGGGGAGAAGTTGGGGGTCTTCTCAGGGGTCCAATCGAGAATAATACTGCAAGGGTTAGGGTAGTACATCTCTGGCTTTCCCACTCACGTGCAAGCACCTGCAAATTTGAAAATCTGCAGGCGTGCACAGACCAGTCTGCCTTGACTATAACTTTCGGGCGCTCCCGCCGAACTCTTCCTCCTCTTCTCTTTTTTCTTCTTCATACTTACCTTGATCAGGCGTCCCAGGATCATGAAGCCGGGGCGCCAGAGCAATAGGCCTGCATTGCACACCGTGGAGCCCGTCGCCTTGAATTGTCCTTCGGGGCCGTTCTGGTCGGAATTTTTGATGTCTTCCTCTTTTTCGCTGTGAGCTCGGCGCATGTCGGGCCATGGAGAAGAAGGCTCAAGAAGGCTTGAAGAGTTGACTGGAGTGTAATCGTACGTAGAACAAACGGCCGGCCCGGAATTGATGACAATTGTGAAATGTCTGATGGCTGCTTGACAACGGAATGTCCCCACAGTGCAAGAACAGACGCATTTGGAATTGCTGCTCGAATTGGATGCCATTTGATAATCTGGCGTCCGGGCTGGCCTCTGAGAGGGTGCGATGATGTGACGCCCTTCTGCTGCAGGGGCAATCACGCAAGTTTGCGCAACCGAAAGACCCTGCTGGCACATGCTTACGCGACCCGCGACTGCGGGGCATCGCCACACATGCCCGCCATCCAAACTTTGATTCCTCAGCGACCATTCGACCATTCGACCTGTTGGCGTCGCGGTGGACCGGCCGATAACTCCGCCCCATCCTTGGGACTGGGTAGGACGGCAGCCTGCGCACCTAGCGTCAGAGATCATTCCCTTCACGGCAGTCAGTCCCACCGCCAGGCAGAGCGAAACCGACCAACGGCTCAACTCCCACGCACGCTGTTGTTCCGCTGGGTCTTGGACTCTTGGGCGTGGAGGGAAAGACTCGGAGGATGGCGGGATGCGGCAATAAGACGTCGGCGCTCGGCGTCTACTTACCTCCTTCCTCATGTTGACCATCCCAGTTGTTATCAATGTCCGTTCTGCCGTCCCTCCCCCCTCCAGAGACCGGGTTCCCTCCTCCACACCCGCCCGAGACATCCGCTCTCAAACGACTTGTCTCGAACACCTGCCCCGTCTCACCCGTCTCGATCTGATAACGGGAGCGGATTCACAGTAATCGCATTCGGGAAAGCGCTATCCGATTTCCAAATTGCCATCCCTTTGGTCCGATCTCGATCTCGATCCAGGGTCAGGGAGGGACGGATCGAAACGTTCCCGAGGACTAAGGACGGACTTCTTAAAGCCTCTCTGTGGCGACGTCTATGGAGCCGATCTCCGGCCTCCATTCTGGCAACCCTGATCTACCCCTTGCCGGCAACGCCCGATTTTGACTTTATAATTCGAACCCTCGCGACCGAAACCCGAACGGACGCCGAGACGGATCTTGGATCCACCCGCCGCCCGACTGAAGCCGTCCGATCGCCAGGTAGCCCGTCGGTCTTGTTCCGCGGCGTTGAGCCGGGGAAAAAGGACAACTGCCACCAAAATGGTCCAGCAATGCTCACAGCAACGGCCGGTTCAGAACAGCGAGGTCTACGTACTGCGCCAGGTGCCGCCCTTCCCTCCGCTTTCGCCGCCATCCCCCATCACGCCCGCCGAAGACTTTGATTGCACTCCGATCGACTCTCTCGGCCTCACCCAGCCGGAGATTGCCGTCTGCGACAAGAAGCTCGCCATTGAAGAGCGCCTCTCGCGCGCCGTTCACGTCCTCGCCACCGAGACAACCGCCCTGCAGAACCTCACCCAGCTCTACTCGTCGGACCGCCTCGCGCGCGATGGCTTCACCCGCGCCGTCGACGCCATTACACGTCGCCAAGGCACTAGCAACGGCACCGGCGGCAAGCTAGTAGTCATTGGCGTTGGCAAGTCGGGCCACATCGCCAAGAAGCTCGTCGCAACCTTCAACAGTCTCGCCATCCAGGCCGTCTTCCTTCACCCGACCGAGGCCCTGCACGGCGACCTGGGCCAGATCTCCCGCCACGACACCCTCCTCCTCATCACCTTCTCGGGCAAGACCCCCGAGCTCCTCACCCTCCTCCCGCACCTCGACAAGTCCCTCCCCCTCATCCTCCTCACCGCCCACACCCGGCCCGAGACGTGCGAGCTGGTCCGCCACAGGCCAGACACGATCCTCCTCCCGGCGCCTGTGCACGAGACCGAGACGGCCTCCTTCGGCGTCGCCGCACCCACCACATCCACCACGGTCGCCCTCACCGTCGGCGACGCACTCGCCATCGTCGCCTCCCGCGAGATGCACGCCTGTGTCCCCTCCGTATTTGCGCGCAACCACCCGGGCGGCGCCATCGGCGCGGCCCTCTGGAAAAAGCCCAGCGAGGACGTCCGCACCGTTATGGTCCGTCTGGACGACGTCGACCGCCTCTTGCCCCCGCCGGCCGATGGCGGGAGGTCCGCCACTCCCACCGATCCGACTGCGCCCGTAGTAACGGGCGTCGACGTCCTGCGCGCCGCATACGCCAGCCCCTCGGGTTGGCTGAGAGTTGTTACTCACTCCAGTGGCGGCGGCGGCGGCGTCATCTCGCCGCGCAGGATACGGCGGATGGCGGGCGAGGACATGGCGAGGCCCCTGGACGAGCTACGGTGGCTGGTCACGCCTAGGAGCGGCTTCATCCCCGTCGCCGCCGACACCAGCGTGCAGCGGGCCGCCGAGTGGGTGAAAGGGCTGAGGGCGGCCACGGCAGCTGGGGGTGGGGATGGCGCGCAGGGGGGAGCGTATGGGGACGATACGATCGTCGGGGTTATGGAGAAGGGGGAGTGTGTTGGCTTGTTGGAGGTTGGGAGGTTGCTTGAGGCGTGACGACGGAAACATGCCGAGGAAGGGAAGGGATAAAATGGCCTGGGAGGCGATTTGCATGCACCTGACATGGCATGGGCATGTGGCTGGCGTTTTTAGCATGGCGTACATGGGATGATCTTTACCTTTTCCTTTTTTTCATTTCTGGATTTCCCTTTTCTACTTGGAAACAAAGTGGCCGTATGTAGTCACGGGTGGGTGGCAGCAGTCTTTTTAGAACATCGGTAGGGTGAGAGGCCACGGCCTCTTCCCGCGCAGCATGGGGCGGGGATTTTGTTTTTGAATACAATGCAATGCATTTGTCGTACAGACACATCCGGAAATCACCTTCTGGGATATACATCTGGAAACGTCGTACAAAAAGTCCACAAAATCCAGGGGTATTTACAACACTTGTCGTCCCCGACCCCACCGTGCTACAGTTCCCCGGCAACCAACAAGACGCTCAATCCTCATCACTGTTGCTACTCCCCGAGCCACTCTCATCCTCCGCATCCGATCCGCCCTCGGACGACGACGACGACGAACTACTGCTCGAGCTCGACGACGACTCGGCCGCCGCAGCCCCGCCATCGGCCATGTCCTCGTCCTCGGACGACGCGTCCCCGGTCTCGGTGCTGCTCTCCCCCTCGGAGCCGGTCCCCTCGGAGTCGGTCCCCTCGGAGTCCGACTCGGACGAGCTGCTGCTGTCGTCGTCGCTGCCAATGCCCGTCCGCACGTTGCGCAGCCGGCGCCGCTTCGCGGGCTGTTGGGAGCCGTCGCTTTGCCTGGTGGTGACTGTGGCTGTGGCTGCGGTGGCGGTGGCGGCTTGCTCGCCGGACGAGGCCGAGGATGTGCTGGTTGTGGTGGTGGCCGCCGTCGCGGTGCTGTCTTCGCTGTCGGACAGCTCGCCAAGTACCATCTCGGCGCGGATGCGCTTCAGGAGCCGTTGCTTGACTGCTGGGGAGGCGACGCGCAGGACGTACTCGACCTCGTCGAGGGTGCGTTTGCCATTGGCGTTTTTGGAACTGTCGGCCGACTGCTGCTGCTGCTGCCGTTGCTGATGTTGTTGGAGGTCTTGCAGGAACCGCGATATTGTCTCTTCGTACTCCTTTTGTTTGGTCTCCTTGTCCTTCAAGGTGGCGGGGAAGGCACCGGTGCCGGCCTCCATGTCTTTTTGCTTGAGCTCTGCGGCTGTCTCCCGTAGCCTTGTCCGCACGAAGCCCTTCAGGTCGCGGATGTATTGGTAGAAGACGGGGATGTCGGACGAGGGGACCTTGTCGCCGTCAAAGAGGTACTTGATCAGGAGGGTCTGGTGGTTCTTGTTGAACTTCCACGACTCCCGCGCCGTGTGCCACTGGCGGATGTAGTTGAGGGAGGGATCGAGGTTGAACTCGGGGTTCGCGGCGTCGGTGGTCTTTTTGACCTTTTTCTTCTTTGGCTTCTTCTTTTCGGCGGCTTTGTCCTCGTCCTTGTCGGTGGCCTTGGTGTCGTTGGCAAACGAGACCGACTTCCCCAACGCCGACGGTGTCCCCTGATTCGCTGCTGGTTGGTCCTCTCTTCGTGGCCTCTTATTCGATGTCTGCGCGGGGGCGGCGTTCGAGTTGTTCAAGGAGCTTGGCAGCTTTCTTTTGAGGGCGCTCGCCGGACTTCCGTTTACACGGGCTTGATGGGCACTGGGGAGCGGCGAAGAGGGCTTTGCTCGGGCATTGGGGCCACCAGAGCTCGGGGTAGCTTCGTCGGACGCAGACCCCTTGAGCTTCAAGCCCAACCGCTTCCAGGCTGGGACGCGGGCGGACATGGCGAGCACCGAAGGGAATAGGACAGCCAGAAAAATCGAGTGGGAAACGGCCGGGAATTGGTCGAGCGGGCGCCGGACAGGCGGGCGAGTGGTCGGGAACGGAGCTGCGGAAATCCCACAGCAACTGGAAAAACTCGGACGGGCCAAGGAACGCTGATTTTAAGCCCAAGCCGTCGGTAATGCTGGAATTGGAGCCCTGAGCGGCATTCCCGTGTGTTTTATTGGGTGTTTTCTGGTGATTGCTGCGAGCTGCGAGCGCCGCCTGCAGCAAATTTCTGCCCAGATGGACCTTATCGCTACCCGACGCAGGGGTGTGACGGTGCTGATAAGATCTGGCAGCGGGGGCAGTTCAGGCCTTGCTGGTGGGTCTCTCTCCGACTCTACCTCAGGCCTGAATGGCCCTCCGTTGTCGCCTGACATTCAAGGCACAGTGCTTCAGCTCCCTGTCAGCCCAGCCCAAGCCTTGCTCCAGGCAAACCGCAGCAACGCGTCAATCGCTGGGGAAGCTCCCCCGTCCAACAACGAAGCTCTGCCGCCTGATCACCAACTCCTTGCACCACCCACAACCACGATCCACGACGGCAACAATTCACCACGTTCGGTCCACCTCGGTCTGCTTTGGTCTGCCGTGACACCAAACAAGCCCTATTAAACTATTGTCGTCCGTCAAGATGGCGGGTATGTCCGCCCGACAGCTCCAAGCTCCACTCTGGTCATGGCTAACGGCACGGGGCGCGGACAGGCAACGCTGGCTACGACAGACACATCACCATCTTCTCGGAGCAGGGAAGACTGTTTCAAGTCGGTACGTGCGGGGTGATGCGATGGTGGCTCAAACGAGGAGAGCTTGGCCCGGCTTGGATACTGGAGCGATGCGATGTCGACGGTTCTGACGGTTGGGCTCCATTGCAGAATATGCTTTCAAGGCGATCACAGCGGCGAACATCATGTCGATTGGTGTCCGGGGCAAGGACTGCGCCGTAGTTCTGTCCCAGAAGAAGGTCCCGGTACGTCAATTCCTCCCTTGTGTGTGCGCTGCCCGAGCTCATCATGGATGGCACTAGGATAAACTCATCGACCCCTCGTCCGTCTCGCACATCTTTCAGATTTCGCCGTCGGTCGGCTGCGTCATGACAGGCTCCATCGCCGATGCGCGCGCCTTCTCGCAGCGCGCCCAGTCGGAAGCCGCGGATTTCAAGTACAAATTCGGTTACGAGATGCCATGCGACGCCTTGTCCAAGCGGCTGGCCAACATCAGCCAAGTCTATACTCAGCGGGTGGGTGACAAAAGCCTGGTCTATGATGGTACTTGGTGCTGACGCTGCTGCTCTAGGCGTACATGCGGCCGTACGGTGTCGCCACCACGCTGATATCGCTCGACTCCGAGGTCGGGCCGCAGCTGTTCAAGTGCGATCCGGCCGGTTACTTCATCGGGTACAAGGGCACCGCCGCGGGACCCAAGCAGCAAGAGGCGATGAACCACCTCGAGAAGAAACTCAAGAACAAGGACCACGCAGCTGGCGACTGGAGGGAGGTTGTCGAGCTGGCCATCACCACTCTCAGCACCGTCCTCAGCATGGACTTCAAGAAGACCGAGATCGAGATTGGCATCGTCGGAGGGCCGCGCTCCGACGGCAAGGAGGGGACGCACCCGGGTTTCAGGCGGCTGACGGAGGACGAGATCGACGAGAGGTTACAGTCCATTGCCGAGAAGGACTGAGGGCGCAGGCGATGGTTTTGTTGAGTGGAAACTGCCTTCGCAATTCGTTATTGAGGCCAATCAAGCGAGCGCGGGACGGGGCGGGATATAGCAACTGGTGAGGTTGATATCCCTGAATACCACGTTACTTATCTCCTTTTTCCACCTCAGCCATAGCGTCGACATGCGGCGCGAGCCCGAGAATAGAACAGCAATGCGTGCCCGTTGACAAGCAACACGAGAACGACTCAGGCGTTCGTTAAACGGTTTGTGCAACGTGGGAAAAAATTCTCCGCAGAGAAATCGTTGGCTCTCGACACGACCTGGACGGATGTTGAGTGGCGATGCTTGACTTTAGATATGCAGCCCGCCCTGCTTACGCAGTTGAGGGCTACCGGCCAGTCGATGCGATGCAATGCAGTGGCAACTGGCTCGGGGATTATCCAACATGACTGCATCATGCAAGCCCGAGCTGCCTCAATGCCCACCCGGGCCTGTGGGATCGAGTTACCATGTAGGCACATGAGGTCAACGGCAGGGCAGGGGGGACTTTGGACGACCAAGCACGGATGTTGGGGGTAAATGCAGGTTTGTTCTGTCAAGGACCCTGCGAAGCTGACCTCCACAGTTTACAGCCTCTTTCGAGGTCTTGGCGAGGTTGTCCACAAACCGTCCGAACCGTCCCCTCACGGCAGAGCAGCAACTCCCCGCCTGTGACTGGCCCGGCGGCGTGTGCGGTGGAGGCGGCCCGCCCGTTCTGGAACACAATCGAATGACAATATTGAGCAAAGGTGGAGGACGTTCTTGACCAGTGCGGTTCAGCTCAGGCGAGGAGGGGGATGGAGTTGTTGAGCAACGAGGCCTGGGCTGCCATTGGTTCCCGAAGGCCTGAGCCACACGAGCTGCCTCCCGGAGAAAACTGGGCCAGCATCGGAGGCTTGCCGGATTGGGGAGTGGTCTCTTCGATGGCGTCGCTGAAACCTCGCCAAACTTTCCGTTTTGAGAACATCCCTGTCGGAAACGCCTCCGCTCTCTGCACGCTTCAACAGCCCAAGCCACACCGACAGGCCACATCCACCACTTCGATACTTGGGAGAGAGAGATACTCGGAGACACGATGCGCCGCCGCAGCAGTCAGAGAGCGAGCAGCCCATCCCCCCCCCCCCCCCCCCC
>FJWA01003522.1_pt1 | contig 13572 bp, 21 predicted proteins | sample 1011891 | NCBI WGS metagenome assembly FJWA01 (sample SAMEA3912450, study PRJEB9761) | metagenome | biome: forest; material: soil | place: USA | collected 2011-06-22 | depth 0.1 m
TGTGCGCATCGAACACTGGAACGTCGCGCAGAACGCAGGCCGGGCCGCGGCGAACCACATTGTCCGCCCAAGCCGGACGCCCGAGTTCTGGACGCCGGTGTTCTGGAGCGCTCTCGGGGCGCAGCTACGCTACTGCGGCAATACGATGGCAAGCGGGTGGGACGATCTCGTACTGCAGGGAGATGTAGAGAAGGGCAAGTGGGTGGCATATTACGCGAAAGGGGAGACCGTAGTCGCCATGGCGAGCATGGGCATGGACCCGGCCATGGCGCAATGCGCGCAGCTCCTGCAGATCAACAAGATGCCTACCAAGTCGAAGCTTCGAGGCGGACTGGACATCTTGAGCATCGGGCCGCCGCAGTGAGCTGTCTGCAGGAGAGAGTGCTCGCCGATCTTATTATCTTTTTGGTAGTAAATACCCTTATCTCAGCCCTAACCCTGGCTATTCAAAGGATTTTTTCTTGCGAACCAGTTTCCTTCTTCTTCTTTGCCTCGCAGCCCAATCAACACTTTGCGCCCCTGAAACGGCCAATTCAACGCTGAAATGGATCACCACAGTCGCCCTTTGATTGCGCCCCGACTCATCTTACGGAGGCGATAGAAGCAGAAGCTTCGTCGATGGGCGAGTTGAAGAGCGCTGCTGGTCGATCATGTTTTGCCGCCCTGCGTTGGGCATCTGGGCCCTGTCGTCCTTGGTGGTCAGGCACCTGTGTCTCGCATTCTTTCTGGCAGTTGCCGTCACGCTCCTACCCCTTCTTACTTTGATTGTATATCGCCTCATCTGTCATCCGCTGGCGTGGATCCCCGGACCGAAACTCGCAGCGATTTCCAACATCTGGCTAGCACACCATGTGCGGGACGGCCGATCTTGTGAGTTGGGGAAAACGCTGCACAAAAAGTACGGGCCTGTCGTCCGCGTTGGCCCGAACGAGGTGTGGTTCAACTCAGGGGAGGCGTTCAGGGAAATCTACCGTACGTTAGCCCATGGATCCAATGGACCGGCCGTGTTGACAGCATTCCACAGGCTCCGGAAATGCCTATGGAAAGTCGGACTTTTATTGTATGTGACCTAGCCATTTCATATTGAGCCCGATCCTACGCTAACTCCAGTCTCGTTAGTGGCCACCGTCTTGAACAAGCCCATCCTCGACTGGCGGCTCAACCCGCACTTCCCAGACACTCTTGATCTGCTTTCNGAGTTTGATGCCAAACGGTACCGACTACAGAGACGGCTCATGGGATCCGTGTATCTCGCATCAAACATGAAAAAGTTTGAGCCTGCTGTGGATGGTGTCATAAAAGCTGCAGTCTCCGAGTTAAAGGCATTGGATGGTGCTGAGGTTGACCTGAAGCAGTGGATGCATATCATTGCCGTCGAGTGCCTCGGGGCGGTGGTGCTATCTTGGTCGCCCAACTACATCAAGAACCGTTCGGACGGTGGCACCAGCGCTCANAGTTATCTGGGNTGGAAGCGAAAGAGCGTCTTTGGCCTTTTCCCGACTGTTACCAAGCTCTCGTTCTTGTCCCGCAATTTGAGCCGACTCTTCTCCAACGCATGGCGGGTAACCTTCAAGACCCCAAAGAACTTCAAGCCCTTCTTCCCAGTGAGTATCTCCGCGTTCCCCTCGTTTCCCGCGAACCACAAACTGAACTAGTGGTTCATCAGCCGGTACACCAGAGGGTATCGAAGAGGATGTCCAACGCCCTTCGTGACCCGCCTCACCCCAATGCGAAAAAGGACCAGCGTCAGGATCTTCTGGCCGACCTGATTCAACTCCACAAGACGAAGCCCGAGTTCACCGAAGCATACCTGCGCCGGCTCGCTGTTACCAACTTCGGCGCTGGCCACGAAACAATGTGTTCAGCTCTCACGGCAGTTATGACCATGATCGGATCCCATCCTCTGGTCCAACGCAGAGTCGCGGACGAGGTCCGCGGGTCCCCTGCAGCCTTTGCTTTAGACAACGCCATCAGTTTGCGGTACACCCAAGCGAGCATCAAGGAGGCCCAGCGGTTGCACCCAGTCATAGGGATGTCGCCCTCACGCAAGGTGCCTGCGGGCGGCGTGGTTCTTCACGGCCGCATTTTCCCCGCCGGCACAACGGTGGGATGCCACCCCGCAGCACTGCACCGGAACCCCGAAGTCTTCGGCGTCGATGCCGACGACTATAACCCTGATCGCTGGCTGCAAGAGGATGATCTGGCCCAGGTGCGGGTCATGGAAAGGATCAACCTGACATGGGGAGGCGGTTCCAGGTCTTGTCCAGGCAGGCATCTTGCGGAGCTGGTTGTGGGCAAAGTGGTTCCGGCGCTGTTGAGTGAGTTCGATCTAGAGATTACGGCTCTGCCACAGGAAAGTGAGATGCCATGTTACTTCATGGCCATGTTAACGGGCGTCAAGGCGAGATTCAAGCCCGTGTGTGGCAAAACTGTACCACGGGGAGCGTTGTCTCCAGCAGAAGGAACTAGATAGTAGGGAAGACTTCCATCCATTTCAACTTCAAGGCATTGAATGATTGTTCAAGATAATCTATCACGTTGAGACTGTAAGGCAAAGCCGGCAGAGCAAAGTCGGTTTTATGTCACGGGTTGACCCCGCATCACAGCAAAGAAGCGTCCAGGCCAGTCGGCAGCTTGATTTGCTGATGATGAAGTTACCCCGTACGAGTTTTGGAGATCGCAGGCTTGGATGCTCTGGCGAATCGAAGATCCTCGGTCGCCCCTTTCAGGCAAGATATCGATCCCCGCTTTCTGACACAACCACTTGTCAAGTTGAGGTCATAGAAGGATCCATAGGAGACGAACACGGGTAGCTCTGGCTCAAATTTTATTAATACCTGGGTATTCTGCACTTGCGTATGGATTAGAACCCAAAAGCCCATCCCCGATTCAATTAATCTTTGGTTGTCTCAACCCCTGGTCAAAACAAACCCAAACACCTGTTCTGCGACCGATGCTCTGTTCAAGAACCATGATAGCGTCACGCCGGCTCGTCACAATACTCCCGGCAACAAGGACCGCCATCGCGGCCCCATACCGAGCTTCCTGTATTCCCAACTTCGTCCAAACTCGCAATGGTGCGACAGTATCGCGCAAGGACCCTGACAATATGGGCGGCCCCGGCGGGCAAGAGCATTTCCCAGAGAGCACGGCGTTACGAAGGTGCCTGGTTCTCGCCGTTCCGATTTCCCGTCGTCCATACATCTGCTAACAAACCTCAACCCTGCTAGGAGATATGCCATGACCACCATGTACGGAGTGCTGGCCGCGTGTTCTATCCTCATCGCTGCAAAGGTGGCCAAACTGAATCCAGACCCCAACGCCAACTACGTCCTGGTGCACGATTCGTCAAAGGGGGAGCTTGACGACGTGAAGTATATCAAGGTGACCGAGATGCCCAAGTCATAAGGAATCGTTCAGCCCAGGACTTCAATAGTCAGTACGCGACGAGGATGGCGAGAAAGGCGTATAGGTTTGGACAAATGTTCAAGCCTGGGGGCTTATTAATGCGGTCATGAAATAAAAGATGTCGGAGTCCTGGTGATGCTTGGGTTTGTGCTGTGCCTTGGAATATGGTGGCCGATAGTGGTTGCTCTGTCGCCTTGCCATCTCGGTGTTCATGCCGTGGGAAAAAGAAAAATGTATGGTGGCGTCACCATGGCGTCATTACTCACGCCCTCGGCCTCCGAAGACCTGCCCCCAACCTCAACTCTGGTTTCATGCCCTATTTTACCCATTGATTAACAACGGAATGTGTACGTCGATCCCTCGGCTTTGGACATCATCATCAAAAGTTTCACCCAGCCTCTCTTCTGCGCTCGCAACTGTCAGCCATGGGCATACCATACTCCAAACAAATAAACTATGCCTTTGACCAAGTAACACCTCTTGTGGCCTGCGCGTTCCGGGTTTTGGAGACAAGTCGGGACATTGCAATCCTGATTGCTCTCATCCAAGCTCTGACCGGTCTCCTGCTCGTCTCAATCCTCCTGGCCATGCTCGCATTGCTCATTACCGTCAACCCCGATCTGGAGTCGGAACGCCAGGCAATTGTGACACCGGCGATGAAGTGGCTCGCTGCCTGGGTGATGCACCCGAAGGATCGGAAGTGGTTAGAAATTGCCTTGCTTGTTGTCCTTGGAGGGCTTGTCCTAGGGACATGGGCGGGGTTCTATGTGATGAGGGATTCGGAGTTGATTGTCCAGGGCGGGACGGGTGATGAGGCGGTTGACGAGGTACTCGAAGGGACGGATCCGGGGTGAAAGAGCCGGTGCACCAGAGCCACGAAGTTGTATGATAGCAAAGACTTTAAAGATACCTGAAGATATTTACCGAGGTACTTTGCGCCAGAAGTTCGATCAAATACATATCTACACTTGGCGGGCGAATGCTAACAACCAACAAGCACCGACAGATTAGAGGTCCCGTCTTTGCATTGAGACATGCACGGCACTATCCGAACTGCTTATTATTCTCCCTTGCTCCCTTCTTCCGTTGATCCAAGACAGGCGAGTGGCTTCAGGGCTAGGGAATCCACAGCAGCAACCCCTGAGGTGACAGCCGACAATGGCTCCCGGTACTGTACCAAACCCTTGCTAGTTGCTGGTTGAACGTTGGCTCCGAGTTGTGCAACATGCCACTGGCGTGTCTGTCTCCACCTTCCCCGCATCATCTCCCCGAGACCGGAACCAAGGCCCAAGCTCCCAAGCTTAGCCGCGGACAGAATGTCCAGGATTGGCAACGACTTCGACAATTGCCCAAGAGGCCAAGAGCCAACTTTGTCATGGCTGACTGTATGGATGACTCATCCCGTACGATGCGGTTGTCCACCCAGTCACAAACCAAACCCCCTGCGGCTCAGGTTAAACCCCCCTGCCGTGGTTTCGATTGGACGGGAGGCTTTCCTTTAGTAGGTATTAATGCCGCTTTGTTCCAACCACAGTTGATGATTTTGTCAACACAAGACGAACCAGACCGATACAGCCCACGGAGGCATCACGATGGCAATGGCAGATGACGGGTTTGTCAAGACAGATCTCTTGATCGTCGGGGCTGGGCCAGCGGGTGCTTCTCTCGCCTGCTTCCTTGCCGCGCATGGTATGTCGTGGTGTTAGAGTGTTGTGAATGCTGAAACCTCCACAGCTCCGGGAACAAACATGACGCTAATGGAGGCAATCTAGGCAGAACAGGCGTAATCATTGCCGAGTCTCCGGGGACGGCGGAGACCCCACGTGCTCATATCACGAACATGGCCGGCCTAGGTGAGTAGTGGGCGCGTTCTGAGGGCTTCGCATGAAGTGTTGACACCACGGATGCGGCGAAGAGTGCCTACGAGATATCGGCCTTGAGCAAGACTGTCTGGACGTGGCAACTCCAAGCCACCATATGGCACACACAAGATGGTGCCGCAGCATGGCCGGTGAAGAGTTTGCCCGTGTTTATTCTTGGGGCTTCGACCCAAAGCACAAGGTACAGACATGATCCGAAGATTGGAGGGCCTGCTCACCCTCGGCTGGGCACAGAGGGTTATATTCGTATGAATCGCCGGTCCGACCCATATGCTAACACGAACCAGGGCGACTACGAGGTAGCCAGCCCCTGTAGCCATGTGGATCTGCCGCAAACGCTGCTCGAGCCGGTACTCACCAAAAGAGCAATCCACGATGGGTGGAAACTCAGATTCGACACCAAATTCCTCCGCATGACTCGGCCATCACCAGACATCATCATCTCGGAAGTTTTCGACGACGTTAGCAAAAGGACGTACAAGATCCAATCTCGGTACTTGTTCGGCTGCGATGGCGCCCGCAGCCAGGTCGTGCGTGAACTGGGCATACCGCTTATCAAGAAGCCCGGTCAGGGGGTGGCGCTCAACGTGCTTGTGAGGGCAGATATGTCCCACCTTCTTGCGCACCGTACTGGCAATTTGCACTGGGTGTTTCGTCCCGAGGAGATGCGCCCCCCGCTTTGGGGATGGGCCGCCGTTGTGCGTATGGTACGGGTCTGGGATGAATGGATGTTCATCTTTCTTCCAGCGCCTGGCGCCGACTTGACCGCGGACGCGATGGACGCTAGCGACGAGGAGTACTTGGCGAGGGTAAGGGAGTTTATCGGGGACGACTCGATCAATGTCGAGTTGCTCCATGTGAGCAAGTGGTGGATCAACGAGGTTGTGGCCGAGTATTACTCCGACGGTAACGTGTAGGTCCCGCCCTTGCCCCTGGCCCCTATGTTATCAGGGGGGCAGGTGGCACCTTCACTTGGCAGCTCTTTGTGCTCATCAGCGCCACAGCTTCTGCTTCGGCGACTCGACACACCGCCACCCCCCCTTCAACGGCCTAGGGTCGAACACCTGTATCCAGGACGCTTTCAACCTGGCCTGGAAGATTGACTACGTCATGTCGGGCAAGGCAGGCCCGAAACTCCTCCACTCGTTTAGCGAGGAGCGGCAACCTGTCGGTGTCGACATCATTACTCGCGCAAACCAAGGCCTCCGAGACCACATCCCCTGGCAAGCGACCATCGGCATGCTCGAGCCCGACGCCGACAAGCGCCTCGAGATCCTGGCCGAGTTCGAAGATGAGAGCGAGAAGGGCCGCAAGCGTAGGCAGGACTTTCAGGCGGCCATTGAGAACACTACGACCGAATTCCACGGTCTTGGCATCGAGATGAACCAGCGCTATGCCTCAAGTGCCGTGTACCTGGCCGACCAGGGGTCTCCCCCGCCGCCCCCCGAGGACAACACTAAGACGCACCAGATCACGACGTACCCTGGCTTCCGCCTACCGCACGTCTGGCTGAACACGCGGTCGCCCGGGAAACGGCTTTCAACAATCGACTTGGCGGGCCATGGTCGGTTCTGTTTGCTGACAGGGCCGGGGGGAAGGGCATGGCAAGATGCTAGCCGAGCTGTGTCTGAGGCTCTCGGAGTGGAGATTGCGAGCTACTCCATCGGGTGGAAGCAGGACTACGAGGATGTCTACTTTGACTGGGCCAAGAAACGCGAGGTGGAGGAAAACGGGTGTGTCTTGGTCCGTCCCGATAGGTTTGTTGCGTGGCGGTCGAGTGGCATGGTTGCGGACCCGGCCGAGGAGCTTGGGAAGGTGATGAAGAGTATCCTGGTGTAAAGTTGTGCGAGGCAGAAGGTTCATGAACTGAGACTGTCCTCGAGCTCGTGGCTGTTGCTGTGGTTGCAGTTTTGGAGAACAAAGGTGCAGATGGCATGACGGTCCCGCGGTAGGTGAGCTGTAGACAGTTGCCATGGCATGTTGGGTTGTGGCCTGGAACGTGTCTCACCTCGTGTCGGTCTGTCAACAAGTCGCCCGTCCCGAGGTTGGAACAAGGTTCTTTGCCCTAACCCTGATCGCGCGCTCTTCCTGTTTTGGCAGGCGGGGTGAAAACAAACCCCAGGACCCCGCGGTGCAACGCGAACCCCTGCATAAACAAGCCGGCGCGCTTCTTCTTCTGGACATTTCCACGTGCGTCATCCTGGGAGCACTCTGGGCCTGTCGCCGCAATTGTTTTTTCTCAACTTCTCAAACGGCTGCCTCGCTCTCGGACTGCGTTCAAGGGACCCGCGACCATGAAGGCCGTTCCGAGCCCCGTCTCGGCCAGCAAAGCCGCATCGCATGCGCGTCCTCGGATCACCTCCCCTCCTCATCATCTTGCCCCCCTCCGTCAGTCTGCAGTCGACCCGGCAGTGGGCTCTACGCCCCGCGCTCAACATCCGGTCCCTGCATATGGTCGCGGAACCATCCTCGCCACCCACGCGACCCATCGCGCAGTCCAACACGCACGGCGAAGCTCTGGCTCAAGGTCCTGTATCTTTGACGCCAAAGTCGCCAAACCCATCCAGCGGGCCAAGATTGGGCTTTGGCTTGAGAATGTCGACGCTTCGCGCCGACCAGCCCCAGCAGTCCTCCCACATCCGCCGCGGTGTCCCGAGCCAAAATGGAGGCCGTCAGCTCGCAGGTCAATATCGCCAGGCACATCCCCGAGCGTCAGGAACCCCGGCTCCCCTCGGACGCCCCTCGCCGATATCACCCCCTTTGTTCTAGCCGCCGAGAGCTGCTCGAGCCCACCTCCCTTTGACACCGTCAACGCGGAGCTGCCACCCCAGCAACGGAGCCCTTGTCTTGCGACAGATATTACCGGCGCCATCAACCTGCTGACGGTCGACGAGACAAGACGCCTCCTGCTCATGTTGGCCCAATCCAACATGTCTTTAGCCACCACCATCAGAGACATTGCCTTTGCCCGGATCTCGAGGCGATCGTCAGCACAAGTCGACGAGAGCTACTTGGCCGACACCTTCAGGTTCGACGAGCACGACATGTCGAGCAATATATGATCCACTAAGAAGCCCGTGTGGCTGCAAATTTGGGACACGGCATCAGAAGCGATTCCCGACTTGAACCAAGGTTGATCCCGGGAGTGCCTGCCCGTCAAGGCACCGAGTAAGCAATACGTTTTCCCCCCAGCTCAAGCGTTCGCACTGACACGACCCAGCGTCTACTCGGTTTTGATGTCGTACTGCGCTCCTTCCATCAGCCCCAGCCTCTCATCTATGGACCAAGAAACCCCCAAGTTTCGTGGCCCAGTCAGGCTCTGGAAGACGCTGGCCGCTGTCTGTGCTACAAACATGGACTGGATTGCCCTGTCCCTGCAACCCTGGTCAGCGCGGCGGGTGCAGCGTTCGGGGTGTCACGAAAGCATCAAGATCGGGGAAACGCGTGAAGTAGATAGTCCAGGGTTGGGCCGGGCGCGACCGCATCGTCACCAGCGCCGTGGCGACAAAGGCAACGATGCGTCAGAGATCGCCGCAACACATGCCTCCCGCAACCACAGTTGAGTAGACAGAGAGGGCACCAGAGGAGCTGTTTCACAATGGGAGGGGGCAGGTTGCCAGACCGGGGGAAACCCGGACAGAGATCCCTCATGCATGCCGACAACCACGATCGTTACGTACCAGTCCTAAGAAGGCTTGGTTCGCCAGGTTTTTTTTATTAGGAAGAATTGTTACATCGCAATGCATCTCACATACAGATATTGAAAAGACGCGGGATTGTCCCGTTCTTGGCTCAGTCCACGAGGGCTATTTGCGTGTTCCGCATGGGATTCATGTCCGAGGCCACACCACACAACGATCTTTACCGGTCACACTACAAGCTGGACAGAAGGATCGCCACGGCGAATCTGCCATCGCAAATACTGCTACTACGACGACCACGCCCGTCGAGTACTGCAGCAGTTGTCGACACGATGGGGCCCACATCTCGCGTGGTCCTTTGCGAGTACATCATTCCCGAAGACGACAACCCTGGTGACGACATTTTCCCGTACCTGATGGACTTTCTTTTGTTCATGTGCTGCGGGCTGGAGAGCACTGGGACACGATGGTAGCAGCTGTTTATCAGCGTGGGCTTGGAAATTGTTAAGATTCGGAGGAGCAACGTTGTCCCAATCGAGGCAGATTTGAAGTGCGCTTGAAGGGGCAACCTTAGCTGTGCTTCGGCCTCAGATGTCACGTTCAGGGGGCGCAAAATTCGTGATTTGGGGCTCGTATCTTGTAACATCAACAACTCCTCTCTCCGGCCGATGCTCGCCTTTCCAGCATTACAGTTCGCCTTCCTAAAAATCACGCAGCCAAATGATGACAACATTACGAAGCTACCGAGTTCCCCAGACCCTGCCCGCTTCGGCGCTTCCCCTCTACGAGTCTCCACCCACTCATTACGCCTTCTACTTTCCCTTAAAGCCACACGCGAGGTGCCTTTGAGTCGTGACTGTATTCCACTTCGCTTCAAATCAAGCGCACCTCATCACACGACCGACCTAACACTTTTTACCCTAGACGGCGGCATGGCTCAAATCCTCAAGCAGTATCAACACCTCGTCCGATATGCCCACTGGGCCTACATGAACGACGATGGCGCCGAGTTTCGATCGGCTGCGACGGACTTGTCCGGCGAGGTCAAGTACCGTAAGCTTGTCATCGTGACTCCATTCTTCAAGAACAAGCTGAAAGCCCTCACTCCGAACACGCATGTCCACTTGGGGATCCGCAACGGCGATACCCTCGTGCTGGCCTTCCGGGGGACCGACTTCCCGTTCACCATCGAGAACATTGCCAACCCCAAGCGATGGTGGGGTTTTTGGGGCAACGTGTGGACTGATTTCGCCTTCCGCATCACCCAGATTGGCTGGCTCCCCGATGAGAACTCCCCCGTGCTCGTCCACGACGGATTCCTGGCCGCCTTCAACAACCTAGTTGACGACGACAGGCTGCACTCGAGTGTGCTTCACCTCTGTGGAAATCGGCCGCCGACCAAGATCGAGGTCTGCGGCCATAGTCTCGGCGGCGCCTTGGCTACTCTGTGCGCGCTCTGGTGCAGGACTCGGTGGCCCGACGCCAAGGTCACATGCGTGACTCTCGGTTCACCCCGCGTGGGCAACGACGCCTTCCGTCGGCGCTTTCGTGGCAGCAATATCCTGTACTACCGCCTGATGGTTGAGGGAGACCCGATTCCGACGGTCCCGGACCGGTTTACTCAGGCTGTGCCGGGCAAGCTACCCGCCAGCAGCCCGAACTGGACGGTTGACGACAAAAGATATCACCATGTGGGGATCCCAATCTTGCTGCATGAGGCTGGAGCCAGCGTCCTCAACTCCGTCGACTACGGCGTGGAGCGACCCGACATCGAGGCCGAAGAGGAAGCGCCTGCACTACCTTGGGCATTCAAATTTCCCTACGAGATGGGCGGCTTTCTTGCGTACTGGGCTCTAAGAGGTATCCAAATGGTACCGGGTATCTGGCAGTATCACGATCCAGCGGGATACGAGACGGTTGTCCAGCGCATCTTGGAGCAATCATCTGGTGAGGTCAAATCCGCGCCCCCTTGGTCTGACAAAGTGAGACTGACTGTGAAACTCGGGCCTGGCGATTGCAGTCACAACCTAATGCTGCCTGGCAACAACATTGGGTTCGGGCACAAACGGAATTGACCCCCAGCATCAATCGGGAGTGGATAGGTAACTTTGGGTCCCAGCGGGAGAAAGCGGTGATTCTCGAGAAGCCACTCCCGAAGTCACACCCCTTGCTTTTGACATCACCAGAGGTTAGATTGAAGATCAGACATCATCTTGCAACTTTAGACACAACAGCGTCGAGCCACGACTCACGGTTCTTCAATACCTAGGTAGATGCCTACTTATCGTCCTCATTCCTTGTCTCGAAAACCTGTCCTCTAGCTAGTGAGCTTCCTTGTTTCAAACCACGTCAAATCTCCGTCTATGGCTCCGCCTTGGTACTAAAAGGGCGCCCAATTTCACGCCGGTTGGTTGCCGTCAGATCATGGTGACACATAACCCCTTCCTCCAGGCGTGCTGGGTGAGAGTAAGTTTTATCACGATCATCAGGGGCGGCCCGATTGTCTACGCTTAGTGACACAAAAACGTCCAAGCCCTTTTGTAGGTATGGGTGTCTGAGCTCGGACTGAAATGATAATAGCTCCTCCGCGTCAGTCGAGTAACACACAAGAGCGTCTAGACCATTGCCGACAAGGCTTTTTCCACGACAAGGCTGAGACATTGATGCGGACTTCCGAGTCGGCATGCTGACGGGCTTCATGGAGACCCATCAGAAAGAAGAGTCCCGGAGATTTCGCGTCGATCCAGAGACCAACTTGACGCAGGGACACGGAGATCGCGGCACATTAGGTGAATAGATGGAGGATCGGTAATCTTCGAACCTGACTGAACGGCCAAAAGAAGGAAACCTCAGGGGAAGTCCGAGTGATATTTAAGCAGCGCTCTACTCGTCTCTTTTCTCCGTCCAAACGACCATCCCGCAGACTTCTGCATCCGCTCGTTTATGCATCCTGGTAGTCACTCCCTTTCTGCCAATCTGCAATATCTTCAGCTGTTCCTTTGTTTGTTTCACGTCTTCAAAACGACATGGCTTTTGCAAAAGTCCTCCCGTTCCTCACACTCAGCGTGTTGTGTGGCAATGTCCTCGCCCGGGACGTTGGCCATGTCGGAAAGCGCCAGTCCGTGGTAAACAACAATATTGTGGTGGTCTGTCATGAGGAAGGCTGGGTTGCGGCCTGCCCTGGTAAGCAGGGACCGGGGAATCCGTTCTTGCGCTTCATCTGACACGCCAATTACCAGGTGCCTTCGCCTGCGTCCCGCCTGGCGCAACCTGCTGCTCCGACGGCATGTCGTACGCAATAGGTACCGAGGCGTGCCCCCAGGGAAGCGGCCCCATAGCCGGAACCGGTGGCCCCGCTACATCCGATCAAGGTGCCGGCAGCCCTCCTGGTGGCTCTCCCGGTGGCCCTCCTGGAGATTCTCCCGGAGGCTCTCCTGGAGTCTCTCCTGATGGCTCTGTTGCTGGCCCTGCTGGTGGCCCTCCCGGCGACTCTCCTAGCGACTCGTCTGGAGGCACTGCTGTGGATGAAGCAGCCCCTCCGGCCATCACACCGCCGCCATCCCTAGTTCCGGGGCTTGACCTCCCCTCAGTCGACTTCCTCGGCTTCGGCGCCAACTTGTACACGTTCGCCATGACCTACCACTTCTTCAGTCAGTACTACTCATTTGGCCAAGGCTCTTCGGTGCTCGTCTCGACCGTTGTGACGCACTGCACGATCGTGTCTGTCAGCGCCACAGACGAGGCCCAAGCCAGCGAGTTCTTCAGCTCCTTCAGCGCCACTGTTGTTCCGGCCGTTCCGACCGAAGCTCCTCTTCCCAACCAGGGCCCTGCTGGTGGTGTGGACAACATGGCGCCTCCGGCGGTCACGAGTACTGCTGTGCCCGTGCCCGCGGCGACTGGTCCATACTACTATGGGCCGGAGAATGCGACGGTTGGAACTGCCACGAGGTTGCCGGAGCCGGTGGTTACTGCTGGAGCTGCGAAGCTTGGCGGGGCCGTGGCTGGCATGGTCGTCCTCGTGATGGGGGTGGCGGCAGTTGTGGTGTAAGCTGCTCATAGTGCTAGCAAGCAGGTTCAAGTCGACGATGGCTCAGTGGACAGGAGGGGTTGCATGTGCAATCGAGTATTCTTACTTGGGCCTGTTGTATAATGTTGGAACGAGCAGTTTCCCGATGGACCTGATGGGAGCAAAACAAAGCGGATTGCGCGATTGATGGAACAAAGTTGGTTATCGATGGATTCAATTAATCAAGCGTTCTAAAATCTTATTGTGTGTGAGAAAATAGGGCCGGAATTGGTCGAGGGCAAGAAAGCTCGACTAATAAGTAATCAATGATTGGGGTATTTCGAGATCTGGCGGTGCACTGATACGTCGAGTGATAGAGGCTGAGCCTCTTGAACGCTGAGTCTCTCAGGAGCGGCTTTGGTACATAGGTAGCCTGAGCTACAATGCTACCTAACTCAGCTCAACTCTCCCTTTCATGGCTGACAAAGTAAATGCAGAATTACAGAAGGAACATCAAACTGACGCACTTTCCAAGACCATGTTGAGGTCAGAAGACCATAAGCCACACTGCAAGGAACAGGAATAGGGGGCAGGGGGACTGCGGGAGCCTGGACATCTCTGTGTATATTAGACAGGC
>FJWA01003367.1_pt1 | contig 13570 bp, 7 predicted proteins | sample 1011891 | NCBI WGS metagenome assembly FJWA01 (sample SAMEA3912450, study PRJEB9761) | metagenome | biome: forest; material: soil | place: USA | collected 2011-06-22 | depth 0.1 m
CCCCCACCCCGACCCTTTCCCCAACTTCCCCCAGACTTTGCTGCACAACACAACGTGAGGACCCCCCCGTGGCTTGCAGGCCGATGCTGATCGAAGCCAAGACCTGACGTCGGGTGCTCCTGCCGGCGCTCCTCGCCTACATCGTCAGATGGCTCAAGAGGGAAAGGCGGGAGGCCCTTCACTAGTCCCCAAGAGACATAACCTACAACAACTGACAACTCAGCCTCCGACTACTATGTAGATAGACTAGTATACACATCAAGGCCGCCAAAGAAGCAGAGGACACGATACCCTCACCGCAGGCCAACGGAATCCGGTTCAACCCTCAGGTCCTACATGTCCCTCTCTCCCAGAGTTCTCAAGCGCCAGCCGCCCGTCCCTTGCCCTCACCTCTCCTCTCATTTCTCCCTTTCTGCTCTACCACGCAAGAGCAGCCGCTGGCGCAGGCCGGATGGCAAGGGGGAAGGGGAAAGGGGAAAAATAATAAACGCAAGTACGCAGTACATAGTAGCGAGTCCGCAGCGTGAGGGTTTCATCCAGGCCCTGCGGTCCGAAGCGTTAAAAATCTCTGCTCGCGCCGCCGGGTTACCTCAAACCCGAGTGGAGGCATCACCACGGCCTGCCAAGTACCTGTCCGCCTGCCCAGTGGGACATATATACGTATGTACTATGCGTGTACCCTGTAGGGAAAGGGGAGAGGCGGGCAGGCGGGCAGGTAGGCGGCTTAGTGGGACCGGCCGGACCGGATCAGACCAGAGGGAGACGACGGGACAACCGCCGCGCAGAAGCGGGTCGTCGATGGTACCTGGGGAAGCAAGCCACAGTGGGAGGTTCCGTCGGTCTCGCGTGGGTGGGTGGAGATGTACATTGTACATAGTATCGATGTGCCTCCCTGGGCATACATCCGACCGTTGGAAAAAGTCATCGAGGTTGGATGGGGTGACGAACACCGCATCCGCTTGTTTTTCTTTGCCTTTCCTGAGGCACCGTGTGTTTGGAAACACAACCCGTCTGTTGCTGTCGCCGCTGCTGCTGCCGTAGCACAACAATATCCCCCACCGAATAAGGTGTCGATGGGGTCCCCAATGTTGTGTAACAAACCCTCACTGCCGACGACCAGTGGAGAGAAACCGTGTAATACCGCAAACCCCCTAACATGCACAGCACAATCCTCCTCACCATAGACTGCCGCCAAGGAGCAAGCGCTGGATTTAAACCCGGATCTGCAGACCCCCAATGCCGAAATCCCCTCTGCCCGAGGGGATAAAATCACAAAGGCCATAGGAAGCAGGGAGGCAATAAGCCAAACCTTGGCCATGCAGCCTGTCTATTCGTCTCATTCATTGATTCATTCCCCGCCGGGGCGGTCCAGCAGCACCGGCGCTTGCAGCCGGGCCTGTCTCGCCTCTTTGTTTGCTTGCCGCCGATCCCGAATGTTCCATTCGACGCCACGGCTGCCTCCTCCTGAAGTTCCGGGGAACCTCCCAACTCCAGTCCAGGTTCGGTTTCGCGCCGGACCACATTCGCTTCAGCACAAACCGGCCTTTGCAGGGCGCCAACGCTCGCGAGATGGCGCCAAGTAGGTAAAAGGCTGAGTGAGTGAGTGAGGTAGGCGCCCACCTGGTTCACTGCCTGCCTACCTTCCTCCCTTCACCCTCCCCCCCTCCGTCCAATGTGTGAAGGTGCTTCACAGTCTCAGCACCTGGCACCGGCTCGCGATGCCGTCGTACACACACGTGTTGTCGATGGGTATGTACTGCTTGGTCACAATCTTGATCAGCTCCTGCGCCACCATGCCCCCCGTCAGGGCGGCCACGTTGTGCAGCTCGCCGCCCCCGGCGCGCGCCACCTCCTCCGCGGCCTGCACCACGCGCTCGTTGGCGTCCGCCCCGGGCACCTGCTCGGCGATGGCCGCGAGGATGTCGTCGGCGTCAAGCGAGGGGCCGTCGCTGCTGGCGGTGTGGTCCACGTGGGCTGTCGTCTGCAGGGCCAGGTAGATGGGTAGTAGGGAGAGCGGAGAGAGCGTAAGCGCGGCGGTTTCGTCGTTGGCGAACTCGCGGGCTGGTTGTGGCAAATGTCACCCTTGGTTAGCCTTTCGCTTCTTCTTTCTTCTCTCTCTCTCGCTCGCTTCCTGTCTCGCTCGCTTCTTCCCCTCCGGCTCGAGTCCTCTCGTCGGGAATGCATATCCATGGTATGGTCTGTCTGCCCTACCCGAAAAGGCTCGAGACCGCGCCAGGGTGGAGTGACGGGAAAGAAATTCTGCATCTGCTTACCGGCTGCTGACTTGAGGCGATCCGCCCTGCTGATCTCGCTACCCGTCCCTCCCGTCGCATTGATGAGCTTGACGAAGGCTGCGTTCTTGCAGAAGAGATCCACTTCGGCGGGATCGACGCGCTCGCCACCCGGTGTCGCCTGCACTATTTGCAGTATCTCGGCTGCATCCTTGCGCGCCTTGGTCTTGTAGATGCCCTGTAGCTGGATGTACACCTTGGACTGCGCCTTCATGTCGGGAAGGTTACCGGGAAGGGGTAGGCATTGGTGTGTCTCGTAGAACTGCTTGACAGCATCCGCGATAACCCAAAAGCCGGATTTCTGCTCGACCTGGCGTAGCTTGTGAGTCAGCGGAGACGTCACCAAGGTTGGCACGGGGGCAAGCGACAGTACCAGATCTGCGTGGTCGTACTCGAAGACTTCCTTCAGCCCGGACGGCAGCGACGGAGGTACCAGCGTTTTCAGCACGGCAGCAGCCGCCTCTTCAAAGTTCTCCTCGCCACCTTCTGGGGTATTGGTCCTCGTGGCACCCTGCACAATCCTTCGGAACTCGGTCTTCTCCTTGTATGTTGCGGGGTACTTGCCATCGTGGGCTGTTTTCCACTGCTGGAGATAGTGGAGAAGTATCACCACATACGGCAGGTGGCCGTGTTCAAAGTTGTCCAGACCGTCAATATCCTGGGTCAGCTCCTCCGCAAAGGCCACCAGCTCTGGCCACGGGGCCAGCAACCGCAGGTCAGTAGTGGCGGTCTCGTCTGGGTGCGTGTCCACAATGGGGAACGCCCCTGGGAGATTAATCTGAAAATAGGAGTAAAACCCGGCTGAGTGAATCGCCACGAGCGGGGTCTTGTGTTGCTGGCCGTAAGCCTCGAGCTGAGAGAGCTGTTCTGGACGGATCGGGAGGGTGTACATGATCGCCGTAAACACCGGGGAGTCTGCCAGCAGCGACTCGAGAGTCTTGGTGCCCTGGAATGATCATGTGAGCTTTTTTGCCTCGTGCGGGGGGGGGGTCCAGACCGGTTTCACAGCTTCTGCATACCTCGTTCGGATACCAGCTTCCTTCGACATCTGGATTCAGCTCCAGAATGAGTGCTGTTAAGCTCTGGGACCGGGGCTTGCCCAGACAGCTGTCGTCTAGGAAGAAGTTGACGCCTAGGTCAGCGTCGCCCACTTTGGCCTCGTCATAGATGGCGAAGCGCCCGATGCCTGGAGCAGGATGTTAGCATGAGGGCCTGACCAATGCTGAGAACTCTCGACTTTGACAGTACCCGGCAATACAAGATTCTTCAGAGTCTCTGAGCCAACCGTCCCCGCGCCCGAATTCACCAGCAGCAGGTTCGCCGACTCGAGTGCTGCCTGGCCGCTTGCAGCCCAGAGCCGCAGTTGCCGGTCATATTTGCGTTCCTTTTCTGAGGGCCCGTGAAGAATCGGAGGGGTTTGGCTCATGATTATTTCTGTCATCGTTGTGTGAATCACAAAATGGTGTCACGGCGGGCTTTTTTGTGAGGCTGTCGTGAGCAACAGGTCGTCCTGATGCTTGGTGAGGCTGGTGTTTGTGGAGCACCTCTGGTTGTTGGTGCCGCCAGCGCTGATGCCTGTCGAATCGCAGCCACACAGCTGGGGGGCTTGGCTTGGCTTGGCTTTGTGGCGTTTGTGGCTGGGTGAAGATCTTGTTGACTTTGCTCGAACAACACACAACACACAACACCAACCCGGAGCTCATCTAGTAAAGAGGAGCGTAATTGGCGCGAAATATCTGTATTATCTGGAGATTTCAGTTGCTTGGAATGGAAACAGACTTGGATCCTTCGGGAAGCCGGGCTGTTTTGAGTTGTCGTTCTTTCTTTGAAGGAAAGAGCAACAGAGAGAAGGCGCGACTCCCTCATTGAGCACTTCTCGGCTGCCTCAAGCTGTCACTTCACAGTACAAATGCAGAGAATCAACTCTCCACCGACTTTGCTGAGTTTGAGATTGATTGACTTGTTTTCTCCTCGCTCTTCCATTCTCCCAACGCCATCACATCACATGCTTCGCTGCATCGCTGCTTCACATGCATCACATTGGGATTTGCTGAGGATCGACCGACTGCCAGTGAAACGCTCTGGCCGATTACTTGGAGCCAAACCCCCTCGAGCCGGCATGGAGCAAAACCTGACCTGCAATGTACAAGAGTGCGGTGTTCAACTTACAGGGCAAGCAGTGGTGACCGCGTGCAGGCGAGTTGCCCTCTCTGGCCGACTGGGAAGCTGTTGCGGCAAAACTGACCTCTTCAACTAACCTCTTCACAGCCATGCTATTTGTCTGCGATGCGCAAATAGCAATGGGTTTGCGGCGCAGGCACCCTACACCTGCCCTGTCTGCAGACAGCCCCTGGGCGCTTCCGACGTCTGCGAACAGCTCCTCCATCCCTCCGAAGAGTGGAAGTCAGTGGCGCTGAGCGGCCTCAGCCCTACCGTTGTGATGGAGTGTGCGGGACGAGCCCTGAGCTTCTGGTCATACCAGATGACGAACCAAATGTCTGCTTCCCTCCGCCAATGACCTTGTGGTCCCTGACTTACCAATGGAAGCTCATACCAAGTGCGGAAGAGCAGCAAGATGAAGGACTACTGCGCAGAGCTGCAGGGAGAGATCGAAAACATATGGGGCCAAGCAAACCAGAGGATCTCTGCCCTGACAGTCAAGATGCGAGGTCAGCTCATCCTTATGATATTCTGTCGACACAGCTGACGACGTCCAGATATGGAACGAGACGAGCATGCTCTCAGGCGCAAATGCGAGGACCTCCGCCTAACCTTGGAAAACCGGACGAGGGAGCTCGCGCAATCTCAAGAGCTCTACAGCAAGCTGAAGCAACGAGTTTTGCTCGGTCAAACACAGGAAATCCCTCCGAGCGTTGCGAGGGCTCGAACCCCCCAACAAGCACCGAGAAGTGTAGACGCAGGTCATGCACAAGCCCAGTCTCAGTTGCCCCGACCTGTCCTGCCCGTTGGCGCCCGAACCGGAGCGCCCAGCTACTTTCCAGCCAGTCCAGGGTTCTCAAAGACGCAACCCGTCCCGGCCGCGCTGGTGGAATGGAATCGGCCGGCCTTCTCTCAGCGTACGGTCTTCCTGGCTTGCAATTCGGAGGTCAAGGACTAAATCACTCAGGAACAGAAGTGCCCGCTACGCCATCCGGCCACTTGCCCCTCAGAAATCCCAGATCCCTAGCATTCGCATCGACACCCCGAGCTGGGGTTGGGACAACAACATCTGCCCCAGGCTCAGGCCGATTTCATCGGACGGCCAGCGGCTCTCACATGAATGTCACTGGCGGCATCAGGGGCTTTTCGGGGACAAAAGGGGGCGATGCTGGCTTGAGACGTCCCGTTAGCGGGGATGGTTTAGAAGTGTCCAGACCGCCCCTGATGAGGGCAGAGGGTTTGTATCCTTACATTTTCATGCCTGCTACCCCAAAGCTGACCCGATTAGCTCTCCCAGGGCCATCTCGAGCCTCCCCGCAGTTGACGGCAAGGCAAACATCACAGCATTCTGAACTTTCCGGTCCAATATTCCGCAATCCTTAACCCAACCAGCCTCCCTGTTCCTCAGTTGATGTTTCATTGTTTTGCAAACGAAACTGCAGCGAAAACCATATGAGCTGCCGCCATACCTCTGTGCTCTTCGGCACCACGAGATCCGGTTGGACAGACGTTCCCGATCCTCACTATGATTGGCCTCGAGGAAGCTTAAATGGGTATGACCCAGCTCACGGACAGCAGAGTGAGGCTGAGTGTCTGAGATAAAGTCCCGATCTCAAGTGTCGGACTAGTGTGGAATCAGAAAGCTCGTTGAGGCTGCCCGCCCAGCCCAGGCGCCCGCTCGGGATGTTGCCATGCTGTTTTACCATTGGCTGCGCGATAGACTCTGTGCAGTGAGTGTTGGGATGCGATTGGCCTCTCTTCAAAAAGGTCGACCTGTTTGATCGACGAGACTGACCGGGAACAAGCCAATGTTTCAAGACAACCTTGTTCCGATTGCCGCGCTCAGAATGCAAGCCGCGGTCGATCGAAACAGACCTTCCGAACCAAACTGCGGACCGACTTTGGTCATGGCGCTGTTATCGTGGACAGATCAGTCGGTTGGGCACCTCTTTATGTGAGCCGGGCTTAAAGTCTAAAGTAATTTCCAGAGAATGGAAGTGGCACCCTGGAGATCATCCGCAAGCTTCAAAGTCTGGAGTCTTGCTCCAAGAAGGTCCGACATCATTGTGGCTGTGCTACCTCGGTCGTCGGAAGCTCAGAGCCTCAAAACGCTAAAGCACTTTTCTGTTCGGTCATTGGTCCGTTGGGCCGAAACGATCAGCGGCGAGACCCCAACACATCCAACGTCTGTGCATCTGCTGCTTTTGAAGTTTCATGCCCAGCAATGGTGAAGCACCCCTTGGGTGCAGTGTCCACTGCCAAGTGTTGCTGGTGCGCGACTCCAAGTCTTTCGGGCAGAGTTCAGCTCTTTTCTGCGTGCGCTCCATCGCGAAACAGCTTTGGAGCCGAAACCCAACGCCAAGAAGGGCCTTTCGCCCCCATGGCCTCAACTCAGGGCCAACCAGATCGAAGCTAGGTAAAGACCAGGCATTTGAATAGTTAGCTCTACGTTGGTCGTGTCTGACTTGGGCTGTTACACAGTGGGAAGATCTCTTGGAATCAGTGTATTCCAGACTTCCAAGTCGATGTCTGGGACACGCGAATCTATGGATCCACGATCTGCTTGATCGAGTCCCAAGGTGGCTTCTCCAGGGTCAAAACTATGTGCCGGGATCTGAGATCGAAGCTTACAACACGAGCGATTCGAAGCAGCGCGAGACAAGGGTTCGGGCGTCTAGGGGGCTCGATGGGATCTCTTGACACAACCCCATGTCAAGCATTCCATATCGGGGGCCGGCATATTCACGTCGTGGTCGGACTTGCGCTAGATCGCCATGAGCATACCTTCGTGTTGCGGGCGGCGGAGTTTGAGGTTGTAACAATTAGGTTTCTAGAAGCAAGGGGGATTTTTGAAGGCTCGGCAGTGAAGCAAGGCATGGGGCATCGTGAGTCTCTCGACGGAAAGGTCTATATAATGGACTCGACCGACCCTCATGGAACTCGACTCCCTCCAGCCTCATCAAGCCAACGTCCAGGAGACAAGTCACCCTCAAGCCTACCTAGAGCTTGCTTTCTTTCTCCTGCCGGACAGGATTTCTCATTAACTCCTTTAATCTTTCCATCATCTTTCCATCACCAGTACCCATTTCCCAAGTCCAAAATGGCCTCCTCCACCAAAGCTTTCATCACCTTCACCCTCCTGGCCGCAGCGAACCTCGTCGCTGGCCATGGTGCCATTACCGGAGCCACTGGCGACGCCGGAGGCACCGGAATGGCCCTCGGCATCGACACCAGCACGCCGCGCGATGGCACCCGCCGGAACCCCTTCCAGCAGGACAGCACCCGCTTCAAGGGCGCCGCGGCCAACACAGTCGGCGAGACCCTCGGTGGGGGCACCAACCAGCTCGAGGCTGGCACCCAGGCAATCCTCGCCGAGACGGGCGACTCGCTGCCGCAGGTCACAGCAGGCGGTTCCGTGCAGATGACGCTGCACCAGGTGAACGGCGACGGCGCGGGCCCGTACACGTGCATGATCAATGCCGATGGCACAGCACAAACCTGGTGAGTTGCCCCCTTTTCATCTCTTCTCATCCCCCTGTCTCGGCCCGGTCTTGGGATTCGAGAGAGGTCTTTCCCTGTGGAACAGCCCCCATGAAAGCAACCAAAACTAACACCCCTACCAGGAGCAACATCCAAGTCACCCAACAAGTCCCAGGCCGCAACTCCCGTAGCAACGTAAGCCTCTTTCCCTTCCCCTTTCCTTATCATCCTTTCAGCCACTAACCCTCCCTCCCCAGGCCGGCGCAAAAACAGACTTCCCCTTAACCGCCTCCATCCCCGCGGCCCAAACCTGCACGGGCACCGTCGCCGGGCAAGACAACGTCTGCCTGGTGCGGTGCATGAACGGGGCGCGCGCCGGGCCCTTTGGCGGCGTCGTGCCCGTGCAGATGGCCGCCGGGGCCGCCGCCGGGGCCGCCGCCGGCAACAGCACCGTTGCTGCGGCTGCCACGGGCAAGACGAACGCGCGTCGGGCGCTGGCACGGCGGGTGCGGGCTACCTCGATGCGGGTCGAGCGCATGCGGAAGAGGGCTGAGACGCTTGCTCGGGAGGTGGGGGATGCGGATGTGCTGGCCGAGATTATGGAGGATTGTGAGTGAGTGAGNGAGCCGAGTTGACTCTGGGGTTGGAAAAGGGGAGCGTTGGTGTTGGTCCGGGGTTGGAGGGAGGTGATGATGACGATGATGATACCACAGTCCTTTCTGCATAATTCGGTACCTTGACGGTGCCCTTGGTTCGCTAGCTAGACATTTGTACTGTATTTAAGTTTTGCTTATAACTCGAAGCGTGACTTCTCTGATATGCACAGTTGATTTGTGTCTACCCTTGGGAGAAAAGTGCTTGTGGAAGATCACGCCATAGCGTTGGTAGCTGTTGTACCACCCTGAACGGAGCATCTCTCATTCAAGATGAGGGCAAGCAATATGGTAAGGGACCCTTTATTGCTTTGCCCGAGGTCAAGGGGAATGAGACGCCTCCCTTGAGGAGGACCCCCAGCGACACGAATCCAACACACACTCAGTAGTTTTCAATATTCCCAAGTTCACCAACCACTCTACTGATGCTTCATAAAAACGTATTCCGACCGGTAATAGATACTTCCCACACCGACGCGCCTCGCTAGCCCCCATATCTATTAGCAGTGGTATCTCATGCACTCAAGCACGCCCTCGCACGCCATGGAATGCAATTACCGCGCTCTCCCCTGTAAAACATTCACGCCATACATGTGTGCATCTCTCTAACCCCCCTCTACAACGNCTCCGGGAACTTGTCTCGAACAGGCGTCGACGGTCCGATCTGTGACATACTATAAGGTGCCTGTATCCTGTCAGCATCCCCATTCACTCACAGAAAGGGGAAAGAAGAAGAAAAAGACTTACAAGCACCTCCTTGGCACTGCATATCCGCCAGGCCAGCTTCCTCACATTTCCATCGGCCGAGACAACGGCGGGCGCAAACTCGACGCCAAACATGTGCTGAATGGCGTAGACAACCCTCTTGGCGTACTTGGTGTCCCTCTCGACGTGTGAGCCGAAGCGCTCCTCGACAGTGGCCGGCGCAATGTCCGGGTCGCGGTCCAGACAGTTCCGCACGATGGGAAGGAGGGCATTCTCGACCTCTTCGGGCCCGGTGACCTCGGCGTTCTCGTCGTCTATCTTGGCCAAGCGCACCTCGAAGGGCTCCGATATGGACATGACGTTGTGGCCGCCGCTGTGGTGATAGCGGAATTCGAAGACACCCTGTGTCCACCACAGCTTGTTGCCCTCGAAGACCATCTCTCCCTGCACGATGTCGACCTCGAGTACATTTTTTGTCGCAGTTGGCTGGTCGAATGAGACAATGCCTTGATCCGTTGTCGTGTCGTACTCGCCAGGGCGGGTCGGCACCCAGCGGCCGAGAGTCGGAACCTCGGTCACCTCTCTCGACCTGTTGTCCGTCACCATGTAGAGACCGACCCAGTCCTTCTTGCTGTGGTTGATGGGAGCGGTCCATCGCACGCGGATCGGGGCGCCGTACTCGAACACCTTTGTCTTGACGTCCTTGGGCACACGGGCGCTGACGCTCTCCTTGCCTGTGGCTTTCTCGTCGGCTGCCAGCAAAGGGGTACCTTCCATGGAGATCTTGTAGTGTTTAGGATTGTAGCCCGCGAGGTCGGGCGAGATCCGACTGAGGGTGAGACGTGCGGGGTACTTGTTGAACAGAGCCGAGGTGTCCCGGGCGATGGTCGAGGACCCTCCGGCCAGCTTGGAGCGAGCGACATCGACGAAGTCGTCGAAAAAGTGCTTGGTGTCATCCAAGACCTTGTCGACGCTCTTCTGCAGCTTATTCATGGGCGGTGGCAGCGAGCGCCGGATGAACTTTGTCAGACCGGCCTCGGAGCGCAGGTTCTGACCGTAAATCTTTTGCATGTGCGGCTTTTCGACGTAGGAGATGAAGCCGAGAGTCAGAAAATGGCCGATGAGGGCAACCAGGAAGATGGCGCGGCTCCAGGTGATGAGGGCCATGCCCCACAGGCCCGCGGTGCCGATGACGCGCTCCGGGTTGTTCAGGAAGCGGTAGATAGACTTGTAGGTGAGCTTCCCGGTGCTGTCAAAGAAGAAGTCGCCGTAGAACCAGCCAAACTCGCCCAGGGAGTCGTAGATGCTGACGGCGGTCCACACCTGCAGGGCAACCAGGCTCAGGCCGACCACGTGCTTAAGGAGAACCCAGCCGTAGCCCCAGTCCTCGGGATACGTGTACATCTTCCAGCACGCGGCGACGAACGAGACGTGGCACAGCGTCATGCTCAGGTGGTACATGCCCTTCCACTGCCTCCAGGCCTCCCTCGCGGTCTCGCCAAACTTGAGGAAGTGCCTGGTGAACATTTTCTCGTTGGACTGCTTGGTGAGGATGACACCCAGGCCGACCGAGTACCACAGACGCCAGACGATGGCGTTGATCACAAAGAGGGCCTGGTAGACGGGCGTAGACGGGGTGAAGAAGGTGAGAGCCGTCAGATAGCCAATCAAAAGCAGGGCCGTGTAGTCGGTGACGCGGAAAGGGTCAAAGTTCTTGACGCCCACCAGGTCGTGGACGGGTAACGGCGTCTCCGGGTTTGCGGCGGCCGATCTCTTTCCGGAGTCAGTCGTAGCCTCGGACTGGCTGCTAGCCTCGGACTCGGCGCGTTGGCGGGGCGGGGGAGGGTTGTAGGTCTTCTCGATGTGAGGATTCTCGACGACGGCCAGGAAGGCGAACTGGGCGGCATGGGCAAGGATGGAAATGAACAGAACGTCGTAGCTCGCGGCCATCATGGAGATGCCGTAGTACCCGGCGTAGCCGATAGAGTACATGGGATGCGGGGCCATCTCGAAGACGCCGTCGAAGGTCAGTTCCTGCTCGACGAGGTAAAAGAAGTCTACGGCCGCCGTCAGCATGGTGTCGTGACATAAGGCTATGTTTTGTGCGCTTACCGCCCCAGTACCAGGCGTAGTCCTTGACAACTCTGTGCGCGTCCAGCTTGACCCAGAGGTTGAAGCCTACGAGGACGATGCCCGCGGTCCAGCGAGCGGCGGCCATGGCAACGCCCTCGCCGTCCGGCTTGTGGCCACACACAATGGCAAACAGGCAGTACGAGACAAAGTCACACATGAGGATTAGATCCACCACACGGCGGAAGACGAGCCACGCGTTGTACTCGATCGGGGCGCGGGCCATCTTGTAGTCCTTGGGGATCTTGGCCTCGAGTTCATTCTGGAGCAGCTGGTAGAGCCACGGACGCGGGTTCTGGCCGGTGGAGGGATCCTCAAAGAGCTTCATCCGCCTTGCCCACGTCACCATGAGCTTGTAGTTGGACTGGACGGTCAGCAGAAAGCCGATCCCCACGTTGTACGAGGCTCGCCAGAAAAGGAAGATGAGGGCGAAGACGGGGCGTTTGAGGCTCGAGGGCAGGGCGTATGCGGCCCAGACGTGGAGGGCGAGGATGGCGAGAACCAGGACATCGGACAGGTTTTTTGGTTCGCGGGGGTCTAGGAGCTGCGAGACCATGTCGTGGGTCTCGGGGACGACGAAGACTGCAGGGAAGCGGGACACGGTCAGCATCCTCCAAGCCGGTCTTGACCTAAAGGAAGGAAGGGAAGAAGAAGAAGACGCGTACCCGTTCCGTCCGGCGTGCGCCCATATGTCCGCTTGGCGCGAGCCTCTCCATTTTCGCCCGAAACAGACTCGGAGTCGATCTCGTCGTCGGCAGCGTGGGGTGCGGTGCCGTTCGAAGTCACTGTCGCCGTCGAGGTCGCTCGTGTGCGTTGGCGGAGGCTGTCGAGCCCGGCAGGCACGGCAGTCGCTGTGGTCATTCTTGTCGAGGCTCGGTGTTGAAGACCGAGTTAGCAGAGACAAGCGTTGAGCTTTGCCAGCATCGGCTGGGCAGCGGCGGAGTTGTGGTGGTGGGAATCCCCAGACGAATGTGGGGGGAGAGGAGGGGAGGTCAAAAGAGGGACAGGAGATCGGATCGGCTCGTGTGACCGCCACCAACTGCAGAGCGCCAGAGAACCGCCAACAGGACAACAGGGCTCGTAACGCCAAGCCCGAACTCTAACGTTAAAAGTGTGCCCCCCGTGCCGCGTGCCGCACCTGCAGCGTTGCTGTCAGTGTGTCGGTGGCTTCCGGCTCTTTTCCTGGGGCCGATCTTTGCCGCTGCACAGTCCAGAAACGAAACGACGTCACGAGGGAGGGCGGATTATTATTTGCCGGCAGTTGAGCGTTGTTGCAAAGGGAGGCGGTCGTCGGATGGGAGGGCATGGGATGACCGGGGTTCCTGCTTTTAATTCACATGCTGCCCTGGGCCGTTTTTTGTGGGCGCCATGGGATGGGGGTCCACGACGCGACGGGGTCGACGATGGGGTCCCTTGGAATCTGGCCAGTCGGATGCGGAGCGGAGCATTGAAACTCGACACCGACCCGCAATCCCCGTCTCCAAACGTTTCCAGGGCATTCCAGGTCGTTGGTTGCGGTTGTTGGTTTGTTGATGTTGATGTGAATAAATCCAACATGGAGAGTTTCGAGACTCGACACACATCAAGCCCCGGCTGATTCCGGCTCGACCCAGATGTCGGGTTTGGTCGGGTATGACAAGGCAGGTCCCACCATTCGTGTGGCCGACCTGCATATCCACGCCGTTATCCGCGCCGTGTCTCATTGGGTTTGATGAGGTCGTCATGCTGCGAGAACCAGCGGCTGTCGGCCAGCTGCGGCCAGCTGGACTAGGCCTGCCAGCACCCTCTTGTGCCCCTTGGCTTCCAGGGATCTAAACCATCGCATGAACATGATGGGGACAGGCATTTTCCGGACCCAACGAGCGCGCGTTGACTCACCCAGAGATGAAGGTTCTTTCGCAGGCCCAGCAGGGAAGGTAAGACAGCGGGAAGGTAAGGAAGGTGAATATAATCAGAACCTGCTCCCCTGGCACCCTTCTACCCCCCTTTCCTCTTCCCTAGGCTTCGCTCGATTCCTCACCACCAGTCACTCATTCACTCAACCACCAAGGCCTCACCATTTGTGGCCGTCCATTCTTTTACACACCCATTCACACCCCTCAAAACAAAAATCACCCATAAAAAATGGCCCGCCCAGGCAACCCCGTCCCC
>FJWA01003605.1_pt1 | contig 13523 bp, 6 predicted proteins | sample 1011891 | NCBI WGS metagenome assembly FJWA01 (sample SAMEA3912450, study PRJEB9761) | metagenome | biome: forest; material: soil | place: USA | collected 2011-06-22 | depth 0.1 m
TCGTCATCCAAGAAGGTGTAAATGTTTAAAACAGGCCAGGCCAGGCCAAGCAAGGCGAGGCAAGGCCAAGAAGAAGAATAAGTAACAGTATAAATAAATAAAAAGATTTTGAGGTGGAGCGTTCCGCCCTTGCTGTTGCCGTCCGACTTGGTTGCAGCCAGAGAGGCCAGAGAGGCCAGAGAGTCGCCGTTTGTCTCGTCTGTCTATATGTGGTTGATTTTGAGTTTTGAGATTTTCCAAAGGTATGCAAAAGAGCAGAAAAGGGGCTCGGAACGCGGGGTGCGCGATGCCATGCAATTCAAGGCAAGGCAAGACGCAGCCGCCTGCCGAGGGGTATCGAAGTGTGAAAACTGGGGACATCTTTCCATGTCTTGCCGGACGGCGAGGTATGCTGCATGTAATGCGAAGGGTGTGATTTGGTCCGAGACATGACGCAAAAGGGCCGGAGGAAAATCGTGGCCGTGTTAGATCGAGGTCAGGTCAGGCCGTCATCGAGACACTCAGTTCCAGCCAAGCGAGTTCTCGGCCGCAACGGGCGCCGAGATGAACTGCGTCCGCCCCGAGTTGCCGGCGCCGCTCCTGCCGCTGCCTTGGCTGTTGCGTTGGCCCGATGGGACGGCGCCGTAGCTGCTCGTGAAGTCGCGGCTCAGCAGCGCGCCGCCCATGAGCGCGGGGCTGCCGCGGCCGGGTTCGCTCATCTCGGANGGGCTGCTGATGGAGCTCGCCCGACGGTGCGACTGCTTCTTGCGCTTGTACCGCCGTGCGACGACAAACATGACCACGCCGTACGCCGCAGCAACCGCGACCGCGCCGCTGACGATGCCTGCCGTAGTGCCCCTCTGAGAACTGCTCTGCCCAGAATTGTCGGTGCCGCCGCTGGAGCCGAAGGGGTCACTGTTGGAGGTGCCCCCGCTGCCGCTGCTACCAGTGGTGCCGGCGGCGCTGCCGCCCGCGCCATCGAGAGACGCACCCAGGGTGATGGGAATCGCCGGGTTGATCTGCTGGGTGAGATTGAAAATGAGCTGGTCGCGGTTGTTGTACAGGGCCGAGTTAGGGAGCTTGATGTCGATCGACAGGGTGTTCACCATGCTGATCGGGTACGAGACGACCGCGCACGTCGTGATGTATCCGAGCGAGTTTTGTGTGTCCAGTGGGACGAGGCGCTTCACCTGGGCCTTGCTGATATCGAACCCGGCCGCTTCGCTCAGCGCCTCAGGCAGCCACTTGAAGATCTGGGCCGCGGCCCGGTCGTTGTCCACCACGAAGGGGTAATTGTACCCTTCACGGAATCCGATCTGGATCAGCATGGTATCATCGGGCGTTGTCGTCACTCCGTTATTGGGCGCGATGGCCGACGGGAAGGTCGTCGGAATGCCGCTCGCTGTCGTCAAGGTCTTGTCGGTGGCCGTGCTTGAAGTTGGAGCAATGATAATAGTCGACGGGAGCCATGGTTCCGAGGTGGTGAATGTTGTCAGGGGCGGGATGATCGTAACTCCGGGCTCGGACGCATGGCTAGAGCTGGAGGAACTGGTGGTGGTGACCGGCGGAGGCAGCGTTGTCTCAGACGGCACGGTGGTGTTGCCAGTGGGGACCGTATTGTTGCCCGAAATCATCGTCGAGGTAATCACCGACGGCTCCGTGGTAGATGTCGTATTGGTGCCTGGGTCTGTGATCGTCGTTGAGGTGATGACAGGAGGCTGCGAGGTGGATGTCTCGGTGGCAGAAGCCGAGATGGTCGAGTTCGTAATCGGAGGCTGTCCAGGGCCCGTGGTCGTGGATTCGGGGGGCGCTGTCGAGGTCTCTGTCGACGTCGGCGGTGGCTCAGTCACCGTCGGCGCTGTGCTTGTCGAAACACCTGTGCTTGGTCCAGTGATGCCAGTCGACGGGTCAAGAACGCTGGAAAGCACCGAGCTGATTTCTCCCAGCAGGGAGCTGATTGGGTTGCTTGCCTCGGTGGTGCTCGAGCTTGTGACAATGCCGGTAGGGGCCAAGAGGATGGAGGACGAGCTGTCCGTCGTGGTGGGGGTCTCCGAGGACGACGCACTCGTCGAAGTTGAGCTGGGCAAGACATCTGAAGTCGTGGTGGAGGCTTCAGCCACAGAGCTGCTGGTAGTGGTTGGCGTGCTCACAGAGCTGCTGCTGCTGCTGCTGCTGCTGAGAGTCGACGAAGACTCTTCGGCCGTGCTCGTCGAGGATTCGCTGCTTGAGCTTTCTGCGGTGCTGGTGCTGGTGCTGCTGTCGCTCGTTGATGTCTCAGTCGCAGAAGTGCTGGCAGTCGACGTCTCGGTTGACGAGGAGCTGTCAGATGAGGACGAGCTCTCGGCAGAAGAGCTGCTCTCGGTCGAGGCCGAGGTCGAGGTCTCAGTCGAGGTCTCAGTCGAGGTCTCGGTCGAACTATCGGTCGTGGAACTGCTGGCAGTTGTGCTGTCCGTGGTAGTCGAGTCCGTGGTCTGGGTGGCAGCTGGTGGCGTCACGATAATTGTGCTCGAGATGATGATGGTGGTCACCCTCACGTCGGGCTCGTCCGTGTTCGGGTCTGAGCTCGTTGTCGAGCCATCCTGCCTCTTGGTCGTCTCTGTTGACGAGCTTGGCGTGACGCTGTCCTGCGACGTTATTGTCGCGTTGGTGAATTGGCGCTTGATATGGCGCGGGAAATAGAACTTTGGCTCCGCTGCGTCTTGGCTGGCGACGACGGATGAGACTGCCACCAAGGCGGCAGCCAACACTGAAACTGTTCTCATTCTACCCCTCTATGCCGTCCCGGCCATGCGTTTGGGGGATCCGTCTATGATCTGAGGTGTCGAGAAGCGAGGCGTCTCGCGTAAGGAGTGATGGGCTCTGCCAACACGGAGGATGCGAGGTCAGCGCCGCACAGGGCCGCAGTGGCAGTGAAGAACAAAAGCGGTACTCACTTGTCAGGGCGTCGTAATGAGTGTACTTGACAAAGATGTTCAAAGAGTGTGTTTCTGATCATAGGCAAACGCGTCAGCAANCCTGGATCATTCACCAGCCGCTTCCAGAACCCGGGGCCGGCGGGGGGAGGGGGCATTGAGGATNCGCATGATCGACCAGAACACGGCAGAAGCCTCGCCGGGCGCCATATAGACAGGCCGGACAGGCCGCGCCGGGTTGGTTTCTGGCCATTGCGCCGGTGGTTGAAGTGCCTCCAAGTCCCCCAACGCCTCCCCAGGTCCCTGCAGCTGCAGGCCGCAGCGCTGGCCCTCTCCGCCTCCAATCCGACTCACAATTGGCGGTTCCAGGGAACTCGAGATGATCGCCTCCAAAAAGCAAAGACGATGCGTATAAAAGAGCGACTTGACGAAAATCGTCAAACAGGTTGGTTTGTGGCAATAACGGTGCTTCGCCTTCGTGGTGTCGGGATCTCGCGTTCACGGGTCATGACAGGGCGGACATAAGGACGGGGGTGACGGCTGGCGTTCCGCGGAGGGGGAGGGTCCTTTTTCCAGGCTGCAAAAGGTCGGACGACGACGGGGGGTGCGCTGGTCGGTCGGTCGGTCGGTCGGCGAGTCGCGNAGATTGGCCTGGGTGCAACGACGTCGTCGAGGGGGAGAAAAGGTCGCCGGCGTGGGATGTCGAGGGTGAAGCAAAAAGGGAAGTGGAAGCGCTGGCGTGGAAGAGACAGAACGGAACGAGCGAAAGCACAGCGACGCCCCAAAGCAGAAGCGGGAGAAACAGCAAGGGGCTGGACTGGGGATTGGAAGGGCTTTGGGGCGGAGCGCTGCAAGGGTGAGACCAGGAGACNAGCGAGCAGAGAAAGGTTGCAACGGGAAGATTACACCAAGCCAGGGCACCCGGCGCTGAATGCTTGGTTGGGTCNGGGAGGTGTGGTGGGGACCGCTAGGGCGCCAGGTACCAGTGGGGTCCAGGCGACCCGGACGGATACCTGGGGTCTAACGCACCGAAACGGAGCGCTTTGGAGAGTGCTTGGGAGTCCTTGTCCGGCGACAACGGCGGTGCCGGGCGTTGCGGAAAACGCGAGAGAACGTTACATAATTAGGTAGTACTTGGGCGAGTACAGAATTCCGAATAGGTGCAGAATACTATGTAAACAAAGCAGTCAGTCAGTCACCTACGNCCGGCTGTGCAAGTCTGTCCCCGCCAGCTCCGGAATCCAGATCGCAACTGAAGCCGACGGAGAGCGGGGCGGGCGGGGATGGCGCCCGAGAGTTAGAGCCGCCATGCCCTGAAAATGCAGGGCTCGCCGGCCCAGGCACCACCGGCCATGCAGTGCGCAAGCCCGTGGAAGGGTGGGAATCTGCTGCTTGCGCGCTCGGTCCGGGACTAAAAATGGGGCATGGGGCAAAACGTCCAGTGATTTCTGCGTTGCGCAACGTGTCCAGCGCACGCAGCAAAACGGGACGAACCTGCAGGTACTCCCACCTTGCTGCCGGTGATTAAGGAGTGCCCCGCTTTGAGGCGCCAAGGGTCGGCAAGCCGGACGTGGTTGGCTAGTGTGCAGCTAGCGTCCCCACTAGACGAAATATTGCCCCATGGTTCCTTGCCTCGCGGCAAAAGACAATCTCGAGCCTGCATGGACGGGCTCGATTGTTCGTTCCCCTTGTTGATGAAGCCGCGCTGCCATGTTTCGGCACCGGCAAGCGTCCAAGATGGAAAAGTGGTCGTGAATTCGATGGTGGAATCAAATCAGCTGCAGACTGGCCACACTAGCGATCCCTCCTACCTCTGTATTGCGTGTCTATTGCATATTGGGAACTCGACCCTCCGTNTAAGTAGGCCCAGAACAACGTGGTGATCGCCATTTCGCGCTGGTGCGACAGGATTGCGTCCCTGGCCGGGCCCAGTCCAAGCTCAACGCAGCCAACACCAACCGCCAAGGAACATCGGGTGACAACCTGGAAGCCAAGGCCATGCCATCGTATTCCCCCCGACACCCGGACAGCGCGCAAGCTGCAGCTGTTTGTTTGTCGTGCAGCAGCGCCCGGTGCAGCCAGCTTACGCACTCGGAGCCGCTGGCGGGCGGCTGACTGGCCGTTGCGAAGACATTCGACAGCTGTTCCACCGCAAGGGTTGCGAGGCCCCAGCGAGAAACCCACCAGTGGCTTGTGCTCGCCNCTTCTTCGCACGCGATAGACGGGCACAGCGTCCCGTTGTGCACTGGTGCGGGCGGTGGTGCACGGCGCCAACCAGAATACCACCATCCCGTTGCTCGATGTGGACAAGGCAGCAGAGGGCAGCTGCGGGCACGAGAAGTGAGGGTCCGGTCCGATTGTCTCCAGCTCGCCGACGCGTGGCCCGCAGGTGGAGGAGCGACCAGGAGAGGAGGGTGTCCCCTTGACCAACCGAAATGCAAGTTAATTGAGCAATATCGTAACGTGGTTGTTCAGATCTGGGGCCGCAGACAGAGTGCTGTTCTCCAACAGGACCAATCTGGATGCTTGGTAGCCAAAAGGACCGACCCATGGACCGACCCATCGTTTCGAAACGGCCGTCTTTCAGCACGGAACGGACGGCACTNTGGCGGCTCGACTTCCATCCCCGGGCCGTCTTCCTGTTGGTGCTGGATCACGCCACGCATCGCCAACAACCCGCTGTGCTCTGCGCCAGAGCACCTCAGCACATGGTCCAGACAGGCGGCGCAATAACAGTATCCAAATATCGCTGATGACACGCTCGCACTCGAGGTTCCACATGGGAGCCGCCGCTCACGGGTACATGTAACGAACTTGTTGCTTTGAAGAAGACTTGTGCATCCAATCTTCAACGGCGCCCGCCAAGAGCCAAGAGTGTCTCACGCAGGAGCAAGAGCTGCGGCGCCCAGCAGTTGACATTGACTGACACCGTCCAGAACATTGACGTTTTCTGATGAGGCGCTCGAGTTGTTCCTGTTTCCGCCTCCGCAAGCCCAACGCCGAGTTACATACAGGCCGCGTGAGAGAGAAAAGGCGCCACCCGACCTCATCGAGGTCCAGGCGCGTCCCATTCAGCAGAAATCACGCCTATCGAATGTCGCAGTCGGCAGCCTTTCGATGCCATGCCCGAGCTGATTCCCAGAGCCGCGGACTCACCTCGTCATCTAACGTTATCAGGATTCCCAGGTCCATTCAGGAGCCAGGAAGCAGTTTTACGCCGCCCTGTGCCCCTCCCGCCGACGCCGAAATACCGGTCGCTTCCTGCTCACTTTCCTTCCCCTCCAATCAGGTCACAAGGGTAAGGTGAGGTCACTGGGCAACAGCGGTGGTTGGTCGAGAGCTGTCATCAACCAACCTCAACCCCAACTGACGCCGCGGATTTCGGTGCCGCGAGGCGTGAGGTGAGGCACGAAGCACGAGATCAATACGGAGGACAGAATACTCGCTCGCTCCCCCAACAGGCACAGTCGGTCGTGTCATCAGCAACGTCCAACGCCGAGTGCATGTTATGTTGCCGAGCCCGAGATGACAAGGCAAGGCAAAGAAATCCAGGTTTTAATTTAGCAATTGTTATGAGTGGACCCGTCCGTACTGTACCTCATCGTCAGAACCGTCCGGAGGGTGGGAGGGTAGCAATGTCGGGGGGAGCCGCAGCTGCAGGAACAGGAACCATCACCAACCGCTGATGTTCGACATTCGTATACATAGGGCTCCAACCTGTCAGACTCGGCTATTCATGCTCAGGTACACACGAGCCCGCGGGTATGAGGTAATCAAGATACGTCCGTGCTGCATAATACCCAAGATTGAGTGCAGCGCCTGTTGGTTGAACCCAGCCGAGAGACTGCATCTCGCACTTTCACTTACACACAGTCACTTGCAGTCTCAATCTTGGATATTCTCCGACTCACGAGCAATGCAGTTCCCACCGCCGGTAGACTCGTCACGAACACTCAATATACGAACAAAACGTTGGATCGTCTCCAAGCCTCCAGCAGGCACAACGTAACGGTCTGGTGCGTGCAAAATACTCTGCACATACACAGTACAGAGTGCAGAATGCAGTCCACGACTCCACACATCACCAACCGGCGCCCTCAGCCGCGCCTGTGCGCAACACGAGACCTCAGATGGCACAGACAGGAAAAGCAACCCCTAATTAAGTTCCCAGCCAACCTCAGCCTCGCCGTTCACGAGAACCCGTCACCTGTAACCTCTATGTAACACGTTCCTTTTCAGGCGGCACAACCCACCCACCACCACACCACGCCATCAAAGCACAACCCGACAGCTCCCCGACCTGATGCTGCGGTGGCCGTACGTTTCAGCTTTGCCGCCCACTTCATTCGGCGCAGAAATAATGAATAATAATACAGAAACACTCCACCCCACTGCCACAACACATGACTTCATCCCCACCGGCTGTTTCTCTCTCCCTCTTTTCCCCCGTTCCCCATGTTTCGTTTCAAACAAGACCCTTAATCATCATGTTTGAACTTTTCCCCGCCCCTCTCTTGTTCACAAGCAAAGATCTCGACCCGTGCGATGGATCTGGATCGACGGCACGAATCAGGACGAATTGCGAGTGGATGGCCGCGCTGCCGATTAGCGGGTTTGATGGCCAACCGCCTGGGGCGGCATGCCTGTTTNCCTGCGTTTTCTTTCTTTCTTCGTCTCTCTCTCCTGCGACACTGTGGTATTCTGCAGTTTGGGGGATCTTCGTCGACGAGCTGTCCCGCTCGACCGATCTACCCAGGGACAGGACATGACCTGGCGAGTCTTCATTCTGCGTCCCGCCAAGTGGTGCAGGTGGTGCCGCTGGTTAGAATTCGCCATTCCACGGCTCTGTGGGCAACGACCGGCGAGATTAATCATCACGACAACGCACGAGGCAAGTCTTGACAAGCCTCGACTTGCCGGGTGGTATTGGGGGTCGGTCGGTCGTCTCTCGGGGCCTGGGGCGGCAACGGCGGCTAGCTTGTCTGGGCCACTTGGTGGATGTGGATGTTTCTTTTTCCTGAGAGCGCGGGGGAAGAGGGGTTGCGGCTTCGGGATGCCTGTTTCAAGATCTCTTGACCGTCGATCTCTGTGACCAAGAACCACAGCATTCGTCTTTCTGCGGGTTGCCGCCTCCGGTTGCCTTGTTCTTCGTCCACTACCCCCCTCCCTGCCTTCAAAAGCAACCGCCAATGGGCCCGTCGAAAGTCAACTTTGAAGTTTGGTTGGTGTGTCTGTCTCGTGCTACTTGTGAGGCCAGCAACGCTGCCGTGCCTCTGGCATTTGCGGTTTCCCAGACCTCTCGGATGGTCTATTTGCCATCCGAACATCATCGGGCATCCTTTTCGGCCCTCCTGTGACCGCGGACGCATGCCTGGTTATCAGCAACCTGCGGTCTGCGTGTTTATGTGCTCTGTCCTGCATCCGGCCCAGAACGTGCTAGGAGGGAGGGGCAGCAGAGCTGGTGCCATCGGACTGGCAGGCCTCCGTCCGGCTCGAGCCCAACCACAACGCTCCGATCTGCCCCCATCCGNCGGCTTCGATCCNGGCCCGCGGGATCTAGTGTAGCAGTTTGAACCGACCTGAGCCGTGACGCGCAGGGCTCGCCCAGTTGGGCTTCTCCACGTGTTTCCGGGCCACGTCCCACCCGCGATCTCGATGCCGCCAGTGCCCGAGACGATGGTCCGCCGGCCTGCTGCTTACCGCTACTCATTCCTGAGCGGTCCCGTCTCTCGGCAGGGTTCCGCATCGACGCTAGCATCGATCATATTCTACGATATATGCAGACACGAATCCTACGGGCGGGATGACATCGAGATAGCGGGTGGAGTCGACGACAGGGGACCTGCTGGCCGGGGGCAACGAAGTATGTACTTGGTGGCCGTGAGTCCCTGGTATACGAACCGGCATCGTCGTCGAGATGGCTAGGGTCGGGCATTGTTAGTCTGTCTCGAAGAGGTCGGGGTCGTGGCATGCATGGTCTGGCCGGACGTCTTCCTCCGGGACAGAGCCAGCCATCTCGATCTGTCCAGCGGCGTGCGGGATTCGGTGCTCATTGTATGTGTGTGATGTGCGCTGCAAATGATCGGTTGGACAGATAGAGAGACACTGTATGCGATCGGCCGCGCTGAACCCCTGCACTACAGCCGGGGCTAAGTTTCTCACGGCGAGGTGGTAGGACAGCATAAGGTATGTCTCGTTGGTGTCCTGGCTCCGCTACCGGTCTGGGGTCAGCATCCACGGCAGATATCTGGTCCGCTTCTCGTCCGCGATCCCCTTCTCGGCTGCGCGATCGGATATAACTGGCGAGGTAGACATATGCCAAGGGGAAACACCAAGTCGGCGGGAATCGCAGCTTCCGAGGACGCCAGGCACATACACCGACGGTTTCTGTCATTGTTGGTTGGCCGATGGAGACCCGCAGATTCGGATTGGCCACCAACGACCAACCTAGTCTCTTGGCTTCGGGCGGTGGGGGTACGTTGGAGATATTAGTGTCGTCCCTGGACAAAGTATGCATGGTCTCAGATGACGGAGCAGTGGCGGCCGCCGTTAGGTCGCCAGATGTGCGTGTGCGCGTGTGTCGGTCGAGTGGTCTGCGTCCGCGCCCAACCATCCTCTCCCGCCGCCTCGCCGTCTGACCACCGGCAGCCGCGGCTCGTCATGGGCCATGGTCCCTGCTGGTTGGTAGCCGCGTGTTTGCCCTGTCCATGTACTACGTCTGTGCGATGGACACGGGGTGGTGGTTGATCGCTCTCGCACGCACGGCACGGATCGGACTTGGCAGATGCCAGATACGGCCCGCTTCCGACCCGGCAGGGTGCCTCGGGCTCGGGCGAGTCGCCGGCCTCGTCAAGCGACTTGGCGACGGAGAATCAGGAGGGTTCCCCGGATGTGTGAGAGAATGAGACCTCAGTCCACACTCCAGCCTCGGGCTCTAGTTACCAAGTATCTCCACTCCGGGTCCCGCAAAGGCACCCAGAGCTCGTAAACCCATGCGGCCGGTGCATATGGCCTGCCGTAGTGTTCTGCAGAGGGCCAAAGAATGAAACTTCGTACAGTCTAGCAACGGCTCGGTGACGGGGCGCGAGGGCCACGAATGCACCGCGATTTGCGCCTCGCTTGCGGGAGGGATGGGCAGCATCCCATCCTTCCTGTCCCACAATGTCTCGTCTCGGACCTTGGTCGATTGGAATGCCTGCGGCCGCATCAGCAGGCATGTGCAAGGGCTAGCGCACGCAACCTTGCCGGCAGACAGCTGCGACCCGCATCGGATGTGTTAGCGTTCATTGGCGGTGGGAGGGCGATGATCGTGTTGGCAGCATGCGAGATGCGGTGGCAGATTGGGCGCAGGAGGGTTTGTGGAGGGGCGAGGCCAGAGGCCAGAGGCCCGAGGGGCAGCAGGAAGCCCTGGAAGCCACCACTGCTGCAGGGCCCGGGTCGTCCAACCCCCCACAGCAAACCCCGCGCTAGTGCTGGCGGGGCAAATCGTGCCCGGCTCCAGCTGCACCACCAAGACGCAGCCAACCGGGGCCAGGGACAGTCCCGTCGCCTCGCAAGCCACGGCCAGGTCCTGCCACGAACACCAAGTCGACCACTGTGCAAGCTGGTGCCGACACTCCAGACTAAAAATTGCCGGCGGGACTAGCTCTGCAGCGTGGGATCTCACACCGGTCGCCCTGGGACAGATCTGCGCAGAGCAACGCCGGTTGCAGCGCCCTGTCCTGCACACACACCCGCTCACCCCTCTCTTCGTCCGAGTACCGGGACCCTCCGCGCGCGCGTGGTGTGTGTGTGTGTGTGCGAGGCCGCGGCTCGAGAGGAGGCATATGCAGAGAGGCGAGGGGGATTCTGCTGGGCCGATGTCGTTTAGCACGAAAAAGTAATTAAATACACATCTCGTGTCCGCTCCCTGCCCCTTCTCAAGCGGCCTGATGCCTACCGCCTCCCTACCTCTCTCGAATATATAAGTCTGTGTGCCATACCAACCAGCCTTCTCTCTCTCAAGTGAATGTTCTCCAGACATTACCTCATCACCTCATCAACCTGCCAACCTACCAACCTGCCTTCAGCCCAGTCTCGACCCAGCCCCTCACACACACATCCACATTCTCAGATATCCTTCCTGCCAGGCTTCCCCTGACAACTCGAGTGTTCACCACACTCGACCACACTCGAGTGGAGACAAGAAGAGACTTGCGTGTTGCTAACTTGCGCCCCTCGCCTCGACATCCAAGCCAACACAAAAACCAAAAACGGGACCGCCCCCATACCGGCTTACATCACATCCTCACCACCTTACGGCAGTGTACAATAGTGTATACGCACGAACCGGCATACTTTGTACAATGGGTGTGACACGAACAACCACAGTCGCTGGCAGCGGGTCCCAACCCTCCAGGGGCCAGACGGTCACCATCGCCTACACTGGCTGGCTGAAGGACTCCAACCAGCCGGACAACAAAGGGGAGGAGTGAGTCGTCATGCCGAATCTATCTCATATCATATCTCATGGCCGCGGCGGGGAGCTGACAAAACACGCTTTTTGTTTCGCCCCAGATTTGACTCGTCCATCGGTCGAGGTGACTTTGTGACCGAGATCGGCATTGGGAGGCTGATCAAGGGTAAGCAAGCAGCGGCCGGGTTCTTTGGGGTGGAAAGTGGCTTAACACCATGTTCTGCAGGCTGGGATGAGGCCGTCTTGGACATGAGGGTTGGTGAGCAGGCGACTCTCGACATCACCAGGTGAGATGGCTCAGTTGTTGTTCAGAACTTCCAAATCTGCTGGAACTTGGGCTGATGGCAATTTATTTGGCAGTGACTACGGTTACGGAGAGAGGTGAGCAATAAATACACCACGCAGCCGTCACGATGGCATGGATTTGGAGTCCGGTACTAACTACTTCCTGACTTAGGGGTTTCCATGGCCATATCCCGCCAAACGCGGACCTGATCTTGTACGTGTGCGCGAGAGTACCCCTCAATCTCTGCTCTGACACTCCATGGCAGTGATGTGCATCTCAAGTCTGCAAAATGACATGTGCCCCGGTCTTGATGCCTCGGGGCGGTGTGGAAGACTCTTGAGAGTTGGGTTTCTTTTTTCCGGTTGTGTCTTGTACTTTGACGGGAGCTTGCTGCACACATGGTTGGGCGTTTGTTGGAATACACCTATCAGCTTCTTCCAACTACCTCTCGCGCAAAGTCTGTGGTGCAGACGCATGAAAGCTTGCAGGTGGTGCTGCTTCGGGTCAGGGTTAAAACAGTCGTTGGTACACTCCATTACGGCGTGAATTGTTCACTTCAGTAGACATGTTTTCCATAGAATTTTATCGATAGACTGTTGAGGCACGCATTCTACTCTGTTGGCTGGGTAGTAGCACATGATCTTGTGTGTGTGCAACAAGTGCTGTTTTGTGAAGACAACCTAGATATGGCAACGCTATCTCTGTTGGTTTTGGTGACGCACCGGTGCCAGAAGGCCGTCGGGGCGGCGGAAGGAAGTCGGGATGGAGGCGAGGAGAGAAAAATATATTAAAATATCAGACAGGTAGAGAACGAGAAGAAGCCACATAAAATAGACCAGCATAAACCCGAATCAACAAAACGGTAAGACAAGGTAGAAAATGTGCAGGTGCTGGGCTTAGGAGCAACGAGAAAACGACTGAGAAAAGTGTCAACGAGATAACGTTCAAGAGCAAGGACTGTGGACGAAGAAATATACTCCGTCTTTTGCTTAATTGGGTTTAGACACAGTTCATATAGCAATCAGAGGGAGCCAAAGCTCAGCCTCTGTACCCCACTTCTTCGTCACTCCCCGCAGGCTGCTATGACAGCGGCGGGGCTGGCATGACCGCCTTGCACCGAAACATCCAACGCCCTTCTTGTGCCTTCCATGCCCACCTCGATTACCAACGTCTCGCCCGTCACCTTTCCCATCTTCCACTCCTTCAACACCAACCAAAATTCTCGCCAAACTGGGGAAACGCAAGGTATCCGACGGGGATTTGCCTATTTCCCTCAAACGAACCATGACTGTGAGTTGCAGCTGCACTTGCCCGGTCCCCCTCCCCAGACTGTCTCGATCAGCTCGCAGCTCGCCGCTAGCTGTCGGGCGCATGTGCCTCCCTGCCTTGCCTCCCGGCCTACATGTCACGGTGCATCAAGACCTCGGTTCTGGTTACACCTCCCCTCAAACACACCTCTAACGATGGACTTGCAGGGCACGCAGCAGCCCGGCGAGGTTGACCTCGTCACCCGGATGCAGGTCGACGAGTCGGTCGTGGGCTCGACCGAAATCGACGAATCCCTCTACAGCCGACAGCTGTATGTCCTCGGCCATGAGGCCATGAAGCGCATGAGCGCGTCGAACGTGCTCATCGTCGGCCTCAAGGGTCTCGGTGTCGAAGTCGCCAAGAATGTCGCCCTTGCTGGCGTCAAGAGCCTTACCCTCCACGATCCAGCGCCGGCCGCCATCGCGGATCTCTCCTCCCAGTTCTTCCTGCACGCCGAGGATGTCGGCAAGCCCCGTGACCAGGTCACCGCACCCCGGGTCGCCGAGCTCAACGCATACACCCCCGTTCGCATCCACGAGTCTGCCAGGTATGAAGCCAGAGTCCCCGTGTGGTATCGGGTTGG
>FJWA01007020.1_pt1 | contig 13515 bp, 13 predicted proteins | sample 1011891 | NCBI WGS metagenome assembly FJWA01 (sample SAMEA3912450, study PRJEB9761) | metagenome | biome: forest; material: soil | place: USA | collected 2011-06-22 | depth 0.1 m
GGCGCTCGACGCGGTCGAGGTCATGGTCGGGCCCGGGCTCTCTGTACTCGTGGGTAATCAACAAGTGCAGCTCGTTGATGTCCTTGACGGCGTCTTTGTAAAGATCGGACGAGGTGAATTCCGGGATCGGGAGATTTTGCAGGTTCTTGAGCGTCAGAGAACGAATGGTGGCGGTCCGGTCATCTTTGTCGAAGGCGGCCCGTCGTCTCCGCAAAGCGCCAAAGACCGTCCTGAGAGTCTGCGCCCGGTGAGAAATCGGCTCGATTTCCTCGTCCTCTTCCCACCACTCAGTGTCCCTGGCACCCAGGCACTTTTCGGCAAAGCAGATTTGCAGGGACTTGAGGTTGGGTAGCTTGACGATGCCGCGAACTGCGGCGCCGAAATAGCCGTCTTCGTCGTCAGAGTTCTCGATTGGCGAGTCCTCTTCGTCGCTCGTATCGTCGTCCATCTCCAGCTCGTCGTCCTCGGGATGGCTGTAGATGACAACGCTCTGGGCCACACGCTGAACCGCTTCGCTGCTGACCATCTCGCTCCAGGCCTTGTGTTTCCAAGATCGCACTCCATCTTCTCGCCCAACCTCCAACGTCAGGGTCCGGAACAGGTGTGCTGTGGCGAGTCTGTTCCATTGACGGCAGACGAGGCGGGCGTTGCGGAGATGCCCGTAGTGGAGATGCGATTCTGGGTCATCGTCGTCCTGGTATTCGGAGAGCTGACCGAGGATGAGGCTCAAGACCTCTGGTGGGATGTTGCTGATACCCATTGTGAAGGCCCAGGGCGAAGAACGAAGGGGTGGGCTGGGTGACTTCAAGCCTTTCAAGCGCCTGAGGTTCAACCGGGGCGTTTTAATGCTTCCTCGTCAAAAGGGTTGAGTGGGGAGCGGGGATAAGTAAGTGGCCCACCAACAATTTAGACGACAGGCAGCAGTGGCAGCCTGCCAGCACCAAGCTACCAACATTGATGATTGAAATGTGGATCTTCTTATTCCCGGATCGCCATCTGTTTGACGTCGGGGCGAAGCCTGCGGGCTCTGCAGCATACTTGTAGAATTGCATGGAAACCGCTAATACACGACCCTCCCGCCGGCATTGTAGCCCCAGCTGTCGGCCGGGGCCTCCATCTCCGCCCTGGAATGTGCGTCCACCTCAGCACCATGCGGCGCGGAGTATCCGAATCCCGAAGACGGCGTGTTTGACTGGGCAACCCCGACTTGTTTTGCCTGCGTCTCCCTCGTCGTCTTGAAGTCCTCCTGATTGAATGACTCGGCAGGAGCGTCATGGACTGTCTGGGATAGGCGCTTCCTCGAGCTCCTGCGGTGCAACCACAAGATAAGAGCAAAGAGAAGAAGGAATGCCGCTGCGCCAACGGCGATGCCCGCGATTGCCCCTGTTGGGAGCGGGAAATTGGAGCTTGTCCCCGACGTCGGCTCACCCCCGGGTACGCTCGTCTGAGTCGCTGTTCCTTGTCCCTGTCCGGCTGTGGTGGCTGCAGACGCTTGTCCCTGTCCGGTTGTGGCTGCAGACGATTTGCTGCTGGTTGTCACGGTTGGAACCGGCGTTCCGCTGGAGGAAGTGACAGATGTGCCTCCGATCTGCGATGCCATGGTCGCCAGCTGGCTCTTGGGGATGTTCACGCCCTCGACCTCGCAGATGCCCGCCGCGCCTGTCTGAGGCAAAACTCCGATGTAGCCTTGTGGGCAGCAGAAGTAATCTTTATTGGCCACCTGCTCTATGTGAAACATGTTCCAAGTGCTGTTGGCGCAAACCGGAACGTTTTTGACGGCGGGTCCGCAATCATCATCTGTTGCGTTCCGACTCTTGGTTAGCTGGCTCCATCGCGTGCGGGAAGAAGCAATGGTCAGATCTCGTTACCGGTTGGACAGCAATATGGCTGCAGGGTTCCAAAGCAAAACTGGCCACTCGGGCAGCAGTTGAGATTGTAGCTTGAGCTGGCCTTGCACCCGACTGGAGTGTCGGCCGGGCAAGGGGCCGTGGTGAATCCTAACGGCCAACCTCCCCGGTATGTTTGACGGCCGATGACCTGAGCGGCTGACAGCACTTGGCGCATTGTTGTGGTTGAAGGGTGGAAGAAAGCTGGACGGGTTTTATTGCGTGGGCGAGCTGACTGATGAAGCCTGGTGTTGTTTGTAGAAATCTGCCAACTCGAGAGGCGCAACAAACTCTGAAAAGGTTCAAGGGGATGCGACCGGACTCAGTGCTCTTAAACATCGAGCAATACGGAGAAAGGGCGTGGCTAAGCCACCCATGTGAGATGAAGCCGAGTGTCAGGCTGGACGCCACCTGTAGGGCTGAACTTGGTTGTCTCCGAAGACACCATCGACAGACCATGACTGAGCGACAGCAGGTGTCGCCAAGCAGCTAATCACCCAGCCACAACTCTTTCTCCACCATGGCGCATAGCATATCGCCGCTCGACTCATCCAGAGGACAGAATAGACCAACGGCGAAGAAGTTGTCTGGTCCGCAGTCTTGCAGCATTTCCGGCAAATCGTACGCGAACTTGCAGAGCACCCTGGTTGTTACTTGACTGTGACGTTGAGTGCGTAACCGTGTCCTGTCCCCACACGCCATCATCTCCTGGCCGACAGCCACGGGGTTCGGGCGAGAGAAGTCTTCCTCGTCTCCACCACCACCTGTCAACCCCGAGACACCCTAAGTCCCTAACGACCCAGCCCCCACCGGCTTGCACCCCCTTCCGCAATCACCGAGAACGACAGTCCCATTCCCAATAACGCAGCTGCTCCATTTACTCATCTACCTTCCCCGCCTGCCTTGCTCCCAGCCTGCAGCCGAGCCAGCGCTCGACAAAGTCAACGAGGGGTTCTAGAGCTAGTGACCAACACGAGTATCTGACCGTGAAGACGAGCACGACGCCAAAAGTGGTCTAAATCAGCCGTGCACCTCGCTTTGCCGCTGCGTCGACGGCAGGCCGGGCGACATGTGCTGGTTGACAGGGCTGCTGGCCCAGACTGCCGCAGCGCTAATTGGGGCCACCGACTGGTACGCGTTGCTGTTGATGAGTGCGGCAAAGAGGCGGTGCGCCGTGGCGAGCTGGCGTTGGCTGAACTGGAGTCTGCCGCGAGTTGATGTAGCGATCCGTAGGGCAAACGGCGAGAGAATCGAGGAGAGATACCCAACCGCTGGGCGCTGAGCAGACGCCGGGCCGCCGAGGATTGCAGAGGACGTACGGGTCCACGCGGATCATGTTCGTCGTCATGTAGTTGGGAGCCGGGCGACCAAAAATGGAAACTGTGCCGTTGGCGTAAAGAAGGGGTCGACCAGGGGAGCGTAGTGGCCGACACCGGAGAGCAGGCCACGCTGAGCTGCAGATCGACCCGGTCCTAAGACGGTGCAATAATTCCCAGCATACTCATGCGAGTCTAGTAGACCGGTCGTCATGCCCAAGGCACCATTCTCCCCTGTCAGACATCGAGGGCCTGCTGCATGCGGCTGCCGTCGTCATTTCGTTAGGCCAGCGAGGCCGGACGAAGCGTGATCGCACTGGTGGCGAGGTAGAGTACATCCTGTTTGCGTAGAAAGTACCTTGCCACCCTTTCTTCGTTTCAACGACAGCGGCATGCGAGCGCTGCTTATGATTGCCTTCAGCCAAGTTCCTGAGCAAAGGGCTAACGGAAAAGTGTTTGAGAGTGATGTAGCTGTTGCCGGGAATCGAACCTCTGTCAAATTGTGACTCCGACATGGCGTGCGTAGGGTAGGCATGGACCTTTGAAGACGTCTGCAGTGCCGCTCAGTTTGGCCATCTGGATGTTCCGAGACTCTGTTAAACCCAGGAGCTTAGGTCAAAGCGCTCCTCGAGAACTCTGGAGGATTTCCCTCGTAGCTGAAGCGAAGGTTCCCTTCTTTGCTCATACGTGTACACTGTTCCCTCTCAAATTGAAGCGAAGTCACAAGGAGTTGGGGATTGTGCGGTGAGTACCGACAGCGCCACAACCCACCAACTCTAAACGTGGTCGGTTACTCGGTCAAAGTCCATGCCGTTATCGAGTTAGGAAACGAAAAACTGGAAAGCAGTGGTATCTCGGGACAACGACGTGAACAGGACACGAGATTTACACCGGCAGCTGTTGCAAAAGAGAGTAGAACAAAGAACCCTATGCCTGCAGTAGAACCGACAAAACGCCTAGGGGAATAAGATAAATCCAACATCAAAAGCTGATCGGCAGAGTATCATCCATCCTTTACCGCCCTCCTAAACACCGTCCCGTAATCCAGGCACCATCCCCTAAACATCACCCCCCACACAACCCAAATGCCGGACTAAAGGCAGACAGCCTTCAACCTAACAAAGGAATTCTTCGGCTTGTGTGTCATCCCATCGATGGCAGCGTACCCCGACAGCTCTTCCGGGCACGGCAACAGCTCAAAGTTCCACACCAACAGGGCCACCAACATGCGCATCTCCAAGTACCCCAGCCGACGTCCGTAGCAGGCCCTAATGCCCAAGCCGAACGGCATAGTCGGGCCGGCTGCCGAGTCAAAGACCAATCCGTCTCCTTCAACAGATGATTCGTCCCCCTGTACAAGCCACCGTTCCGGGCGGAAGTCATCCATGCCGTGGGGGGCCCACTCTCTAACGCCTCTGCCGTTTGCCGTTGCTTGGCAAGAAGCGCTTCGGTCTTTCTCCTCGATAGGGAGAGCGGGCTCTCTGAACGACGCACCTTGATTGAAGAAGAAAACGTGGGTGTCTTTTGGGATCCGGTGGCCGAGGATTACGGTGTCCACGGTGCAGTCACGCATGGTGCCAGGGACCGTGGGGCCGCAACGAAGGATCTCCTCCACCGCGGCATCGAGATAAGGAATGTTGGTGTGGGTGATCTCCACCGCGGAGGGATTGCGCTTCTCTGCCACGGCGTTGCTGTAGGCGGATTGGAGGGCGTTCCGAAGAGTGGTCTGCGCCTCCTGGTTGTCGGCAAGCAGCTTCAGGCCCCAAAGCGTGGTAGTGCTCGTGGTTTCGTGGCCGGCAACAATGAAGCCGAAGACCTGTTCGCGGTGAGAATGTTGCCAGGCTGTAAGTTGAGGGAACTCATTCTTACCTCGTCCCTGATAACGGGTGACAAGTAATCAGGCTCTCGCCCGTCCTTCTCGGCAAAAAGTCGTTCGCGGTGGACGATGTGGTCGACGGCCGACAACACCCAACTCTCGTCGCTCGCTTCGGTCTGCTTCTCCATGCGAGCCACAGCCTTGAGGATTTCCTCCTCGAGGAACTGGTTTTTGGTGTCCCACGTCTTCACAAACTTTGCATTCTTCTTCTTCCACCACAGCATCAGACGAGGGAATGGCGAGGATTGAAGGTCCTCGATGACGTCCCCCGAATCCAAGGTCGCGACAACCGTCTCGTGCAGCGGCGCGTCCACAAACTCCACTGGCTTATCCGCGTCCGCGGCGTCTCCCTGCAGCCTCTGCACCTCCACCTGATCCAGCTTCAACATGGCGTCCAGCTGCGGCTTGACCGCTCGGTGGGCAAAGCTAGTACCGAAAGTGAACTCCAGGACGGCATCAAGGGCGGCGTAATAGATATCCTTCTCGGCAGTGAACGGCCTCCCATTTGCAATATCCGTCTTCGCACGCCACAACCCCACCAGTTGGGTCACACTCGCGTAGATGTTCGGGGCTGCGACGTTGTGCAAGAATTTCGGCAACATCATGTCCTGCAGCAGCCGTCTCTGCGAGCGCCATCCCGCGTCCGTCTTCCGTACAATGTGGTGATGCGGCAGCGCCACGCCCAGGGTGTCGATAAGTACCGAAGAGCGGTCGAATTCCTTACCCCGGCGGACGAGAATGTCCTGTGTCTCCCGGAAGTCGGTGACCATCACAAAAGGCCGGCCGCCGAACGGAGCCAGAAAGATCTGTGAGATGGGAGAGCCGGTGGCGCGTGCTTGCGAGAGGAGCCAGGTGATCGGCTCGCGGGTGCGCGCGGACGCGCGGAGGTAGCCGGGGATGTCGCCGAAGATGGAGCGGGCCGACGCAGGATTGTGGGGAATGCCGGGGATCGGCTTGGGAAGGAGGGCGAGGTAGAGGCGCCATAGGGCGAAGCCAAGGATGGAGAGCAGGAGAGTGGTGGTTGTTGGGGCCAGACGGGTTCGGGGGAGCCCGAGATCCAGCACGGACAGATCCACGGCGGATGCCATCGCGCTTGGGCAATGTTGGAAAACAATCAGGATTCGTAAAGAGGTGAGAATTAAACAGCCAAAGATTTCACTGACGTGGCAGAGAGACGAAACTCGCTGGTCATTTTCCGATGGAAGCTAGAGAGTTTGCACCCTTCATATAATACCACCTTCACATGTCCTTGGTCATCCTGCAGATAGTAAGCAGCTGTCTAAGTCGGCTCGCAGGGGTTTGCGAGACCCTAATGCTTCTTTCGAATGCTGAGTGGGTTCTGAATTTATGCCTGGACGATCATTGGCTGCAAGCGACAAGCTGAGCGTGGGCGGCCAGACTAACTGTGGTGATTGGCTCCCGCTCCCTCTCAGCTGCGGGAGTTCTCTGCTTACTATTCTCTTCCCACACACCCGACAATCGGCTGAAGGATAAATGACCGGACTGAGCTGCGCTGGTCTGATCTTGCGTGCGCCTTTGTGCATGTCAGCCTGGCGAGCAATAGTAATACGCGATTCCTAGACATGCGGCAGCCACCCACAAACCAGAGGATTCAGGGGGACTACACAACTGGAATGCAGACAGTGACAGAATACCAGGTCGGTGTGTAAGAATTGTCGGCCAAAATAACTGGCTCTGTGACGAGAATAGGTTGTTGCGAGCAACCTGGAAAGTTCCTCTCTGCGATAGGTACTCTACCAACGCAACTACAAGTTGGCTGAGTCCTCGTGATAGCATAAATATCGACGTTAACATCAAGACACAAGATCGTCAAGTTTTGCAGATCCAGAAGGCGACCGTGTTACCCAACGGAAACATGCTGCCCATTCTCGACAGAAGGAGCTCCACGAGGTGGGGAGGGCAACGTTCCATCCGAACAAATAGGATCTTTGCCGGAATACAGAAGTGTCAACGTACAAGTTTCGGCTTGTTGTAGCCCTCCAGGTAGGTAGTTTATTGTCGGATAGCCGAAGGATTGGCCTCTAAACACGCTCGACGGGCAACTTCATGAAAGTTGAAAGTTAACACGTTAAATTCCCAACTGAGACGAAGGTCGTCAATAAGTCAAGAAGGATTTGATCTCACCGTTTTTGGGGCGTTTCGCCCTTCCGCCTCGTCTCAGATCTTGTCGGGCATCATGCCGCCCCAGAAATAAACCTTGATAGGACTCGACCATCGGTAAGTTTTTGCCACCAGCACACGCTGGTCATGAGGGACGGAATGCCGATGGCAAGTGGAGAGCACTATTGTGGCAACCGACAGATCCTACCAGATGCGACCCAAACACTCGAGAATCAGGGCGGCTCTTGAAGCAAATGATCTCCATAGAGGTATATTGATCTGAATTGTCTGTCATCTCGTGGGCGCTCAGTGGGGGTATGTCCATGACATGGACATGGATCCATGTCTAGTTCGGTGATGGGCCAGTAGATACGAGGTGTGTTTTAACGTGAAGGAATTCCAAATCTCAACACCAACAGCGTATCACGGCGGTATACTGGAGTATGCTGCCTCTAAGTAAGTACTTGACCAGCTATCCAGGCAGCTAAAATTCAAGCCTATGGCGCATTCTGGCATTCGTCCATTGCAGCGGAACGGTGACGGGTGCTCCCAGTTAGCCGCCTGGGTGTCCTGCGTGTTGTCTTCAACCAACAGCCAACCAAGATGTGAAAGGCGCTTAATTCCATTGTTGGTTTCAAGGCAAAACTGCAAAACCACCGCAATCAGTTCAACCTCCAAATTTCATCGCCACAAGCCAAACACCAGTCTGACAACTGTCCTGTATCAGCGTGCCGCCACCCACAGTCTTAGCGGCCGAGACCGCAGCTGCGGTCGAGCTCTCGCAATCTGGCCTCCTCGCTGACCTCTCCACTCTCATCATCGTCCCGGGTCTTACCGCCAACTATAGCGAAACTGTGTCGAGACAAACACCGCCCACGCCTCCTTGCCTGCGAGGAGATCCCAGAATGGTACCAGGACAATGAGTTCATCCAGCACGGCTATCGACCTGTGTCGTGGTCGGCTCAAGTCTCCTTTGTGAGCTGGCTGTACCTGCACAATCAACAATGAGTCGCTCGACATTTTCTCGCATTTTATTCCGGCCATCGGGATGCTCCTATCTTAGGATTCGAGCGGGCGTTGAGTGGGACCTTGGTGGGAAAGAAACAATGACCTGCTTGAGGGCAACCCCTGAGTGCCAGAGTCCGAGGTCTTCGGACTTGTGGGTGCTAATTAAATACCTAGGTATTGCCAGAACCACGGCCCCGCGGCCCGCTGTTTCAAGATATCCGCCCACATTGGCGTCCATCCTCCTGGACCAATTTTGACCACAGCTTCCCCTTTTCCACACAGTTACACAGAGCTCGACAGTTAAATTGAAGCCATCGCCAGTGCCCTCATTTGCAGTATTTGCATCGCGCGCGCCCTTGTTCTTGGCGTATTTACGCGTTCCATACCGCCCAGCTGATCCAACACTTATTGGGCCAACCTTGAAAGCCGGACAGGCCGGCGATGAAAGTTTGGACGTCAAACAAGAAAAACTGCCAACAAAATAGAGCCGAGACCAGCTCAGCCACGATCAGCAGGACGACACCACCCAGCACTTTGGCTTAGAGCCCCAACTGTTGCAGAGGGGCCTGTGCGGCCACCCTCCATCTCTCTTGCAGTCAGCCCACCACGGCTTTTTCCCCTTCATCATCACTATCACCAAGCAGCATACATCACCACTTCTGCCTACATTGCCTGCATCCTACTATGCAGTACGACACCACCATCCCGACACAAGGAGGGCTGCCCGCCCCAGAGCGCCAGCGACTGCTGGCACGACAGCGGCCAGAGGACGGACAATTTTGCCACGAGCTCGGCTGGCCAATGGGTTTCCCAACTAGAACAAGTCCGCGCAGTCCCCCGCAACGGTCTCGGTGTCAAAGGTTCCTGCGTCGGTCAAAATTGTGCGGTGCCGCCAGCGGAAGTAGAGCTGACACAAATGATAACGTTCCTTGGCTATCACCCCGCCTTGCAGCTGCAATGATACCGCGTGCCGTGCCAGGCGGGACGGCTGAGGGCGTGATCGGCGGCGACGACTACGCAGTGCACTGGGACGTGCCGTTCTCTGTAGTACTCGTCAAGGGTGCGAGGTTCCGTTGGCCAAGCCAATGTGCTTACCAGATGCTCGGGTAAGCCGCCCAGCCTCTTCCCGTATGGACGACGCGGGAGGAAAGGCATCAACCGTCTTCAGCAACCATCGACAACACGTGCTGGAGTTGGGGGCTTGCACATCGTGAATGTTGCGGTACAATACAACCCCTCTTGTCCGGAATGGTAGAGTCCGAGAGACATGGGCATGTGTCTTGGTAGGTCCTGTACTACTTGTGTGGTATAAAGGAGCGTGTCCTACCTGCACCTCCTGCAGTGTCTTGAAGTCATCAACCAACTTCGTGCCACCACGATGCATTTGATCTCCATTGCTGTTGCCGCCCTCTTTGCTCCGAGCATCCAGGGGCTGGTTGTCAGTTCGTGGGACGCTTCGACCGAGGCACAATTAACCCCTGACATTATCGGGGATTTCGGCGCGGTGACCTTCGGGGACGTCCGTGCAACACCGTCCTCGATTCGCCAACGCTGCAAAGCCTTCCCGGGAGACACATCGTGGCCAACCGAAAATGAATGGAGCCGACTGAATAAGACGGTTGGAGGTGCTCTGCTCCACCCACTCCCGCCTGCGTCCGTGTGCTACCGCACCTCGCCCAATTTCAACACCGAGGCGTGCAGTTTCCTCGCGAACAACGCAAGCGGGACAACGTTTTACCTGGACGACCCTGTCACCATCTTGAGCCAATGGCCTCAGGGCAATACTTGTCTGCTCTCGCAAGACCCTCCGGGCAACTGCACCAGGGGCGGATATCCCGTCTACGTTGTCAACGCCACCAGTGTCAAACACGTCCAGGCGGCTATCAACTTTGCCAGAAACAAGAACGTCCGACTCGTCATCAAGTTTGTTTTGTCGGAACGAAATGGAGTAGCGCACAGCTGACCACAACTCAGAAACACTGGTCATGACTTCGTCGGCCGAAACGCCGGTGCGGGCTCGCTCAGCGTCTGGACACACTACCTGAAGGGGTTCGAGTTTCTCGCCAGCTACAAGCAACCCGGTGGGGGTTACCGAGGTCCGGCCGCCCGCGTCGGAGCCGGCGTGCAAGGCTGGGATGCGTTTGAGCACGCCACAAGGCACAATGTCACGCTGGCGGCGGGGTCCTGCCTCACCGTCGGGGTGTACGGCGGGTGGATCGCGGGAGGGGGCCACTCTCCCCTGAGCTCAAAGGTTGGCTTGGGAGTCGACCAGGTACTCTCTCTGCAGGTTGTGACGGCGGATGGACGATACGTGACGGCCGACCCGCAGACGAACAAGGACTTGTTCTTTGCGCTGCGCGGTGGAGGTGGGAGTAAGTTTATCCGAATTGACTGCAAGTCCAAGATGAGATGCTGATGGCTATCAGGCACCTACGGGATCGTCACGTCGGCCATCGTCAAGGCCCATCCTCCAACCAACCTGACCATCGCCAGCTTCAGCTTCACCATGGGCAACACCACATCGACCACGCCCGGCCCCAGCGTCACGGTCTCCGATATCGCGACGTTTTGGCGAGGCTTCAACGAGGTCTTTGCATTCGGTGTCCCGACTGTCGATGCCGGCGGATATCTCTGGACGAACGGCATCCCGAATGGGAACAACCAGTATCTGATGCAGATACAAGTGCAACTTCCCGGTATGACCCCCGCGGAGGCTACCGCCTTTGTCCAGCCGCTTCTCCGGACCCTGAACAACCTCGGGATCCCGGTCGCCATCGCGACACCGAGCACGCTGGTGTACGGCACGCAGACGGGAAGCAGGGGCGGAGCGCCGGGCAACAGGTACTTCGCTTCTCGCCTGTTCCCGCGCCGAGCGTATGAAAACGCCACGCTCTTCGCCGCAGCCATGGGGGCAGCCCGTGCGGCGGTTGAGGCCGGGTACGTCTTCCACGGCCTCAACATGGCACCGACGCTCAAGGTAGCCGGATATCCCGTACTGGCCGGCGTCAACCCGGTCTGGCGCGACATCGTCATGCATGCGGACGTCTTTTCCGGCATCGACATGGGAGCGGTGACCGCGGTCGAGGGAGCCGCAGAGCAGCGGCGACTCAACGGATACATGAATGCCCTCCGCGCAGCGACCCCTGGCGGTGGAGCCTACTTGAACGAGGCCGACGTCCAGGAGCCGAACTGGCAAGAGAGCTTCTTCGGGTCCAACTATGCCGAGCTGGTGCAGGTCAAGCGAGAGCGGGACCCGTGGCATGTGTTCTGGGCGCCGACGACGCCTGGCAGCGAGGCCTGGGCTGTTGAGACGTCAAGCGAGCTGCCCACCCAAAACGGCCGGCTTTGCCGAGTGTGACCCTTGCGCTGTTATGACCTAGGCAGAGTACAAAGGCTGCATCTCTCCCGGTGCTGGCAGAAACAGCGTCGGGTTCAGCAGCTTGTCGAATTCAACGTCCCAGTTCAACCCAAGGCCGGCGTCGGCCTCCGGAATGTGTGCCTGCGTGTAGTCCCCGGGATAGAGAGTTCCCCAGTCGACATCCAGCCCGTTGGTGTAGAATCCTAGCTGTAGGTCCGGCGCAGGAAACAAGCTGTCGACGCCGAGTACCGTGTCCGGAGTCGAGCCAGGCGCTGTCCCCGTGCCCGGGGACAGCAGCGGCGTGAGCGTAGGCTCGCTGCCAGTTGCACTGTCGTGGTGCTGTTGGGGGCCGTATTCGCTCAGGGGAAGCTGCGACTGCTTGTAAAGACCCAGCAGTCTCGGCTGCAGGCCGAGCACGATCTCGGCAATCCGAGGCCGGACATGCTCCTCCACGTCTTGGAATTCGTCCTGGAACAACGTCTCGAGCTCTCGTCGCACAAGAGTAGGCATCTCGCGACGGATGAATGTGGCGTAGTCCTCAAGCTCTCCTGAGGGCAGGCCGCGATCTTCACCATCAATATCGGATTCGCTGTAATCTGCCCCGTTTGTCAGCGGGTCGGCGTTGGAGGAAGCCGTACAACCTACATGGAGAGGGAAAGGTGCCCTGCTCGTCGTCTGGGAACAGAACCAAGTAAATTTCACGCCACTTGTCCTCGTCGGTCATGTCTGCGTGGGTCTTCTTGCGGCTGCGGAGCTTCTTCTCCTGGTCCTTGGTGAACCCCTCTTGGAGCGTCCGATTCGACCGGATCGCGCATGGAGGGTCTTGCTGCAGGTGCAACTGGAACTGGCCGTCGGCCTTGAATGCCTCCCAACATCGGGGGCACTGGGTGGGGAGGGGATGGCGCCGGTAGAGGTGAGTTCTGCAAACACGTCAGCGTCGGCCGTGGACATTTACGAAAGCAGTTTGGCAGGCAGACTTGACCCGATGCACCTCGTCCCATCCTGGTCCGGGACAGGAAGTCCAGTTGCGATACTTTTTCGGGTTCCTCTTGAAATAGGGGCACGCAAACTTCTTGCCACCACCGTCTCCGGGAGTCGCTGTGTCCACCGGGCCACGCTTCGCTTTTTTGCGCCTCCCGTCACCGTCTGCTTCCTGCGCGCCATCATGCAAGGCATCCTGTGGCGATTTCTCCGGCTCGGTCACCCGTTTCATCTTTGCAGCAGGCTCTAGCGCCTGGGGGGTCGCCAGCGGGGCAACATGTTGCAAAAAGCCCGAAGCTTGGCCATCAAAGTCACTGGTATGAGACGATTGGAGCCTGCTGGCCCAAGGCTGAGGCTCCGTGGCCCCGGACCAGTCGATACTCGCAGCTTCGAGAGATGCGCCCTGTGAAACTGGGCCGAGATCGGAAGCTGCAAACGTGGAATCAAGAGCAAGGGGTGGTGCTAGCGGGGTCGGACCGCTGAAGACAGAGGGCGGAGAGCCTTCGTCATCGTCGGCCTCGTGCAGCACATCGCCGGTGGAAGTGGCGGCCGCGCTTTCGCCTCGGAGAAGCCTGGATCTCCTCCTAGCCCCGTGCGTCGCTTCTGTGTGAGGAGTACGTTCCCCAAGTCGAGCCAGGCCTAGTTCTTGGGCCTCGTGTGGCCCCGCCTGCTCACCTCCCCCGCCGATCCTTCCGGCAGAGGCTTGGTGGGGCAGCGGATGTGGGACTGCGTCTCTCGCCCGCCGTCTTCGCGCCGGCGGGAGGTTGGGGCTTTGCGCCGTGGGGCTAAATCGCGAAAGCCATGACGACGTTTCGCGCTGCGAACTGCTGGGGGGACTGGCGCTGGGGGCTTTCGATTTCTTGCTGGCCGCCCTCAGCGGAGGCGGTGGAGGTGGAGGTGGAGGAGCGGAAGGCGAAGGACGCGAGGATCTAAAAACCCGGTCTCTCAATGACCGAGAGGGGCTTGGGC
>FJWA01009492.1_pt1 | contig 13493 bp, 8 predicted proteins | sample 1011891 | NCBI WGS metagenome assembly FJWA01 (sample SAMEA3912450, study PRJEB9761) | metagenome | biome: forest; material: soil | place: USA | collected 2011-06-22 | depth 0.1 m
TGTCGGGATTACATAAGTAGGCTGTCGCAAGTGCAGCTCCAACACATGGCAATACAAGGTTGTGTAGTGTAGTGGTTATCACTCTGGATTTTGAGCGCCCAGTTCTCAATCCTTCCAGTAACCCCGGTTCGAACCCGGGCACGACCTCATCTTTTGTTTCGACTTCTTTCTTCTTGGTCCATATTCTTCTCATCGATGCTTCGCTGATTTTGGCAATCTGTTTTTTTCCCTACCAATCTTACTAATTTCGTTCATAGTTCACCGCGACTCTTTGCTGATTCGCATCTTGCCACGGTGGTCCAGTCTTACTCGGTGAACTTCGATATCAAAACTGACTGTGGTCACCAGATCGACTTGACGTTGGACGCCAGATCGAGGACCTTGACAATCATGCATGCATGACAGTGCTCCATTTCAATCTCTATGGTTGCTTGGCTTATATCTTCATCGTCGAACCATGACGTCAAGGTCCCCAACCACCACAGCTATTGGCCATTCACAATCTTTGGGTTGGGTACAAGCCCGATGGGGCACGGGTAATGCCTGGCGCGCATGACTACTGCTCTGCCACTGTGTCGTGCACGTTCATACATGGATACATGGATACAGAACGGAGACAACACAGACGCAGGAGTCCTGCAGGCCTGCCCAGTGAGAGGGAACATCAGACTGACAGCAATGTTGCATATCAGCGGCCACGGCAAGGAGACAAGGCAGTACAATTTGTCTGCTACCCATCGGGAGGATTTGGCGTGGTAGCCCAAAGCAAATAAATTAAGGAGTGAGGAGGAGAGGAAGGAGAGGGAGGGGTGAGGGTGAGAAGGGTTAGAGGAGGAGAGCGGGGGAGCGATAACCGAGAAGCCACATGCTGGAACACCCCCGATGAGAGGACAGTCTTCCCTTGCCGAATTCACAAGCATACAAGGTGACTTCTATCTTACAAAATGGGATACCCAGTCGAGCGCGGACCAAAGCGCGCTCAGACTCCTTCCTGACGTCGTCCTGGCCTGACCTCTCCACTTCACCTCGAACCTCTCGTGATCTCCTCTTCCGCGACAACCAACGAGTGTGAACTGTATAATAACACACACTATCTTCTCAAACCAAACACCAACAAAATATCTTCTCAACTAAACATCACTCACCATGGCGGGTACGGCACCCTCCCTCTCGTCATCACCCCCTCCATCCCGACCCTCTCTCCTCGTTCAGCTCCTGACAGCTCTCAGAAACCAACAGGAAACAAAGTGTTACCAGCACCAGCTCCGGCGGCAGCCCAAGAACACAGCCACTCTCCGCGCCGATGACGGACGCCCACCTGGGCCCCCAAACAGAGACAGGGGTTCCCATCAGCCCCCTCACGTCGTCCATGTCGCCGCCGATGATGCCAATGCCTTCAGGGACATCGGCAATGCCTTCTGGGGTGACGCCGATGTCTCCCACAACGATGCCAATGTCTCCGACGACAGCGACGCCAATGTCTCCGACGACGACGATGCATACGTCTTCGTCGATGCGCGGGGACCGGCGGTCCAGCGACGAATGGGGTATGACTCTTCTCTCTCTCGCTGCCTTCCCTTCCCCGCCTAATGCGTAACCCAATTAGACGCCTCCAAAGTGCCTCCCTCCCGCTTCCAAAAGCGCAAGGGCTCCATCCTCGCCGTCCCCGGCACCCGCGACGGCCGCATCGACGGTAACTACGTCACCAAGTTCCACGAGAAGCTGGCCGAGCTGGAGGGGGCTGGCAGGGGGTTTCTGTTGAAGAAGGAGAAGTCTCAGGGGTAGTATCTACATTGAGGGTTTCATTGTCTTGTAGTATTGACTGTTTCGTTCGTTGAATGGTTGGGATGGGATGGGGTGGAAATTGGCTGGTTGGGGATTGGGAATGGGGAGGGGTTGTTACCAAATCAAAATAACAATGCTTCGTACATGTGCCTTGTACCAAATAGAGGGGTTCAATCGTTTGTTTGTCCGTTTCCCGCTCCAGCCTGGAAGAAAACAAAAAAAAAAAGAAAATATTCGCGTACTGCGATGTCCACCTATCCTACCCGCGTGGCCTCAAGTTCAAGTTTGTTCTTGTCTTCTCTTTCCGCAAAACCATACAGCGCCCGCCCGCACGAACCCGCCCCATCTATTTACAGAGATCATTGTCATTCATCCATTTCGTCAAGGTCGATGGCGTCGGGATTGGCAACTTCGACCGGTTGGCTGGCTGCATTCCCCTTGAGCCCCTCCGAGGCGGCGACAAAACCAACCGGGGCGCGAGCCTGCCTCTCCAGCAGCTCCATGGCGTCGACCACCTCCTGGTCCACCTCCTCGCCAGCGTCCAGCTGTCTTTGCATCTGGCTTCTGGCGAGCGCCTGTGACGCGATAAAGTTGACGTCCGTGTTGTACTGCGCCTGGACGCTGCGCTTGATGCGCAGCATCTCCTTGAACGTGTCCTCGTTGCCGTGCTGCACCTCGAACTGCTCCCACTTGGTCCAGAAATCGGGGTTCGTCCGCGGGTCGCAGAACTGCGATGCGTGCCCGTAGATGGCTCTGGCCCGGTCGATCTCGCCAAGCCGCTTCTCCATGTCGGCGAACTTTAGGCACATGTCGCGGGCCTCGCGGTCCGGCAGCGTCGCAATGGCGCGCTCGTAGATGGGCCGCGTCGACGGGAGGCCGAAGTTGGATGCCGATTTGGTGATGTAAAAGTTGAACATGTCGGCCCGGTCCTCGTCCGACACGGCACGCGTGGCCCTCTCGTAGATGCGCATGGCGTGCCGCGCCAGTCCGCGTTCCTCCTCCAGGTTGCCGTACATCAGGTAAATGACCTTGGCAAACTTGGGCGGGCAGTCGAGGACCGCCTGCTCGAAAAGATCGCGTAGCCGCTCGATGCCAATCTTGCGATCGACCGCCTTGGTGAGGTACAGGTTCCAGAGCTCAAAGGCGACCGGGTAGCTGAAGAGGTCGAGGCCGCGCTCGTAGATCTTAAACGACTCCTCGAAGTACTTGTGCTCCTCGAGCAGGTTGGCGTAGTTCACCACCGTCTGGGGCGTCGCGATCCGGAGCTCGAATATCCTCTCGTAGACCTTCTTGGTCTCCTCCAGGGTGCTCACGCTCTCGACCAGGTCGACGTAGAAACTCCACAGCTTCCAGCTCTTGTGAACGCGTTGTTGCGGAGAGAGTGTCTCGTCGAAGTAGTCGACCGTCGACCTCTTGGGGGCCTGCACCGCCTTCGCCATAATCCTGACGGCATCGTCAAAGTTCTCGTTCCGCAGCTCCATCTCGGCCCATTCGATCCACATGTCGGCAAGTTCCGCGACTGACTTGAAGGGAACCTTGACGGCCTTCTCCATGATGATCCGGGCGTTCCGCAAGTCACCTCCCTTCTCGTAGAACTTGGCGTAACTGGCCCAGAGCTGATGGAACGCGCCGACGGCCTTCTTGGGCTGGATGGCGGCAATGGCATCCGTGTACGTCTGGACGACTTCTTGCTTGTTGTCGCCCCATAATGCGACCCGTTTCTCCCACTCGGTGACGCTGTTTGGGTTTTGCCGGAGTAGGACGTCGTTTAGGAGGAAAGGGCGGCGATCCATCAGATGCTCAAACCGCATCATCCGGATATCGAGATCGAAGTCGGCGACCTCGTCCACCACGCCCTTCTCGGTCCGTGTTGACGCCACCTCCATCAAGGCGCCAATGATGGATTCCTCAAACTCGGTGTACGAGTCGAAAACGAGCGTAAAGTCTCGCACCGTCATGACGGTGGTGATGCCCTCCTCAAACACGTCCCTCGCCCGCTCGAAGTTGCCCCGCCGGATCCAATATGTCGCCAAGCCGCACCACAGTTTCCCTCTCTGGTCGCTGAATCGTTCGATTCCGCTCCGGATGATGCGCTCCACGTCGATACTCGTCTCGTGGCCTGTCTCTATGTCGACTGCGTGCTCGACCAACAAGTCGACCATTTCGCCCCACAACTCGTAATGCCCCTTGGCGTTCTTGCTCTGGAAGCGAGGGTTGTTGAGAATGTCCATGGATTTGTTGACGGCCTCGGTGTACAAGCCGGTGTGGACGAGCAGTTCGATGAAATCCTCGGCGTCCTCGGGGTGGACCTGCATGTACCGCCGCCAGATCTTGACGGCCGTCATGCCTTCTGCCGAGTTCGCAAACGGCCGGTAGAGGGCCCATATCCTGTTGTGCTGCGTGATCGGGAGCGCCCGGAGCGCCCGGTCGAAGGCGCGTCGGGTGAGGGTCACGAGCGGCTGTTGCATCAGGAACTTGAGGTACATCTCCCATATCCTAGGCATCTTGTTGAGAAGGATCAAGGCCCGCTCGAAGAGGGCGTTCACTTTCTGGTACTCGGCGGCGAAGATGGCGGCGTTGAGCTTGGCGATGTGTTTCATCCGGAACCGGAGATACTGCTTCGAGTCAGCGGCCAGGCCAGGACCCTCCCACCAAGGGAAACAGGGGAACGGGGACGCACCATCTTCCACAGTTTGTACGACCGGGGCAGCTGAACGCATGCCCTCTCCATGACGAACGCCTGTTCTCGCAGCGTCCCATGTTGGAGCTTGTACTCGACGTAGGCCAGCCACGGCTTGGTGCTTCCGGGGTTGCGTTGGAGGTCTTGCTCGTAGGGAAAGTCGTCCTCGGACTGGTATGGCGGGTCAGCAATTCCAACCACAGGTGGATTAGGGAGGTTGACAACGTACAACCAGGGCCAAATCTGGCTGGCGGTCGGAAGCGAGGCTCGAAGCCATGTTGTCTTCGTGGGACGTGTCAAGCAGCGAGAAGCCGACAGGCGTTGTCGGCGCTGGAGGACGGGAGGAAAAGGAAAAAAAGTCAAATAGCGCGTTGCCGTGACATAACTGCCAGGGTCTTCGTGGGGATTGCACACGCGACAGCTGGGGCGCGGACGGCAGCGGGAACGGCAAAGGCGACGAGGTTGCTCAGGTTCCGAGCTGCGTTTTTCGAGGTCTGGCGATTGGGCGCGCGGCGCAGGCTGGGCGTCACGCAGCGAGGGAGCTCGGACCATCCAAACCTTGAGCCTGGAACTGACCCCGGTTGGTGGGGCTGGCCGCTAAACACCGCCGGTTAGTGGCTCCCTGCCCTGTTGGATCGGTTGGTTGCGTGCTGCGTGCGGCCTTCCGTCTCCATCGCGGAGCTCCAATCTGGAAGCTCCACCAACCGAGACCATCACCAAACAGCTTCAACTTGCGACTTACATCTTCGAGAGGCTTTTGGATTCATACTTTCGAATTGGCCTTGGCGTTTTCTGCAGCGCTTCCTCTCTGTCACCCCCCGGCGATCCGCAACAATGTCCGGCGCAGCAGTACGTTGGTTGTTCCCTCATCCCCCACCACGCACGAGGTGAGTGGGAGAGGCTGACCCGAAGCCAGGACCGGGAAGCCGTCTTCCCTACACGGCAGTCCCTGGGCATAATGAAAGCCAAGCTCAAGGGCGCCGAGACAGGACACAACCTACTGAAGAGGAAGAGTGAAGCTCTCACCAAGTATGCCCCCCTCTGCCCTCGTCGTCATCCGTCCCCCCTCCAATGGACGCAAACTAACAGCCACCCCCTTCTCCAGGCGCTTCCGAGGTAACGCACTACCCAGTCCCAACAAACCACCGCTCTTCCCTCCCACACCGCGACCCTAACCCCCCCGGCAGAAATAACTCGCCGCATCGACGAAGCCAAGCGCAAGATGGGCCGGGTGATGCAGATCGCGTCGCTCTCGCTCGCCGAGGTGACGTACGCGGTGGGCGGCAACATCGGGTACCAGATCCAGGAGTCGGCCAAGTCGGCGCGGTTCCGGATCCGGGCCAAGCAGGAGAACGTGTCGGGCGTGCTGCTGCCGGCCTTCGAGAGCTACCTGACCGAGGGCAACAACGACTTCGCCATGACGGGGCTGGGCAAGGGCGGCCAGCAGGTGCAGCGGTGCCGGGAGACGTACGCGCGCGCCGTCGAGGCCCTGGTTGAGCTGGCCAGCCTGCAGACGGCGTTTGTCATCCTGGATGAGGTCATCAAGGTTGTGAATCGGAGAGGTGAGTCTTGTTCTTCTGGGGAGGATGGACGGTTGCTAACCAAGAGGTTGTAGTGAATGCTATGTGAGTGCGATATCGGTGTCGTGGGGGAGTGTGTTTTCTAACAGCAGACAGCGAGCACGTCATCATTCCGAGGACGGAGAATACCATCAAGTGTAAGGAGACTTGGGCGCTCTCGTTCCTCGCATATGGTCACTGACGCCCGGCAGATATCAACTCGGAACTCGACGAGCTCGACAGGGAGGAGTTTTACAGACTGAAAAAGGTGCGCCGTGGCTGCCCCCCACCCAGGGGCGACGTACTGACCCGGCATAGGTCGCGAACAAGAAGCAACGAGACACGGCGGCGGCGGATGCTGAGTTGAAGAAGAGAAAAGAGGAACTCGCGGCGCAAGGGGAGGAGAACCGGGCGCCAGAGCCAGAAGACGCTGATGAGCCGACGGACATCCTCGCTGCCGAAGAGGACGAGGATGTGATCTTTTAGGCGCCCGAGAGGCGACTCCATTGATGTCTCATGATTGTGGGTAGAATTGTCGGCCGACACCGTCGCTCTGCAAGGCACAGGCGCAAGTCAGGATCTGTTTGTTGCTACATATTATTGCCTTGTGTGTCTTGGATATTACCCTTTTGAACGGGCCGATTTTGTTCCCTACGAAAAGCCCAGCACACTCCTAACCAACGCCGTATTGACAAATACAAACCTGATACCCCAGGGCCTCGCCTCTACTGCCGCTGGTACGTCACCTTCATAATCTTCTCCCCATTCTTCAGCGGCATGCCAGCCGTGTTCTCCTTGGCCGTAATAGCCCCCGCTTCGGCCTCGTACTCGACGAAGGCAATCCCGCTGCGGCCAGGCACGGTACGGACCTCGCGGAAGCCCTCGAAACGGGAAAAGATGCCGGTGAGCGCTTCCTTGTCGAAGTCGTCGGGCAGGTTTTGGACGAACAGAATCCGGTTGGGAGGCAGGTACTCGTCGGGCACCACAGCAGCGGGGCCGGCTCCGGTGGACTTGAGGCCGGCGCCGCGGGCGTTCTTGGCTGGACGGGCGCCCAATTCCGCGGGGGCGCCTGGCAGGGGCCGCTTGAGGCGTTTCTGCTCTTCGGCGGTCTCGAGGGCCTTTTTCTTGTCTGTGAGAAGGCTGTTAGAGGGGACGCAGGATGCTAGTGTGATGGGGGAGGGAGACGCACCCTTCTCTGCCATGCGCCGGCGCTTGTGGCTATCAAACTCGTCCTCGTTGCCCGTCTGCAGCACGGTAGCATCGCTCCGGGTGCGGGCCAGGGCGACCTGCATCGGCTTCTCGAAGAGCTCGAAGCCGTGGACGTCGGTGACCGCGGCCTGGGCAGACTCGGGGGAGTCGAAGACGACAAAGGCCTGACCCTTGGCCTTGAGGTTGGTCTTGGCCACGATGTCAATCACGTTGCCATATTCGGAAAAGATGGCGCGCAAGGCTTGCTTGAGCGGTTCGGGCTTGACGCGCTCCTCCAGATTACGGACGTAAACCCTGCGAGCCAGCGGTTAGTCTTTTGGGCCTACCAGTTCAAACAGTGGCGCACGGAATGCCTTGTATGTGTCGGAGTGCAATGACACATACGTAGCGACGGGCTGTTGTGTGGAAGCCATTTCTTTCTCTGGTGGCGTGGATGTTGCGGGTTCCGCGATGTGATGCGCTGTGGCCACAGTCAAATTGGGAAGATGCAGCAGGCAGCTTGGTTGTCGATTGACGAGCGTTGGGGATGAAATCGCACCTTGGCAATCGGCAGCCAAACCTCCCGAAGGCCGAGCAGGGGTGGGGTTGGCGCTCCCTCGAAGGGCGTTGCAGGCCGGGATGGCCCCACCATCGGCTCCCCGGAAATGATAACGTTGTTAGCAGACGCTAACTCCCGTTAATATGGCACAAGGAGCGCGACTCACGCCGTCTGAAGCTCTCTCGACAACTCTGCCCTGCAGCTTCAACCACCACTAACGGTGCAATGCATGTCGTCTAGATCCGTGTGAACACGCATACCTCGAGGTACAATACCGGGTATGCATGACGCGGCATCTGCGCAATCTGCGTGAGCACGCGCTCCTTTCTTTCGCTTCGGTGCCGCAGCAGCCGTCTGATCTGGCATCCGTCTCGTTTATTTCTTATTTCTGGATACCATGGACGAGACGGCAACGGCGTCCCTTTCCGAGGCCGTGGCCGCCGCGGCTTCCGTCGTCGTCACGGCCCCTCGGATGCTCGACAATGCCAGCGTCTGGCACAACTTCACCGTGTGGACGGCGCAGCAACTGGGTCTGGCCGTCAATATGACCCGTCTGGCGCCGTCGCTGGAGGATCTGGTCTGGGCAGGACCTCGCATGGTCATGAAGCTCGGCAGGCTGGGCTCCATCATCTCGCTCCCCGAGGTCATTGTCGATCCCAACAATATCGACATCTTCGCCTCCTCTTCCTCCTCGGCTGCCTCGGCAGCGGCTGGCGACTTGCTGCTCACCACCCTCACCGAATCCACGACAGCCGCCGCCTCCGCATCCATGGCCGCCGCTGCCGCCGCCGCTGCCGACGCCGTGTCCCAGAACCCGAATGCCTTCGTCTCGCGGTTTTCTATGGAGGGCGCCAAGGGCTTGGGGGGCGTCTTCAGCTACGCGACGAGCAAATGGGCACTCTGTTGTATAGCGATGGCTGTGATTTTCAATCGCACCCACATTTTCGCTGCCACCCGCCGGAGGCTCCGGCTTCGATGGCACGTCCGCCTGCTCCTACGAGCCGGCCCAATACTCTTCCTTCTGCTCCAGGCCCGGTGGCTGGTGCAGTCTATTCAGTGCCAGACCTCTCCCGACTTCTCCGAGCTGCGCTGGGGCAATGCGAGCAAGAGCTCCGACTTGATGTTCGCCCAGCCGAACCTTTTCCTCAACAAACTGAGCTCTACCCTATTGCTCGGTGCCACCGACGAGGCGTCTTGCAGTTCGGTGAGGATGATACCGAGGGACGACCGGGAGCAAGTAGGCTCGCTGTCCCGGCTTTGGCCGCTCTTCGGAACCTTTTGCGTCAGCCAGTTTGTCGAGGTGCTCTCCTGCGCAGTCCAGGGTCGCCCAGTGGCTGCCGAGACCGGTATGACGTTGTTTGAGCACTCTCTCGCCTTTGCCGAGGCGGATGCTGCCATCAGCAACCAGCTGGGCTGGGGTCTTTTCACCAACGGCACCGGCGCCTCGCAGCCTGCACTCGGGTCCAAGATCGCACTGACTCGGTCCATGATTATGGGCCGGGTCAACACGCCTCCCGAGGTCCTCCTGGTTGCCCTCTTCTCCGCCATGAGCCACGTCACGAGCCACATTCTTGGCGTCTTCAACCTACAACCCAAGTTCCGCCTCATCAGCACGGGGTTTTGGGGTCTCTGCTTCATGGCGACTATCCTGTGGAGCGCCCTCAACTTTTCGGTTGACGACCCTTCGGCTCAAGGCTTGCTCAGGTTCCCGACCGTGTGCATCATCGGCTTCATACCGCACATACTTATCTTGTGTGGTATTCTTGCCTGCGGAGTCGTCTACGCCTCAGCTCTCTTGCTGTCGGCCCTGGCTGCGCCCGAAGGAGACTATGGTCTCGAAGGGCTCTCCCTCCGTCAACGACTCATGCGTGCCCACGGAAACATGCAGGCGAATGTATCGCTATCCGACATCCGCATCCGCCTGGACATGGACTTTTACACGGCCCTTTTACGAGCCGGGTTTGGTGCCATTACCATGGCTAGCGAGGCTGTCTACCTCAACGAAGACCACCAGGTGAACCTGAAGAGATACACCTGGCTAGAGGACGAAAGGCTGCGCGAACTCGAGGAGCTTAGGATGCAGTGGATTGGCGGCGGCATCCCCGGGTCTCGGTTCGACTCTGTCGGCACCATTGGCCTCGTGCCGGTCAAGGACGGCCAGGCGCATGCCACGAGCGGCTACGCCAGGGAAAGGGCTGCCCAGCAAATCCCTAAAAGCAACACCTCTCAAAGAAGAGTTCGAGATGGCGTGGGCGCTGCCGAACGGAGCTCCAGGTGGCTCATAGCGTTTGAGTACATGCTACACATTCTCAAGCTGGTGCTCGTCATCTCGGCATTGTCCACGATTCGAGTCATGGCCATGCTCGGCATGCGCACGCCTCCCCGGTGGCTCCGCGGCCTGTCGCAGAGACCCAAGCCCGAATCGGCGTCCAAGAAGAGGTCTGGACGCGGCTCACGCAGGCTCAACGTGGATGTCTTGTCCCCTGGCGAAGGGAGTATCTTCATCGCCATCCCCCGGACTGACCAGGTCGACGTGGAGGCTGAACTACGCCGCCGGATGGCACAAAACAACGCAGACGGCCAAGCCAGCGCGAGGCCCGTAGATGAGGAAGTCGACTCGAAGCTCTACAGCTATTTTCTCCGTGGCGGCTGGTGGGGAAGTAGCGACTCGAGCGGCGACTATGCTCCGCCGGCCCTCCAAGGCCCAGATGCCGGCGTCGACGATTCGGATTTCGACGACACCACCAGCGTAATCTCTACAACCGAGACCACAAGCGAACTCGACTGGGAATCCGACCCCGATGGCGACACCGCTTTGTCCGACGGCCAGCGCACACCAACCCAAGAACACCCAGGGCCCATCTCCTTCGCCTCGGCCGTCGCCTCGGCCCGCGCCTCCCGCGAATCCACCCCTCTGCTCGACACGCCCATGGCAGCCGCTGACCTCGCCCGCCTCCTCCACCCACAGAGCCCCCAAGACCGCGATGAAGCCCTCTCCCTCGCGGCCCACCTGACCAGCGACGGCATCATGACCCGCTCCCGCTTCCGGCAGCAACTCCAGCGCCAGCGCGCCCAGGTCCTCCTCACCAACAACCAAGTCGTCCACCCCTGCCGTCCGACCCACGAGAAAATGACGCCGGAGGAAGAAGCCCGCGTGCTCGAGCAGCTCCTCCTCTCCCGCCGCGCGGCAGGCGCAAAACACAATCCCACCGCACCACCACCACCAACATCATCCTCCTCACCGTCGGGAGACCCAGCAGCCGCAGCGGCGAACTCTTCCTGGGCGACGGGCGCAGCGGGTCTGGGGCCGGACGGACCGCAGTGCGTCGTGTGCCAGAGCGCGCCGCGGACGATTATCGTGTGGCCGTGCCGCTGCCTGAGCCTGTGCGACGACTGCCGCGTGTCGCTGGCCATGAATAACTTTGACAAGTGCGTGTGCTGCCGGCGGGAGGTGATTAGCTTTAGTCGGATTTATGTGCCTTGATGTCTTGATCGAGGTGGGGGGTTGTATTTCATTGGGAAGAGGGGATAGTTCATTTTGTAATGGCGTTGAGAGTGTCATGTTTTGACCCGGCTGCTGGGGAGCATCGCAAGGGGGGACGGGGGAGGCTATATCATATGTTGGAGCATGGAGGTGAGAGAGCAATTTGAGGCATCGCATCGTCATCACACCTCAATGATGCCACAAAAGCAGACGTGAAAAGCAAACGGGGTATCAATTCAATATCTCACCCACCACCAACACAACCTCGAACTCTTCACATCCCAGCCCACTCAATACAAAACACCCTCACCTCTCCCTCTCCCTCACCACCACCACCACCCCCCGGCTTCTCCGCGCCAAACAAAAAGCCCTTCTTCACCGCCGTGCCCAGCCGCCCGCTCGTCACCAGATCCAGCATCGCCACCTCCTCGTCCCACCCGTAGCTGTTGGCCAGGTAGTGGGCGTGGTACCGGAAGGGATCGCCCGGGTACACGCTGTAGTCGCCGCCGAAGCGGAGGCCGGGCGTCGTGTAGTAGCCGCGCGCGTTGAGGTACCTGTACAGGGGGTACTTGGCCGGGGCGGTGTCTAGGGGAGCGGTGGTGGGCGAAGGGGGGAGGAGAGATGTGCTGGTGGTGGGAGTTACGGAGGGGAGGGTGGTGGTGGTGTCTTGGTTTGTTGGGGCTGCGGGGGTTGGTGTGATGGTGCTGGGAGAGGGGGTGTCATCAAATAGAGAGAGTGAGTCCTCGCCGCTCTCTGTTACGGCTGAGGTGGTTGTGGCGGGTTTTGCCTTGCGCTTGCCCTGATTCTTGNCCTGTACCTTTGCCTTTGCCTCTGCTTTTGCCTCTTCAAACACCTGCTGCGCATTCCTGCGCTCCTGCTTGAGGTGCTGGAGGTAGCCCTTGCGGGTGGCCTCGTCCATTGNGCCNAGCTGGGACAGGTGTTGCGCCANCTCGTCCGCAATGTACCCAACGCCCTTGTCGACCAGCAGCTTGGCCTCTTCGGCGTGCAGCTCGACGGGCAGACTGAGGAAGAGGTTCTGGGTCGGGTTCTGCGGCATGGTTCCCGTCAGGACTGCGCAGATACCGTGGTGACGGCGAATGTAGACGACATCATCAATGTCGAAGACGAGGTACCGGCCTGCCACGCGCGAGATCCGGACTTGTCTTTCCGCAGCTGTCGCCATTGCTTGGGGTTTAGATGGGATCTAGGTATATCTCGGTTAGAAGGGGTTCAAAACACGAGAGTAGCTGCTTCAGCAGAGAGAAGGCGAGAACAGGAATCATAAGCCTTGAACACGTATGTAGTCATCACAGAGATCAGTGGATTGACAGATTGGATACGAAAGATATAATCATGTAGTTCTCCAGAATGCGCAATGAAAGTTTGCAAAATGACTGACCTTGCTTGCGGAAGATGCTACGTTGAGCAGCATCGATGAGGAAAGAAGAAGATGTGGGAGATTTTTGCAAGTGGAAAATTTATACAGAAGCTCGAGGTCCATGGAGCTCCAAAGTGGGTCATGTTGGCGGTAATTACGACGTATGGTACACTGTTACCGTCATCCTGTAACGGTGAAGATGATCCGGGGCAACTGACGGGGGGCATAGTCATATCGATAGAGCAATGTCAGGAGATAATATCGCCTCAGATGCCAATAAGAGGCCCAGAAATGTCCTTCAGCTACTTAAATCCTCAATTCAGAGCTTCCTTCCAGACGAGTAACAGAATGGGAGAATTCCAGAGTCGCTCTAACGTCTAATGTTTACATTCCCTTCCCATAACTGTGCACGTTGGTCCTAGCATAAGATGTCCATGACATGAACAGCCTCACATCCTGTTAGAACTCAAGACCTTCCTTCCCTCCATCACCACCACTGCCACCTGCCTTCTTCTCCCCCTCGCCCTCCCCTTCCGCTTCCAATGGCGGCAAACTATAAGGCCGAATCACCAGCCCCCTCGACGCACTCAAACTAAACCCCATCATCTCGCGGAACGAGCTTGCCCCGACCGCCCCACCCCCCTTCTCATGAAACACCGGCAGCGTGTGCACCTTGAGCAACCCCTGCACCTGGTCACTCTTTTCCGCCCCCGACCCTGATGATGAAGACGAGGGCGGCGGCGGCGGCGGCGCACCGGGGTTGGCGGGCAAGGGTATCAGCTCGATGACGCCGTCGCAGACGAGCTCGATCCACCGGACCAGGCCGGCGGTGCGCGGGTAGAGGGAGGTCGGGAGGGTGA
>FJWA01003732.1_pt1 | contig 13483 bp, 11 predicted proteins | sample 1011891 | NCBI WGS metagenome assembly FJWA01 (sample SAMEA3912450, study PRJEB9761) | metagenome | biome: forest; material: soil | place: USA | collected 2011-06-22 | depth 0.1 m
CCGTCCCGCCCACCCCGCCCTCGATGACGTGACCAAGCGACCCCAGCGCCGCCAGGAGAAGCTTCACCTTCCGTGCCATCGGGACCTGCCCCGTTCCCACCACCGTCATCAGCGGCTTTTGCATGGCCACCCACACAGCCAGCCTCGGCACCTCACTCGCCGGCCGGGTGTACGTCGCGGCCAGGGCGTCCAAAGCGGCTTCGATCTTCGCCACAGCCACGCCCGCCGCCTTTTTCCCTCCTCCCTGCCGGAGAGAAGCGGCGTGCTTCCCTAAACCACCCGCGAGAACCTCCCTCTTTCCCACCACCGCGGCGCTCGTGGTCTTTTGGTCCTCGCACAGCGGGCAGTCGCACACGAAGCCCCACTGTTGCAGTGTAGTCTTGCGTTCTTGGGCACTCTTGTTTGTGGGCGGCTGGTACCACCAGGTGATCTCGGTGTTGGCGGGTAGGTCGCGGGTGGCGCGGGCGATGAGCATGTCGCCGATGAAGGCGCGGCGTGCGGTGCTGGTGCAGCTGTGGTTGATGTAGGATGCTGTGGGCCAGAGGCCGCAGGAGTCGAAGACGTTGTCCTCGCCTCGGGTTGGGGGCTTGGTCGGGCTTGGTCGGTGTTGGTGTTGTGTTTCTTGGTACGACGTGAGGGTTGAAACCTGTGGACAGCCGAAGCAATTTAAGGCGATGATGCGGCGGACGAGGAAGCTGGGATACACACACGGACGGGTTAGAAGGGGAGGGTTGAGGAGACAGATGGTGGTAGGAAGGGGGGCGGGGGGGCGGTCACGTACGTGTCAACCACGGGCTCTCCATCGATATGGGTGGCATCGACGGGCTGGTATGAGCCGTGATGGAGGTCGGTAATGATGGGCATCAGACAAGGGTTTCGGTGGAGCTTCTGGACGGTCATGTCAATCAGGTCCGACTGAGATCCCATCGTGCCTCCGTTGTCCAGGCCGATGAGGATTGTGCCACCCCGGCCCCCTTCCTTGTCCAGAAAGGCGTGAGTGAACGCCTTCTCGCAGAAGAGGAGATCCCCGGCCTTGACTGCCTTGGTCGTGAAGAGCCCACGGCCACGGGATCCTGATGCTTGGATGCGGACTGGGCCGATGTAGGAGGCATGGTCCAAGTGCGGCGGCTTCGCACTGGCTGCCTCATCATGCAGTTGCTGGAACTGGTATTTGCCGTTGATGTGTTCCTTGAGGCGGCTGATGGCCTGAGTCAGCTGCGATTTGGCTGCCATGTTGTCGGGGTACTCCAGCCGAAGCTCCTTGAGGACCTCGCAGCATTCTCGGTATTGCTGAAGACCGTAAAGTGCTTCGGCCTTGCGATAGAGGGCTTTCTCGGCTGGTTTGTCGGCCGCGGTTGTCGTGGACTCGACATCTGAAAGAGCAGCATCGTGCTGTCGGGTCTTGAGGAACGCGAGAGCCCGATTGAGCCTGATGGTCTGAGTCTCTTCGGGCGTCGATGAGCAACGAAGGGCCCGAGTGTAACTGTCGGCATGCAAGTCAATCTTCGCTCCGTCAGTTGCCAGCTTGGACCGAACTCACCACTCGATAGCAGACCGATACGCCGACCGTTTGAAATGACCGTTCCCCTCAGTCTTCCAAGTCAGGGCAGCACGATTTTGCTCGGCTGGATCTCGTTGCCAACTGCTTGGAATTCGCTCGTCATTCTCCGCGAGAAACACGACGTCCGACAGGTGGTCGACGCGAAGTCCGTAGTTCCCATCCGACATCTGTTTCAAGTACGGTTCCCTGAGGATCAGGACCCTTCCCACGGGGAGGATCTCCTCTGTCCGGCTGTCTGCATCGTCTTCTTGGTGGTACAGCTGTACCATGAGAACGTCGCCCTTCTCATCTTCCACAATGGCCATCACTGCAGTCATCCGATCGGGAGGGGTAATTGTCCGAACCAGCAGATAGGTGCCCCTGTGATGAGTCTCCAGAAGCAGATCATCAATCATGGTCTTCTGGAGCGTTGAGAAGGGTTCGACACAGGGAGGATAGGGCGGCGGCACAAACGACGTTCTCACCTGACCCTGTTGTCGTCTTGGGCCAACGTCTTTAACACTGGATTGCATCAATTTCAGTTGGAACTGAAAAACAACCTGACTGCGAGGCATCCGTGCTGGGCGCTGACCCTTGCGGGCTTGGGCATCCCGGAGCCGCCGTTGCATGTCGAGATTAGCTTGGACGTATTGCGAAGTGCGCGATACATCTTGCATGTCCATGGCTGTTTTCGAAATTGTGGTGTTTTGCCTTGAGGTCGGGCTGGTTCAAGTTTTAATCCTCGATGGGAAGCTTGCGAGGATGGAGGGTGAGTTTGCGAGGATGGAGGGGAAAGATTGCGGTGGTGGAGGAAGCGAGGCTTGCGATGGCCTGGAGGGAGATGGCTGTCTAACATATACCTGTTGAGAGCAGTCGTGCAAACGGAACAGCCGGCCCTATTGGGCAGCGATGCCTGGTGTGCACCTAGTCTGTTGGCCATTTACTGGTCATTGTTCACTCAGCTTGCCGTTCTGCTGGCTGGCTGCAGTGAACTGGGGATGGCTGCAGCTGGCAGGTCAAAGATGCACCCCTCCAGAGACTCTGCGATTGGAGTAACAGGGCATCTTGGTTTCGTTTGCTTGCATGGATGCTACAAACAGCACCACAAGACGGACCTGTCCGAGAAGATAAACTTAGACTACTGTACATGACTCTTATAAAAACATGACTCTCAGGGAAACAGTGTGGGTTGCAGGGCGGGAGAAAGATAACAAGGAATAACCACAAGACTCCCGCTCTCGCCCGCCAGCCCAACACCCCATCAAACAACAAAACGGAAAACAAANAGCCAACTCTAAACTCNACCAACAAATCTGTCGCCTGCTGACCGAGACATGCATCCCTCAACAAACGCAACCAAACTCCGCCACTCCTCACCAACAAGCAACCACCCTCCATCCGTCTCCAAGCAGACGTCCACATCCACACTCAACCCAAAGTCTTGAACAAATCCCCCGCATACTTGACCATGAACCCAGCATACCGTCCCACCTCCTCGCGCGTCGCCGCCTTCTCCATGTCCTCACTGTAAATCTGCAGGCACTGCTCCATCGTCTTGCGCGCCTGCTGCATGCGGAGAGCCCGCTTGTCGCGGGCCTCCCTGCGGGCCTCTTTGCGGCGGGCCTCCCTGCGGGGTGTCTGTTCTTTGTTGGCGTTGTTGGCATTGCCTGAGCCGTTGTCGTGACTGCTCTTCTTGTCTTTGGTTGCGGCGGTCGGGGTCTCGCTGCCGTCGATCATCCGGTCCGTGGCCTCGACGCTGGTTTGACTGTCTCGCTCCTGCTCCTGCTGGTGGTGCTCGGTAATTCGGTTGGTCAGGGCGCACATGTCGCTGGAGACCTTGATGAGGGCGTTGAAGAGGATTGTGTGCCGGGCCGAGGCGCGGAGGGCGTCGCGGTCGAGGCGGGCGTGGAGCTGGGTGATGGAGTCGCGCAGGTCGGAGACCGCCTCATCTCCGCGGGAGGACTGGTCTGGGTTGGTGGCCAGGGCCGCGGTGAGGGTTTTGAGGTGCTTGTTAATCGCTTTGAGGGTTTTGGTGCCTGCCGGGACCTGGAGAGCGGCGGGGAGGGGGCTGGTGTCCAGATCCATGGGGGTGGTGCCGGTGGTNAGAGACTCGATGACCGGGGTTGACTCGATGGGTTTGGCTGTGGCCTCCTTGAGCTCCTCGGTCTTCTTGCGCTTCCCGGTGGTCAGAGGCTCGATGACTGGGGTCGAGTCAATGGGTTTGGCCGTGGCCTCCTTGAGCTCCTTGGTCTTCTTGCGCTTCCCGGTTGTCTTGGGCTCGCTGGCCTTCTTGGGCTCGTTGATCTCCTTGGTCTCGTTAACCCCATTGGTCTCGTTAACCTCCTTGGGCTCGTTAACCTCCTTGGGCTCGCTGGGATTCTTGGGCTCGGGGTTGGGGTAAGCCTTGGATGTGTGGTCGGCACGGGGAGCGAGGACACTCAGAGACTCGTTGGTCTCCTTCCACTCCTTGGGTTTGTTGAAGGGAGGGCACTGAATGTGGGGAGGGCCAAGGTAAGCCTTGGATGTGTGGTTGGCACGGGGAGCGAGGACGCTCAAAGGCTCGTTGGTCTCGTTCCGCTCTTTGGGTTTGTTGAACGGCGGAATCTGCATGCGGGGAGGGTTGGGGTAAGCCTTGAATGTGTGGTCGGCACGGGGAGCGAGATCGCTCGGAGGAGTGAGCTCTCTGTCCTTCCCAGCGAGCTTCTTCTCGGCATTGGACTTAGAGGGCCCTGCGACGGCTGGGATGCGATTCATGTTGTTGATGAACTTCTTGACTTCGCTCTTGAACTTGGCGCCGCCTCTAGCCTTCCGGACATTGGCCTGAATCTTGGAGTCGATAAGGGCGGTGAGATCTGCGGCGCCCTCCTTGTCTTTCTCGGTCGACTCCAGGGCATCCGGATCAAGGCCATGCTTGCGAGGATGCGGAGTGATCGACCTCTCAAACTTGCACTTCTTGGTTCCGGAGGTGGAGGTGTTAGGCGTCGTAGGATTTGGGTCGTTGTCAATTGGGACCGAGTCCTCTTGCTTGACGAAGGGGCTCGAGTCTTTCTCGCCGCTGGAGTGGCGCTTCTTGTGATGCTTGGCCCGTCTGGCGCGCTTTGCAGTCGGCGAGTCCTCGATTTCATTNGAGAAGCCGCGCTTGGTCGAGGAAGAAAAGGATTTCGATTCCATGATGCCAACTCTGGTCGCTACCGAGTCGTGTCAGAAGCGTGATCGAAGGGATGATTGATTGCAACAGAAAAATTAAAGCGTTTCAAAAGCAGAATCGCCAGACTCACCTGCAGCGCGACGGCTAAAATTGAGCGGGTTTGTAACCAAGGTGAATGGAAATCAAATTGACGCAAAGACGAGAGCTTTCTTCAACGGTGCAAGTCTGTCATGCAGAGTGTTGACAGAACAAGAATCTGGTCGGTGGTGGAAGAGAGAACAAGTGGGAGAAAGGAAGCCGAAAAATAGAAAGCTTCCGCCTTGAATTGTAGAAGGCAGAGTCAGTCCAGTGTAATCACCGGGGAGAAAACAATGGCTGCGGAACTTTGTGGAAAGATTTGTGAGGTGGGCTCAAAGAGTGACGCGAGACAACAATGTCGTCCGACTGAATACTGTTTGTTGCCTGAGCATTCTTTCCACCACCGATTCGGGCAAGGCTCGCAGCTTTAAGTGACTACTCCATTTGCCTCAATGCCTCAAAGCAATTAATGAAGTACTGTATGCAAGCAATTCTCAAAGGCTTAAAGTCGGTGCAGAAGGACGAACCACCTAACTGTTGGGTGAGTCCGTTCAAGCGGAAGACAGCTTTGAGAAGAACATCACGCATTGGCACAAGAACAGTCACAGCAACAATAGAGAGAGAGCTTCCAGTGACTGAAGCACTTTCTCACACCCTGCTCGTCACAATCGATAGTTATGAATAAACGTGCGCGTCGTCTGAAAGCACCTCAGGTCTTAGTTGCAGGCTCAGGAGACATGCTTTTCCTTTCTTGCAAAAGAAGAGGTGTTTTTCTTTTTCTCATCTGTGCTCCACGCGAGAAAACTTGTGTCTTCTTATAAAGTCAATCTCTACACTCTCTTCTGGGAACTGGAACAGCCTAGAGATGTGGTTGTGGTTGCCAAGCTCAGAGGTCCACCTTGTCCGTGGACGATCGAGCCACTCGGGCTTTTCGGCCTGGTTGACCCTGCCTCAATGTGGCAAGATGTTTAGGCGATTTACTGTTCAGATTGGACTGGATGAAAGGGGTTGTTTGTTTCTGTTTGCCACTTGCCGTGTGACTGGAGACCCGGTTCAAGCACGGCAAACGTGGCGCTTTGTCGGGCCTTCCCGTGTGCCTGGCTCAGCCGTTGGAGTTGTCCAAGCATTTTCTGTCTCGCCAAAAAGGCTTGTTTCTCTGCCAAGATGGCGGCTTGGCCAGCCAGGAAATACGAACAAGCTAGAGCCTTTTGAGACGATCCCCGTATTGCTGCAGCCACACGGACCAACAGGGTGCCTGGCTGGTGCTCCATCTCCACGCGCGCCCCGCCGCACAGCCCCATCCTCTCTGGATCCTTGCTTTTAGGGGTTTCGTACGAGAAGCAGGGCTGGCCGACAGAAAACATGGAGGCCGCAGGGCCTGTGCCCGGAGTTTTCTGTCACACTCGTGCCAACTCCTCCCTGCCGCCGTGGGANCCCCAGTCAGCGCCCAGGGCCCTGACCAACGGAGCGGGCCTTACGTCAGGACAGTTGCATACCTTTACGAAGGGAACAACCGAAAAAGACCATTTGATGCACTGAACATCTGGCAGCTCGGGTCCAGCACCTCGAGCCACTTCCTGTCGTATTCCAGANGATCGCCAGTCCTTCGCTTTGGCATTCCTTCGCGCCGGACCCTTCGACTGGTGCCACAACACTGACGGCGACCCGAGTCGACCATCTTTGACCCGTCCTAACCGACCTTCTGCGATCCACCTCGACCGTCCAACCCGCCGTCCGATACCCGTGCGACCTCCCCGACCCGTTCAACGACCGATGCGTTTCNGCCAAGTCTGCAACAGACAGTGAAATGGGATGGGCAATGGCCTTCAAGGCGAGAGCGTTGCTGAGCGCCCTGCTCCTGGCAACCGCCAGCGTCAAGGTGCAGGCCGACGGGTTGCAGGTCGACCTTGATTCGACTGGTGAGAACCCGCGCCCAGTCTCTTCGACACGAGAGACACGAGGTCGCAGGAGGACCACCGCCGCTGACATCGGATAATCGCAGACTCGATCAAGGCGGCCGCCAAGCTGGTCGCCGCCAACCTCTGGACGTATTACCACGGAAACGAACCCGGCCAGACGCCCGGCATCCTGCCCGGGCCGCCGCCGGGCGGGCCGTACTACTGGTGGGAGGCCGGCGCCATGTGGGGGACCCTCGTCGACTACTGGTACTACACGGGCGACGACACGTACAACGCCGAGGCCTCGCGGTCCATGGTGTTCCAGGCCGAAGCCCCAGTCAACGCCTACATGCCGGCCAACTGGACCGCCTCGCTGGGCAACGACGACCAGGGCTTCTGGGGCATGGCCGCCCTGCTCGCCGCCGAGGTCAACTTCCCGAACCCGCCGGCCGACCAGCCCCAGTGGCTCGCCCTCGCCCAGGCCGTCTTCAACACCCAGTTCCCCCGCTGGGAGATGGCCTATTGCAACGGCGGCATGCGCTGGCAGGTCGAGAGCACCAACGGCGGCTACGACTACAAAAACACCATCGCCAACGGCGTCTTCCTCAACATCGCCGCCCGCCTGGGCCGCTACACCGGCAACGCCACGTACGCCGAGTGGGTCAACAAGGCCTGGGACTGGATGGAGGGCGTCGGCTACATCACCGAGGACTACAACGTCCTGGACGGCGGCCACATTGGCCACAACTGCACGGACGTTAACCCCGTCCAGTTCTCGGCCAACGCGGCCATCCTCATCCACGCCACCGCCATCATGTTCAATTATGTCCGTTTCCCTCTCTCTTTCTCCCTTCTGCCCCTTCTCCCAATTCTCGCTCCCGTACTGACACCCTTCGCAGACCACGGGCTCCGAGTCCGACAAATGGCGCGTTCGCACAGCCGGCCTCCTGAACCGCACCCTCGACCACTTCTTCCCCGACGGCATCATGGTCGAGCGCGCCTGCGAGCTCGAGGACCGCGTGCAGTGCAACGTTGACCAGCACTCCTTCAAGGGGTACATGCACCGCTCCCTCGCCACCGCGGCCGTCGTGGCGCCCTTCACGCGCGACACCATCACCAAGTACCTGCGCTCGTCCACCACGGGCGCCGTGTCCTCGTGCAAGGCCGACGGCACGTGCGGCTTCCGCTGGACCACGGGCAACTACGACGGCGACGTGGCCGGCGGGCCCGCGGGGCAGGAGATGAGCGCGCTGGCGGCGCTGTCGACGATGCTGATGAAGCAGGAGAAGGTGCTCAACGGGCCGCTGACGAACACCACGGGCGGCACGAGCCAGGGCGATCCGAATGCCGGGCAGAAGTTCCAGGAGCTGAAGCCGCTGAGGGATGTGACGGCGGGGGACAAGGCCGGGGCGTCGATCGTGACGGTGCTGGTGCTGGCGTCGTTTTTGGGGAGTGTCGTGTGGATGGGGTTGGGGATGTCGGAGGCGTAATAAGAGAGAGAGGGACGGGGAAGCGGGTTGCGGGTTTATTACTGGGTTTCTTCTGTCTGCTCTTGTAGTATGGCGTCTGGGATATGTGCCTTGCTTTATAGTATGCGGGTCTGGGTATTGTGCTTTATCTGACGTTTCAGATTTCGACTCGGGTCTTCTTGAAATTTATGTGCTCTTTTGCCGTGCCGTCCCTTGGCTTTGTGTTTGGTGGATCGTGAAATTGTGAAGCTGCTTGGCAAAATGCTGTTGGGGCCTCGAGGGCCGGCTAAGATACCTACGGGATATTCGTTGCCACTTCGCTTATTTGTTTCTCGCCGTTGTTTCACTTGGAGTTGTCAGGTAGGCCGGGCATGGCTGGGGAGCTTCATGCCGTGGGTATTGATAGTTGTTGGCGAGAAGCTTGAGTTGCTGCATTGGGTCGACCGTCTTGTCGCTTTGAGGACATTGAGCTGTTGTACCGAGTATTGAGTAAAGCAGAAAGTCAATTTAGTGAAGCTAGTCCTACACAATGTCCCCAAGTACGAAGCATGGGGAAGAAAGGGAGTGCGTTCATGCCCATCCTCCGACCACTCCACCCCTGAAGTCACGGCCGAAGCAAAAAAGCAACGCCTGGGGTCTCGCTGACCGGAAGCCGTGAACGCCATCTCGGCAAGATAGTACAGTGTTCCTACACGTTGTCTCCGCTCCTCCAAACTCAAGGCTGTCTGTCATCCACGCCTTCTCAGTTTACTGGCCCCCAGCTTTCTCAATGAGAGAAGAATGGAAGCGAAGTGTCGGACGACCGTCGCTCTGGTTCTGCCTCTAGTGGCGCTGCTGGTTGTTGTGCGTAGCGGCCGGGGGAGCGGAAGAGGGATTGGGCTCGTGATGGGTCAACAACCAGACCTTCTCTCGGAGGCCATCGATACAGCGCGATTGTCCTGTCAGGCGGTTCGTGTGTTCGCCAATCTGTCTCTGGAGACTCGCGCGGTTCGATTCCCAGGCATTTCTAAGGTGAGAGACTTCGGCATTGAGATCGTCGTAACGACGGAGCATGCCGTCCATGACCACCTGCTCCTTCGTCGCCTTGGTCTTGTTGGCCACCTTGGTCTTGTTGGCCACCTTGGTCTTCTTGGTCGAGGTCATAGCGGCCCGAGGGCAATCGGTCGCCCACAAGCAGGGCTGGCGGAAGGCGAACGAACTTCGGAAACCCAAGCCAAGGTCCGATGGAACGAAATTATGAGAGTGGCAGAGGAGAGAGATGGGAAAGCCGTGTGGAATGCGAAGACGTGGTTGCGTGTCTCCCGATCCCAGCGAGATGGGCCTGCTCTCGAGTGTGGGCAGGAGATTGGAGAGAAAGAGAAGATGAACAGGTCTGGAAAATTCTGATCAACAAAACAAAGATTAAAGCGCTCAGAGGTCCGGTGAAATTGCTGGGTAGCTCTGGACCTGCAGGGTGGCCGTCGAGGCGTGGCACGATGCACAGAGACTTGGCCTGGAAATGATTACAGCCAGTCTTGTGTAGAATTGGAGACATCTTGAGCAGTGTAAAACTTAACGCCGATCACCAACTTTCACATTGCCGAGACGGAAACTCCCATTAAATGGACCTCCATTGCGCAGAGTCTGGGTTGCCGCCCTTGCGAGTGTCGGGCTTGGGAAAGGAGGGACCGCATGTAAATACAGGTTGTACACCTCGCTACCAGCTTGAAGAACAAGCAAAAGTTAAAGTATTTGCATATAACAAAATGTTTGTCGACGGAATGAGTAAATCAGGGGCAGCTTTTCTTTTGGCAAGAATTTATTGTGATACGAATGGCACGGCGCTGTTCATGCACGCTCTGTTATTCCATTTTCCTCTTTCCCCTTTTTCTGGTTTTTCAGTTTCCTTGATCGTGACACTTTATGTTTTCAAGCTTTGTTTCCTTCTACATAAAGAAGCCCTAAAACTTTGGAATGTCTTGCATTCTAGGTTAGATGCCACTTGTTGTGGGCGTGGGTGTTTCGATGTTGTCGCGACTCAGGGGTTCAGATCAGGGGTTCAGATCAGGGGGTTTGTTGACGGCAGGGGCAGCAGTCCAGTGGTCCGTGCATAAAGCTTGTCTTGGGTGCAGCGCCTGGCTGACGTCGGCAAATCCCAGACTCGGCGTTTTTGTCGGGTCCAGTTCCAGATCAAACAACAACACCCGCCCACCACCACCGCGAATGCACCGCTCCTCTATGCCCAGGGCAAGGTAGACTCGCGATCATGGCGTCCAAGGTGAACAGCGAGGCCGGTCCCTGGAATCGGGAGACCAAGGACAAGTTTGAAGGGCGAGTCTGCGCAGTCCCTCTCCTTGGTCTGTCTGCATTGCTGACCTGTGGCGGAAACAGCAAGGACCGAAGCGAGTACCTCGACCCATGCCAGGAGGCGGCGGCGCGGAGCATCCGGTGTTTACATCGCAACGGGGGCGACAGGTCACTGTGCTCGGACTACTTTGAGTCAGTAATTGCCTGGGGGTGTCCGACGGTAATCGTGCCTACATAGCACTTTTATGCTGATGGCTGGATGATACAGGGCATACAGGGACTGCAAGAAAGCTTGGGTACGGACTGCAGCTTTGGCGGGCCTCGATTGCATGATTCACCGCTGACTCGATTTGACGTTTACAGATACAGAAGAGAAGGTCGGGGAAGCCCCCGTCCTGATGCCTGCCTTAGCTAGGCCCCCTACCGGTCAGCCACGCACCACCCGAAAGCCACGAGTTATGCTCGGGCTTGAGCAGGGCGCATGCGAGGAATCGAGCGAGTGTGGGAGGGCAAGGAAGCCGAGTCGACCTTGACAAGTCTTCCGATCTCGGTTGTAGAACTGCCGTGTAGAATACTTTGTACTGTAATATCTCCAGATTTCTTTCTGGAGGGCCAATGGTTCGGGGAACAGCAGAGAGTGTGAGGGGAGGCCTTCTCAATGAGGCTTGTTCCCTTCCAGGCACCCCAGGCACACCAGGCACACCAGGCACAGGCACACCACGCTCACTTCGGTGGATTTGCTCGGTGGAGGTGGGGTTGCGCCGCACAGACCATGCCCAACAACACCCCGCCAAAACGACAGCGAACGGAGGTCACGAAACCTTTCTTGCTTCCATGGAAGTTTCCGAAGGCTGTCACTTTTCGTCGGCAAAAGTCAAACAATTCTTCGCGGCACTGAACAGCCGAGGCTGGCCGCTGTGAGCTGCCAATTTCTGGTGCAGGAACCGGTCCCCTTGATTGAGATCAGGGAGCAGGCCCAAAGCAGAGACAACAGAAAAGAGGCAGCGTTTGCTTGTCAATTGCTATCAGCCTGCAGTGAGCGTTGTGGCTGATTGCTGTGGCAGCGGGTGGACGAGACTCAAGAGATTGAGGAAACTGGGGGACACCCCGGGTAACACAACGCACACCTCTCACATCTCTCCCGCCATGTCTTCGTACCGCTATGGCCGCCCGGCCCTGAAAAGCTCCGTCGATGTCCAGCTGCAGACGGCCTTCAGCGATGCGAACTGGACCATCGTCGTCCGTCTCGCTGCAAAGCGGGCAGCCACTCTCAAGGATCCCTACTATGAGGTGTGTATTACCACCAAAGCGTTTAAGAACCCACAATGCTCACACTACTCTCCTGCAGGCCATCAAGATGGTTGCTCAGTCACAGCTGGACGGCACCCTGGAAAAGTGCGCCATGCTGGTTGCCATTGATGAGCTTGTTAAGAGCAAGAAGGCGCCGGACATCGACACCATCGAGCTGTACGAGTGGGCCTGCGGCGACTTCTTCGACTTCGAGGTCGAGTATGCCGACACCCTGGGGCCCCTGAGGGCTCGCTGGGCCAAGGCCAACCCCGCCAGCCCCCTGGCCCTGCAGTGCCTCCAGTCCTGTCTGGAGAACTGGGACCTTGTCAGTGCGCAGCAGGTATGCATCTCGACTCGTGCATTGACTGTGGTGAGGGTCTGGTTATTGACATGTATCAGATTGCTACCAGCTTGGACAAGACCTACGCCAACACGGCCGATCGCCGATACATGTTCTGGAACATCATCCTCACCTTCCTCCTTTCAGTATGCCTCCCCTTGATGTGTTTGCACGCTCAATCTAACACGGACAGATCAGTCCTCAGTGCACCGATGCGAGCCGCAAGGTCTACAGCCTTTTGGCCGCGAGACAGCTCGAGCGGGCTGCTGATTTGACAGAAAACGTACGTCCCCTTCTCAACTGCGAGAGACGGCTCTGACAACTGCTAGTCTGCAAAGCTGGAGGCCACAGACCGGGGACTCCTCACAGAAGAAGAAATATGCCTCTACTACCGGGTTCTGCAGAACCATGGCACCAAGGAGGAGTTCGTCTCCCGCCTAAAGAGTACAAAACTGGGAGCCATCGGCCAGCTCAAAGAGGGTCGCAAGGTGCTCTTTTACGAGGCACTCGAGAAACTCGAGGCATGGGGCGAGTGGGATCTGATCAACAACTTGTGCTGCGAGGCCTTGACGCTCGGCTTGGAAGGAGGCATCGCTCCATTTTTCGTTTGCGACTTGCAGATCTGGAAAAAATTTGCATCAGCCGCCAGCAAGGTGACAGACTCAGACAGGTAAGCCACATCCATCTGCTATTCTTGGGTCGGCTTACCAACCCCCTTCAGTGCCCTTACCGAGGTCCAGGCGATCCTCAAGAGATACATCGATGTCAAGGACAGGGCCGGCGAGATGTACAAGAAGAATCTCAGCCTGGCGCTTTTGGAAACCACCTTCCGGCTACCCCCGTCAGCTCTGAACCCGAACCACGATAACAAGGGTTTGTCTCCGAGGGTCATCCAGATCGGCTTGTTCCTGGACCAATCGTTTGAGAGGTTATCCGCTTTTGACGATGTCAAAGGCTATGTGGCCGAACTGGGGTTTGAAGAAATCAAGACCCTCATGAACGACGTGATTCCCAAGATTCTGGAGGAGGTGAGTTTACGTTTCATCTATACACCAGCGGAAAACTGACCCAAATACCAGGACGCGGCCAAGGCGCGGAAAATTGTTCTCACGGCGCTGGAATCGAAGCTTCGCTACCTCCTCTCTACATGTCCCCAGACTCTCTCGCCCCGGACCTCTGTCCTTGATGGCGAAACCCAAGATGATCCATTTCAGTGCCGGCTTTGTGCGAACCCGGCCTCGATTCCCTGCGAGCACTGCCTGAAGAAGCTGGTAGCCGACGCGTCAAACACATACCAGCAAATCAATGGGGACAAGGAGCTCTTGGATGCCATTCCCCGCCTGGACAGGGACCCCCGCCTGGATCTGGCCCTCGTCATGGGCGCGTCCCTCCTGAAGCTCTCCGGGCTGCGGCCCCGGACACCAGACACAAGCC
>FJWA01003734.1_pt1 | contig 13476 bp, 20 predicted proteins | sample 1011891 | NCBI WGS metagenome assembly FJWA01 (sample SAMEA3912450, study PRJEB9761) | metagenome | biome: forest; material: soil | place: USA | collected 2011-06-22 | depth 0.1 m
CGCTGGTCCCCTGCCAAGGGGAGCAGGGCTCCGAGGCCCGGAGAGCCCTCCTCGGCCGCTCTCTTTCCCCAACTAAGCGCGATACCTGACAGGTATTAGGTCCTTCTACAAACAAACAAGTAGAGGCGCTTCCGGAATATAAAACTTCTGTATGTATAGCCTAGGATTATAATAGTCATAGAGCGCGCAATCCTCCTACTCGCGGTGCTCGTACATAGAGTCTTTGACTCTTTACGTATCCCCAGCGCGCATAGCTTGGCCAACTACCTACCTACCTTGGCAGGAGACTCGCAAAGTCCCCGCTAGTNCTCGGCGGCCTTTGCTATCATTTCCTGTGACAGTTCCAAGTTAGGAGTACATCACGGGCTATTGTCACAGGGACGGTGACTTTGAGACATGGGGATTCGGCCCGGAAGCCGGGCTTGCATGAACATTGGGACGATTGTTGTGAACCCTTTTTAAACCCCATGTGCGATGGTTAGTGTACCTAGCTTCGCCACACAAGAAGGATGTGGCCAGCGTAAACCCTAATGAGGCATTTTAAGACCAATACAGCTCGGCGTTGGGGGGAATCTGCGCCAAGTCAGGACTCAGCCCAGTCAGCCGCACACGGCACATCATCTTGAGGAATGTCAGGCAAATAAATCATCACGCGATACCCCTCTTGAAGCCCACTTCATGATGGTTGTGGCCATATCTCCAACCCCGAAACATAACTTGTCACTTGCAAGACACCCATCATGTCACACTATTTCTGTGACGGCTGCACCGAGTCGATACCGGCCCACAAGGCTCGGATACAATGCCAGGAGTGCCCAAACTACGACCTTTGCGCCAACTGCGCAATCTTGGGCACGACAACAGGCGCCCACCTGAGCAGCCACCGGACGGTCCTGCACAGGGCGAGCGGGTTTGCTACCGTGCCTCCGCCTCCGCCTCCGCCCTCACTGCCCGCCAGATATCCCAGCACCGGTCCAGCTAGGGCGTCCCCGGCTGTTCCGGGCACCGCTCCTAACCAACAGCGGGGACAGTCATGGAGCCAGTTCTTCATTCCCAACACCTGCCAACACACAGACAGCTTCGCCCAGGTCACCGCGGCTATTTTCGCGCGAGTGGACACGGGAGGGACGGGGTACATGACACCCGAGGCGTGGTCCGCTCTTTGTGACATACTCGGGACTCCGTTGCATGAGAACATCTGTATGTCGACCTGGTCACCTGGAGGGGCACTACCTATCCAGTGCGTGCTGACCGAGCGTGTGATGCAGGGAAGCAAACCTTGCAAAACGGCATAGGCCCCAACAAGGAGAGCCAGGCCGACGGCGCCCTCAAGCGGGCCTACGACCTGCTCTCCATCGACCACATCGTCCGGCCGCGCCAAACCACCACCCCGATCCGCAACCCAGCCCCCCAAGCCTCTCTCCGTAACAGCTTCCTTAACACCCTCGTCAACGCCGCCGCCGTCGCCGCGCAGGCGGCTCCCTCCACCCCGATGCCCCTGCTGACCCTGAGCGGCTTCACCGAGCTGTACAAGATCACAGCACTCACCGAGCCCGACACGGCGCGCAACGAGCTCAACATGGTCCTGCGGCACTACGACCTGCCGCTGTGGCGCGACCGCGGCGAGATCCCGCGGTGGGCGCTGCCGCCCGGCCCCGTGCCCGAGATGCTGAACCGCGTCGCCCAGGTGCGGGCCCGCACACGGGCGTCGGCCGAGGCCGAGAACCGGCTGTCGGCGGCAAGGGTCAGCATGGCGGATGCGCAGATCCGCAGGGCCGAGGAGAGTCAGCGGCGAATGGGGGATATTGGGACGGGGTGGCATACCGAGTATCGTTACTTGTGATGGTGGTGGTTGTTGGTGCTGTTGTGGTGCTGGCGGCGGGAGGTGGGAGCTGGAAGGCGTAGTGTTTGAAGAAGTTTAAGCCGCTTCTAGCTACTTAACGTTAGCTCCTAAGCTCTACATGTAGCTAAAGGCTATAAAGTTCGTATCATCTATAAACCTTACTATACTAATTAGTAGATAAGCTTTCTTTAAGGCTTAATATAATAACACTTGATTTCCCCGCGCCCCTGTGAGATACAACCTTGGAAGGCAGCGGGCAGTGCGAAGCAGCAAATAAATTTCATCACCCTCTTTTTTCGAGGGGTGGTGGGGAGACTCTAATAAACATGCTCTCCCCAGTCATTAACAAATATGTAATGCCTTGAGGCAACGGCCTCGTCAGTGACGCAGGCTCCCATGTGTCCAAGAAAACTCCAAGCCAAAACACTCCTCAAACTCCAAGCTTCAAACGACCAAAACACAAAACACAATCCCTCCCTGCCCCGGGTATAAGAATGTAACGCGTGGGGTCTTTGAATCAAAACATCCTCCCCTCCTTTTCAGAACATCGTCTCTCCCTCTTCATCTTCGTCTCCAACACAACAACTCCAACAAGCCAAGCCTTACACGCCATATCTTCCTCTCTCTTCTTCTTTCATCTCCGCCCCTCCCTGTTCAGGCGGGTTCCCAAACCGGAGGCCCAGCGACTTCTTGCAACTAGCCCAGTACGCCGTGGGCCACATATTCAAAATTTCGGCATCGACCACGTCCCCGCGTCGGATGCGTTGCGCCACATCCCAGACGACGTCCCGCAGGAGATTCTGCGTGATGGGGATGACCTTGCCGTGGTCAGCGGCCGTGAAGATATCGGAGTGGAGCTCCAGCGGGTAGAGGAACGGGTCGGTGGAGGAAAGGAGCTCGTCGCAGGTAGGTCGCTCCATGTGGTTTCGGTTCAGACAGCGCTTCATGGTCCGGATCAGACTCGGCAGCACGCGGCTGCCATTTTCGGTGTATTCGGGAAACTCGATGTGGTGGTTCCAGTCCTTGATCGCGTTGACGCGGACGATCATGTTGGTGATGCTCGCAAACGGGCACTGCCCGTAAACCATTTGGTACAGGATGCAGCCCAAGCTCCAGACATCGCTGGCTTTGCCGAGCTTGAAGTGTTTCGGCCTCTGCAGTTGGGGGCCGCTCAGCTGGTTGCCTGAGGTGAGGGCGTATTCTTTAGAATCCATCAGGGATTCAGGGGACATGTAGTTTGGTGTGCCGATCTGCGCGTCGCGGTGCACGTTGACCGTCATATCCGTTTGGATGGCATTAGCGATGCCAAAGTCAATGACTTTGAGTCGGCCTTGGGCAATGACGAAGTTGGCGGGCTTCAGGTCGGTATGGATGATGTCCTTGTCATGCACCGCCTGGACGCACTCGACCATCTCCTTCCACCAGTATCGGACAAAAACCGGGTCAAACCGGCTGTCTTCGTACGAGTGGCTCCGAAGAAAGGTATTGAAATCGAGCTCGCCGGGTTCCAACACCTGAAAAGCAATTAGCACACGGCAATGGGCCAGGGACAGTCCCGAGGTCGACTTACGAGGCTGAGCATCTTTTTCTCGGCGTTGAATTCGTGGTCAATGAGCTGGATGACGCGGCCGACTCCAGTCAGCCGCTGCAGCAAGGCGATCTCGCCATGATATCCTCTGATGACCCGGTCGTCCAGACCCTCGAGGGACACGCGTTTGAGGGCAAGAAGCTTCCCGTTTTCAGCCGCGACACGGTAGACCTTACCGGACCCGCCGCGGCCAAGAGCGTCGATTCTCGTGTACATTTTGCCGTTGACGCGAAGCAAAAACTGCTTCTTCTTGTTGGGTTGCAGCGTGGTGGAGGCACCGGCAGCCGCAGTGGCCGTCTCGGCGACTGACATCTTTGGCGGAGGCGGTGGAGCGGGTCTTTGAGCGGTGTTGTGGGACCTTGCGGTCAGAATGTGGTGGCTTGGAGCGGCATGGACCAGGTGATTTGGGACGGCGAGGACCGGGGCGGCGTGGACTTGATGAGCGGGCTCGACGGCGTCGAGCTTGATGGGTGCCACAGTGGGCAACGGTGCCCTCTGGCTCTGCATGGGACGAGGTGCGTTGGCCGACCGGGTTGCGATTGGGACCGCAGAGACGAGTTCAGCAGGAATTTCATTCTCCTTGTCCTCTCCAGCGACCTCGGGAGCAGGCGGAGTTGGGATCCGGTAAACCAACTGTTGATGGGTTTGCACCGGCTTCCTCTGACTAACTGGGGTCATGAAGGTGCCTTTGTGTCTGCGGAGGGCGGCTCTGGCGAGGTCTCTGGCGCTGGCGCTAACAGGGCTGCCAGAGGCGGCGAAGTCGGGATATTCGGGGGCGGTCGAAGAGGCAGCCTGCTGCTCCTGCTGGGCTCGGGATTGCTGGCTGGCGGACTCCTGACCCAAACCATACGCATCTACCTCGGATTGGCCATCGGCCTCTTCATCCTCACTCTGCCGTCGACGCCCGCGGCGAGCAGGGCCAGAAAGGAAGCTACCGGGAGTCTTGGCAACTCTCTTGACACGCATCGAAGACTGCGGGGCCGCAGTGGACGGTGGTGGGGCGGCAGCGGCGCCAGATCGGACCTCGCGCTCGGTAGAGTGTGTGGTGTGCTTTGGGCGCAAATCAGACGACCCTCCTGGGACTGATGGCTGTCCCGACGACCCGACGGTAATCCTGACGGTCCTGACCACCGGGGTCTTGGCGGGAGGCTCATGCTGTGCAACCGGTGAGGACGCGCTCGTCAGCTTCGGGTCGTCCGAGCTCTCCGGTCTCTTTCCTCGAGTGGAGGACGAAAGCGAACTCCGAAGGCTCTGGCGGTGAGTGCTGCTGACGGTAGGGTTATGGGCCCGATTGGCCGAACTCGGGGCGTAGAGGCGAACGATGCGCTTCCGGGGGGCCGGGCTGCTCTCGCGACTGCCTGCAGGCGAAGACTGCTTGGAGGACTGGGCACTGCCGGGTCGTGCGTGCCGAGAGCCGCGGGTAGCCCTCACCGGGGGCTCCTGGTCCCTGGCTGCTGCCGCGGCGGTCGGGACAGAGCTTCTCCTAGAGGCATTCCGGGAGTGGGGGCGGCTTTGGGGTGACTGAGGGCGCGAGGAAGCCGCGTCTCGGGCCCGTTTCCAGGAGGACTCCTGGTGCCCGCTGGTCTGCCTGCTTGGGGCCGGGATCGTCGTCTTAGACGCGGCAGACGTGCTGGATGTGCGGCGAGCAGCGGGCGCAGCGACGCCAGTGGACGACGCGTCAGAGCCGTGTCCGCCACCCAGGAGAGCCTTGGTGATGGCGCTCAGCTTCATAGGACTAAGCACCTCGTCATCCGAGCTGTCGGCAGTCGTAGACGGCTGGCCCCGCAGTGCCAGTCTTGCCGATGTCCGCCTTCCAATGGACGCATGCTGGCTGCCCACGGCGAGCGGGGCTCGCGACATGGTGAACAGTGATGGCGGGTTAGGCCGTGTCGTTGAGGTGGGTGGCTCTCCACGCGTCAGAAGGCCCTGTCCTGGGCGCGGAGGTTGCTGGAGCGAGAATGCTGGCGCAAGCGCGGGTGTCCAATTTGTGAGTCGTGATTTGTTTTGTCAAGAGCAAAGTCGAAGCAGGAAGCAATTGCGTTGTCTGGATCGCGAATGCTGAGTGCTGAGTGCTGGAAAGCCGGATGCTGAGCGTCACGTCGCTGCGTGTGTCTGCGTTCGATGTTTGGGAGAGGAAGTGACATGGGGCTGGGTTTTGTAGCAACATGGGGGGGACCCACTCTTCCCTCACTCGCCAGCGAGACAGTGTGTGTTGTCTGCGTTGGCCCAGCAACGCGCCGTCTGAAATTTGAGCTTCATTTGCGGGTCCGCCAAGCGCGTCGTCCCGTCGCGCGTCATGCAACCAATTTAGCCAGATCCAGCCTTGGATTCTGTGTTGGCCTCAGGCACATCGAGCCGACATGAGAAACAAGGTGGGTCCTTGGATGCATCCCCAGACCACAAAGCGACTCGGCTTGTTGAAGCGTCTTCCGCCACGACACTGGCAAGGGGTTGGCTTGACGTTGCCCGGGGCAGGTCAGAAAGGTCGTGTTTCTGCCGGCATTGGACCATGGAACAGACAGTGCTGATTCCTGGAGCTGGGAGGCCGAAGCACGACCACACATCACTCCATTTCAAGTACCCAACGCATTTCACACACGGCCAGGACGAAACAACACCGAAGAGACCCTTGTACTCTATTGTCCCAATCTATATGGCACTGCACGCCGGTTGGATCAAGTCCCCGGATACCCCAAAAGTCCAACACCAGTGCGAGAGCACCGGTTCTGCAAGGAACATCGAAGCTTGTGCATAGGTCGTAAAGGTTCTTCGGAAATGTCCACACAGCCGGGACCGGCTTCGTGGCGATCGCCGGGAGGCGCTTAGTCGAAGAGACCGAAGCCCATGTCCTCGTCGGACTCCTCCTTCTCTGTTGCAGGTGTCAGCGAGACATGATGTGCGATGTTTACAGGGACACTTACCCTCCTCCTTCTCCTCCTCCTTAGCAGCCTCAGGAGCAGCACCGCCAGCGGCAGCGCCACCAGCGGCAGCAGCGCCGCCAGCACCGCCCGACGGGACGGAGGCGAGCTTGGAGGAGCCCTCAGCGATCAACTGCGTCACCACCGTGTCAGTACAAGGCACATTCCTTCCAGTTCGGTGTTGAGAAATCGGCGCACCTCGTTGATGTCCTTGCCCTTGAGCTCGGAGATGAGCTTGTCGAGACGGTCGCTGTCAGCCTCAATGCCAACGGACTCGAGGACGGCAGTGATGTCGGCGGCCGAGGGAGAGGTGTTGCCGCCCAGGCCNAGGAGGAGGTAAGCTGCGAGGTGCTTCATTTTGGATGGTCTGTTTCGACGTCGTTGTCAGCCTCGGCGTCTCGTCCTTGAATCCGTCGGTTGCAGGCCTTGTCGCCAGAATCACTCACGTTTGGGANTTGGAAGAACAAGAGATGTCAATCAAGTTTAACCGCAAGTTGGGCGGAGAAAGACTCTTCTTAGTTCCGGGTGGTGATGGCTGGTTCCAAGAGCGGTCGCAGAACCGATTTATTTTGCAATTCTGAGCAATTGTGAGCCCGCAATTTTCGGCCCCGCCTGTCACCTGACCTCAAGATAGGGCAGATGCGGTGCTGACATAATAATCTTGGAAGTGGGGATCCAGCCCGGATCCGGAGTCGGTTGCACATGGCTCCGAGGTGTGCAAACGGGCAGCAGGCTGCCAGCGCCCGGGCCTGTTTGCAGACCGGCCCACGCCAGGTGGGTCTTCTGACGCCCCCCTCCAGCAGTTAAAAAGCGGCTGTTCGTTCGTCTTGGACCGCCATCGATCACGCAAACTCTTTGTTCCCTTCCAACACCCGGCGCCGTGAATCGCTGCGCCTCCGCCGGTAGCCTCGACGAGTCCCATCCCCCTCGCCTCGACCGCGTCCCGATTTCCAGCAGAACAGGCGGTTCTCGAGACTGGGAAGCGCCGGTGGCAAGATTCCAAGTTGATAAGGGCGGTTCCAGCTCGATGCCTTGGCGGCAAGAGTTGGTGTGAGGCTGGGGAGGGTTCACGCAAACCGTGGCATCATCACCTAGGGCTCCCGGACTCGGGGCGCATCAGTCGCAATGGCGGTGAGCGCGGACACAACCTCGGCTGCTCGTATTTGATACTGACGGATCCGTTCGGTTAGATTCTCGATTTGCTCGCATCCATTACCGGCGAAAAGCCGTCGCCGTCCCCGAATCCCGTGGCCCGCCCGAGCGCAACATTACCCAAGCGAAAGGCTGAGGATGAGTTGCGCCCAGTCGGCCTCAAGGTCGCGCGCACGGAGTCGATCCCCGAAAGGCCATCGCGCCCGAATGGCAACCTGCCAAAACCTTCTGCTCGGCCGGGGGATCGGCCGCTCGGCGGTTCCGGAGACAAGCCGTCCTTGAAGCCCCTACCTGCTCTCGACAAGAGGACTTCGAACGAGAAGTCCAGTGGCACTGGCCCCAGGAGTGGCAGCACCGGTACTGCGGGGAAAATGTTGCCTTCGCGGCCCCTTCCCAGCCGCCCGAGCCCGACAGACTCTGGTCCGCCAAAAAAGCGGTCGTACGCCGAGATCATGGCACGGGCAAAGGCCAACTCGGAGCAGCGGGAGTCCCTGGGCAAAATTCAACACAAGACGGTTGAGCGGAGCATGACGATGAAGGAGCGGAAGGAGATGAAGACCGAAGACGCGAAGAGGGCGAAGACGGCCGCGAGAAAGCTTGCGACTGGGGGAGCCTCTCGGCCCGGTGCTCGAAGCAGGCCTGCGGCTGATACGACAAGGGCGTCTGGGTCCCGGAGCAGCTTCGCCGCATCCGGCGCGACAAAGACCCAAAAGTTGGCCCCTGTGGAAGAGAAGAAGATCAAAAAGGCGGCATTGGCTACAACGGGATACACGGGCACCGCGCGTCCGCGGCCCGGGGCCTCTACCCCGGCCAAGGGTGGCGCTTCGAGCCGTCCCTGCTCCGACTCTCAGTCTCGTGACAGACCTCGATACGGCGGCCCTCTCTCGACCTCCCGGAGGAGGAATGAGGAAGACGAGGAGATGGACGATTTTATTGTCGACGACGAGGATGAGGAGCAAGAACCAGGGTATGGTAAGGGCCGGCAGTATCGCTATGACTCGGACGACGACGAGTCCGACATGGAGGCTGGCATTTCCGACATCGAGGACGAGGAGCAAGAAGCCGCCCGCTACGCCCGGCGTGAGGATCTGGAGCAGGAGGCCTTGGAGAAGAGGCTGAAGCGGGAGAAGGAGGAGCGCAAGCGCAAATTCCTCGACTCCACCAAGTCCAAGACTGGCGGTCGCTGAGCGGACTCAGACAACTGATGTGGTTTGACCTCAGCGCGGCAGGTGACTACCAGGATACATTGGGAGCATTTTGGTTTTTGGGTGTTGTCTAATTTGGGAAGCACCTTGGGATCCGGCGTTGGCATTGCTAGAGGGAACACTCGGCGCCATCTTGCATCAGCATGGAGTCCACGGTTTACGGCGGTTCATCATGTAGTTATTCCAGCGGTGTTTTGTATTCACATTGTATTCATCACCCAGTCTGTAGATTGCAACACACCCGCATCGTTTCCTGTGTCATTGGTATTCATTGCAGACGTACTTCCCTTCCCGGCTGTATTCTATGGCGTGTCCTTGGAATACTGCAACTTGCACGAGGCATGTTCTGCAGGGGCACGGCTGTCCAACGTCCAGCACGTCGTCCCCTGCTTTCGGCAGCTCCCGTCTCCCCACTCTCCCAGCTCGTCATTGCTGGCTGCAGAGGCCAGTGGAGGATGCAGGGCTGGCTGCTGCTGCGCTGGGGAATGGATTGCGGGGACTGCAACCGTGGAAATGGCTTGCCTGCCTCAACCAGCCAATGAGCGGAAGCTCACCAATGCCCCACCAAGCGCATCCTGCCACCCAGCGATAAGCCGCCCTTTGATTTTTTTATCGGTGAACGTCCCTGGTGATTGATCGCACGCGCGCCCGGACTTGAACCCCATCCTCACAGGCCCCAAGTATTTCCGGCCACCTCAGAACCGCCAGCTTGGGCACTGTAGTCACTCTTTGAACACTCGAGTCCCTTCCGAGGACACCAACAGTCAACATGGTCAGTACCACTCCTCGTCCTCAGTCATCGGCAACGTGGGCTTCGTTGACTAACCATTCTTGCACAACCACAGCCCCAGAACGAGTACATCGGTATGCTCCCTCCTATCCTCCTCCGCATCGACGGCAGCAGACTTCCCCGATACTCCTTTCTCGCATCGCAACCGAGCACACACACCATCTAACCCTCCTGCGCGATCCACAGAGCGGCACCGCAAGCTCCACGGCAAGCGCCTCGATCACGACGAGCGTGCCCGCAAGAAGGCCGCCCGCGAGGGCCACAAGCAGAGCGAGAATGCCCAGAACCTGCGCGGCCTGCGGGCCAAGCTGTACGCAAAGCAGCGCCACGCCCAGAAGATCCAGATGCGCAAGACCATCAAGCAGCACGAGGAGCGCAACGTGAAGGGCGCCCCCGCCGAGAAGGAGCCGTCCGACCCCATCCCCGCCTACCTGCTCGACCGCGCCAACCCGACGACCGCCAAGGCCCTCAGCTCGCAGATCAAGAACAAGAGGGCCGAAAAGGCCGCCCGCTTCTCCGTGCCCATCCCCAAGGTCAGGGGCATCAGCGAGGAGGAGCTATTCAAGGTGTATGTGCTGGGTCTCTGCTGTGGTGAGGCTGGCTGGGAGATGGAGCTGACGGAGGGATAGTGTCAAAACGGGCAAGAAGGTCCAAAAGAAGGGTACGTTTCTTTCTAGAGGATGTCATGCTGCGAGTGTGGATACTGACCATATCAACAGGGTGGAAGCGTGTCGTCACCAAGGTTGGCTTCACTGGGCAACCAAATCTTGCAGTGATGATGCTAATCCCAGTTTCAGCCTACCTTTGTCGGGCCCGACTTCACCAGACGGCCGGTCAAATACGAACGTGAGTGCTTCCCTGAGCCTTCTCCCAACACTCGCGGGAGAAGCTAACAACGTGCAGGCTTCATCCGGCCCATGGGTCTGCGTTACAAGAAGGCCAACGTCACCCACCCGACCCTCAACGTCACAGTCCAGCTCCCAATCCTCGGCGTCAAGAAGAACCCGAGCAATCCTCTGTATACCCAACTTGGCGTTCTGACCAAGGGCACAATGTATGTCCGATCCATCCACCCCTCGCCCCCCGGGGACCCATTCCTGACCATGTTCGCAGCATCGAGGTCAACGTCTCCGACCTCGGTATTGTCACGGCCTCGGGCAAGATTGCCTGGGGTCGCTACGCGCAGATCACAAACAACCCAGAGGTAAGAACTCTTCTTGGCAGCATGCATTGATACTGGCGCTGACCTGCCCTTCCACAACAGAACGATGGCTGCTTGAACGCTGTTCTCCTGGTATAGATGTTGCTTGGTTTTTGGAGATCTATGGGTGGGGGGTTCGCAAGACTGGCAAAAGTTGGCATGGGAACGGCGTCTGGTGTTGGGAAGATGGTTGAACCCGATATTATTATTCAATGTGATATTTTTGGGACCATGTGTGTGTTCTGTGCCAATGCAGATCTGGTTCAGTTGTGAGAGACAGATTCGGGCCTCGAAGGATATGAAGACGGCCCACTAACTCCACACGTCCCAAGTGCTCGGCGACGCCGCGAGTGAATTCAACGTTCATGATAGTGGTTGCTCTGGTAATATTATACATGATATGATGGGGATGCTGCGACCTTGTGTCACCGCCATGATGATGTTGGAGCTACCTGCTCATCCAGTACATCGGTTTGAGCATGGCCACTGCTCGCACCGTCCAGGCCCATGCTCTCCAAGCCTCACGCTTTCGGGTGTTCCTACTGAAACCAATTCAGCCGGCAGGAGGTGACTAAACCATAGCGGCGCCAACATATGAAGATGGCTATGTCCTGTGGGGGCCTCCACTTCTAGTACCATGTCGACTGAACAGCTTATCGGGGACAGTCTCAACGCAGCCAAGCCGTCTACATATGACTCGGCGGTCCTGGGTGCAGTCGAACAGTCCCGTATTCGGGCCGCCGACCCTCGAGGACGTCGTTTGTCCGGCTACCATTGGTAGTCAACAATGCGCCGGCGCAGCCGGGCCGCCTCCTCCCCACTCAAGACCTGGCCGCATAACCCATGCGCCATAGCATCATGAGCACACACGCCAGCAGCGTGTCTGCCGCTGACCGGTATGCCACGCTCATGGTGTGAATTCGACGTCATGTAATAGACGAAGGCTCAGTGCCAAGGCGGCCGTGCGGGTATCACGGGAGGCGAAGCTAGCGCTGTGAGAACTAGCCCGCTTCTTGAGCGGCCTACGCAAAGCGCAGAGACACTTGGATCCGGTTTCCGCTCAGCGAGGTGATCTTGGCGGCGAGGGCTTTGTCGTTATCGAGGGCAGTGATGTCGTCGCCGCCGCCAATGCTGTTGCCGTAGATCATGACGTTGGGCACTGTTTTCCTGCCCGTCATCTCTCCGATCTTGGCTTGGATTTTCGGCCCCAGGGGATGCAGGTCCAGCTCGACGACGTAGGGCGCCGGCTTGATGTCGTACTTCTCGAGCAGGACTCCTTTGGCGCGCTTGGAGTAGGGGCAGTACGACTTGGAAAAGATGATGACTGGGACAGGCGCGGGTCAGCAAAAGCACTCATGCGGAGCAAGACGGATGAGGCGTTAGTACCTGGCGACTTCTTCAGGATATCATTCAACACGGCCTTCACCTCAAGGTCCTCTTCGGTTTCCTGGGGCACCGAGTCGGACTTGGGTTTCGGCGCCGGCTTCGTCTGCCCCCCTGCAGAACTCCCGACTCCTACCACTTCCGCCGGGGTCTCAGGCTTGTTGGGGCCTTTGGCCTGTGCGCTGTCCTTTGCTTTCTGCTCGGCCTGGCGCACGCGGGCGGCCATCTCCCGAGCCAGGGCAGTGTCATCGTCGTCGATGTCTCCGTCGGCGTCGACATCGTGATCCGCCACAATCTTTTGGATAGGGGGCGGTCCAGCAGCGTGACTCTTGTCCATCGCGTTCACCGTCTTGGAGTAGAAGTCGTGCAGCGATCGCGTGTCGGGGTCTCGAGAATGACGGGCTTGCGAGGTGAAGAAGAGGAGGGTAACGATACCGGCCAGGACCAGGTATGTGAGCACCCGGAAGCGCCTCTGGGACGGCATGGCGGGCAATGTACAAGATGTCTTTCCTTTGCGTTGGGTTGGTGTTGTCGTCGAGAGTGGTGCGGTCGCGAGTTTGTCGTCGAGAAGCGGGCGGTAACGTCAGCCACGCTGCGAGGAGTGCAAAGCTTTTGAAACGAGGCGTCCCAGTCGCGTAGAGGTAGCCAACAATGCTCGAATCCGGCTGCCTGGCTTATGTGGTCGGGGACTTAAAGTCGTCGTGTCGAAGTCGACATGGCATCGAGATCGAGATGGAGAGACAGGAGAACAGCTTCTTGGATCGGCATCCCTGGTCGCTGCATCCCAAAATGGAGAAGCGGCTCCAGCAGCAATCTTCCGAATGCAGGTGAGCGACGAATCAAGACAGCGGGCTGATGTTTCTTGCGGGCCTGGGCCCGACTGTGGGGAGCTGCGGGGGCGGCTTGGGCATTCGCCAAACCTCCAAATGCCATGGGGTGACTTGCTGCTGGTCCCCTGTTGCACTTCGATAACCGCAGATCCCAAATCGACTGCGCCGCTCCCGAGACTGAGAAGGATTCGCCAACCTCGAGAAAAGAAGGCTGCATGACATCACATTGCCGTACCGTTCCCAGCTGAATAATGGGGAAAGGAACAGAGCTTACCAATTTCACATGTCCGACTCAGTGATTTAACCCCGAAACGATTACGTTGTGTAACAACAGCCTTGGAACATACCTCTCCGCTGTCGGATGATGAACCCAACATGATGGGATAAATACCTAAGGAGCCTACGTTCCAGCCAAAATATGTGAGAGAAACAGCGGCGACACCTTCCACGCCTCTCCGTTTCATACCACTCACCTCGCCCCATCTCATCCGCCCCCACAAACAAAACAAACCCCTATCCACCCCCTATCCACCGCCCACTTACACAATACAACCTCCAAAACCAAA
>FJWA01003668.1_pt1 | contig 13468 bp, 20 predicted proteins | sample 1011891 | NCBI WGS metagenome assembly FJWA01 (sample SAMEA3912450, study PRJEB9761) | metagenome | biome: forest; material: soil | place: USA | collected 2011-06-22 | depth 0.1 m
GGTCTGGAGTGGGTTGAGCTTCGCGCAGTGGGCGGTTGGGGATCCGGCTCATGTGGATGGGGGGATGAGGGGGAACGCGCCGGGGGAGATCTTGTTGGTGAAGGGTGTTTTTGAGGGGGACTTTTTGGAGGCGCCGAGGCTGGCGGCTGTGGCGGCATGAATGGTGTGAAGATGAAGGGTGTTCTTTAGGTGGACAGTCGTGGTCTTCCGGACGAGGTGCACCTTCATGTTGCATTTCTCATCTGCCGGGTCATTGGGGATCGGAGATCAAAAGTTTGAGGAATGACTCAAATGATATCTGTCCCTATGAAACTAACTCTTCACACCATTAAGAAAGTCTGCTCACCCACCTCCCTTTGCAAAAGCCCGAAGCTCAAACGGCATCTCCTGCATCTCGACGCTGCGTTGCGCGTAGANCATCACCCACGCGCACGCCACATATGCAGTAAGCCGATTCGATCTCGCCGTGGACCTCGGGGATGAGAACCTGGATCTTGGTTGTACAGTTTGTCGCGGAGGAACTGGGAGGCCGGGTCGGTTAGGAATCTTATTGTAACATAATCCATAACCCTACCTAGGTGTGGCTGTTACAGAGTGTCGTCCTCAACCCGGGAACCCGCCCTTTCGAGTCCGCGCTCTGCGAGGGTGTTCGTCTCGACGAACCCACAAACCCTCCTCGTTAACATCCTCGTCAACCTCGTTGCCGGCATCGCCCCGGTCGGACCCCACCTCTCGATACCTAACGNGGTCCTGCCNATACTCATCCTCCAAGTCCTGCACGTACGCTCGTCGGGGGGGCGGAGGGTTCCGCATCGGTGGCGGCGGTGGCGGTTGTCGCTCCGAGTACCGCGATTGTTGTTCCAGCACAACNCCTCTNTTNTGTTCGCGGCGGCGTTCCCTCGCTTCTCGCTCTCTCTCCACTTCCATGTACGGCCCGGGAGGCGACCCTACTACATGCACCACCCTCGGCTCGCGCTCCCGTGCAAGCCGTGTCCTTTCCGTCGGCCCAGGGACCATAAATGCAGGCGGAGGCGGTGGTGCCCGCCTCTCGGCCATCCGCTCCAGCCTCACGCTTCTGACATGCAGCTCCTCACCTTCCGCAACCAGTCTGCGGCTGCTCGCCCGCTCGACCTGCCTCATCAGTAACCTGCTGATGCTCACGTCCGTCTCAGCGTCTTGCCGGTGCCTGCGCTCCCTCTCCATCCGGCGTCTCTCGTCCGCCACACTCGTTGCGGAGTCTGGGCCTGCGTGTTGTGCTGGCATCGGGCCTGCGTGTNGTCGCTGGNNTCTGGGCCTGCNTGTTGTGCTGGCATCTGCATANCCCACTCGCTCCGGCGGCGCCGGTTGCTCTTCTTCTTGCCTTTGGTGTCGGTAAGTTCGGNGAATTCCTCAAAGATCTCTTCAACCACCTCCTCTGCCTCTTCTTCTTCTTCCTCCTCCAGCTCGCGTTGCGTCTGCGCGGGAGACATATGGATGTGAGGGGGCTGTGGCGGTGGTGGGCGTGGTACTGGCGGCACAGGAGGNATATGGGAGNCCCAACGGCCGCCACCTGCAGGAACAAAACCACTCGCTGGCCTTGGAGGGGGAGGGGGTCGCAGGGGCGGAGCGAAAGGGAGACGGTGAAAAGTTCCCGGGCCCGGCGGCGATGATGGCCTGTGACCACCCCCAGAAGGATCGGCGGCGGCTGTCCGGGAGTACCTACCCGGCTCACGGAGCTCAACGTAAACTCTCCTTTTGCTCNTTTGTTGTCGGTTCTTGTCGTCCCNGGCATCTTCTCGCCTGCTCTTGTTCTTCTTGTCTTCNCTCTTCTTTGTTTTCTTCCCTCCTTGTTTCACTAGGACCCACGTCGGCTCGCGCAGCACCATCACTGGTCNGTGTTTGGNCTGNGTAGATTCACGCGGCCGGGTCCGAGAATGGACGGGAATCGGTGGCATGCGCTGCGGCCCACCGCTGATCCCGGCATCGGCTGGGATTATAATCGGCACGCCTGGTCCATCTGCGCCACCGCCAGAAGGAAAAGGGGGTCCCCCAACAGGACCCCGAGGAAAATGCGGACGATAACCGTCCGGAGGGCCGCCTCTTCCACCACCAGGAAGCGGCCCCAGCCCCAGACCCAGCCCAGAGGGTCCTACGGGCGTTGGACCCCAGATACCCCCGGGAATAGGCATGAGCGGCCCATATCCACGAGTAATCCGCCATTGTGTCTTCAGTATGACCTCGAACGCCGTGATGGTGTTCCTCGCCTTCTTCTCACGGGCTCTAAGGCGGCCGTGCGAGGCTATCAAGGCCCAGGGATCTGTCTTTGTCTCGAGCCCCGCGATCGTCCACTCGAGCTGCGGAAAGTCTCTATGCAACTGGTCGTTCTGCTCTTGGACGAGCGCGTCGACGAGCGCCCGCTGGCCTGCCTTTTTGAGAGCACCCCAGTACTCGTCCCTCAGCGTGCGGTCCGACTTGGCTCTCTGCGCTGCCTGGGCCAGGACTCTGAGGAACATCTCTTCCGTGGAGAAGGGCATCCTTTGCGGGACGACGAAGCCCCACGAAGGTTTCTGCGCCGGGTGATCGAAACGACCGTATGGGTGTGGGGGTGGTGGAGGTAGAGATTTGCGAAATTCCCAGCCTACATATAGAGAATTCACTCGAGACGGCTCTGGGAGATATCGACGGAGAGCCTCGGGGGGTGGCCGGGGTCGCGGCCCTCGAAGATCGTCTCGCGGTTTCGGCGGCTCGTCGTTGCCACAGAGATATTCTGCCAGCCGCTTTATCTCTTTCCACATGTTCTTTCCGATCAGCTTTACGCTCTCGAGCTCTTGCTTTATGCTTTCGATGTCCTCTTCTTCCTTGTCTTGTCTGTCGTGGTCCCTGGGATATGTCCGTTTAGTACCTACTCGAGAATCTCCATTGTCAAGCGGGAGTTGGGTTATGGGGGCGACGAGAGAGCGGCTTACAGTGAATATTCAAAGATGATGAATCTGTAGTACAAATCCTTCCAGTGGATCTCGACCGTCTTCTCCATCCACACCAGGTCCCCCTCTGTCAGAAGCACGGTTGTTCTATCCTCGTCGGACAATCCAACCTTTCCCTTACGGGTTCCAGGGTGTTGCTGAGCACCCTGAGTATCAGGTCCGGGCCCTCGGACGCTAATACCAGCCACTGCCTCTTGCCCATCTTGATGCAACTTCTGCAACAGGCTAATAGCCTTGAGCGCCTCCTTGATCTTTTCGCTGATATCATCAAATGCCTTGTGCGCCCCCTTAGTGCGCTCAATGATGGCTTGGAAGCAGGTCATGCTCAGGATCTCATCCGCCGCATCCAGCTTCTGTCTTGTTTCCCCTGGGGTCCCAAGGACATTCCCTCGGTCGGTCTCTTCATTACGTATTTCCTTGGGCACTTTGACCTCTTTATCCACCGTGAGTCCTTTCTTCTTAGCCTGCTTGACGACTAGGGCGTTGATGGAACCCAGGACGCTGGCGGTAGCGCCCACATTGGACGACACTAGCTGGAGCTGCAGATCCACCTTGGCCATGCACTCTTGGATGTTCTTGGTGAGGTTGTTTGCCGAGTCGACCGTGACGTTGATGGTCGCTTGGGCGCCGCAGTCAGCAAAAACGCCGAGACTCTTGGGTCTTGTATAGGTAGGTACTGTAGTTACCTGGGACTCACCAAGTATCACCTCATATCCGTGTATATGGCCCGTCGCAATCGAGTTCTTAATGTCGGCCGCCCTGAAGTCCACATTTCCATCGGCATTAACGGGGCCTGGGCCAGTCCCCTTCCCCGGGTCAGGGGTGTGTGGAGGGGTGTCGGGGAGAGCCGCCATCCCGGCATGTCTTTGACAGGTCCTGTTGCGGGACGTACACAAAGCTTTTGTGAGAGCGGACTAATCAGATTACTTTATCTTAGGGCCGAGATGTAACAGTCTTGTACTGTTCGATCGAGAGTCTCTCCAGACAAGCATCAGCCCGCACCCTGGAGAGAGTCCATGCGATGACTGCTGCAGCGTGAGTGGGTTGATGTACGTCGCGGGAAGTGCGGGACTGGTCGCTGCAAGAGGGGGAGAGAAAGGCCCTATTGTCTTACGTGCATGAAATGACACACTCCCTGGCGGGATAACGCGGCAGCACAGAAATCCGAGATACACCCGAACCAATGTCAGATACGCAGCCTTGCCAGCTCAAGAAACTTACTCGCCGAATCATCAAGGGAGGGGATTGCAGAGCATGCATACGGGTGTGTACTCGCATAGCCCGCCCCCAATCTTGGCTTTAAACAGGCTAGTTGGCGGCAGTGCAGCATGCAGGAGGGGTTGCATTCAGCAGGGTTATGGGCCGATAAATGTCCCAAGTGGGGGTGGGTTAGACCTTTTCAGCTGTCCGTCTGTATCTGCATTTGCAGAGGACCAGGCTGGCTGAACGGTTAGCCCCTCGCGAATCAGGAAGACCATCAGGTCGCACAGCTTGGGTATCTCGGGAATTTCCCCTCTTTTGCGATTCGATGCTCACCCGAAGTCAACGAGACGGGACTGGGATAGTGGCTTTTTGCAGAAGGTAGATACTCCGCACTTCATCTGCGCAGCCTCAGCTCAAGAGGTCCGGATAACGCATCAGGTCATTTTTCGAAAAGCCGGATACCCATAGGCAGACTATAAATAAGTGCCGCATACGTCGTCCCGAGGGGTGTGGAGATTCCGCCATATCTTGGTCTCGACATCCCAGCTGTTCCCGGTTCTATGGCCAAGACGTGTTTCTGCGCGCCACATCTATTCTCAAGAAAACGCTCCAAACCAGCACCCGCACAACAAGAAGTTGAGAAGATGGGAGGGGACGAAGCCAGTAGCAAGCTAGCAAAAACTGATATTAGCAGCAAGACTGAGGGCAGTCAAGGCGTCAAGAAGCCTGACAAGGGTGGGCTCGGGCAACAGCCGCTGTATCAGCCCAAGGACGGGGAGAGGGCCAATGTTGAGTATGCGTGCCGTTGTACTCACAGCTGGCCCAGTACTAACATATCGTCTCCACAGCATCGTCTTCGTTCATGGCATCAACGGTGACAGGATCGGCACATGTATGGGACCAACCCCCCCCAAGGTGCTCTGCCGTCCACTGCAAGGCGATGCTCATGGCAAACAGGGACCTACAAGGACAGAGACTTCCCCGAGAACGACCGAATGTGGCCCAGAGACTTTCTCCCCGAGAAGCTGCCCCACGCCCGGATCGTCTCGTTTGGCTACAACGCCGACTTTGCCAAGTTCTACCCCGAAGACCGCGAAAACATCGCTCCGGAGCTGACGATTGACGACTACTCCACCTCGCTGCTCGAATCTGTGAGGGCGTTGCGAAAGGGCGAGGAGACGGTGATTTCCCCTTTTCAGCTTTCCCCCTTTTCCCCCTTTCCCCCTTTCCCCTTTTCTTCTTTTTTTCCACTTTTTTATTCGAGTAAACACAGGAAGTCGAAGCCGTGCCACTGTGATACAGAAAAGACCGCATCTACACGTTGTGGTGATATTCAGTGTGGTGTAGTCGGTTGTAGAATACAGAGCTCTCCAAAGCTTCCTAACTTACAAAGCCGGGCTTAATTATTGTATCACACTGACATCACCAACTCATCCAGGAACGTCCCATTATCTTCGTAGCCCACAGCATGGGCGGTCTCGTCGTGGCCAACGCCATTTCGCGCGACCTCAAATCCGACAAGGCGCTTCAGTCGATCCCGGACCACACCATCGGAGCGCTCTTCCTCGGCACGCCATTCCAGGGCTCTTCGCTGGCCTCGTACGGATCGCTCGCCATCAACCTGCTCACGTACATCATGCGCACGCAGCCAGACAGCCTCGAGACGCTCGAGAAGAAGTCCAAGAAGCTGGCCGACATCAACACCAAGTTCGCCAAGTTCCTCAAGGAGCGCGACCTCGCGCACGACAAGCCGCGCCTGCAGATTGCCTGCTTCTTCGAGGGCATCCCCGTCGCGGGCAAGACGCTCGTCGTGCCAAAGGAGTCAGCGACCTGGCTGGGCGTGGACCCGCTCTCCATCGACGCGAACCACATGAACATGTGCCGGTTTGACGACCCGAACCGTGAGGGGTTCCAGAAGGTTTCGGGCAAGCTGGACCAGTGGATCGAGGAGTACGAGGCAAACAAGACAGCCGGCGGAGTGGGCGGGCTGAAGGCACAGGCAATCAACATCTCCGGCAAGGTCGACTACACAAACGCTCGCCTGTACCAGTCGATCGCCGCCGGCCATGTCGTCGGCACGACCAAGGACGCTGTCCGAATTTCCCTTGTAAGTTGGCGTCTCGTGTTTTCGTTCTGCAGCCGGCCCACCTCGGCCTTTTCCTCCACCATCATCACACACCACACAGGCAGAATACCATCACCAGTTCTGCCCACCTTGCCTGCTTCCGTCATGCCACACGAGAGAACTCGCAACCACGTATCTAACCAGTGCAACAAATAACTAGCACAATACGCCAGGTTCAGATGGAAGCCAGAATCTGTTTGGCAAGGGCGGATTTTTGGGTTCGGATTGATGTCGATCCTCGTGTGTTGGTCGAGTTCTGTCGTAACTCATCAAGGGCCTGATGGCAAACCTACCGCCAGCGGTTGTCGAAGCGGTTGTCGAAGCGGTTATCCAAGACATGAGACAAAGCCAGACGAGGTCGATACTTCGCTTTCTAAAACCCCTGAAGAACTTCGTGCCTCCCACTTTACCACCCCGTGACGAGAACACGCAAACCCGATAATACTCTCCAGCCTTCTCGGTCGGATGAATAATGAGGCCTCAGGCATGTCGGTTGTGCCGTGGGTTGTTGCAGAGAGCTGAACCGAGTTGTTCGTCACGCAGTCGCCGTAGAGACACGTGTGGGCGCCGTCGTCGAAGCCGGCGAGCGGATGTCCGTCTGCGGCGCAATCTCTGGTGCACGCGTCGAGCGTCACGCCGTCGTCGGTCTAGGAGACGCCCAGGAGGACGCGGGACGAGTTGTCGGTTTTGGATCAGCAGCCAAACGGCGTGGCAAAGGCAGAAGCGGGGCGATCGAGGCCAAGCAGCCGCCGGCCGTCTTGGTGTCGACCGTGGGGTTCATACCGGCGAACAGCTCGAGGCCGATGGAGTAGGCCATAGTGATGTACGCGCACGTGTAGCCGGACAACAAGCGTCACGCAATCTCCCCGTTGCAACCAAGAGTAAGATCTTGCGAGGAATGCTATAAGTAGACCAGCCGGGAAGCCAGCCCAATGCAGAATCCGAAGGCGCCTTCTGTCTACATATTTGTGTCCCTATCTTGGTCTACCTCTATCATCGCCCTTGCTATCCTTCTACTCTCGTCACGGTCTTCATCCTTGTAGATGCTCAGTCCGTAGGCAGCGAGAAGCTTTAAGTCACCTCCCCACTCCCGCTTTAGCTAGCCCTTTTCCTCTTCCATGTACGGCGCCGATAGAGCAGCGTCGACCTTATCCTTTCCCTTGCCGCCATCCGACGCCTCCTAGTTCGTACCGTGATCTAAACCCAGGCGACTAGCCTGTGCTTCGGCTTATCTCTAGCTCTCCGAGTTAGGCTAGTATGCGTTGACCACATAGTGCGTCCCTGGCTCAAATATAGAAGAAGGGCTAACAACAGGGCCGACAGGAGGCCTACTGAGCTTAAGAACCTAGAGGCCGCGATTAACAAAGTATCCGAGCCGTCGGCCATCCTAGGTAGTAATTGCCGCACCTTTACCGTCGTCTCCAAGCTTGAACACAATGTCGGAATAATCGCCAGTACCTGGGTAGCCGACAATGTTGCAGACAGAGGTAGGCACGTGGAGGACGTTCTGTAGATGAAGCGTGCCGTGAGCTCCTCGGCCAGAGCGCTTAGGGAACATCTTGACTGGGAGGTGAACGTCACCGATGCCGAGAGCTGGCTGCGGGCTCGACTTGATATCATGGGTCGCGAAGGTCGGGAACGGCGTGTACGTAGAACTCGGCCAGCGAATTCCCAGATCTGGGCGTGGGCTCGTCAAGGTCAAGCTTTCGCGGGTGCCGAGTTCCTCGAATGATTCTCGGAAAGATGTGCTAGCTGTGGCGTCCAGTCACGGCCGTGTTTTGGATGAGGTTTTTGGCGCATGTCGCGTCTCATCACTGGCATATCCCAACGCCACTCAATGCAATCATTAACCAACTAACGATCCGAGCGTGCTCGAAAGGTTGGCCGTTCTCAGATCCGGAGAGGAGCAGAGAGACCATCCTCTGCCAAACACGTCTCATCTCCTTCCGTCGCCTCCTACGCAATCGCCTCTCTGAGGTGGATCGCCGGCTTGGTGCTTGCCGGGTCGCTCTGTCCTGTGCTCTACAAGTTCTAGACGCAACCGATGCAACCACGCTAGACGACGGATCGACAGACATGGGCAGCCTGTTCGTCTCGGATCTGATCGCCAACGCCACCGCGGCCGAGGAGCAGCAGGCGGCCACATCGTCTTTGTGGCTGGGGCGCCAGTCATTTGGAAGACGAAGAAGCAAACCTTCGTCGCTCTGAGCACCACGGAGGCAAAATTTACTAACCTTACACCCGCCGCCCTGTCAGCAAGGTGGGTGGCGAAGATCCTTGACGACTGTGGCGCCAGACAACTGAACCTAGTCGTCTTNTTCACTGANAGNCTGAACGCCTACNGAACAGTGATGAACCCACTCAACAAGGCGCGTACGCGCAACATCGACATTCGATACAAATGGGTCACTGAGCAGGTGGTAAAAGGCCTCCTGAACGTGGAACACGNCTAGGGAATTGAGATGCCAGCAGACGGGCTGACCAAGCCTCTGCAAAAAGAGAAGCACGCGAGATTCGTCCGCATGCTGGGAATGGCNTCGATTAGAGTCCCGTGGATCAAAAATTGAGCCTTGGGAAGCCCGGGAAGGCTGGGACCGGAGAGCTAGGAGGCTCAACGCTAAGAAATTTGTATGTAGCTTACGGGGATGGAGTTGGCGATGGCTTCGTCGCCGTGCGGGGTGTTGCGGGCGGGCCACTGCCCAGGCCACCTGCAGACCGCCCAGCGGCCGGGTTTTGCCATCGCCTACCTTTTCCCCTGCGCCCAGAGCGGGCGCAGGCATCCCACACACAACAACACTATACAATAAAACACATATTCTCACCACCTTCTTCGTTGCCTGTTGCCTTGCAACAGTCACGTTGTCGTAGAGCCACCGATAGGGCGTCCTAAAGGCACTGGGAGTACCAGTCTGTTGAGCGTTAGTGGGTGGTGAAGAATTGGAACCGTGCTTTAGTTTACCATTTGAGTACTTGCAGTTGTACGGAGTCTCGCACTGCACCTTGATGTCAGCTCACAAAACCCTTTCGCTAAGGCGGGACGGACATACGACAGTCGGGCCCGTCCAACCTGTGCCACCGCATTGCCCATAATGAGCCTGTGTGGTTCCGGGAGCCGTTGCCGTCGTTGTGCTGCTGCTGGTTGAGGAAGTCGAACCGCTAGCCTTCGTGACCTTGAGGATGGCCATGTCGTGCGATTCGAGAGTAAACGACACGCTAGTGCCGGTGCCTGTCTTCCCGGTGTAGTACTCGACCCAGTTCCATATACCGGAGCCCAGGCCCGGCACGTCTGCGAAGTTGATCGAGAGCGTCTGGGCGCCACTAGCCGCAACTAGGCCGACTGCCACGCCGTCGGTCAGGAGCCCGGCCCAGTATGGGTAAATCTGACCCGAGACGGGGGCTGCGGCTCCTTTGGGCTGGAAATAGGTGGCGGCCTTGCCCAATGGGTCTTGGTTTATAGAGAGGATTCCCTGGGTACAGCGCTGTCAGTGTCTGGCTTTGTCAGTAGACGTTACGGCTAGACCTCGTTACCTTGTTCTTGACGATGGCCAAAGTTGCGCTTGAAANTTTACTGAGGTCAGTGCCCAGGATAATTGGCGACTTGGCTATGGCCCAGAGCCCGAAGTGAGTGCGTTCTTCTGCGGCCGTCAGCTTTCCGTTGCCGACTTCCTGTCGCCCAGTTAGCTTCCTGACCAGCTTAGAGAGGCACGACGAAGGCCGAAGGCCACGTGCAGGAGGGAAAGTCTACCATCATGTCGAGGTCGTTGAAGCCCCCGGGGGCTGCATATTGAGCGACGCCCGCGGCAGCAGAGGCGATCCGGACAACCGAGGCCCAATCGTTCCAGTTATCTACAGACATTCTCCACGAATTTCCGTAGTTGGCTCCCCAGGTCCAGACATTATCCCGGCCCCACTGGCACATGGAGAAGAGGATGGGCCGGCTGACGGATTGGAGGGCATTGTGCATAGTGCCGTACCACGTCTGCGTGCTCCCAGCAGGCGAGCCGCATGTCTGTACTAAGGCCCCGTTGCAAGGCGTGTAGCAATTGTCGTACTTCCAGTAGTCGACGCCCCAGGCCGCCAGCGTCTGCGCGTCCTTGACCTCGTAGCCCTGTGAGCCGGGGTAGCCGCCGCAGGTCTTGGTGCCGGCACAGCCGTACAGACCGAACTTAAGGCCCATCCCGTGGATCTGGTCTGCGACGGCTTTGATGCCGTTGGGCCATTTGGAGGGGTCTGGGACCAGGTATCCCGAGGAATTTCTCGAAAGAGCGCTCCAGCAGTCGTCGATGTTGATGTAGGTATAGCCGAGGTCCTTGAGGCCTAGCGAGATGAAGGCGTTGGCCGTCGACAGGGCGTAGCTGGCCGACGCGGCATTGCACTGGGCGACATTCTAGCTGAAGCTAAGCCTATGAATATCTTTAAGGGCTAGGTGTTAGACATTACCCAGCTATTCCATCCCAGAGCGGGAGTCCGACTCAGCCCGTTGTTGAGGGCTGCGGCCGGAGAGACGAGATGACAGATGACTGTGCCTGCGAAGATCGACTTGGAATGCATCCCGTCTAACCAGAGTGAAGTGACTGCTAATCCCAATGTTGAGTACGTGTAATGCCGCCAGTAGAAGAAATGGGACGCTTCGTTAATGTCTGACTCGTACTCGTAAGATATATATATAGGCACCTAGACATAGGAATGTAAGGTATCTTAGTTCCTGGCAAAGGGAGCCTTACGAACCTTGAGTATCATCGGCCCGTTTCCCGCAAGGGAGTGGTGGAGGTACAGCCGCGCCAATCAGGTTGCTTGGACGCATCGTGACCACTCCCGATTGGGTATCCAGTGATCATCGCGCCGACGTCCGTTTGTAGAACTACAGCCCGGAGAATGAAGACGCCGTGCTCTTATAGGCGTAGCGAAGCGGCGAATTCGTGTCCATGTCCGCTAGCAGCATCGACTGGCTGTAGCTGTGCTGCCAAGCAACCAGACATCATCTCCGCACGGCCCAGATATTGACCTTCCAGTTCACAGTCCAGTTCGCTCCCTGAAGGGCTACCATGCGGCTTACAGGCATCATTATTTACGTGGCACTGTATTTTCTAAAGGGCAGTCTTCCGTTAGTGGAGGCTTCATCGGGGTCACGACTTCTCGAGGGCATGCACACCAAGAATTTCTAACGCCGTGAGGTATTCGTCTGCGTAGAGCTCGCAGGCCTCATCCCCGGGGTCGCAGATGTCCAATTTATCACCGTCGTACATATCCACGCTGTCCGCAAATTGGATGAATGCTTCGTGAAATCCCCGTCTGTACCCCAGAGTATGACATATCTTGAGTAATCAACGAGTTCGCGCCTATAACGAATCCCACTGTGGTCCCAACTTCAGATCCANTTGATCCAGAATGGCTTCAGCGAACTGATCATATCGTACTTGTCCGCTAATTAACACCGCGACCTCGGGCAACTCATCGAGATGGATTCCTGGGTTAGGTCGTCAAACTTTCCGTGAACCAGAGAGACGGTGATCCGGAGCCCTTCCGGGCAGTCTTCGGGGAGCGGGATCGCCCAGCTAACCCCCCTTCTGTTGGTCTTATCCTTCGGCGAATGACCCGTAGAGCATTGCTCTCCAGACCAGCAACGAGCGGGCAAGAGCCCGCGAACAGACTTGGAAGACGGCTGGATTGGGCCCGACAATCAGTCTCAGGTCGCCCCAGGGACCCAGCTACCGCGCTCTTCGAACAGGGTAGGTAGGATTCCGTTACCTCATCCAAAGCCGATAGGTTGCACCGAGACCACGGCGACACCTAGCCGCACCAATCATGTTCTTCACTGTCAGTCTTTGATCACCTTCCACATCTCGACTGTCACCCAACTGAGAAGATGTCGCAGACTCCTCAACAACCACGGCTTCCCATTCACGGAGGCAAATTTGACCGCGCCTGCGGGAATTCGGCCACGGGAAAATAAGGCCGAAGTCGAGATGGCCCAGGTTCAACTGTTTGTACCTCTGACAATGGATCGGCATGTTCCATGCTGACGACTCCCACAGCGGGCGTTCTGCCGAGATGTCCCGGGCACCCCGCAGTCGATATAACCTTTACCGTTGGTTCCCACTATGAGATGATTGACTTCGACACAAAGCTGCCCCCGCTGCCCACCATAGCTCAGGACGTGAATGTTCCGGGACCCGAGTTGCTTCCCCGAACCCATCCCACACCACGACTCGCCTATATCTGCCTGGCTGATTTCCTGAATTGGCCGCACGGTTGCCGTCATCAACACCAGAGACTCCGATACAGTACACAATGTTGGACCTCTACAGCCTGCTGCTTGCCCTGGTCTTAACGGCGTTGCCCGCCGTAGGTCACCCTGCCTGGAGCGAGATGGGCGCCCTCGCACAACCCTTCGACATGGGCACTGTCTCCCTGACCAACAGCCGCTGGATGGACAACCAGAACCGCACCGTTAGCTACCTGAAATGGGTTGACGTTGACCGCCTGCTCTACAACTTCCGGTCAAATCACGGCTTGTCGACCAAGGGAGCCGCCCCNAACGGCGGATGGGATGCACCAAACTTTCCCTTTCGCACCCACGCCCAAGGACATTACCTCACCGCCTGGGCGTACTGNTACGCCTCGCTGCGCGACACTGTGTGCCGTGACCGGGCCACCTACTTTGTCGCCGAGCTCTCCAAGTGCCAGGCAAACAACGTCGCGGCCGGATTTGGCTCGGGCTACCTCTCTGGCTTTCCCGAGTCCGAGTTTACTGCTCTCGAGTCTCGGACACTCAGCAACGGCAATGTTCCCTACTACGCAGTCCACAAGACGCTGGCGGGCCTGCTTGAGGTCTGGCGGCTCATCGGCGACACGAAGGCCCGCGACGTCCTGCTGGCAATGGCCGGGTGGGTTGATGCGCGCACTAGCCGGCTAAGTTACGCCCAGATGCAAGCTGTGCTGGGGACCGAGTTTGGCGGCATGAACGACGTCCTGGCCGACATCCACCGGCAGACAGGCGACAAACGGTGGCTCACTGTTGCGCAGAGGTTCGACCACGCCGCCGTTTTCGATCCGCTGGCGTCGAACAGCGACCAGCTCAACGGCCTGCATGCAAACACACAGGTGCCCAAGTGGATAGGCGCTGCCCTGGAGTACAAAGCCACAGGGATGCCACGCTATCGCGACATCGCCCAAA
>FJWA01006983.1_pt1 | contig 13461 bp, 18 predicted proteins | sample 1011891 | NCBI WGS metagenome assembly FJWA01 (sample SAMEA3912450, study PRJEB9761) | metagenome | biome: forest; material: soil | place: USA | collected 2011-06-22 | depth 0.1 m
TTTATTCCCCCGATCTTCAACACCGGCGAGCGGATCCATCCAGGCTTTTTGGAACCGCATGTACCCTGCGGTGGCTCATCCTGCCCCTGTTCGCATCCAGCTAGTCTGCTATGATCATTTGCGTATGCCGGACGCCCCCCGGCGTCTGTGAACGTCACCGAGGCGGAGGCGGAGGGTGGGTTTCCACACCGAGGGCATTGCTCGTTAGTGCTGCGCCAAGTGGTAACACGCGTATTCGGTACCTACGGTATTGCATCTTTACATCCCACAGCGCTGGAACCAACCCCTCCTGGAAGGTTTGTCGGGCAGAACACCACAACAAAGGGAAGCAAGTTCGTTCAGAACAACAAAGGCGTCCCCAACGCTTTTGAGCAGCACAAGGCTCTGGTCTCCACTCCGGGTGCCTGCCAAGTTACTGCGACAGCGGATTGCCGCCAGACTTGCGGCTGAGTCGGCAGCCGAAGCTGGATGCAGCTTAACGTTTCCCTTGATAAATACCCAACCTTACCACCTGCCGCCGCTGCCTTGCTGAGTCCCTGATCCTGATCCTGCAGGACGGACCCAACCTGCCAAACTGCCAACCTGACACATTCAGGAGAACCATCAGCGACGATCTCTCCGCGGCTCAAGTCGCAACCAACGCACGCCGGCACGCCAGAAATCATGGCGTACAACAGAAATTACAACCCGGACGAGCTGCCCAGGTGAGTCTGCCGCAGACTGCAGTGATTACACCCCGCGCTCGCTGGAGAGCCGCCGCCATCGCGAGCCTCCCATTGCCAGCCACCAGCGCAGTCCTGACCCGAGCTCCCTGCTAACCTTGGCCTTCTTTAGATTCGCAGAGCCCGAGCAAGTGAGCCTCAACCTCTCTCTTGGTATTATCCTCCGACTGGCGCTCCGTGCTGACCTCTTCCACCCCGCTCCCAGAAAGGCAATCCCAAGCCCTCAGCCTCGGCGCACCCACCGGCGTCACGATACGAGAACAAGCCTCCGCCGCCGCGCCCTCTCCCTGCCGACCACAGAGGCTCGGGAGACCCGTACGGTTCGCAGCAACGGCTATCACCGAGGCAGGCGGCCCCGCCGCCGGACCGTTACGGCATGAGCCCCCCGCCGACCGCCGTGGCCCGGCCCACCCAGCACGCCCTCCCGCCCGTCAGCTCAAGGCCGCCGCCGAGCCCCGCACCGCGCGACAGCTCCATCGACCCGACCTTGCTGCCGCTGTTCCGAGCCGTGGACAAAGATGGTGAGTTTTGTGAGCTTTCGGAGCCTCGGAGCCTTGGCAGGACGTGATTCGATATGAGTAGTCACTAACCTCGCCGCCTCTCCACACAGGCACCGGCCAGCTCTCGGAGCGCGAGCTCTCGGCCGCGCTCGTCAACGGCGACTGGACGGCCTTCGACCTGCAGACGGTGCGCATGATGATCCGCATGTTCGACAGCGACCGCAGCGGCACCATCGGCTTCGACGAGTTCTGCGGCCTGTGGTCCTTCCTGGCCTCGTGGCGCTCGCTGTTTGACCGCTTCGACGCGGACCGCTCAGGCAACATCAGCATCGACGAGTTCAGCAACGCCCTCGTCGCCTTCCGCTACCGCCTGAGCGAGCGCTTCGTCGAGATCCTCTTCCGCACCTACGACAAGCGCAACGAGGGCGTCATGAGCTTCGACCTCTTCGTCCAGGCCTGCATCAGCCTCAAGCGCATGACTGACGTGTTCAAGCGTTACGACGACGACCGCGACGGCTACATCACCCTGAGCTTTGAGGACTTTTTGATTGAGATTCTGCGCCAGCTGAGGTAGATAGGGATGACCTCCAAGATGCTGTCATCGGTACTTGCGCGCATGTTTGCATATGGGTGGTTTTTTGGGCTATGGTTTACTGGGTCTTTGGAACTTGCAGCGTGTGTTTATGGATGGTGAATCCCAGGGATGGCTGTGTCGATGATTTTTTTTTCTCTGTCTGCTTTTGCTGGGAAATGAGGATTTCAGCGCAAGTCGGCACGGCGGAGAGGGCCTTGCATGATACGACGAGGCAAAATCGCATACAGATGCATGACGATCAAGTTGATACCCCGAGCTACTCACAGTAGACTTTCCTGAGGATCCTCAGCCTTGGGCTTGTGTATGCTATGTTCTCCCAAAAGGGCTCTCGGGAGGGGATGGCTCTCTGCAACCTCTGGGAGCATCCACGAATTACGCTTCGAGCTCTCTGCTCATGGTCCTTGGAAAGTTGATCTCGACGGAGAGCTCGGCGCTCCTACTATGTAGTACTTAGTATGTAAGCCACCTTCCTATGCCCCTGTTCGAACATAGTCCAGATAGGTCAGGTAGGTAGATATCCTGTGTCTTGGAGTCGAGTCACGAGCATCGGCGCCTCCACACGCTGGTGACGAAGAGAGGTTCAACGGGCCGCGAACGCTCTGTTGAGGAAACAGCAACGCTGTTTTTTTCACCGCCTTCAAGTTCCGTACGGTCTACTCTGGACTTAAGACAGGGTCCGAGTTGCATGTGATGTTGAAAGAATAAAAAGGCCGGCAGCGCTAAGATGGGCAAAATGTGCCCTGGGCGTCTTCCCTGGTCCCTTGACCCGCAACGCAAAGCGACAGGGCAGCATCCCGCAGACCCCACCTGGCCACGATCTGCTGGGTTGGCCCCTGCCTTGTTTTTCTTCCCCCATGTTGTCTCGTGGCAAACGTGAGAGAACCGAGTGCGGGCCGAGAGGAGAGGGTGATCACAAGACGGGCAAGACCGGCGAAACAGCGTCGACAAGGTGCCCACTTGTGTCTCGCTGCTTAGAAACGACCAGAACAAAAGCAATGCAAACGCACAGCAAACGGAACTTCGGCTCGGAAGGGAAGCTTGCTCCTGTTCGGCGGGCATTCATCAAGCTTGCTGCAGCTGGATTGGGAAAGCTCCAGGTCCTTGCTTCCGTGAGCTCCATGTCGACCCAGCGCCCAATCACGGCGGGCCGTTCCATTCCCCTTTGGCTGCGCACCCCCACCTCCTCCGTGTCCCGGGTCGCCTGTTATCCGCTCCCTCGACCGAGTCAAGACCGCCTTCTCTGCGTGTCATTGGCAGGGCATCCGACGGCCGCCCAATTGCTCGCCAGGCAAGCTGAACCACCAGAATACCGTCATCTGGAAAAGCAAAGACAGAGCCCCGGGAACGAAAGAGCAGGGCTGTTTTGCGGCGCTCTGTTCGGTGAGCAGGGCAAAACGGGGAAACCGGTGAAACAAGAGCCGGACTCGGCCTTGATTGTTGCCCCCCTTCGTCATTCACGTTTTGAACCGCCTGACGACGTGGTGAGAGAGAGGCGCCCAGGCTTATACGAGCGACAAGCTCCAGTCTCTGTTTGCGCCTCTCGAGCGCCTCAAGGGGAAAGGGAACAGGACCACTCTGGCAAACTCGATCTGCGAAGCTCCATTTCGATCGTCCCGCTTTTCCATGTTGGTACGGTACGAAACTGATCCTATGACGCCGGCCTGCTGGCCTCGGCCAGGGCGGTCGGTTGGTCCATCCCACGCCGCCTCTGTGTGTGTGTGAGCTCCCAGCCAGAGGGAGGGGAGCTGTGCTGCACAGTGTGTGTGGGCCAGAGATCCAAACCGTCCCTTGTCCATCAGAGGTACCTCCCTGCTGGCGAGTTCAACTCGGGCTCGCCAAACACCGGCCGTCGGGGTCTCCATCATCTGCCCGTTCGCTCGGCGGCCGGTTGTTTGTTGACCTCCTCGTACCTGATTGTGTGTCGGACGAGGTAGGGGGTTGTTAGCCCCTCGAGCCAAGTGACGGGGTGGACTGGGTTGCGGTCGTCGGTACCTCCGAAGGGCGAGCCGGGGATCGAGTCAAGCTCCAGGCCCAGGGACATGCCTGCTGCCGTCCCCGCTTTACCGCTTCACTCTCCCCGCTCTCCCATTCGAGAGTGCTCCGTCCATTGTCCGCAGCGGGCCTCTGCTGCTCTCGCCCGTGGCCATTGCCACCACCTCCTGGGCCACTCGCACCCCCATTCTTCGAAACACGGCCTTGTTGCACCTGACAAAGGAGCTTGGGGTTCTCTTCCCTCCATGACCGCATCCCCCGACCACGACCCTTCGCAAGCTCGGTGCCAACAAATGCCAGAAGTGCGACAGCTTTGGCATCGCCCGCCCACTTACACGTCAATTGAGCATCGCTTTGAGCCCTCCCGACCGCCTATCTTATCAGCTACAAGCTCGACGACCACCGCACCACCTACTATTAGCAGCGATACCTGCCCGACCTTGGAGCCCCTCCCCCTCGACTGCCTCCTTGTTCGCTTGGTGGGGGTTTGCAATCACCGAGACGTCCAAGATGCCGCCGAGGTCGTCCCTCACGTCGTCCTTCTCAATCACCGATGCGAACAACGAGGTTGTCTGCCCGCTGCGCAACCAAGATGCCTCGAGCTGCCGCAAGCGCTGCATTGGGGTGAGTTCGAGTTCGCCTGCCAGTCCAGGTCTCTTCTGCTGCTGCTGTCGCCACCCGCCAATTCCCAGATTCCCCTCGGACGACGTACTCTCGCAGCAGTGCCCTCCGAAACAATCATGGCGTGGTGAAACTGACGGGGCACAAACACTCTAGGAGAAGCGATACCGCTCCATGCAGGAGCATATCCGTCGGGCACACCCGGAGCACTACATTGCCAAGCTGCCTGCGACCGAGGAGAGCTTCCTGCTCATGATCAGCACGTCGCCAACCGAGCGGCCCCATGTCCCGCCAACCTTGGGACCACACCATGGGCACCACCCCGTCAAAGGAGTTCCGCCGCACGGTTATCGGCGAGACGGCTCCACTGGCCCGGGCACTCCCCGAAGATATGACGAATATTCCGGGGGCGCCATGTTTCCCGCCGCCGCAGCGCTCGCTCAGCTGCACAACCACAAGAGCGACTCGGGGTGGGATTCGGATGGAGTGAGTGCAATTCCATTCACAGCGCGGCAGCACTCGCACCCACGATTACTAACCCTCACGGCCAGGACTGGCATTCTGATAACGAGGGCGCAAGGATGCCGAGATCGTCCATCGAGCTCCCGCCAATACAGCTGTCGCCTGCCGACATCACCAGCGCACCCCTCCCGCCCCTTGATTCAGGCAGGCAGCGTGACCTCTTGCCGTCGATAATGTCTCACTCACCTCCCGGCCGCTCCTCTACGCTCCCGCCGCTGCACCGACCCCTAGGGCCCAGTCGCCCGCGGAAGCAATCAATCTCGAAACGGGGGCACTACAGGAGGAAGTCCAGGGGCCCCGGGTCGGACTGGCTCCGTCGGATCCAGAATGACGGCAGCAACGGCCTGCTAAGGCCTGCCAGCTATGACAGGAAAGCCCTCTCGGCCGAGCCCACGGGGGATTATGGTAAGCGTTGGGAGGATCTGATCGATGCGGCAACCTCGGCAACGGAAGACATAGATGAGGACAGAACTCCAGTGAGTCTCAAGTTCCCTTCAATGCTCGACCCGCGCCTGACGAGCCAGATGCCGCAATCGCCCGTGTCGATCCAGCGGTCATCCCTCCCGCCCTTTTCCCAAAACGCCTTCACAAACTACCAGGCTTCCCCGCTCCAGCGGGCCCTCACACCTCCGTCGTACAATCCCGAAGCCCCTGAACCGTTCCCGTCGGTCGAGAGCGGTGAAAGCGGAGACAATTTCCACATCGAATCGCGGGGCCTGTCGGACTCGTCGCCGAGTTACTCGTCCCAAAACACCCAGATCTACTGCGCCGCCTGCCAGGGAATCTCGATGCTGAGGGAGTCGTACGCCTGTACCGAGTGCATCTGCGGTCTCTGCCAGGCCTGTGTCGACGTCCTGATGGGCGAGCAGGGAGCGCGCAGGAAATGCCCCCGGTGCGCCACCATCGGAGGCCGTTTCAAGCCGTTCCAGCTCGACATTCGGTAGTCGACCGGGCCCTCTCTCGTCACTTTCATTGTTCTCCTCTTCACCGATTTCTCTACATCTTTTACTATCATCATTCTTCATTTTTCCCACTCTAGGATCCATCTACCGCGGCACAGACTTGGCGTCACTCATGGGGGATTGCATCACGGCCGCTTCAGCGCCAGCAGCATATTTTAGGAGGGATGGGGGTATATTACGGAACTTTTGACACTCATGGCACCGGCTCTTTTTTTGGTTTTGGGGGGATGGTTTCAACAACACGGAAATCTCACGACACGGCCGTCACAGGCGAGCAAGCAAATCCGGGGCGGCGTCGCCCATCGACACATTCCCTCGATATGCGCGTGACACTTTCACATGGGCAAACGGTTTCTCGCATCATGAGACACACGGCTCGGGTGTTTTGGCGTTTTGCTTTTCTCGTCTTTCCCTCTCCTTTACTTTCTTCTTGGACCTGTGGCAAAGATCAAAAGACGCGATCTTATTATACCTGCGTTGGATTTGAATTCGGTCGGTCTGGGCTGTCGAGTCAAAGGGCGTTTTTGCTTTTCCATTTTCTTTTATCCTCACGGCTCACGCCCACTGCCTACCACCCACCACCTGAACTGATGAGGGTCAAACGAGGTCATGTTGACCTCTCTGCCGGCGGGGAGGAACATGTTGATCAAACTGCCGGCCTCTTTTTGGTTCGCACCACTCCCTCACACTCAGATATATAGCCGACGTGCTAGTCGAATGAGTTTGTCTGGTTGACTTAGACTACGCAAATGCTTATATATACAAACAGCATCAGTCAAATAGCACTCTTGGATTATATTTCATTCTTTCCCTCAGCTCCAAGCTGCAAGCTGCCATCACCCATACCTGTGCTAGTTGCCCAGCTGAACAGCCCGCCGTCTCATCCACTCCCCAGCGGTAACGGTCTCACCCTCGTTGAGGGTAAGCTCGGCCGAGAATTTCTCAGCCACTGGGCGTGCCGTCGCAGCGGTGCCGTTGCCGCCGCCAAACTCGCCCAGGGGCTTCATCGGCACGTCGTTGTGCGGCCGTACAAAATAAACTACGCTGTACCGGTTGGCGGCGCCTTGGGCACCTGGCGCGGGTACCACGCGGTGCTTGGCCGACTTGAGGGCGCCGTTGGTGAAGGTCACCATTGCATCGCCTTGTGGGAAAGGGGGAGGGCACGAGGCGCGTGTTGGTGGTTAGTGTAGGTGGGTGATGGGTGGGGTTTTATTACGAGGGAGTCGCAGTTTTGAGGGGAAGAGGGAAAAAGGGGGGGATACAGTAGGCACAGGACCTACCTAGGTTGACGATGGCATGTCCTGGGAGAGGTTTCACCCGTTGCCATTCCCGCTGGCCTCCCGTCTGAGACGACGACGACTCGATCTGCAGCCCGCCGAGCCAGTTGAAGAGCACCGTCACGCTACCAAAGTCGGTGTGGCTCGCTAGGCCGATGGTTTTGTTGGTTGTGCCGCCGTCGGAGCTGATGTTTCTGTCGGGGGGCTTGTGTGTCAGGCGGCAGTGGTCGCCCAGGGCTGGTCGAACAGATTCAGGCCGGCGAAGGCGTCTGGCTGGAGGCCGAGTTGGGACGCGAGGCTGCTGAGGACCAACATGCCGCACGCGTGCCCGTGGTGGGTGAAGGACCGGAGGAGGGGTCGGTGGCTCTCGATCTCGGGCGGGTAGGGCCTGCTAGGTGTGACGTGGTGGAGGTGGTCCTTGGCGATGCAGAAGAATTCGGTGGTGTCGGGGCGGTGGTCGCGGTCTGTCGTCTTGACGGCGCCGGCGGGCTTGTACCCGAAGAGGGAGACGCCTCGCTCCAGGTCGTACTGCCGTTTCTCGGGCAGTGGCACAGAGAAAACCGCCTTTGCGAGAGCGTGCAGTTGCTCTGCCTCGGCCAGCAGTGTTTCGCCTGGTGAGGTGCCTTGCAGGTCGAGGTAGAAAAAGCCATGGCCCTGGGTGGCCGCTAGGACGCGGGTTGCCTCGTTGCCGTCGCCGTCGAGCAGTTTCTGGGGTGACACGACAGCAATGGGCGCAAGAGACAGGCCCCTCGGGAAAGGGGGGGAGGTTGGAGGTTGGCGACAACATGTTGTGACGACGATGGCCTTTGGTTGGTGGCGGGGAGGGGTGGATGCCTGATGCAGGAAGCACCAACACAAAAAGGGACCCCTCATCAGACCAGTATCTTCGGCCGCTCTGTTTGGTTGTTACCCATGACATCAAAGATGATTTGGTGATTTGATGCCTTCCGTGTCTCAGCCCCTCTTTCAACTTTGCACACACAAAGCGGGCGATTCCAGGCAGGCGCCGCAGATGTGTTGTCCATCCATGTGCATGCGGGGTTGGGGACCACTAACACGCACGGTCAACATCGTGAATCACACCCTCATCCTTTGGCCGGGGCAATCACAGCCTTGGATGCCTGGGTTGGAATGAGCTGCCTCCACTTTTCGCAAGCTGAAAAGACTCCTTGACCGACCATTTCAGAGACTTCCAATCAAGCATCTCAACTTTCCTCAACTCCTCAACTCCTCAACCCCTCAGCCCAACCGAACCCGTGCCCTGAACAACAACCACAAGCTTCCATCTGCAACCACGACTAGGACCCTAGATTTCACCATGGGCACCAGGCATCTCATCTGGTAGGTCATTCTTTCCCCCACTCTCTTTCTTGTTTATTTTTTTACGCTGTGTTCGTGTGGTACCTGAGAAAGAAGATGAACGAAATATCCGACTTACAAGCCTGGCAGTGTCTTCTGGAAGGGTAAATGGTACATTGCCCAGTATGGGCAGTTTGACGGTTACCCGGAGGGGCAGGGCGTCAAGGTCTTCAACTTCCTCTCGGTCGCCCGGAACATCGACAACCTCAAGGAGGGCCTGGAGAACCACATTTACGAGCCGACAAATGAGGAGGTTGACGCAATCTGGGACGAGTGCGAGGCCTGGGATGCCAGCCGGCGCGGCCAGACCTCGGCGTGGGAGAAGAACATGTATGGCATAAACCAACTTTACCCCAGCCTGGCCCGGGAGACCTCGGCCGGCATCCTTGGCATCCTTGCTAGGGCGGGCCGGACCGAAGAGGAAGACGACGCAGAGGACGGCGCGGAAAGCAGCCCGGAGGGCACCGCCGAGAAGCAGCCAAAGAAGATACCCGTGCGGCTGGAGCTGGAATTCGCAAACGACACGCTGTTCTGCGAGTGGGCCTATGTCCTTGACCTCGACAAGGAAGTACTTGAAGTCTATGGCGGCGGCGAGAAGAAGAACGAGGGCCACAGGTTCAAGGACGTCGGACGCGAGCTGGACCACGTGCCTGCGTTTGTGTGCTCGTTCGAGTTCTCCGAGTTGTACTTGATGAAAGGCAGCGACGAGTTCTTGGCCAAGGTCGAGAAGGCGAACGACGAGAAAGCTGGAAAGAAGGAGGCTGAGGATGATGAGAGCGATGTCGAAGATGACGAGCAGCCGGACAAGCACGAGGAAGTTGGTGAGGAAGAAGACGAAGCCGAGGGCAGCGTCAAGGGCAGGCCCTAGAGACAGAAACCTGAGCTGGGAGACATGGTGGGTTTTTTGTCTTGAGATGGACAAATGCGAGCATCGTTGGTTGCACCGTCTTGCACACCCATCCTTGATGTCATGGCCGAGCCGTTAAGTGCATAGGTACGATTGTCGTGACTGCTTCTACCAGGAGATGACCAGTGAGGCTTACACAGTTATTAGGTACATACATAAGGTAGGTACCCAGTCTGTCTTTTGGAGTTTGGGGGACCGGTTGCCCCTGGTGATTTGCCAAGCCGTATCCGTATCCTGTGCCAACACCACCACCAATACCAGCGCTCTCCATACCAAGTCCACTGGCTTGGCATCACCAGCACCTGACGTGAAGGTTATGGGTAAGGCTGGGGCCCCCCAGCAGGGGGTTGCAGTCCTTGTACGTGTCCATCAGATTTTTACCGTTACAGTCTCGTTGAGAGCTAAATTGCCGAGCCGCGTGGGCGGCGGTCCAGAAGCTGATGGCGTCGGCAATTTGGATGAATGCCGAAACAATGTGGGCTCCAATCGGATGCCAGGCATGCGGATGTCTGGGGAAGCACGACAACCACCAGCCGGACCGCAGTTCCTTACTTTGCACAGAATACCTACCTACCTACTTAGCTTCCCGGCTGACAACCCTAGCTGGACACACTCAGCCGTGTGTGTGCCATCTCTCGTCTCGCACTTGGAGCTGCCCTCCAACATATCCATCCGCATGAGCTGAATGCCGATCGGGAAGGTCCACGAACCAGGTTTCGCCCAGGCCTTTCCCCCAGTATTTCCTCCGGTCGGCGGGCAAGTTCCAAGGCAATCTGGGGACCCTCGTCTTGGTCGTCATCTTGTTGCTTGCGCTTATTTAGCCTGCCGAGCTGTCGTCCATCCGCTGCAAGGAACGCCCCACCGGACTTTGGCCATGTGTGTGTGGAGGGAGATAACTTCTCGAATGCAGAAACGGGGAGGACCGTGGAGTAGCACGCGGATGGAGTGAAGCGGCCCGGTATGGCCCAGACGGGATCGAACTCGTCAGCTCCCAGGGTCTGCACTATGTGGCCATGGCGATGGTGGCTCCGGTCTGTGGGTTTCAAGCTTTGCTTGATGGTTGATGGTTGGCCCTGGTCTTGCGTGCTCGATGCCGGCATCCGCGAGGCGGCTTCATATTGCCTACAAAAGCCCGCCCAGGCCTGTTCCGGCCGCCAGTTTTCCGGGTCGCATGGTTGGCCTTGGTTGTCGGTCTGCTTCTCGGGAGTGATACAGGCAAAGAAGCACCATCTCGCCCACAGTCCGCCGTTCGCCTTTCGCCGTCTGCTTGAAGGTGAAGCTCGTATTGACGCCATCCCTGACCTGCACCACGATCAACACCTCTTGCCCATTCGATGTCTTATACACCGGGCTATTTTGGGTCGCGCCTCGTGGGCCTTTAACGACTTGGCCAACCCTGCTCCTGCATCCATCCGGCCTCGCGGAGAGGCGAAAGAAGTCTCGATCCGGTAACTGAGCATCGAGAAGCTGCTGTCCCCCGTTACACGTTCTCGTATCGGCCAGGACACCCGATTATAGCGAAATTGGCCGTTGGAGCGACTTGCTCCTACCGGCGTATAAGATCAATCGACCGACTCTCAGCTAGTTGCCTGAGACCACACAACAACATCCGGGCAAAATGCCCGGCATGTTTTTTACATCATGGGACCTCTGGCAGCAGATGACGTTTGTATGCGCCCACCCGCCCCCGGCCCACGCCTTCACTGCGTCCCGTCCAGCTAACCTCAAACCTCCAGGTCCTCGCCATGTCGATCGTGGCTGTCTTCTGCGCAGGTCTGGGGAAGTTGTGGTGGAGCAACCGCCTGATGAAGAAGCAAGAAGTGCTGGACGAGGAGAAGCGGGCGCGGGTCGAGGAGATCCGGAAGACGGGGCTTCCCATGAAGCGGGGCAACCAAGTTCCCTTTGGCGTCCGCGCCATCCAAAGCGGTGTTGAGGTCGACGGCATCTGGGTATCCAGGCCCGCGTCTCTCAACGCGCTCGGAGAAAAGCTTGGCTCGTCAACCACGCTCGGCCGCGACTCGGACTCGCAGAACAAGAGGCGAGACTACTCGGAGGACGAGAAGTCAGTGCTGGTAGCTACGACAAACCTCGACCGGGCTGGACCCAGGCAAAGTCCGTCCAGCGCTTCCATCTTCCAAAAGCTCACAGACACCGACTCTCTCGAGAGCGGGCAATCCGCCGCCGCGCCGCCCGTATCTCAGTTCGCACACGCTCAAACCAAGCGACAACCCTATCGGCCAGCTGCCGGCACCCTGAACGAAGACACCCTGCGAAGACTCGAGGGCCACTCACCCTCAAGGTCGCACTTTGACGTCTACGTCCCGACCTCCCCCCCGCGCCGGCCCAACCCGCGCAGCTCGGCGTCCTCCTCGGCCGACTCAGTCGACTCACAGCCCCGCTCGGCGGGCGGGGCGAGCGGCAGGAGCTACACGTCGTCGTCGCACAGCTCGCGGCTGTATATGGCCCGGACCGCGCACGGCGTGGGACCGGGGAGGGGCGGGCACGACGGCGCGCCTGGGCTGCGGCGGTGGTCCGAGAAGGAGGGACGCGGCGGCGACGACCCGTTTGCGACGCCACTTGCCCGGACGCCGAGCGGGTTTTCCGCCTTCTCCCAGAGCGAGGCCACCACGACGCAAGCGCCGCGGTCGGTGCAGCTGGGCGGGGAGACGGCCACGCCGGAGCCGACGGTTAGTCCGGGCGACCTGCACGTGAATAGGGCTTCGAGGAGGGTCAATGAGGGGTTTGAGGTTCTTCCGTCTGGAACTTTTGGGAGGCAGGATCGGCAGTAAGTCTGGCCATGGGAGGGCTGGCCATAGAGGTTGCTGGAGGATGCTCCGAGCCTTCCAAGGCACGGTCATCAGTGGGATATGGCCATCGGAGCGCTTCCAGCTGCATCAGAAGGCAGTCAATGTTACAGAGTATTCAGGCTTGGTTGCGGCGTTTCGGATGCAACTGTCAGTGTGCAGGGTGTGGGAATGATGGGTTTTGAACATGGTTGCCGTGTGGTTAGCCCGCTGCTTTGGAAAATCGACAGTGAATGAGAGTGGTTGACGCATGGAAGCTTGTAGCCCCTGAGCAGCTGTGAAGGTGGAGACATGGTGGGACCTGCCCGGTGGGGCATTCTGGCAGCACCCAAGTGGTCACGGGATTCCGCGTCCCACTGGTTCCACAAGACGCGTTGGTGCCTGGCGGATTTGCCTCTGTCAACACCCGACCGCGATCCCCCGGTAATTATTTCGGACCAGTTCGTCTCATTCTTCGCCAGGACGGCAAACAGGCAAGAAAGGCCCGTTGATATCTGTACAAGCACAACAAGATATGTCTGCACACGAAGAGCACGACGATGCCAATGCAGAGGATGTCGGACAGACGGGGCCTGGCGCGCCCACCCCACTCTCCCAGCTTGAGGTGAGAACGGAGTGCCGACCCGACTGAGCCCTTCTTTGAATCGAGGATTCTGCTGACAGCTCCGGTATCAAGGGTGTTGGTGGCCTCACGAAGCGCGACATCCGATTGATTGTCGAGGCAGGCTACAACACAGTCGAGTCTGTGGCCTACACACCCCAGCGGGTGCTTGAGCAGGTCAAGGGTTTCTCGGCCGGGAAGGCCATGAATATCCTTGCCGAGGCCTCGAAACTGGTTCCAATGGGCTTCACCACCGCCACCGAGATGCACCAGCGCCGCGCCGAGCTGATATCCATCACCACCGGCTCCAAGCAACTGGACACGCTGCTTGCCGGCGGCATCGAGACCGGCAGCGTGACGGAGCTTTTCGGTGAGTTCCGAACGGGCAAGTCGCAGATCTGCCATACACTGGCCGTCACTTGCCAGCTGCCGTTTGACATGGGCGGCGGCGAGGGCAAGTGTCTCTACATCGACACCGAGGGGACATTCCGCCCCGTCCGACTTCTCGCCGTGGCCAACCGCTACGGTCTCTCGGGCGAAGAAGTCCTCGACAATGTTGCTTACGCACGAGCGTACAACTCGGACCATCAGCTGCAGCT